>Ga0137407_10001601_pt1 | contig 14769 bp, 15 predicted proteins | sample CZOMad2_2_16fung_FD_108410 | JGI IMG/M metagenome (GOLD analysis project Ga0137407, IMG submission 108410) | Vadose zone soil fungal communities from Angelo Coast Range Reserve, California, USA - CZOMad2_2_16fungal (Illumina Assembly) | ecosystem: Environmental > Terrestrial > Soil > Vadose...
AGCGCGTGCTCCAGATCAGCGGCGTTGTCGGCCCGCATCGTGCCGGCCGCGCCGGCGCCGCTGCGCGGCTTGAGTATCAGCGGGTAGCCGGCCTGCTCGGCGAACGCACGCACCTCGGCCGCGGCGGACAGCGCCGCGGAGGTGCGTGCGTTCGCCGAGCAGGCCGGCTTCCCGCTGATACTCAAGCCGCGCAGCGGCGCCGGAGCGGCCGGCACGGTGCGGGCCGACAACGCCGCTGATCTGGAGCACGCGCTGGGGGTATTCGGCGCAGAAGGCGCCGCGTCGATCGCCGTGGAGGAATTCGTCGAGGGCCACGAGGGCTTCTACGACACCATCACGGTCAACGGGGACGTCGCGCTGGACTTCGTTTCGCACTACTACCCGAACGTGCTGGAAGCGATGCGGACCAGGTGGATCTCGCCGCAGTTCATCTCCACTAACCGGATCGACACCGCGCCGGAGTACGCCGAACTGCGCGAGATGGGCAGGCGGGTGAACGCCGCACTCGGGATCGGGACGTCGGCGACCCACATGGAGTGGTTCTCCGGCCCGAAGGGGCTGAAGTTCTCCGAGATCGGCTGCCGCCCGCCGGGCGTGGGCGCCTGGGACCTCTACTCGGCCGGCAACGAGATCGACATCTACCGCGAATGGGCGGAGGCGATCGCGGGCGGCGGGACCCGCTCGGCGCCGTCCCGCCGGTATGCCAGCGGGATGGTCGCGCTGCGGCCCGACAATGACGGCCGGATCACCGGGTACACGGGGGTGCGCGAGCTGCAACAGCAGCACGGCGAGTGGGTGATCGACGCGCACCTGCCGCCGGCGGGCACGGCGACCCAGCCGGTGGAGGCCGGGTACATGGCCAACGCGTACGTCCGGATGCGCCATCCGGACTACGACACGCTCCGCGGGATGCTCGACGCGGTCGGCCGCTCGCTGCACGTCTACGCCTCGTGAGGGTGATCCTGCTGGGGCCGCAGCGCCGGCCGACGCTGGACTCGGTCGTGGCGTCGCTGCGCCTGGACGGGCCGTTCGCCACGATCACCGCCGGCTGGCAAGAAGGCGAGCAAGACGACGGCGAGCTGAGGAAACGACTCGGCCACCGCGATGTCAACCTCTCGCTGTACCGGCGATGGCTCGACGTGCTGGAGCGGGATCCGGAGTTCGCCGCGGCCGACCGGCGGCTGCGCGCGGTACTGGAGGAGATGCAGGACATCTACCTGCTCCGGCTGGACTACGCAATGCGGGCGGTCTACGCCGTCCAGCGCCGCAACGGCGATGACAAGATCCGGGACGGCGCCCTAGCCGACGCCATCGCCTCGGTCCGTGAGCTCGACGCGGCGCACCTGCACCGGGTGAGCGAGATCAGGCTTGAGTTCTACCAGGCGCGGCAGCCGCACAACCGGCCGGTGATCGCGGAGCACCGGGACGAAGTCAGCCGGCTGCTCGGCGACGCCGCCGCGCTCGTGCTGGCCGGCGGCCACGTTGGGGTGCTGGCGGACGTGCTGCACCTGTTCAACGTCGCGGCGGCGCTGCGCTCGCCGGTGATCGCCTGGTCGGCCGGCGCGATGGCGCTGACCGACCGGATCGTGCTCTTCAACGACCGCGCACCGCAGGGACCAGGTCACCCCGAGGTCTACGGCAGCGGCCTCAGCCTGCTGCGCAGCCTCGTGCTGCTGCCGCATGCCCGGGCCAAGTTGCTGCTGGACGATGCGTCGCGGATGGCCATCTTCGCCCGGAGGCTGGCGCCGGCCCGCTGTATCCTGCTGGAAACCGGCACCCGTATCGACACCGACAGCGACGGTACCTGCCCGCCGGACGCCCGGGTGCTCGCCGAGGACGGCTGCGTGACCTCCCTGGAGGCAGCCTGACCACCGTGAACGGCCCGGCGGTCAGCCGCAAGCTCGCTATCAACCGGCTCAGGGACCGTCGGCCGCACGAGCCGGCCATGGTCGACCGATTCCTCGCCCACCATGCCGTGCCCATCATCGAGGGCGCCCGGTGCACGTTCCTCTACCGGGGCGAAGCCGACTCAGTCAGCCTCGTGCACCGGGTCGTCGGGCTGCCCGGCGGCATCCCGCTGCGCCGGCTGCACCGGACCGACCTGTGGTACGCCGTCGTGGAACTGCCTGCCGGATCGCGGATCGAGTACCAGCTAGAGGTGGCTCACGGCGAGCATCGCGAGCGGATCAACGATCCGCTCAACCCCCGGATCTCGCACAGCCCGGTCGGCAGTTCCTCGGTCTGCTACGCCAGCGGGTACGAGGTTCCGGGATGGACCAGGCCGGATCCGGAGGCGCGGCCCGGCTCGCTGATCGACCTCAAGGTGCCGAGCCGGGCATTGCGCCGGGATAGCGCGGTGACCGTCTACCTGCCGGCCCGGGTCCTCCGTAATTCCCGGTACCCATTGCTCGTGGTACACGATGGCGGTGACTACCTGGAGTACGCGTCGGCCCGGACGGTGCTGGACAACCTTATTCACCGGCTTGACGTGGCCGAGACCATCGTGGCGTTCACGTCACCGGGCGAACGGCTGACCGAGTATGCCAACTCGGCGGCGCACGCCCGGTACCTGACCGCTGAGCTGGTGCCGCGGCTGGAGGCCGAGTTCCCGCTGGCGGGCACGCCGTCCAGCCGGTGCCTGATGGGGGCGAGCTTCGGCGCGGTCGCGGCGCTGTCGACCGCGTTCCGGTACCCGCGGTTCTACGGCTCGCTGCTGCTGCAGTCCGGCTCGTTCGTCTTCACCGACATCGGCCGCGCCCACGGCGGCGGGCCGGCGTTCGAGCCGGTGGTGAAGTTCGTCAACCGGTACCGGGCGGCGCCGCGGAAGGTCGCGGACCGGGTGTTCGTCAGCTGCGGGGTCTACGAGCCGCTGATCGTGCCCAACCGGTCCATGGTGCCGACGTTCGAGGCGGCCGGGATGGACGTCCGGTATGTCGAGGCCAGGGACGGGCACAGCTGGGAGAACTGGCGCGACCGGATGCGGGAGGGATTGTCATGGATTTTCCCAGGTCCCCAGAAGTTCTGGTATGAGTAGCGGCGTGAAGACAGTCGAACGGTGGTTCTCAGATCGGCTCCAGGAGGAGATCACGGTTGTCCGGTGGGGGACCCTCGGCCGCCCGGTGCTGATCTTCCCGTCGGCCGGCGGCGACGCCGAGGAGATCGAGCGCTACGGCCTGGTCGACGCGTGCGGGCCGCTGCTCGCCGAGGGGCGGGTCAAGCTGTACTCGGTGGACAGCGTGGCCGGGCGGGCGATGGTGGCCAAGACTGGTTCGGCGGAGCACCGGATGTGGCTGCTCAACCAGTTCCACGAGTGCATCCGGCGCGAGGTGGTGCCGGCCATCCATGCTGATCTCGGCGGGCAGGCGATGGGCGTGATCGCCGGCGGCGCGTCGATCGGGGCGTTCAACGCGGTGGCCGTGCTGTGCCGGTATCCCGACGTCTTCGCCGCGGCGATCGGCATGAGCGGGAGCTACCGGATTGAGCGCTTCTACGACGAGGCGTCCAGCCAGGACCTGTACTTCTCGGCGCCACTGCAGTTCCTGCCGGGCCTGGACGGGCCGCAGCTTGATCTGCTTCGTGAGCGGTTCGCGCTCCTCGCGTCCGGCGACGGCCGGTGGGAGAACACCGGCGAGTCATGGCAGATGGCGTCGGCGCTGGGCGCGAAGGGGATCCCCAACCGGATGGACAACTGGGGCGCGGAGTGGGACCACGAGTGGACCACGTGGCGCGCGATGCTGCCGCAGTACCTGGCCGAGCTGACCTGATAGCGACCGGGGAGACTCTCTGTGGATTCTGTGGATGGCGAAGTCCGGCACCTGGTGGGCCTGCTGCTCGGCACCGAGGACGACTGGCCGCGCGCCTTTGCGCACCTGCTGACCAGCCTGGGCCCGGTCCTCGACGACGCCGGGCGCCGGCACGTGTTCGGCACCGAGCGGCTCACCATCGAGCCGTTCTCGCTGCGGTCGAAGCCGCGCACCGACCTGGTCGTGGACCGGCTCGCGTACTGGTACTACCACCCGCGGGAGTGGCTCAAGAAGATCTCGCTGATGGACAACGTGTACCTGCTGAACTCGCCGTTCACGTTCCAGGCGATGGAGAAGCACGCGGCGTACTGCGCCATGATGCGGCTGGGCATGAAGGTGCCGGAGACAGTGCTGGTGCCGTACAAGAACCCGCCCGACCATGACAAGTACGCGTACACCGCGCAGCGCTACAACAAGGCGTTCGACCTCGATGCCATCGCCGAGCAGATCGGGTACCCGCTGTACATGAAGCCGTACGACGGCGGCGGCTGGCGCGGGGTGTCGCGGATCCGGAACCCGGACGAATTGCACCGGGCCTATAACGAGTCCGGCGAGATGCTGATGCACCTGCAGGCGTCGGTCGAGGGATACGACGTGTTTGCCCGGGCGCTGTCCATCGGTGCCGAGACGATGGTGATGCGGTTCGATGCCAGTGCGCCGATGCACTCGCGGTACCGGGTGGAGCACTCGTTCCTCGCGCCGGAGGTCGGCGCCGAGGTCGTGTCGATCTCGAAAATCATCAACGCGTTCTTCCGATGGGAATTCAACTCGTGCGAGGTGCTGGTCAAGGACGGCGAGGTCTACCCGATCGACTACGCGAACGCCTGCCCTGATGTGGCGGTTACGTCGCTGCACTACTACTTCCCGTGGGCGATGCAGGCGATGGTGAAGTGGGTCGTATTCTGCCTGGTCACCGGGCGGCAGCAGCGTATAGATCTTGATACGCAGGCGTACTTCGACATCGGCGACAATGCTGACCTCGCTTACGAGGAGAAGCTGGCCGGGTGCCGGCGGCTCGCCGACGCGTACTTCTCGGCGGACGCCTACCGGGAGTTCTGCGATTCCCGGCTGCCCGACATGGGGCAGCGGCTGCTCGACTGGGTCAGCGGGCCCGCGTTCGACGCGCTGCTGACGGACACGGTCAGGTCCACGTACCCGGCGCACGAGCAGGACCGCTTCATCGCGCACTTCCGCGGCCTGGTCGAGCTATGGGTGCACGACCAGGCAGGCCACGCCCGGGAGTAATGCCCCGCGATCGCTGGCCGAGCCGGGTACCTGATCGAGGTTGAGGCAATCGCCGGTGCCGATTGATCCCATCGTCAAGGCGAGCCGTCACGCTGCCGGACGACCGGAAGGCCGCCCGGCTATACCGGGATGTTCAGCAAGGTGCGGCCACCCGTAACGATCACGCTGAGGCGGGAGAGGTCCGGCCGCGCGATCGCGGTGCCACCCTGGACCAGCAGGTGAGCGGGGTGACCGGGAACGCCGTACCCGGCCGGCGGCACGAACCATCCCGCGACCACGCGCCGTTCGCCCGTCTTGGAGACGGCCACCAGCTCACATTCCAGCGGGCCGCGGATCTTGGACAGGTCCAGCGTGACCTGGGTGCCCCACTTCTCAGCCACCAGGCCGACCGTGCCGGCCAGCCCAGTCCGGGGATCCGTGGCCGAATGCCGCAGGCCCACCACGCTGGGCTGCGGGGCGGCCGGCTGCTGCGTCACCGCGATGCCGACGGCCACGCCGCCGCCGATCAGCACCGCGCTGGCCGCCACGCCCAGCACGGCCTGCCAGCGAGTGCGGCGACGCTGCGCCGCCGCGCGCCGCTGGAGCAGGTCCGTGACCGCCACGTTGTCGCCAGCCTCGGGCGCGGCTGTCTCCGCAGGCCCGACGGGCTCGACTCCCGTCAGCAGGCCGGCCATGCCGGAAAGCTCCGCGAGCTCGGCGGTACAGACCGGGCAGTCGGCCAGGTGGGCCTCGAAGGCCTGCCGGTCCTGCTGCTCAAGCAAGCCGAGCGAGTAGGCGCCGACGTCTGTGTGCTCGCTCATGCCGACACCCCGCGTTCGTCCAGCACCAGCCGTAGTGCCCGGAGCGCATAGTAGACGCGCGACTTGACGGTCCCGACCGGAATGCCGAGAATTTCGGCGGCCTGATTCACGGTGCGGTCGCGCAGGATGGTCTCGTTCAGCACTTCGCGATGGGCCGGCGAGAGCGCCTGCAGAGCCTCGGCCACGGCGATCCTGCGCAGCAGATCCTCCGTCTCATCGGCGACCGACGCCCTTTCCACCATCAGGTCCCCGGTCTCGGCCGGCCGCGCCAGTCTCCGGCGTCGTTCGTCAATCACGATACGCCGGGCCACGGTGGCCAGCCAGGGCATGAGCGATTCCGCGCCGAGATCGAGGCGGCCTGCCTGCCGCCAGGCCCGGACCATCGTCTCCTGGACGACATCCTCGGCCTGCTGCCGGTCCCCCGCGGTGAGCCGCAGCACGAACGACAGCAGCGAGCGGTGGTACTGGCGGTACAGCTCGGTGACGATCAGGTCGTCACTGACCGCCTGGCCCGAGCTGGCGAGACCCAGCCGCGCGCGAAGCGCCCCGGTTCCGCGGGCAGATCGGACAGGCATCATCGGGGTGCTCCCGCGGTCGCGCCGGTCAGGTCAGCAGGCTGTACGCAGCGCCCCCGGCCGGCGTTCAACACGGCCCCGGTCACCGCCCGCGAAAATTTCTCGCCAGCGGATGAACTCCGCGCGCCCGGTGCTGCGTACCCCTGCCCGACCGCACCCCGGGCCCCGCAGCCGCCGGGCCAGGGAACCAACGCTGGCGGCACAGCCGACCGACCGCCAGCCAGAACCGGAGGCAATCAGCAATGAGCAGCACCACGTCCCGCACCCGACGCGCACTGGCGTCCACCACCGCGAAACTGAGCATTACCGCCGCCGCCGGCGCCATGGCCGTGGGCATGGGCCTGGCGGCGGCATCCGGCGCGAGCGCGGCGACCAGCGGGCCCGAGCCGTTCTCCTTCGCGCTGCAGGCGTCGCCCGGCATCTCAGCCTGCCTGCCGCATGCCCGCGGCCGGGTCACCATCACGCCAGGAAGGCTCAACGACACCATGCGGGTCTCGGTGCATGGCCTGCCCGCCAGGACGGGTTTCGACCTGTTCGTGATCGAGACGCCGAACAAGCCGTTCGGCGTCTCGTGGTACCAGTCGGACCTCAACACCGGCCGGCATGGCAATGGCACCGCTACCGTCCGGGGCATCTTCGACCGGGAGACCTTCTCGGTGTCCCCCGGCGGCACAACAACGTTCGCGCCCACCCACCAGTACCACCTGGGCCTGTGGTTCAACAACCCCAACACCCCGTTCCGGCTGGGCTGCGAGCCCGGCGCCCCCACGGCCGTGGTGACGCCTTTCAACGGTGAGCAGCACGCGGGCATCCAGGTCCTCAACACCGCCGAGTTCCCCGACAACGCCGGGCCGCTGTCACACGTCCACCGCTGATCAGGACTGATCAGCACTGACCTGCACGAAGCGCCGTCCCGGCCCAGGCGGAATCTGGGCCGGGACGGCGGCACGATCTTTGCCCCTCGCTACAGCGCCGTTCCCAGCATAGGCGCCGACGTTCATGGCGGCCGGATGCGGCCGCATTAAGTATCTGCTTATACACGGATTGCACGCGGACGCCGCAGCCGCGACTATGTGGGCCGAGCCACGCCGTAGTCGCGCGCGTCCGCACGCGCGGCCCCTCATGAGAAGAGGGTGCATGGAGGAACCCGTGCAATTCGAGCACCGGCCATTTCGGGCTGACCATGCCGTCGCACTTCTTTCCCGGCCTTATCCGCAGGCCAAGGTGCAGGCGGCAGATCTGGGCCTGTTCGCGCTGATGACATTCCGGCTGGCCGAGCCGCTGGCCCTCAGTGACTTAGCCGATCCCGCCGACCTGTGCTATGTCCGCATCGCCCGAGGAGAGCTGCGGATCGGCTCGCTGACCAGGCATGCCGACCTGCTCAGCTCGGCGGTGGCTGGCGAGCACTTCGCCATCCTGCGGGATGCGCGGCGGGCCATCGCCAGCCGGGAAGTACGGTGCAGCGAAACCATCGGCGGCATGCTGTGCCAGGCTGACCCGGCCGAGGACATGGCCGCCGTCTTCGCCGCCGTGCGGGCGAGCATGGTGATCCGGGGCCGTGACGGCACAAGGACTGTTTCCGCGCGCGACTTCCACCGAGGACCGTACGAGACCGTGGTCCAGCCGGGCGAGCTGCTGACCGAGATCAGGATCCCGATCAGGCCCTGCGGCAGTGCCTACGAGAAGGTATCGCGGCGTGCGGGCGACTGCCCGGTGACCGGAGCCGCCGCCGTCGTCTGGCTCGACGGCGACACGGTGACCGCGGCCGGGCTCGCGCTCACCCCCGGCGGGGCGCAGCACCGTGGCCCGGTGGCGGCCGAGGAATTCCTGGCCGGCGCCCGTGCTACCCCGGCGAGCTTCGACCGTGCGGGCGAGTTCGCCGCCGGGCACTGCGAGTGCTCTGCGGACCTGCGTTATCCGGCCCGTGACCTGCAGTGCATGGCCGGCCACCTCGCCAGCCGGGCTCTCGGCCGCGCTCTGCTGCGGGCCAGGGGGCAGCACGCGCCGCTCGCGGGCTTCCGATGAGGAGTAACCCGCAGACGGCTACTCCCCGGCAGGCGCCGCGCCAGGCGCCCGGAGCGGCGCGCCTATCTCGATGCTGACCGCGATCTCGTAGAGCGCGACGTGGTCAGGGCCGAAGCCGGCGCCGCCACCGCGCCAGGCGTGGCTGAGTCGGCCCGCCATGACCCGTGCGCGACTCAGCTGCCCCTCGGCGGTTGCCCGGTCGCCTGCACGGGCCGCGGCGAGGGCGTGCAGCAGGGTCAGCGCGCCGCGCAGGGAGATGGCTGCCATGCTGCTATCGGCAGCTGGCCCTGTCAGCGCATCCGCCGCCGCGATGGCTATCGCCTGTGCCTCGTCATAGCGGCGGGTTTCCATCAGGATGCACACCAGCAGGTAGGCGCTGGCAGCGGTCGCCTGCAGGTCTCCCGCGCGATGCGCGGCGGTCAGCGCGCGATCGGCTGCGGTCAGCGCACTGTCGTGCTCGCCGAGCTTGGCCAGAGCCGTCGCGCACGCCTGGTAGCCGACTGCTAGCAGCTCGTACCGTCCGGCGAGCTGATCGTCAGGGGCAACGCAGACCGTGGCCGCTAACTCCGGTACCAGATCGCCGAGCAGCTCAGCCAGCTCCCCGTAGCGCCGCTGGCCGGCCAGCGCCCAGATGTCGGCGGCCGTCGCGCACCAGGACGCTGCCGACCCCTCGCCGCAGGCTCCGCCGCCGCCCCGCCGCTGGTCGTCACGGGAAAGGACCAGTTGTAAGGCGCTGACATGCTGAGCGCGCTCGTTGTCAGCATGCGGGAGGCTGCGCGGCTGCAAAGGTAACGGCGCGCTGGCGGCTGCCCCCGGGGCCGGGACCGGCCCGGCCTGCATCAGGCCCCGCTCAACGCTAGACACCCACGCCACCGGCCGGCCGAGCATTCCGGCCAGCTCGGGCTGAGACCAGCCGCGACTGCGACGCAGCTCGGCGACACTCCGGCCGAGCGCCAGCTGAGACTCCAGCACGGTCACCCGCCGCCGGCCGTGCTGGTCATCCTGCCGGGCTCACCGCTGGTACGCTCGCGCGGCTCATGCGTGAAGTACGTGCCGCGCGGGGGGAGACGGGACATGATCTCTCCTGGTCACCCGGAACTGTCAGCTGCAATTTCAGCCCGTCAGGCGACAGTTTCACAGTCGATTGCACTCCGCAAGTAGCCAATGGCATTTCATCCGGAAGAGGATGTAATGCGCATCTCCGCCACAGATGATGCCTTTCCAGCACCGTGCAGGCCGGCCGCCGTAGCGGCGATAAAGGGGCGCGAGGCCCCGCGGAGCAGCGTTCCCGCTGATCATCGTGTGAGCCGCCTGTCGGAATCGAACCGACGACCTATTCATTACGAGTGAATCGCTCTACCGACTGAGCTAAGGCGGCGAGCCGCCCGGGGGACGGCAGCGCAAGGAGTCTACCGGTCGTCGGCCGGCTCTTGCCCGGGCATGTACTTGGCCTCGTACGCCTGCCGCGACCCGCACACGCTGGCGCGCGGGCACGCGCAGCTCCTGCCATCCTCGGACAGCCTGACCACGACCTTGTCCGCCGGGACGCTGTGGCCGACCACCGTGCCGGGCCCCTCCGGCGTCTCGACGCTCGCGCCGAGCTTCGGCGCCTTCTTCTGGAAGTCCTGGTAGAGCGGATGCTCGTACTTCAGGCAGCACATCAGCCGGCCGCAGGCGCCGGCGATCCGCAGCGGGTTCACCGGCAGTTGCTGGTCCTTGGCCATCCGCACCGACACCGGCTCGAAGTCCTTCAGGAACGTCGAGCAGCACGTGTCACGCCCGCACGGGCCGATCCCGCCCTGCAGCCTGGCCTCGTCGCGCGGCCCGATCTGCCTCAGCTCGACCCGGACGTGCAGCCGGCTGGCCAGGTCGCGCACCAGGGCGCGGAAATCAACCCGGTGCGGCGCGCTGAAGTAGATGGTGAGCACGTTGCCCGCGTCAACGTAATCCACGGCGATGATCTTCATCGGCAGCCCGTGCTCGCGGACCAGCCGCCGGGCGGCGACCCGGCCCTCGGCGCGCTTCGTCCGGTTCGCCTCGTCCCTGGACAGGTGCTCGTCGGTGGCGAGTCCGGCGCACACGGGGAGCCCGCCAACTTCCTCGCTGACCCACTGCGGCGCCCAGATGCACTCGGCGACCTCGGGGCCGGCGTCCGTGGGCACCAGCACCTTCGTCCCGACCGACGGCGTGTAGTCCCCTGGATCCAGGTAGTACAGCCGGCCGTGCCGCTGGAAGCTGACCGCCATCATCATGCCCACGGCCCCCACATTACGGGCAGGTCACGAAGACCACCGCACCGGGAGTGCGGTCACCATGCCTCGGTGGCGATCCTGCCGTCCCTGGGCTGCACCGGGACGAGCCGCCCGTGGTCGATCCAGCCATTGAAGCCGTTGTACCCGTGGCTCGACAGGCCGCCGTTGATCATCCAGTGCTGACCCGCGGCATCCGGGATGAGCCCCAGGAAGTCAGGACTGGTGTTGACCTCCCAGGTTGAGCCCAGGCGGCGGCTGTAGAGCACGCCGAGCTGCCGCCCCGTGCGGACGGAGATCTGCCGGACGGAGAGGTCTTCGGGAACCTGGCCGCTGCCGTACTTCGAGCCGACGACCTTTCCGGTCAGCACGATCGCGGTGATCGTTGAGCCGTCCGGGCTGATGAATGCCTGCGCGATGTAGGGATACCGCGCCGACTGGCGCAGCAACAGACGGCCGCTGTCCAGCCGGCCGCCGCCCGCGGCCGGGTCAACCTCCCACACCTCAGCGTGCCGGGGTGTGGTCACGCCGGAGTCGCAGGTCTCGTCGTTCATCGACGTATACCGGCACCACTGCCCGAGTACCACCAGCTGGCCGCCACCGGTCCAGGAAAGGCTGGCCACGCCGAATCCGGAGCCCAGGCGGCGCATCCCGCCGTGCCATACGCTCTTCGCCCCGGTCAGCGTGTTGATGGTAAAGATCTGGTCCGCGGGCCCCGGAGGGTAAACCTTGTTGGGATTCGGGTGCACGACGAAGAAGCTGATCCCGACCGCGAGCTGCGACCCGTCCGCCGACGCGGCCAGCGCGTCGGCCCACTGCCCGGCGCGCAGGGTGCCGCCCGGCACCGGCGCGAATCCGGTGATCTTGCCGGAGCTGGTGAGCCGGAACCGGTAGATCTGCTCGCGGCTCGCTCCGTGACGTAGGCCGGCCACGAAGAACGTCCCGCTGGCGGTAGACGCGACGGCGGCGTCCCCGGAGGTGTCCGGCTTGGGAGCAAGCACCGTGGCGGTCACCGTGCCGGTGGCCGCCGACCGCACTACGACCTTGCCTTGCAGGTCTGCCGTCACGTAATAGCGGTGCGGCGGACTCGCGGTGCCGGAAGGCCCGGCCGCGTTGCCGGACCGCGGCAGCCAGCCGGCCACCGCCACCGCGAGGCCGACGACCAGAAGCAGGCTGGCGGCGGCGGCGGCCGGCGCGACCCAGCCCGGACGGCGCCGCTGGCGCTCCGGGACGGCCAGCGGGCGCAGCGTCTCCTCGCGGAGCGCGCGTGCCGCCGCGCCGAGTGCATCGGTCAGTCTCTCTTCTGTCCTGGTCATGATTTCTCCCCGAGCATGCGTGACAGCGTGGCGAGCCCTCGCGCAGCGGTTGACTTCACGGTGCCCGTGCTGATCCCCAGTACCGACGCGATCTCTGCCTCGGGCAGGCCGAGCCAGTAGCGGAGCACCAGCACCTCACGTCGCCTGGGCGGCAGCGCGGCGAGCGCAGCGAGCACCTGCCTGCGGTCCTCGGCCAGGATCGCCTCGTCTTCGGCGGAGTCCTGGGTCGCGCCGCGGCCCAGCGGGCCAGCGAAATTCCGGTACCGGCGGGCCACGCCCCGGCGGCGCAGCGTGCTGCGGCAGCCGTTCAGCACCGCAGCCCGCACGTAGGCGAGCGAGCCGTCCCCGGCAGGTAGCCGCTCGCGCAGGCAGAGCCTGGCGAAGACGTCTTGCACGACGTCCTCAGCAGAAGGCTGGTCGCCGACCAGCAGCACGGCGAGCCGCACCAGGTCCGCGTGATGCTCGCGGAACAGGACCGTCACGCCCCGGCTGCCGTTCGGCACGCTGGCCGCCGCGGCAGCCTCCGGCTGGGCGCCTGCCGCACGCACCGGGTCGGCGCCTGCCGGGACATGGCCGGCCGGCCGATGGTAGCTCATAACCCTTGCACGCCCGACGCGGGTTTTCGTTGCTCCCGCGGCTCGACACTAATGCAGCGGGCCGGTGACTTCGGCCTCGCGGCACCGTCCCGCGGCGCCCGGCCGGTGCCGCACCATGCCTGGCCCGTGCCAGCTGACCGCCGGCGGCTACCCGGCGCTGAGGGCGAGCGTCAGTTCCTCGACCGCGAGCAGCGGCGCCACGCTGGCGGCGAGCCGCTCCCGGCAGGCCATGATCGCCTCCAGCTTCCGCACCGTCGCTTCCGGCGTGGATGCCGCGGCAAGCCGCCCGAGGTCGTCCCGCTGCTCCTCGTTGGCCAGCTCGACGTCGGCGCCGAACTGGACCGCGAGCACGTCCCGGTAGAACCCGGCCAGGTCGAGCAGCGCGAGGTCGAGCGAGTCCCGCCGGAGCCTGGTGGCCCGTGACTTCTGCCGGTCCTCCAGGTCCTTGAGCGCGCCGGCGCCACCGCGGATCGCGGCCGCCACGCCCTTGCCGGTGGACCCCTCGCCGAACGCCCGGCGCAGCGCCGCCCGCTCGGGCTCGTCGAGTTCCCCGGTCGCCGCCGCCGCCTCCGCGTCCGCGGCCTGCACCAGCGCCGCGGCGGCGGCGAACGCCTGGCCGAGGCCGCCGACCTGCATCGGCACGCGGAGCACGGCGGCGCGGCGCTCGGCCGCCGCCGGATCGGTGGCCAGCCGCCTGGCCCGGCCAATGTGCCCCTGCGCCGCGCGCGCGGCGGCAAGCGCCCGCCTGGCGTCCACCCCCTCGCCGGCCAGGACCTCGGCAACGGCGGCGGTCGGCGGGATCCGCAGCGTGATCAGCCGGCACCGGGACCTGATCGTCGTCGGCAGGTCCGCGGCCGACGGGGCGCAGAGCAGCCAGATGGTCCGCGGCGCCGGCTCCTCGATCGCCTTGAGCAGGGCGTTGGCGGCCTGCTCGGTCGCCCGGTCGGCATCCTCGAACAGGACAACCCGCCAGCGCCCGTAGACCGGCGCGGCCGCCGCCCGCAATACCAGGTCCCTGGTCTGCCTGACGCCGTAGGACAGCCCGTCCGGGCGGACGAGCAGCAGGTCGGCATGGCTGCCGGCGGCGGCCTGCCGGCAGGACGGGCATTCGCCGCAGCCCTGCTGGCCGCAGAGCAGCGCGGCGGCGAAGGCCCGGGCCGCGAGCGACCGGCCGGAGCCCGGCGGGCCGGTGAACAGCCACGCGTGGGCGATGGCACCGGCCCCGGCGGACACGGCTGACCTCAGCTGGTCGACCACCGCCTGCTGGCCGGCCAGCCCGGCGAACACTCCTCCTGCCGCCACGGCCGTCCTCAGTCGCGGATCGCCGGGAAGCTCCCGGTGATCTCCTCGGCCGCCGTCGGTACCGGATCGGGCAGCATCTCCCGCACCCGCTCCTGGATCGTGCGGCTGAGGTCAGCCGCCGGCCTGGTCGCGTCGAGCACAAGGTAGCGGTCAGGATCGGACTGGGCGGCCCGCTGCAGGAAGCCCCGGCGGACCCGGTCGTGAAACTCGGCGGGCTCGGCCTCCAGCCGGTCCGCCGACCGCTCCCTGCGCCGCAGCCCGGCCGCCGGCGGCAGGTCGAGCACGATGGTGAGATCCGGCTGCAGGCCGCCGGTGGCCCAGTGATTCAGGCTGGCGATCTCCTCGACCGGCAGCAGCCGGCCAGAGCCCTGGTAGGCCAGCGAGGAATCCACGTACCGGTCGGTCACCACGATCGCCCCGCGCTCCAGCGCCGGGGCGATGACGGCGGCGACGTGCTCGGCCCGGTCGGCCGCGTACATCAGCGTCTCGGCCCGGTCGGACAGCCCGGTGTGCGCGGTGTCGAGCAGCAGCGCCCGCAGCCGCATCCCGACCTTGGTCGCGCCGGGCTCGTGCGTGGCGACCACGTCGAATCCCTGGTCACGCAGCCAGATCGCGAGCAGCCTGGCCTGGGTGGACTTGCCCGCGCCCTCGCCGCCCTCCAGCGCGAGCAGCAGCCCGCGGCGGGCCGACGGCACGCTGCCGTTGGCGTGACCGGGCACCGGCCTGAATTCCTCGCCGCGGAACACCGAGGTCAGGTCGTCGAGCAGCGGCACCCCCCGGCGGTCATCCATGTGCCGGTAGGAGACGACGCCGAGCACGACGGCGATCACGGCGGCCAGCAGCAGCACCAGGCTGTCG
>Ga0137407_10001604_pt1 | contig 14762 bp, 13 predicted proteins | sample CZOMad2_2_16fung_FD_108410 | JGI IMG/M metagenome (GOLD analysis project Ga0137407, IMG submission 108410) | Vadose zone soil fungal communities from Angelo Coast Range Reserve, California, USA - CZOMad2_2_16fungal (Illumina Assembly) | ecosystem: Environmental > Terrestrial > Soil > Vadose...
GGAGCATGCCGACGCGCTGTGGATCGTCCGCACCCACGCCACCGAGAACGAAGCGCGCATTGACGAGGTGGTAACCTCGCTGCGCTTCGGCCTGCCGACCTGCCCGTTCGTTCCACGCAAAGGCAAGGCCAAAAACGGTTTCGTACACGATGCCGGCCATCTGAAGCGGATATTCAGCTCGCTCGATACGCTGGTATCCGCCGAACGGCTGCTGGAGGAAGTGGGTCTGGACATCGACCGGCCGCATCACCAGGCACAGGGCCGCAATTCCAATCGTCGCAACATCGTCATCACACTGTGCGGCGACCGGCGCGGCGGCGCGCCCATGCATCGTATTTCCGTGGTCGGCGTTTCGCCCACGGATCGCGGCGTTCTGGAAGCGATGGGTCTTAGTGTCCGTGCCGCCAAGGCGCATGCTCGGAGTTGGCGCTTCGAGACTGCGCGCGCAGACTTCTGCGAACTCATGTCAATTGCACGCGCCATCCGCGAGCGGCTCGACGGCCGCTACGTCCTTCAGGGGCACATGCTCGAGAAGTCATTGCCCTTCATTACGGCGGCCGGCATCCGCAGCGGCATGGTCATGGTGGTTGATTCCGGCCGGTTCGACGTGGTGGAGCGCATCGCGTACGAGACCTACGATGCCGAGGTCTACGACATCAACGTCGAGCGCACCCATAACTTCATCGCGAACGGTGTCGTCACGCACAATTCCATCTATCGCTGGCGCGGTGCGCGGGTGGAAAACCTGCAGCAGTTTCGCCGCGATTTCCCACAGGCAGTTCTATACAAGCTGGAACAGAACTACCGTTCCACCGGCACCATTTTGAAGGCGGCGAACGCGCTGATCTCGAACAACGCCGGCCGGCTCGGCAAGACATTGTGGACCAGCGGTGCGGACGGAGAGCGCGTCAAGCTCTACGCAGCCTTCAACGAGCGCGACGAAGCGGACTTCGTGGTGAATCGGATCCGCGAATGGGTCGCTCACGGCGGCGCACGGCGCGAGGCGGCGGTGCTGTATCGCTCCAACGCGCAGTCGCGGGTTTTTGAGGAGGCGTTCTTGAACGCACGCATGCCATACCGTGTGTATGGGGGCTTGCGCTTCTTCGAGCGCGCAGAAATCAAGGACGCGCTCGCCTACCTGCGCCTGATCGCCAGCCGGGCGGACGACACTTCCTTCGAGCGGGTGGTGAATTTGCCGGTCCGCGGAATCGGCGCGAAGACCATGGACATGGTGCGTGACGCGGCCCGGAGCCGCTCGACCTCGCTATGGAACGGCGCGCTCAGCTCAGTGCAGAGCGGACTACCCCAAAGAGCGGCTCTGGCGCTGCAGTCTTTTTTGACGCTGATCGACGGACTGGCGCGCGAAGTTCAGGGCTTGGAACTCCACGAGCAGGTCGATCACGTCATCCAGATGGGCGGGCTCATCGAACACTTCAAGAAGGAAAAAGGCGAGCGAGGCGAGGGGCGAATCGAGAATTTGCTCGAGCTCGTCAGCGCGGCGCGGGGATTTTCTCCGGAAACGGAGGCCGAGACCGAGCTATCGCCGCTCGAGTCCTTTCTCGCGCATGCGGTTCTGGAATCCGGCGAGGGCCAAGCGGACCCCTATGATGACTGCGTGCAGATGATGACGCTGCATTCCGCCAAGGGTCTGGAATTTCCCGTCGTGTTTCTCGCCGGCATGGAAGACGGCCTGTTTCCGCATCAGCGCTCGGTCGCCGATTTGGCCGGTCTCGAGGAGGAGCGTCGTCTCGCCTACGTCGGCATGACTCGGGCCATGCGCCAGCTCTACATCACCTATGCCGAGCAGCGCCGCCTTTATGGGGTGGATACCTATGGGCAGCCCTCCCGCTTCATCAATGAGTTGCCGTCCGACCTCATCGAGGAGATTCGGCCGCGCCTGCAGGTGTCGAGGCCGGTGTTCGTCAGGCGTTCGGTCTCCCTCGAAGAGCCGCCCTCTCAGAACATGCGCATGGGCAGCCGGGTCCGGCATTCGAAGTTCGGCGACGGAGTGGTGCTCAATTTCGAGGGTAACGGACCGCATGCCCGAATCCAGGTCAATTTCGAGGGGCAGGGCACGAAGTGGTTGATGCTGTCTTACGCCAATCTTGTTCGTGTAGAGTAACCCAGTGTCCTGTCCCACCAATAACTCACTCGCTGCGCGGCGTCTTTTCGCGCCGGGCGGCGTTGCGCCTCCTCGCCATAGTGCCGCTATGACTCGTCGGCGCGCCTTGCCCGGCACGAAAATCCGCAGGCGCATCGAGCAAGTTATTGGTGGGACAGGACACTAGCGTGAAAATCATCATTCTGGGCGCAGGACAAGTCGGCCGCACGGCGGCGTATCACCTTTCTCGGGAGGAAGCGAATGACGTGACCGTCATCGATACCGACGAGGAGATATTGCGGGATCTGCAGGATCGGCTCGACATTCGCACGGTGAACGGCAACGCGGCGAGCCCGCGGATCCTCGAGGCGGCGGGAATCTCCGCCACCGATATTCTCGTTGCGCTGACCAGCAGCGACGAGGTCAACATGCTGGCGTGTCAGATTGCATGGACGCTGTACCGCACGCCGAAGAAAATTGCTCGCGTGCGCTCCGCCGACTTCACCGAGCGGGACAAGCTGTTCGGCGAGAATGCGGTGGCGGTGGATGTCTGGATCAGCCCCGAACAACTGGTCACCGAGTACGTCGCGCGCTTGATCCGCTATCCCGGTGCATTGCAGGTGTTGGACTTCGCGGACGGCCGAGTACGCTTGGTGGGCATTCGCGCGCTGCAAGGCGGTCCCTTGGTGGGCCAGGCACTGCGCACCTTGCGCGAGCACATTCCCACGGCCGACGCCCGGGTCGCCGCCATTTATCGGGCCGGCAAGAGCGTCAAGCCCGAGGGTGATACCGTGATCGAGGACGGCGATGAGGTATTTTTTCTGGCCGCACGCGAGGATATTCGCGTGGTCATGAAGGAGATGCGCCGCGAAGAGGCCCCGGCGCGCCGTGTGGTCATCGCGGGCGGCGGCAATATCGGCTTTCGGTTGGCGAGTGAGCTCGAAGACAAGAATCAGGTAAAGCTCATCGAACGCGACGGCAAGCGCGCCCGGCGCGTGTCCGAGCAATTGAAGAGCACCACGGTGCTGCACGGGGATGCGGCGGATGAAGAATTGCTGCTCGAAGAGAACATCGACAGCGCGGATGTTTTTGCCGCGCTGACGAACTCCGAGGAGGCGAATATTCTCTCGGCGATGCTCGCCAAGCGCTTGGGCGCGCACAAGGTGATGGCGCTGATCAACAAGCCCTCCTACGCGGAGTTGATCGAGAGCGGCTCGATCGACGTGGCAATATCGCCGCAAACCGTCACGATCGGCTCGCTGCTTGCGCACGTGCGGCGCGGCGACGTGGTGCGCGTGCACTCGCTGCGGCGCGGCGCGGCCGAGGCGCTCGAGGTGGTGGTCCATGGCGACGCCGATAGCTCGAAGGTCATCGGACGCCGCATCGAAGATATTTCCCTGCCGGAAGGAACCACCTTGGGCGCCGTGGTCCGCGGCGAGGATGTCATCATTGCGCATCATGACACCACGGTGCAGCCGGACGATCATTTGATCCTGTTCCTGACGGATCGCCGCCATATCGAAGCCGTCGAGAAGCTGTTCCAAGGCTCCGCCTCTTTCTTGTGAAAGACATTTTACTGCCGGTCGCTCACGTCTTCGCCCTCGTCATGATGGTGTTCGCCGTGACCATGCTTGCGCCGGCGGGTATGGCCATATGGGAACTCGACCCGGCGCTCTGGTCGTTCGTCATTTCGGCATTGGCGACGTTCGTTCTCGGCGCGCTGCTGTGGCTTGCCACCCGGCGCTTCAAGCGCGAGCTCAAGACTCGAGACGGTTTGATGCTGGTCGCGCTGACATGGGTGGCCCTGCCGGCGGTCGCCGGGTTTCCGCTATGGCATTTCCTGCCGATCGATTTCACCAAGGCGTATTTCGAGGCGGCGTCGGGCTTGACCACCACCGGCGGCACGGTGCTCTCGGGGCTCGAATACCTTCCGCGCTCGATCAATTTGTGGCGCCATTTGCTCAGCTGGCTGGGAGGCATGGGCATCATCGTACTGGCCGTCGCCATCCTGCCCTTGCTGGGGGTCGGCGGCATGCAGATTTATCGCGCTGAAATGCCGGGCCCAATGAAGGACAGCAAACTCACGCCGCGCATCGGACAGACCGCGAAGCTGCTCTGGGCCGTGTATGCCGGACTGACGATTGCCTGCATCGGATGTTTACGGTTCGCCGGGATGAATTGGTTCGACGCTGTCTGCCATGGATTCTCGGCGCTCGCACTCGGCGGGTTCTCGACTTACGACGCCAGCATCGGGCACTTCAATTCGCTGCCCATCGAGATGGTGCTGACGTTTTTTCAGATCCTGGCAGCCTTGAATTTCGCGACCCACTATCTCGCCTGGAGCCAGCGGGGGGTCTTGGCCTATTTTCGGGACGCGGAGGCGAAAGCGATCTTGGGTGTGCTCGTGGCGAGCTGCATCGGCATATCCCTGTTCTTGTACTTCCAGGGCAGCTACGCCGACTTTCCCGCTGCGTTGCGCCACACCACGTTCAATCTGGTGTCGATCGCGGTGGACAGCGGTTTGCACACCCAAGATTATTCGCGCTGGCCGATATTCGCGCCCATGTGGATGATGTTCTTGAGCTGCATCGTCGCGAGTTCAGGATCGACCGGGGGCGGCATCAAAATGATTCGGACTTTGGTGCTCGCCAAGCAGGCAAACCGCGAGCTGAATCAGCTGGTGCATCCGAACATGGTGCGCCCGCTCAAAGTCGGCGGAATGGTGATCGCCAACCGCGTGGTATTTGCGGTGCTGGCCTTCGTATTTCTCTACTTCATGAGCACCGTCACGCTCATCTTCGTGCAACTGGCCAGCGGCTTGGATTTCATGACGTCGTTGTCGGCCATCATCGCCTGCATCAACAATGCGGGGCCCGGCTTGGGATTGGTCGGCCCGGGAAGCAACTATGGGGTCTTGAGCGATTTCCAGACCTGGGTGTGCTCGGCGGCCATGCTGCTCGGGCGCCTTGAGGTTTTCACCATTTTGGTGTTGTTCACTCCCACTTTATGGCGCAAGTAGACACTTTTTGGGTTCTCTAGAGCCACTCTCTTTTGGAATATCGAATAGTGGTAGGAAATGCTCCTCAGGAGGTCAATGTGAGCCGGTAGGTGGGAATTGATGCAGCTCTCGCGGGTGCCGTTCACCGGATTCGCGACAGAAAAGTGTCCAGGGCTGCGACGCACTCGGGCTCGTCCAGCAGCGGAACATGACCTCGATTGGCGACCTCCAATTGCTGCAAGTCGGGATTCTCGCGCTTCATGCGCGCGAACGTGGCCGCACTCAAGATGTCTGAGCGAGCGCCGCGGATGGCCAGCGTCGGCACCGTGCGCAGCGCGCCCCAGAGCGGCCATAGATCGAGCGTCGCCGCGGGCGCGGCGCGCAGCGCTTCGCCGATGTTGGGATCGGCGTCGAGCTCGACCACACCGGCGGCATCCTCGCGATAGCCGCGCCGCGCGAGCGCGGCCCAGCGATCCGGTGCCAGACCCGGCCAGGCATCGCCAAACACCGCTACGGTCTGTGCCGCCGCCACCTTCCAGGTGCGCGCCGGAGGAAGGCGGCCCGCATATTGTTTGATGCGCTCGATTCCCACCGGGTCGATTTCGGGTCCGACATCGTTCAATACGATTCCGGCAATGCGGGTGGGGTGACTGAAACCCAGCATCATGGCGAGCATGCCGCCGAGCGAGGTTCCGACGACGGCCACACGCGGCGCGTGGACAGACCCAAGCAGCGCCAGGATGTCCTCAACATAGACCGCCGGCTGGTAATTCTGCGGGTTAGGATCGCGCGCCGAGAACCCTCGGCCCCGCAAATCGGGGACGACGACGCGGTATCGCCGCTGAAGGTGCGGTGCCAGATCCTCGAAATCGCGGCTGTTGCGCGTCAAACCATGCAGACAGAGCACCGTCGGCGCAATGCCGGCCGGACCCTCGTAGACTCGCGCATACAGGCGCAGACCGTCATGGCTCTGCCAGTCAACCTCCGCATACGGCTCGGACAATCGGTTCTCCTTGGTACAGGCCGCCTCGATGAGTGATTGCTCGGCCAGCGACGTCCTCAACGGTCGTTGAGGGAGTATTCAGCGACCGTTGAGGCATAGTCAAGAGGCTTGATGCGCCGCGTTGCAGTGCGCGGGCCAACACGAGAGAATGAGGCCGATGGTCGTTGTGCGCCGCAAGAAATCTGTCAAGAAAACGGGAACGAAGCCCGGAAAGGAACGGATCCTGGACGCAGCAGAGCGGCTGTTTGCGCGCCACGGCTTCTACGGAGTTTCGGTCCGCGACATCACCGAAGAGGCGGGCGTCGACGTCGCTTTGGTCAGCTACCATTTCGGCGGCAAACGCGAATTGTTCACGGCCGTGTTCCAGCGGCGCGCTGAACTTCTGAATCCCGAGCGGTTCGCGATGTTGGAGGAGGTGCGGCGCGCGGCATTGCCCGGCGTGCCGGCCTTGGAGGACATCGTCAATGCCTTCACCTATCCCTTGCTGGAGCGTTCGGCTCGAGGCGGCCCGGGATGGAAGAGCTATTTTGCCCTGGTGGCACAGGTCAACAACTCTCCGGAATGGGCCCCTGTGCTGATGACTCAGCATTTCGACCCGCTGGTCGAGAAATTCATCGCCGTATTGCGTGAGGCGTTGCCGGGCTGTTCGGCGCGCGAGGTCTACTGGGGCTATCAATTCTTGACGGGGGCGTTGACCCTGACCTTCGCCGAGACCGGGCGCATCGACACCTTATCGGGGGGACTTTGCAAGTCGTCGGATCTCGACAGCGTCCACGAGCGATTGGCGCCCTACGTCGCCGCCGGCTTTCGCGCGCTGTGTGCCCGAGCGAACCCCGCCGGTGCGGCCGGTCCGAAGCCGGCTCGCGCGGCGACCGCTGCCAATGCGTCCAGGCGGCGCTAGCCGCGGAATCGGTGGTGGGGCAGTCGCGGCTGCTACAGCGATACCGCGGTCGAGTGGGAAACACGTTCGCCTGTTGGACCATGATTGACCGCAAAGTGGACGGAGACCTCGTGATCGGATTGCTGCAGCGCGTTATGGAAGCCAGTGTCGACATCGATGCCCAACGCGTCGCCACCATAGGTGCCGGACTCCTGGTGCTGGTCGGGATACGCCCAACCGACGACGAAGCATCCGCGCTGCGGCTGGTCGACCGCCTGCTTCAGTACCGGGTATTCGCCGACGAGAACGGGAAAATGAATTTGAGCCTGGGGCAAACCCAGGGGGAACTGCTGCTGGTGCCCCAATTCACCCTGGCAGCGGATACCCACAAGGGCTTGAGACCCGGCTTCTCGACCGCCGCGCCTCCGGGCCAGGGGCGGCAATTGTTCGATACTTTGGTGCAGGCCGCCCGGGCGCGCCACGGACGCGTCCAGACCGGCGTTTTCGGCGCACATATGCGGGTATCGCTCACCAACGACGGGCCCGTCACCTTCTGGCTGGAAAGCTGATTTCATCAGAAATCTCAAATGCGACCGAACACGCACCGGGGCCGCGCGGTCCAATGTCATAATCTCTTTGGCGTATCATTGACGACCTACTTAGGGTTACCTCGGATCGGAGAAGCGACATGTTCGATTCAAAAATGCTATTGGTCATTTTGGCCATCGCCTTGGTGATATTCGGCACCAAGCGTTTGCGCACGATCGGGTCGGATTTGGGCGCGGCGGTCAAGGGCTTCAAGAACGCCATGAATGACGGCGAAGCGGAAGAAAAAGTGAAGCAGCTCAAGCAAGACAAGGACGCGGACTTCGATGCGGGCGCCGCGCCGCCGCGCGAGGCCGAAGCCAAGGCACCCCCGAAAACCAACGCTTGATGCCGCATGCTTGATGTCGGGTTCTCGGAGATACTGCTCACCTCGGCCATAGCACTGATCGTGTTGGGCCCGGAGCGACTGCCCAAAGTTGCGCGCCAGGTCGGTCACTGGATGGGGCGCGCGCGCGCCATGGCGCGCCAATTGAGCGAGCAATTGGAACGCGAAGTCAGCGCCGAAGAATTGCTGAAGACGCAAAGCAAACCGAGTCCCGGGGCGAACCCGCCCGGCGGTGGGACGAACTTGCCGGGCGGCGTCACGAACTCGCCGGGCGGCAGTACGAACGGCGCCGCCCCGGATCACGCCTATACCATCGCGCCGCCGGATGCGGCACCCTCGGCCGACAGTGCGCCCGAGCCCGAGCCCGTCTATGGGTTGGACGCCGCTTCGACCACTGCCGCCGCCATGCATGCGGCCGATCCACCCGCAGCCGATCCGCACATAGCCGATTCGCACGCCGCCGCGACCGACGCCAAATCGCCCCCATGAGTGAGTCAGATGAACCCGGCGAGCTCGCCGAAGGTACTCTGATCTCGCACTTGCTGGAGCTGCGCGATCGCTTGCTCAAAGCGATGTTGGCGGTCGGCATTTGCTTCATTCCCTGCGCCATCTACATGAACCAGTTGTTCACGTTCGTGGCGGATCCCTTGATCCACAAATTGCCCCCGGGCGCCACCATAATCGCGACCAGCGTGGTGGCTCCGTTTACGGTGCCGTTCAAGCTGGCGCTGGTGCTGGCCATCGGGATCGCCATCCCCTTCGTGCTGTATCAGGCCTGGGCCTTTGTGGCGCCCGGGCTGTACAAGCACGAGAAAAAGCTTGCCATTCCGCTGCTCATATCCAGCGTGCTGCTGTTTTACCTGGGCGCCGCCTTCGCCTACTACGTGGTGTTCCCCGTGATGCTGAGCTTCTTCGTCGCCACCACGCCCCACGGCGTGCAGATGATGACCGACATGGGCAGCTATCTCGACTTTGTGATGATCCTGCTGCTCTGCTTCGGTTTGGCCTTCGAAGTTCCGGTGGCTACTGTATTATTGGTGTGGACGGGATTTGTAAGGATCGCGACACTCAAGAAAAATCGCGGCTTCGTGTTACTCGGGATATTCATCTTTGCCGCCTTCGTGACGCCGCCCGATGCCGTGTCGCAGAGTGCGATGGCGGTACCGATGTATTTGCTGTACGAAATAGGGATCATCATGGCCGGACTATTGCTCAAGGACAAGATAGCGGCTCGCGCCAAAGAAGAAGCGGAACAGGCTGAGCGCGAAGCCGGGGCCTGATTTGAGCCCCTCTTTTTTCGGGCATCCGCGCGGCCTCGCCACGCTGTTCTTCACGGAGATGTGGGAGCGATTCACCTACTACGGCATGCGCGCGGTGCTGGTGCTGTATCTGGTCGCCGCCGTCTCGGCCGGCGGGTTCGGCATCGACGACAAAACGGCCGCCGCAATTTATGGCCTCTATACCGCCGGCACCTACCTGGTGGCGCTGCCCGGCGGCTGGATCGCCGACCGGCTGATCGGGGCGCGGCGCGCGGTGCTCATCGGCGGATTGGGAATAACGCTCGGCAATGTGCTGTTGGCCACATCCGGCAGTCCGCGCGCATTCTATATCGGCCTCGTGGTGATCGTGCTCGGGGTGGGCTTGCTCAAGCCCAACGTCAGCTGCATGGTTGCGGAGCTCTATCCGGAAGGCGGCGCGCGGCGCGACGCGGGATTCACCGTGTTCTACATGGGAATCAATGTGGGCGCCACGCTCGGCCCCTTCGTTACGGGAGAAGCTCAGCAGCTCTTCGGCCCGCGCGCAGGCTTCGCGGCGACCGCCATCGGCATGACGCTGGGACTGCTGCAGTACTACCTCACCCAGCGCCATCTGGGCGATGCCGGCAGATTCATTGCGCTACCCGCCGGCAACCCCGAGCGCCGCAAACCGTGGCGCGAGCTATGGATCGGCGTGGGGCTATTGGCCCTCGTACTGACGTCGTGCAGCGCCGGCTGGGTCTCCGTCAATCCCGTCAGCTTGGCCCAGGGCTCGACCGCTTTGATCGTCAGCATGGCCGTGCTCTACTTCGGGTATCTGTTCACTGCGGCGGGCCTTTCGGCCGACGAGCGCAAAAAAGCCGCCGTCGTCCTCGTGCTCTTCTTGGGCAGCGCATTGTTCTGGTCGGGCTACGAACAAGCCGGTTCATCGCTCAATCTGTTCGCCGAGCGCTACACGGATCGAAGCGTGCAATGGCTGCATTTCGTCGTTCCCGTTCCCACGGGGTGGTTCCAGTCCCTCAACCCGGCGTTCATCATCATATTCGCGCCGCTTTTCGCTCAGGGCTGGATCGCCCTCGCCAAGCGCAGCCTGAATCCGTCGGCGCCGGCGAAGTTCGCCATCGGCGTGATGCTGATGGGTTCCGGTTTCCTGATCATGGCGGCAGCAGCCTCGATCGTCGCCCACGGGTCGAAAGTGCTGCCCATCTGGCTGATCATGACTTATCTGCTGCACACCTTCGGCGAACTCTGCTTGAGCCCGGTGGGATTGAGTTACGTGACGAAACTCGCGCCCAAGCGCTTCGTCGGGCAAATCATGGGTATGTGGTTCCTGTCACTCTCGCTGGGTAATCTGCTCGCCGGACTGATCGCCGGCGAATTCGACACCAATAACGTGGCGGCAATGCCGGGGCAATACATGCATATCGTTTATTTCTCGGTGGGTTTGGGCGCCGTGCTTCTGATCCTCAGCCGGCCCGTGAAGAAACTGATGGGTGACGTCCAATGAAAACAGCCACAGCCACAGTCAAGATTCCGAGCACGGCTCCGGCTCCTCAGCTCACGCTCAAGGCCATCCTTCTTTCCATCATCCTCACCGTCATCCTCGCCTCCGCCAATGCCTACGTGGGCCTTTTCGCCGGAATCACGGTGGCGACGGCGATTCCGGCCGCCGTCATCTCGATGGCGGTTCTGCCGCTGTTCGGGCGCCCGAATATTCTCGAGAACAATATCGTGGCGACCGGCGCCTCCGCCGGCACGTCGATCTCCGCGGGCGCGATCTTTACCTTGCCGGCGCTCATCCTGCTGCATCACTGGACGAGCTTCGACTATTGGTGGACGTTGGCCATCGTCGGGCTCGGCGGCTTGCTCGGGGTGCTGTTTTCCGTGCCGCTGCGCAGAACACTGATCATCGAACAGAAGCTGCGGTTTCCCGAAGGCGTGGCGGCCGCCGAGGTTCTCAAGGTCGGTGCGAATCCGGGCGTCGGCGCCAAATTTCTGGGGCTCGCGACCGTCGTCGGCGGCCTGTTCAAGCTGATCACCTCGGGTTTGCGCGCCTTGCCCGAGGCATTCACCGTCAAGGGTTTCGTCGGCGAGCGCGGCATCGCATTTTTCGGCTATGGCTTCTCTCCGGCGCTGCTGGGAGTCGGCTACATCGTCGGGCTGAACGTCGCGATCCTGATAGCGGCCGGCGGCCTGTTTTCCTGGTGGCTCGCCATTCCCTTGTACAACAGCTTTTTCTTCGACCACGACCCGGTGTTGATGCACAAGCTGATCGGACTCGACGCGGAAGACGCGGCATTCGCGATATGGCGGGCTCAAGTACGCTACATCGGCGTCGGGTGCATGTTGACGGGCGCGCTCTGGGCGCTGTGGTCGCTGCGCAAATCCCTCTGGTCCGCCGTGCGCAGCGGGCTGAAGGTCGGCGTGCGCGGGGCCGCCGAACTACCCCACACCGAGCGCGATCTGCCGATGAGCGGAGTGCTCGTCTGCATTGCCTTGTTCGTCGTGCCGCTGTTCGTGTTGTATTACCTGGTGGTGGGGAGCCTCGGCGTCGCCTTGGCGATGGCCGTGATCATGATCATCGCGGGCTTCTTGTTTTCATCGGTCAGCGGCTACATGGCCGGTCTGGTCGGATCGTCGAACAATCCCGTCTCCGGAATTACGATTTGCACCATTCTCTTCGCATCGCTGGTTCTCATGTTGATGGTGGGCGGTAAATCCGCCGTCGGCGCGGTGGCGGTGGTGTTCATCGGCGCCGTGGTATGCAACGCGGCGGCCGTGGCCGGCGACAACCTGCAGGATCTCAAGGCAGGCCAGCTGGTCGGGGCCACACCCTGGCGTCAACAGGTGATGCTCTGCGTCGGTGTCGTCGTGAGCGCCGCGGTCATGGCGCCCGTGATGAACGTTCTGCTCTTCGCGTACGGCATCGGCGAACCTTCGCACCCCGGCGTCAAGGCCCTGCCGGCGCCGCAGGCCAACTTGGTCAGGTCGGTCGCGGAAGGCATGTTCGGCGGCACCCTGCCAGTCGGCATGATCGCCCTCGGCGCGGCGGTCGGCGCACTGATCATCGTTTTGGATCTGTACCTCAAGCGGCGCGGCTCGCGCTGGAGCGCGCCGGTGCTGGCCGTGGCCGTCGGAATCTATCTTCCCTTGGATGTGTCGACGCCCATCCTCGCCGGCGGCATTGTTGCGGAGATGGTCGCGCGCTGGCATAGCATGCGAACCCCGAACGGCGATATTGAAAAACTCGCGCAGAACGGGATGTTGTTCGCCGCGGGGCTCATCACCGGCGAGGCGCTGGTAGGTATTTTCATCGCCTTGTGCATCTGGATCAGCAAGAACCCGGACGTCTTGGCCATCGCCGGTGAATTGCCGGGCGGGAAATGGTGGGCGGCGATGCTGCTGCTCGGAATCTGCTACTGGATTTTCCGCGCCGGTACGCCGCGCCGGGCCGCTTGAGGCGTAGGGCCGCTCGACGTTTTGCGCGATCCACGTCACTCCGCGAAGCTCATGCTGGCCTTGAGCACCATCTATCTGGTGTGGGGCTCGAGCTTTCTATTCACCAAGCTCGCGGTCAACAATCTCCCCCCCGCGCTCTTCTCCGGGATTCGTTTCGTCACGGCGGGCACGCTGCTCGCACTAATCGCCAGGGTGTGGAGCGGCAGCCCCTGGCCTTCGCGCCTGATCGATTGGCGCCACGTCATCATCGCGGGCTTTTTCATGGTGTTCGTCAGCAATGGATTGAACACCTGGGCCATGCGATATCTTCCGTCGAATCAATCGGCGCTGCTCAACGGCACGTCGGCGTTTTGGATCGCGGGTCTCGGCGTCTTCGGGCGCCGCGGCCATCCACTGACGCGTTCGGCAATACTGGGAATGGTCATCGGATCTCTGGGCGCCGCGCTGATGCTCATCCCTAAGGAGGCCTTGAGCACCAAGAGCTTGCTGGCGCAGGCCGGCGTGCTGACCGCCTGCTTCTCGTGGTCGTTGGGCACCTTGTACTACCGCAGCATCGATACCGAATTGAACTTGCTCATGTTCATGGCGTTGCAGATGCTCATGGGCGGACTGATGCTGCTCGCCTTGGGGCTCATGCACGGCGACGCGGCGCACTGGGCGCCGAACACCTCCGGCTTGGCGGCTCTCCTTTACCTGACCTTCTTCAGCTCCTGCCTGGCGTATACCGCCTACGGCTGGCTGAGCCTGAACGCCGCTCCCGCCTTGATCGGGACCTACGGCTACGTGAATCCCGCGATCGCCTCCTTCCTCGGCTGGCAATTTCTGCATGAGCATTTGTCCGGGGCACAGCTCGCCGGGATGGTGGTCATCATCGCCGGCGTGAGCATCTTGACGCTGCCGGGCGGCAGCCTCACGGATCCCAAGACTCTCGCCGAACCCAAGACTCAGTAAAGCCGGTCTGCGGCCAAAGGGACTGGCTGAGGCTGGTCGAAGACCCCGGCTCACATCAGCCGCGCCTGACGATGACTTCGACCTTGCCCTTGCCGCCCACGAACCATGAGCCCACGAAACTCACCAAGCTCACGACCACCGAGGCCCAGAATGCGGACCAGAAGCCCGCCACATGCATGCCGGGCAGCATCCACGCCACCAGGGCCACCATGCCGGCGTTGATCACCAGCAAGAACAGTCCGAGAGTGACGATGGTCATCGGCAGCGTCAGCAATATGGCTATGGGCCGCACGATGGAATTGACGACTCCCAACAACACGCCGGCAAGAATCAATGTGGTCGGGGTGTCGATCGAGACGCCGTTGACCCAAACGGTCGCCAACCATAAGCCGAGCGCAACGATGCTTGCGCGTATGAGGAATCCGAGCATGCGCTCTCCTAGGTACTACGCACCGAATTCAACAGGGGGTCGATGCGACACCCTGTTGCTTTATTTTATGCTCGCGCAGCGAGCAACTGTAGGGCGGGGCCGCATCGGCCCCGTTGATAGTTGCGCGCAGCGCATGGCAAAGATACCACTGGTGGTCAATAATCGAGGCCGGGGAGCGGGGCATCCTTGGGAGGCAACACTTCCGGTTTTTTGGGAACGGGGGGACTTTCCAGCGTCACTTTGATGCGCGCCATGAGGCGTTCCCAGCCCATGCGTATGCGCATGTAGCTCTTGTCCCATGCCGGGGATTCCGGGACTCCTGAGCCGAGCAAGCGCAGCGACGTCGTGCCCGCGCCCTTGCGCACATCCAGTAAGAAGTCGTCGATCACGGCGCTGTCGCTGGGCGGCCAATCGTCACCGTGCAGATAAATCAGCCGCAGACGCCGGTTCACGTCGAAAATATCGATGTGCGCTTCACGGCCGCCGGCATTACGGTCGCCCAGTTGGTACGAGCCCCCTTTGCGAGGGTCGATCTGCGCTTCCTGACCGGACCATATGCGAATCAGGCCGGGATCCGTCAGCGCGCGCCAGACCCGGGCCACAGGCACGTCGACCTCCACCAAGTGGGCATAGCCGCGGGTACCATTTCGGGTGGTTTTGCGGGGTAAGCTCATTTCGGACTTCGGGCCTCTTGCATAAGGGATGTGGATAGCTTGGCGGAAATCCGCCGGCAGCGGCGTGTAGAATCCCTCA
>Ga0137407_10001606_pt1 | contig 14760 bp, 10 predicted proteins | sample CZOMad2_2_16fung_FD_108410 | JGI IMG/M metagenome (GOLD analysis project Ga0137407, IMG submission 108410) | Vadose zone soil fungal communities from Angelo Coast Range Reserve, California, USA - CZOMad2_2_16fungal (Illumina Assembly) | ecosystem: Environmental > Terrestrial > Soil > Vadose...
CAGCTCGATGATCTGAACGCCGGTGGCGGAGTCGAGATTGCCGGTCGGCTCGTCGGCCAGCAGCAGCCCGGGATCGAGCGCGACCGCGCGGGCGAGCGCGACGCGCTGCTGCTCGCCGCCCGAGAGCTGCACCGGATAGTGGTGCATGCGGTCACCAAGCCCGACATCGGCGAGCAAGGCACGCGCGCGCCCGAGCGCGTCCGGGGCGCCGACGATCTCCAGCGGGATGGCGACGTTCTCCGCGGCCGTCAAGGTTGGAATCAGATGATAGGACTGGAAGACATAGCCGAGCGTGTCGCGGCGGAACCGCGCGAGCGCGTCCTCGTCGAGCTCGGTGATCTCGACGCCGGCGACGGTGATCGAGCCCCCGCTCGGGCGGTCGAGACCCGCGATGAGCCCCAGCAGAGTCGACTTGCCGCTTCCGGAGGGTCCCGTGATCGCGCAGACCTCGCCCGTGGCGACGTCGAGAGTGACGCCGTCGAGAATCGTGAGCGGTCGCCCGCCGCTCGGCAGGCGCATGACGACGTCGCGAACCCTGATCATCTCCGACCTCATACTACACTGGCCTTGTGAGACGACTCCGCGCGGCCGCGCTCGTCCTGGTGGGCGCCGCGCTGCTGGGCCTCGCGGCGGGCGAGGCGCGCGGCGAAGGCGTGGTGGTCGCGCTCGGCGACAGCCTCACCGCCGGGCTGGGCGTCGCTGCCGACGAGGCGTTTCCCGCCCGACTGCAGGCGCGGCTTCGCGCCGAGGGCTATGACTACCGCGTGGTCAACGCGGGCGTCAGCGGCGATACGACGGCCGGCGGCCTGCGACGGGTCGACTGGGCCCTGCGGGCGAATCCGGAGGTCGTCATCGTCGCGCTCGGCGCCAACGACGGCCTGCGCGGCCAGAGCCCGCAGGCGATCCGCGCCAACCTCGAGGAGATCGTCGCGCGGTTCCAGGCCGCGGGCGCTCGCGTGCTGCTGGTCGGCATGCGCCTGCCTCCGAACTACGGCGCCGAGTACACGAAGGAGTTCGAGGCGGTATTTCCGGCGGTCGCCCGCCGCGCCAAGATCACGCTGATGCCGTTCCTGCTCGACGGCGTCGCCGCCGACTCGCGTCTGAACCAGGCCGACGGCATCCATCCCACCGCCGCCGGCCAGCAGATGATCGCCGATCGTCTCTGGCCGTATCTGCGCCCCCTGCTCCGGCCAGTCAAATAAGCGGCGAGCCTGCTTCGTCTCATCTGTCGATCGCGAAGCACCCGAACGGCCGGTGCAGCCGAGACACCGGGGCGGGACGTCCCGGAGAGGGTTCCGGCCGTGCCTCTGCCGCCGCCCGTGCCATGACGGACGCGCGGCTCATCGATACGGGGCGCGCCTTGCGTTAGTGGTCGCTCGCGGGGCGCGCCCCAAGGTGTAGGCGTCCCGCAGAGCGCTGTTTATTTCCGCCGGATTCTCGCCGGTGCCTTCATAGGATGGACCGGCCATGCCTCGCTCACTCGCCGTCCTCGTCATGCTCTCGCTCCTCACCGCCGGATGCGCGCTGCTCCCACCGTCGCATCCCGACCTCACCTACTACCCTTCGCCACGCGATCCCGGAACCATCAAGATCTCACGGACGCTCTATCGCGCCGCGCAGGCCGCCGGCGACGATCCCGACCGCTACTCGTTCGCGCTGATCCAGACGACGACCGTCACGTCGTTCGCGGCCGACGCCGCGACGTTCTACTTTTCCGACGGCCTCGCGCGGCTGCCCCAGCGGCACGTCGACGCGCTCGTCGCCCAGAAGGTCGCCCACGAGATCCTGGGACACACCGGCAAGCGGCGCACCCTGTCGCTGTCGCTCAGCGCCGGGTTTGCCGTCCTGGGTCTCTTCATGCCAGGGTTGGGGTTGGCCGACTTCGTCGTGAACCCGCTGGTCGTTCGCGCCTACTCGCGCGAGCAGGAGCTGGACGCCGACCAGCAGACGATCGAGATCTTGCGGGACATGGGTCACGCGGCGCCACGCTTCACCCTGGCCGGGGCCCTGCGAGCGGCCGCGGCCGCGAATCCGCCGATCTCGCCGTTCTTCGAGCAGCGAATCCTGGCGCGCGAGCCCGACCTCGAAGACCGCCTGGCCGCGCTCGAGCCGCTCGAACCGACCACGTTCGTCGCCATCCGCAAGGCGGCGACGCGCCGCTAAGCATCGCCGCGCGAGGTCGGCCTGTCGAACTGATCTCGGGTAGAATCGTCCACCTGTGAACGGGATCGTCGCGTACGGCGCCTACCTGCCCTATTTCCGTCTCGATCGCAAGGCGATCGGCGAGTCGCTGGGCGCGCCCGCCGGCGCCGGCACGCGGTCCGTCGCCTCCTACGACGAGGACAGCACCTCGATGGCCGTCGAGGCCGCCCGCGCGGCGATGCGCGCCGCTCCCGACGTGCGGCCCGGCGCCGTCTATTTCGCCACGGCCACCCCGGCCTATCTCGACAAGACCAACGCGAGCGCCATTCACGCGGCGCTCGCGCTCGACGCTCAGGCGTCCGCCTTCGACATGGTGGGCTCGGTGCGCTCGGGCGCCGGAGCCCTGTGGGCGGCGATCGACGCCGGCCGGCCGACGCTGGCCGCGCTCGCCGACATCCGGACCGGCTTGCCCGGCGGCGGTGACGAGCGCGAAGGCGGCGACGGCGCGGTGGCGTTTCTCCTCGCCGATTCACGCGAGGCTTTGGCCGAGCCGGTGGCGCGGGCCTCGGCCACGGCCGAGTTCCTCGAGCGCTGGCGCCTGCCCGGTGACGCGGTCTCCCGTCAGTGGGAGGAGCGTTTCGGTGAGCACGCGTACGTTCCGCTCGGCGAAGCCGCGGTGGCCGACGCGCTCAAGCAGGCGGGCCTCACCGCCGCGGCCGTGGCCCGCTGGATCGTCACCGGGCCGCACGCGCGCGCGAGCCGTCGCGTCGCCTCGTCGGTCGGCGCCGCCAAGGGAACGGTGGCCGACGATCTCGCCGCGAGCATCGGCAATACCGGAACGGCGCACGCGGGGCTCATGCTCGCCGACGCGCTCGACCGCGCGAAGCCCGACGAGCTGATCGCCGTGGTCTCGCTGGCCGACGGCTGCGACGTCACGATCTTCCGGACGACGGCGGCGATCGCCTCACGACGGCCGGCGCCGCCGGTCGCCGCGCAGCTCGCCTCGGGCGGCCGCCTCACGTACGCGACGTTTTTGACGTGGCGCGGCTTCCTGCCGCGCGAGCCGCCGCGCCGACCCGATCCCGAGCGCCCCGCGGCGGCTCCGTCGTTCCGCGCCGAGTCGTGGAAGTTCGCCTTCACCGGCAGTCGCTGCCAGGCGTGCGGCGCCCGACATGCCCCGCCGCAGCGCGTGTGCGTGAAGTGCCACGCCGTGGATCGGATGGTTCCCGAGCGGCTCGCCGATGTTCCGGCGACGATCGCGACGTTCACGGTGGACCGGCTCGCGTACTCGCTCTCGCCCCCGGTGGTCGCCGCGGTCATCGACTTCGAGGGGGGCGGCCGGTTCCAGTGCGAGCTGACCGACGTCGATCCCGCGTCCGTCAAGATCGGCGACCGGGTGGAGATGACGTTCCGCAGGCTCTTCACCGCCGGCGGGGTCCACAACTACTTCTGGAAGGCCAGACCGCTCCGCGGCCGATAGCACCCGGTCGCCGCCCGCTACGGGGGGCCGGAGGACGCCACCACGTGGCGTGAAACGTCGGCGCGCATGTAGATCTTTCCGGAGACGATGATCACCTCTCACCTTTCATGTCTAGAACGACGTAGGACGCGACGAAGGCCGCGACCGCGATCGCCCGGCTCCACTCGCTCACGGCCATGGCCCAAAGCATACCTGCGCGTCCGAGAACGCACTGTTAGAATTGAGGTCCTTGAAGCGATGACCGGAGGAGGGCACGACTGATGGCGAGCAACGGGATCCGCGACCGGGTGGCGATCGTCGGCATGGGGTGCACACCGTTCGGCGAGCACTGGGACAAGGGCGTCAACGACCTGCTGGTCGACTCCACGAAGGACGCGCTCGTGTCGGCGGGGATCGCGCTCTCGGACGTCGACGCGTTCTGGCTCGGCACGCTCTATTCGGGTCAGTCGGGCCTGACGCTCTCGCGCCCCCTCAAGATCGACTACAAGCCCGTGAGCCGGCTCGAGAACTACTGCGCCACCGGCTCCGAGGCGTTCCGCAACGCGTGCTACGCGGTGGCCTGCGGCGCCTACGACATCGCGATGGCGGTCGGCGTCGAGAAGCTGAAGGACTCGGGGATCTCGGGCCTGCCGGGCCAGCCGGTCCCCGGCGACGGCACCCGCGCCGGTCTCACCGCGCCCGCCACCTTCAGCCTGCTCGCCCCGGCCTACGGAAAGAAGTACGGCGTCGAGGACGCGGCCCTGAAGGACGTGATGACGCGGATCGCGTGGAAGAACCACAAGAACGGTGCGCTGAATCCGCGCGCCCAGTTCCGCAAGGAAGTCCCGAAGGAGACGATCGCCTGCTCGCCGCTGGTCGCCGGCCCCCTCGGGATCTTCGACTGCTCGGGCGTCAGCGACGGCTCCGCCGCCGCCATCATCGTCCGAGCAGAAGACGCGCACCGCTATACCGACAAGCCGCTCTACGTGAAGGCGCTCTCGTTCGTCGCCGGCCCCGCCGCCGGCCCGCTGGATCCCGACTACGACTACACGACCTTCCCGGAGGCGGTGGCGTCCGCCGTCGACGCGTACGCCCAGGCCGGGATCAAGGACCCGCGCCAGGAGCTCGCGATGGCCGAAGTCCACGACTGCTTCACGCCGACCGAGCTCGTGCTGATGGAAGACCTCGCCTTCGCCTCGCGCGGCACCGCGTGGAAGGAAGTGCTCGCCGGCACGTTCGATCTCGACGGCGAGCTGGCCGTGAACCCCGACGGCGGCTTGAAGTCCTTCGGCCATCCGATCGGCGCCTCGGGCCTGCGCATGCTCTTCGAGGCGTGGCTGCAGCTGCGCGGCGAGGCCGGCAAGCGTCAGATCGCGTCGGTGGCGCGCGGCCGCAAGCTCGCCCTCACCCACAACCTGGGCGGCGCGCCCGGCGAGTGCGTGTCCTTCGTCAGCGTAGTCGGGTCGGAGCCGGCCGCGTAGCGGGGGCGAGCGCGCGAAGCGCGTCGAGCTGGATCGCGCGGCGGCGCGATGGATCCTGCTCGTCGGTCGAGAGGGCGAGAAACACGGTGTCGACACCCGCGTCCAGATAACGCTGGACGTGGGCGCGGATCGCATCCATCGATCCCCGGATGATCAGCTCGTTCATGACGGCCTCGGGCACCGCCGCCACGGCGGTCTTCCGGTCGCCGCGCTGCCAGGCACTCCACATCGGCCCGAGCGCTTCGCCCCGCCCGAGCCACTCTTGGAACGCGCGATAGACCGGAACGTTCAGATACGCGGTGACGTGCCGGCGCACCGCGAGCTCCGACTGCGGGCTCGGCGGATCGATGTTGATCAGAAGCCGCGCCGTGATCTCGAGCGCCGCGGGATCGCGTCCGGCCGCTTCCGCGGCCTCCCGGCAGACGGCAACCGACTTCGACACGTCCCCCGCCGAGAGCCAGTTGATGATCACGCCGTCGCCGACCTCGCCGGCCACGCGGAGCATGCCCGGCCGTAGCGCCGCGACGTAGATCGGGATCGGCCCCTCGGGCGGGCGGCTCAAGCGAAACCCATCCACCGAGAAGGTCTCGCCCCGGAATACCACGCGCTCGCCCGTGAGGGCACGCCGCAGGAATTGCGCCGTCTCGCGCACGCGCGTCGCCGGCCGAGTGAACACCCCCCCGTTCCACGACTCGACGATCGGCTGAGAGCCCGCGCCGATGCCGAGACAGAAGCGGCCGGGCGCCACCTCGGCGATGCCGGCCGCGCACATGGCCAGGGTCGCCGGCCCGCGTGTGAACACGTTGGCGATCGCGGTCCCGAGCCGCATCGACGTCGCCGCGCCGACGACCGCGAGCGGCGCGAAACAGTCGATGCCGTCGGCCTCGAGCGACCATGCGTCGAGGTACCCGAGGCGCTCGGCCTCGCACGCGATCTCCGCGTGGTCGGCCAGGGTGAAGCCGTCGAGCGGCACCGACAGCGCGAGTCGTTTGAGTCGGTTCATAGGCGCGGCGTTCATAGGCTCGTCTCGGCCGGCGGGGCCCCTTCGTATCGCTCGCCTCGGGCCTGGGGGCCCCAGCCCCCAGCCGGCCCTGCGGCTCGCACAGCGGCCCCGCGACGGCCTGCAACTCGCACGGCCATCAGTCGGGGCGCGCGGACGGCGGCTGCTTGACGTGCGCGATCGCGCAGTCCGGGCCGTGGATCTTCTCCGCGCGCGCCACGGCTTCCTCGACGCTCCCGGCGACCTCGAAGCCCACGTGCCGGGGAATCGCCGGCTCGCGCGGCGCGGCGACGATCACGCGGCCGACGTGGCCCAAGCGCTTGAGCGGATAGACCGCGAAGATCGCGTGGACGGGGTGAAAGCCGAAGTGCCGGCGGTACGCGTCGACGTAGTCCGGCCGTCGCGCGTAGTCGTCGGCGAAGCGCCGCATGATGTCGTGCGGGTCCCGCGTCGTCCCGAGCACACGCTCCCACACTTCCGGGTACGACGGATGCGCCACGCGATCCCAGCGGTCGGACACCGGCGTGGCCATGATGACCGTGCAGCCCGGCTTCCCGATCGCCTCGACGAGCCCGCCGAGGTAGCCGAGCCCCGACGAGATCAACGTGAGGATCGGATTCACGTGGGAGAAGACCGCGTACGGGCTGTCGTCGGGAACGCCGTAGATGATGACGTCGAACCGCTCTCGGGTCTGATCGCGACGCGGCGGAAACATCGTCTCCATCGCGCCTACGATCGCCCGGCGCGCCTCGGCGACCGAGCCGGCGACGACCTTGGCCACCCGGAAGGGATCGGCGAGCAGGGTGTCGAGCTTGAAGACGCGCCGGCCGACCCGGCGCTCGAGATGACGGCCCATCTCGTCGAGCACGTCGTGCATGCGGTTGCCGTGCACCGACATCGACATGCCGTCGGGGGTGTGGGTCACCCGGATCGAGTCGTAGGTCGAGAGCCCAACGCACACGGACTTCCAGCCGCCGTTGAAGCCGCGCATGTGCCCGGCGTTCACGTACACGACCAGGTCGGATTCGGTGACGAGCCGGTTCACGACCACCGGATAGCCGTGCTCCGGCGTCCGCCCGAGGTCGACGAGGCCATCCGCGTTCTCGGCGTCGTGGCAGCCGAGGCGCTCGCCGAACTCCGCGACCAGCTCGGCCCCGATGATCCGCGCGAGCTCGGCCGGGCGCAGCTTCCGATGGAGCGCGTTGGCGCAGACCAGCGACACCTGCCTTCTCGCGATTCCGGCCACGGCCAGCTCCCCCAGGACCGCCTCGATCGCGACCGAGCGAATCGGTCCGTAGGACGGCACCGTCGCGTCGTCGAACGCGATCGTGATCCGCGAGCGAGGCGTGACGAGCTCGCCGAGGCGCGGGAGCCCCAGCGGGTCGGCGAGTGCCCGGCCGACCTCCGCCGGCAGGTCGTCGACCGCCGCCGGAGGGCGCGCTTCGGTGTTCGAGAAGCTGCGGGTCCGCTCGGGGAGCGTCGCGGTCAGGGTCGTCTCCCCGTAGGGGAGCTCGACGTTCATGGCGTCGGGATCTCGGGCAACCGGTCGAGGCTCACGGACTCCCGTAGACCCGGCGGTACTCGTCCCAGGAGAGCACGACCCGCTTCACGTACAGGCGCGTCTCGTCGAACGGAATTTGCTCGACGAACGCCTCGATGTCGTCGCTGCGCCGCGTACTCAGCCACTGGCGCACGCGGTTGGGTCCGGCATTGTAGGCGGCCAGCGCCAGCCGCGGATCGTTGAACTCGCGCATCAGCCCGGCCAGGAAGCGCGTGCCGAGCTCGATGTTGAACCCGGGATCCTCGAGGTCGCCGCTGGCCATCAGGCGAGCGGTCGCGGGCATGAGCTGCATCAACCCGCGCGCCCCCGCCTGCGAGGTCGCGCGCGGGTAGTAGCTCGACTCCTCGCGCACGACCGCGGCCACCAGATACGGATCGATGCCCCGCCGCTGCGCGGCGTCGCGCATCTCGTCGCGCCATGCGTACGGATAGAACATCTCCCAGAACGCGCGCGGCAAGGTCGGATCGCCGGTCGCCGCCAGCGACTGGAAATGCCGGCGCATGATCCGGAGCGCCATGTGATAGCGCTCGACCTCGACGTACATGCCCGCCAGCCCATAGAGGCGCACCGGATCGCTGACCGCGCCTTGCACGACGTCCTCCAGCTCGACTGCCGCCTCTTCGACGAGGTTGAGCCGGCGGAGCAGCTCGACCCGCGCGTAGCCCGAATCGTCGGTCAGCGCCTCGCGCGGCTCGGGCGGGAGCGCGATCGACCCCGAGACGCCGCCCTCTTTCGCGCGTCCGAGCCGCCCGGCGGCGAGCATCCCGTAGTAGCTCCGGGGCGCCTCGGCCAGGATCTGGTTGTACAGTTCCACCGCGGTCCCACCGCCGGCCTGCTCGCGCGCACGGCCGGCCCAGTAGAGCGCGGGCATCCGATACGCCCCGGCGCTGCCGAGCTCGGTCAGACGCGTCCAGCTCTTCTGGGCGCCGGGCGCGTCGCGCTTGACGTACGCGAGCCAGCCCAGCCGCCAGAGCGACGCCGCCGCGGCCTCACGGGTGGGGAACTGGGAGGCGACCGCGCGGTACGCGGTGATGGCCTCGGGCTCGCGGTTGAGATCCTCCAGCACGCGGGCTCTCAGGAAGAGCGCCTCTGCCTTATCCGCCTCGCTGCCCGTTGCCGCGACTGCGTCGAGGCCCGTGAGGGCCCGGGCGATGTACTCGTTGCGACCGGCGCGGTCGCTCCGCCGATCAGCCGCGCGCACGTAGAGTCTCGCCTGCTCGAGCTTGAGCGCCGGGCGGCGCTCGGCCGGTGACCGGTCGATCATGAGCCCCAGGGTCCGCGCCGCCACGTCGTGGCGGTTGAGCCGGCGCGCGCTCTCGACGATGACGCGAAGCCCACGCATAACGATCGCGCTCTCCTTGACTTCGTCGACGATGCGCTCGGCTTCACCCATCGCCACGTCCGGCACGTTGGCACGGAGTAGCCGCTCGGCTCGATCGATGCGCTGACTCGGCGTCAGCGGCGGCAGGCGGATGCCGGACGCTTCCAGCGCGACGATCCGGTCGCTCGCGCCCTCCGCATATCCGCTCGCGGGCGCGAGGAGCCTGACGTCCCGGTAGGTCAGCGCCGCGGCGGCGGGCTGGCCGAGCGCCTCGGCCGTCATCGCGAGCAGGTAGAGCGCGCCCGGCACCTCGGGCGCGTCGGGATAGGCGTTGATCAGGCGGACCAGGATCGTCTGGGCCGACGCGTCCTGCTCGGCTCGCAGATCGAGCGTCGCGGCGAGCAGGAGCGCGCGCGCCGCCAGGCGACTCTTCGGATAGCGGTCGACGACGCTCAGCGCCGTCTCGCGCGCCGCGGCCAGATCATCGCCCCGCGAGAGAGCCTCGGCTCGAAGGTAGCGGACGTGATCGCCGATCACGCTGTCTCTGGCCGCCTCGGTCCCGAACTCGCGGATCAGCGGCTCCACGTCACCCTGCCGGTAGGCCTCGACCGCGGCCGCCCACGTCCGCTCGGGCTCGGACTGGGTGCCCGGCGCCTCGGACTGCGCGACGACGGCCACCGGCGCCAGCAGCACCATGGCGGCGAGCAGCATGCGCAGGAGCGCCGCGTCGCGCGTCGCGCGCCAGGTGAAGGCGATGCGCTGGAGCGCGGTGAGGTTCGAGAGCACGGCGAGGACCCAGAGCGCCGGCTCGAGCAGGTCGAGCAGCGCGCCGGCGATCAGACAGATCATGCGCTCCGGGCGCTCCATCATGCCCACGGTGCACCGCACCCCGATCGACTCGGCCCGCGCCTTCGTGTAGCTCACCATCATCGACCCGATCAGCCCGGCCATCGCGACGACGGCGCCGCGCGTGTGGGACATCTGCGCGTAGAGCACGACGATCGCGAGTAGCACGACCAGGTCGGAGTAGCGATCGATGACCGAGTCGAGAAATGCCCCGAACGCCGACACCTGGCCGGAGGCGCGGGCCAGCGAGCCGTCGAAGAAGTCGCAGAGCCCGGCCAGGATGAGGAGGACGCCGGCGGTGCGGATCCGCGCCGCGCAGAAGGCCGTCGCGGCCAGGAGGCTCACGCCGAGCCCGAGGATCGTCAGATGGTTCGGCCGGAGGTGGAACCGGCGATAGAGCGCGAGCCCGATCGGATCGGTCCAGGTGCGCATGGGCTCTCGGTAGCGGCCGAGCATCGTCAGATCGGCTGGACCAGCGCCTGCTCGAGCGCCTCGCGCACGCGCCCCAGCGCGTCGGGGTCCTCGACCTTCCGGCCCTTGCCGTCGTGCACGTAGAACGTGTCGACCGCCTGGTCGATCTCGGTGGCGATCCTCGCCGTCGCGATGTCCAGGCCGAGTCCCGCGAGCGTGCGCGTGACCAGGTAGAGCAGGCCCAGCCGGTCCGGACACTTCACCTCGAGCACCGTGTAGTCATCGGAGAGGTGATTGTCGAGCGTGATCTTCACCGGGCCCTCGGCGACGGCGGCGGCGCGGCCGGAGGCCCGGCGTTTCTCGAGCAAGGTCGCGACCTGCGCCTCGCCCGTCAGCACCATCCGGAGGGCGTCGAGGGCGCGCCCCCAGTGCGCCGGCGACGCGACGGCGTCGCCGACTGGATCGTTGACCTGGAAGGTGTCGATGGCGATCCCGTCGCCGCGCGTGTGGATCTGGGCGGAGATGATATTCACACCCTGCGAGGCGAGCGTGCCCGCGATCAGCGAGAAGAGCCCGGGCAGGTCGCGGGTGACCACGACGAGATCGGACGAGCCCAGTTCGGGATGATGGAACAGCTCGGTCACGACCGAGGTGGTCGCGAGCGCCTGGAGCATCTGGAGGTGCTCGGCCATCCGTTGCACGCCCGTCGTTGCCAGGTAGCGGTCGGACATCATCGCCAGATGCGCCTTGACCGCTTGCGCCGGCAGCTCGTCGCCGACGGCCTGGCGAATCCGCTCGGCGAGCTGGGTCCGGCTCGGACGCTCGCTGCGACCACCGGTGAGCCGGGCAAGCGTACGCTTGTAGAGCTCGTGCAGGATCGTGGCCTGCCATGGGGTGAGGACGCCGGGCCCGACCGCCCGCATGTCCGCCCAGGTGAGCAGGTAGAGCATCCTGAGTCGCTGCGGATCGCTGGCGGTCAGCGCGAAGTCCGCGATGGTCTTGGGGTCGTCGATGTCGCGCCGCTGGGCGATGTGCGACATCGTGAGGTGGTGCGCCACCAGGAACTCGACCAGCGCGCCGTCGTCGGGTGGAAGGCCGATCCGCGTGATCAGCTCGCGGATCAGCGGAATGCCCTTCGCGACGTGGCCATGCCCGCGGGCCTTGCCGACGTCGTGCAGCAGCATGCCGAGCATGAGGAGCTCGGGCTTCTCCACCTCGCTCAATACCTGCGCGGCGCCTTCCGACTCGGCGGACTGCCCGGGCGCCAGCGCCTCGAGGTGCTCGACGGCGAGCAGCGAGTGCTGATCGACCGAGAACTTGTGGTAGACGTCGTACTGAACCAGGCACGTCAGCGCGCCGAACTCCGGCAGGAACCGTCCGAGCAGCCCGAGCTCGTGCATCTCCCGGAACGTCTGCGCGACGCGCCCCCACATCCGGCAGATGTCCAGGAACAGATCGCGCACGGGCGCCGAGCGCTGGAAGGCGCCGTCCGCGAGGTAGAGCGAGTCCTCGAGCGCCCGCTCGAGATCGAGCGACAGCTCGCAGCCGAGGCGATGCAGGTGCCAGAACACCTTCATGAGCCGGGCCGGGTCGGCGCGCAGCGGCCCCGAGTCGCGATCGACCAGGTGGAGCTGGCCGTCGAAGAACACGAGCCCGTCGGCCAGCGCCTGCTGCCGCTGGCGCCCCCCGGCCGAGCCGCGGCGCGACAAAGTCTCCTGGCAGCGTGCGATCAGCCGGCGCGACACGCGGTGGATCGCGCGCGCGTGCAGGTAGTAGTCGCGCATGAAGCGCTCGACGCCGAGCGAGGTCTCATCGTTCTCGTAGCCGAGGTTCTTCGCGATCCGCGGCTGGAGATCGCGCGAGAGCACGTCGTTCTTGTGGCCCGAGAAGAAGTGGAGCTCGTTACGTACGCGCCAGAGGAAGGTCAGGGCCGCGTCGGTGGCCGCCTGCTCGCGCGGCGTGATGAGCCCCTTGTCGGAGAGCTCGCGCAGGGTACGCGCCCCGAACTTGGCGGCGCCGAGCCACATCGCGGTGTGGACGTCGCGCAGTCCGCCCGCCGACTCCTTCACGTTCGGCTCGCCGATGTACGGCGAGGCGCCGTAGCGCCGATAGCGCTGATCGCGCTCGGTCAAGGTCGTCTCGAGGAACTGGGCGAAGTCGCGCCGGTAGACGTTCTCCCGCAGCACCTTGCCGAACCGCCCGAAGAGTCGCCGGTCGCCGGCCAGGAACCGCGCCTCCTGCATCGAGGTGCGGCTCGGAAAGTCGGTCCGCGCCATCGCCACGCAGTCGTCGAGCGAGCGCAGGCTGTGCCCCACTTGGAGACCCAGGTCCCACAGCGAGTACAGGAGCTCTTGCATCATTCGCTGCACGTACGGCGACTGCTCGCCGTCGTAGACCACCATCAGATCGATGTCCGAGAGCGGATGGAGCTCGCCGCGGCCATAGCCACCCAGCGCGGTCACGACCAGAGCGGTCGGCTCGAGTCGCGCCCGGTCGGCGTCGTCGGCGATGAGCCGGGTCAGCGAAAAGATGACGTCGTCCATGAGGCGGGCGTGCGTGCGGACTGATTCCTGCCCGGACGCACCCTCGGCGTGCCTCACCTTCAGGGAGTCGAATCCCTGAGCGAGCGCCTGACGGAAGAATTCGAGCCGAAGGCGACGCCGGTCTTCGGCGCGCTCGGCCCTTGCTTCGGCGCGCCGGGCCCGGCGAAACAGCTCGACGGACATATCTGAAGAGCGTAGCAATGCGGCAGGAAGACTGTCAAATGCGACGCAGACTTACTAGAATGGCCGGGTGAGAAGACTCTGGCGCTCGGTCGTCGATGGCCTGACCCCCTACGACGCGGGCCCATCCCTCGAGGCGCTCGCCCGAGAGCTCGGGCGGTCCGATCTCGTCCGGCTCTCGGCCAACGAGAATCCTCTCGGCCCCTCGCCGCGTGCGGTGGTCGCTGTCGAGCGCGAGGCCGCCCGGATCCATCTTTACCCAGACGGCGGCTCGAGCGCGCTTCGCGAAGCGCTCGGGAGAGGCCTCGGCGTCGCCGCCAACCAGATCGTCGTCGGCAATGGCGCCGATGAGCTGATCGCGCTGATCGCGGCGGCGGCGTTCGAGCCGGGTGACGAGGTGATCGTCCCGACACCCTCGTTCGAGCCCTACGAGATCGCGGCGACCCTCGCCGGCGCCTGCGTCGTGAAGAGCCCCCTGGCCGGATACGACACCGACCTGGACGACGTCCGGCGCCGGGTCACCGATCGGACGAAGGCGGTGATGCTCTGCTCGCCGCACAATCCGGCGACGACAATCATCCACAAGCGCCCGCTCCTCGCGTTCCTCGACGCGCTGGGACCGGACTCGCCGCTCGTCGTCCTCGATCAGGCCTACATGGATTTCTGCGACGACGCCGACCACGTCGACGGGATCCGGCTCCTCGAGCGCTATCCGCGCCTGGTCGTGCTCCGCACGTTCTCGAAGATCGCGGGGCTCGCGGGCCTGCGCGTGGGCTACGCGGTCGCGAGCGTCGAGACGATCGACCGGTTCAATCGCGTCCGCGCGCCCTACAACGTGAACCGCCTCGGGCAGGTCGCGGCGCTGGCGGCCCTCGAGGACCACGCGCACGCGGAAAAGACGAAGCGGCTCGTGCTCGAGGAGCGCGCCCACCTCAGCGCCGAGCTGACCAAGCGCGGTTACGCATTCCCGCCCTCGCACGCGAACTTCCTGCTGGTCGCCGTCCCGGACGCGGCGGGCCTGCGGAGGCGTCTCATGCAGGCGGGGATCCTGGTCCGCGACGGCGCCGGCCTGGGCTTTCCCGGCCACCTGCGGTTTTCGGTCGGGCTCCGCGAGACGAACGAAAAGCTACTGGCCCTGCTCTAGCGGCCCAGACGCGCCTCGAGCTCGTCGAGCCAGGCTCCGAGGGCTCGGAGGTGGTATTCGATGAGCTCGTCGATGTCGCTGGGGACGGCGAGGTTGCGGGCGCGACAGTAGTCGCTCACGGTCGCGTCCACGTCGAAGAACGACGTCGCGACGGCACCGGCTTGCATCTCGTCCACCTCGGCTCGCCGCTCGGCGCGCCGCTCGTTCTCGGCAGGCGCGAGCCTCTCGAGCAGCTCCACCATGCGCTCGTACAGCGCGCCATAGCGATCGCCCATCGCGAAGTACGGCGCGAGCCCCTGCGCCGCCAGGTAGTCGGCCACGGTGCCCTTGTCCCCGTACACGCCGGCCGTCTGGGGATGCGGCTCGAGGTGGCCGAAGCTCTCGTTGCCGTCGGGATCGGTCCAGCGCGCGAGCGGATAGAGACGGCAGGCGAGCGGTCGGTCAGGATGGACGCTACATCCGCGCTCGTCGAGGAACACGCACGAGCGGTCTTCGCGGGTCTGGAGCACGGTACCGCCCGCCTCGGTGTGGCGTGCGAAAAACTCGGTCGTCGTCAGACCCAGCCTGCGAGCGAGGCGCAGCGCCTCGTACGGCCCTACGCGAATCGCCTTGCCGTAGCAACAGCGCTTGCACGCATTGCAGACGTACGAGAAGCGGCTGCCTCGCTCGAGG
>Ga0137407_10001611_pt1 | contig 14739 bp, 10 predicted proteins | sample CZOMad2_2_16fung_FD_108410 | JGI IMG/M metagenome (GOLD analysis project Ga0137407, IMG submission 108410) | Vadose zone soil fungal communities from Angelo Coast Range Reserve, California, USA - CZOMad2_2_16fungal (Illumina Assembly) | ecosystem: Environmental > Terrestrial > Soil > Vadose...
AGACTCACGCCCACCTTGATTATCCCGATTTCGCGCACGATCTGGATGACGTGCTTCGTCGCGCGAAGGATGCGGGGGTAACGCGCATTATCACCATCGGCACTTCGGTCGAGAGCAGTCGGCGCGCGATCGCTCTCGCGGAAAAGTATCCGGCCGTTTACGCGGCAATTGGCGTTCATCCCACTTACGTTGAAGAGGCTGAGGAAGATGTTTTTACCCCGCTACACGAATTGGCACAGAACCCGCGCGTGGTGGCCATCGGCGAGACGGGGCTAGATTATCACCGGTTGCCAAGCGAAGAAGTTTCCAAGGAAACGCAGGTCCAGGTCATGTCCGCGTTGCGCACCGAGACGGACGAAGAAATCGAGGCGCAAATTCGCGAGGGCGCTTACAAATCGAAACAGGCGAGTTTATTTCAACAACAGCTCGACCTCGCCGTGGAGATGGGACTCAACGCAGTGATCCATCAACGCGATGCGTGGGAGGACACGCTCAAAATTATGCAACCGTACACCGGCAAATTGCGCGGGGTTTTTCATTGCTTCGGCGGCTCGTTGGATCAGGCGAACGAAGTTCTGGATCTTGATCACCTCGTTTCGTTCACTGGAATCGTTACTTTTAAAAACGGCGCACCCGTGCGAGAAGTCGCAGCACAGATTCCGCTTTGGAAATTTATGGTAGAAACCGATTGCCCTTATCTGGCACCCGTCCCCTTTCGCGGAAAGCGCTGCGAACCTGCGTATACGCGCATCGTAGCGGAGACGATCGCTGCAGCGCGACACACATCGTTTGAGGAAATTGCCGAAGCGACAACCGAAACTGCAGAGAAGTTTTTCAAGTTCAATGGCCAATGAACATCGAGACTGATACGCCGCGACCGACGGGCGCGCCAACAACACACAACAAAACGGACGGCTTGTCGACCCGTGCCTACCTTCTGCTTCTTGCGCTTTTTGTCGCGTCCTGCGCAGCGCCAGACACAAGGCATCAGATAGTGGTCAGCACACGCGAGCAAAAGTTGGCCATTCTCGATCGCGGCAATGTGATGGCCATCTATCCGGTCTCAACTTCGAAATTCGGACTCGGCGATTGGCCGGGCAGCAGATTTACACCACTGGGCCAACTGCAGATCGCGGAAAAAATTGGCGATAATGCGCCGGCGGGAACCGTATTCAAAGATCGGCGCCGCACTGGCGAAATCGTCTTAGCCAACTCGCCCGGGCGCGATCCAATTGTGACCCGAATTCTCTGGTTGCGAGGACTGGAGGCGCAAAATACGAACGCATTTTCGCGGGACATATATATTCACGGGACGCCAGAGGAATGGAAAATCGGTTCGCGCGCGAGCTACGGCTGCATCCGGATGCGCTCCAGCGACATCATACAATTATACGACATCGTCGGAATCGGCGCCGAAGTGACCATTGTAGACACGCCGCTCGCCAGCGCTGTCCCGAGTCTCGTCTCGGCCCATTCGATGGCACCGACGAACCCGGCGCCATTTGTCATGCGATAGGTTGTAACCGAGGTCGCTGACCTCGGCGCACTCAGGACACAGTTCACAACAAGGCGGCTGCACACCGCCGGTTACATTTATGGCAGTTTGCCGAGATGCTCTCTGGGAGTGTTGCGCGAGAGAAAATCCATGTCCGCGTCTACCATGATCCGCACCAGTTCCTGGAACCGTACTTTCGGTTGCCAACCAAGAATTTTCTTCGCCTTCGAAGCATCACCGAGCAGCACGTCCACTTCGGCCGGCCGCTCATATCGCGGATCATGCTTTACGAATTCCTTCCAAGCGAGATTGACGTAACTGAAGGCGGCTTCGACAAACTCACGTACGGTGTGGCTTTCGCCGGTAGCGAGGACAAAGTCGTCTCCCTCGCCGGTTTGCAAAATTCGCCAGACGCCTTCGACATACTCGGGCGCATATCCCCAGTCACGTTTTGCGTCGAGGTTGCCGAGGAACAATTCCTTTTGCAGACCATGCTTAATTGCAGCAACCGCGCGCGAGATTTTGCGGGTGACGAAAGTTTCTCCGCGACGGGGGCTTTCGTGATTAAACATGATGCCGTTGCTCGCACAAAGACCATAACTCTCGCGATAATTAACCGTGGCCCAATATGAAAAAACCTTGGCTACGCCGTACGGGCTGCGCGGCCAGAACGGTGTTTTCTCCGTTTGCGGCGTTTGTTGAGCTTTACCAAACATTTCGCTGCTCGAAGCTTGAAAAAAACGCGAACGCAATCCGGCTTCGCGAATTGCCTCTAAAATGCGGATGGTACCCACGCCGGTGACGTCGGAGGTATATTCCGGAATATCAAAGCTCACGCGCACGTGGCTCTGTGCGCCCAAATGATAAATCTCGTCCGGCTTCAAATCGTAAAGAAGCTTCACAAGATTCACCGAGTCGCTGAGGTCCCCGTAATGTAGAAAAAGTCGCACGCCGTTCACATGGGGATCAGCGTAAAGATGATCAATGCGCGAAGTGTTAAATGTACTGGCGCGGCGAATGATCCCGTGGACTTCGTAGCCTTTCTCAAGCAGCAGGTCGGCCAGATAACTTCCGTCCTGACCAGTGATGCCGGTGATAAGCGCCCTCTTCATTTGAGCAGTAATTGTAGGGCGTTTCTGTCAAACGCCAATGCAAGAAGATCCACTCGGCGTCCGGCACAGACGCTCTACGATTCCACAGCGTCAGCTCTCCGGCGGAGAAACCATAATTCGCGCCAAAACAGCGCGCTGGGCGCCGATCAATGCGCCGATACCTTTGCGGCCCAGGGTGAGCATTTCATCCAGCTGTGAACCGGAAAATGTCGCTTCTTCTCCAGAGCTTTGCACTTCTACGAATTCGTCGTCTTCGGTAGCCACAAGATTGAAGTCAACAGTGACGAGCTTGTCCTCTTCGTAAACAAGATCCACCAGAGCATGCCCTTCCAGAATGCCGGCGCTTACTGCCGCGACTAATTTTAGCATCGGAGGCGCGTCGAGTTTTTTTTCCCGCACAAATTTCCGACAGGCTATAGCCAGCGCCAGGCTGGAACCGGTAATTGCGGTCGTGCGCGTTCCGCCATCAGCTTGCAACACGTCGCAATCGATCCAGATCGTGCGCGGCCCGAGTTTTTCAAGATCCATGACCGCTCGCAGCGACCGGCCAATCAACCGTTGAATCTCCACGCTGCGACCGTCGATGCGCCCTCTTGCAATATCGCGAGCTTTGCGTGGCTGAGTCGAATATGGGAGCATCGAATACTCGGCGCTGAGCCAGCCACCGGTGACCCCCTGCGCTTTCATCCAGCGCGGTACTGCTTCTTCGATTGTCACCGCGCAGATCACGCGCGTCTTACCCATCGAGACGAGCACTGACCCGCTCGCATGCGGCGCCACGTTCAACTCGAAATTAAGTGGACGGATCTCATCAGGTCCGCGGCCGTCGCTTCGCTGCATCGCTTAGAACTTAAATGTGGCTGATACTTTGTGCGACGAACATTTTACAGTGCACAGAGACATCGGACAGCGATGGCATCCCAACTGCCGGTTATCACCTGCGACTAATCGGCTTGACGCACTGGGCGAGGCATCGTTGTTTAAGCGTTTTGAGTGAAAAATAGCGCTGATAGCCAGACAGCGATTTGCGTTGCCGGTGCGCACCGTTCAGGCACGAGCATGGTGACGCGGCTTCTTCATCGCTGTGGCCTCGAGCTCGGACCCGAATCAGATTTGATGCCGTCGCAGGCTGATAACCCCGAAGGTTTTTGGGAACACTTAGGGTTCGTAGCGCTGAACGACGAATTATTAAACGAACTCGGCGGCGCATGGGACCTGCCGCCAAAGGATAATGAGAACTTTACGCACGCGCAGCTGGATCCTTTGCGTATGAAGGCGCGGCTCCTGATCGAAGGTTTTGATTCGGCACACGTCTGGGGCTGGAAAGATCCACGAAACAGCTTGACCATTCCGTTCTGGCAAGACCTCTTGCCCGACCTGAAAACTCTTATCGTCGTGCGCAATCCGCTGGAGGTCGCTTACTCAATGCGGGAGCGAAATGGAACGTCCTATTCGTTTGGTTTGCGCCTCTGGGAAATCTATAACCGCCGTGTGATCGAGGCAGCAAACGCGCAAGAGCGGCTTATAACTCACTACGATTTGTTTTTCGACGACCCGGAAACCGAATTGCGGCGGATTACACATTTCATCGGGTTGCCCGACGCGGAAGTAGCCAACGCTGCAGCACTCGTAACAAGACAAAAACGGCACACTCGCTTCAGTATGGACGATCTCATTGACGCTCGCGTCTCCGCAGAAGTGATCCACTTCTATCGCGCTTTAATTAGCGAAGGCAAAGGGAAGATAGGAAGGACTTCGCAAGGGGCGAAGCAGGAAGAACCCGATTTGCTTTCCGGAGCCGTCACCCGGCTGGATGCCTCTGTTCCCGAGAGGATCGTTCGGGTTGAGCATCTCGAGCATGAGATCCGCCAACTGAGCCAGCACTTGGCTTGGCAGGATCAGCTTCTTCTAGCCAAAAGCATCAGCCTTTCGAAGAGTGAAGCGCAGGAAGATGAGCTGCGGATCCGTCTGCGTCAGCAGTTGCAGGTTACTAAGCGGCTTTGCCGCCTGTTGGACGACACTGGTGACGCAGCAGCCCGGCTTCGCTCGTCGGCACGCTGGCAAATGGCAAATCCGATTGCTGCCTTGAAGGCAAAACTTTCTCCGCAGCGGTCGCAAGACTTGTTAGGCTACGGGCATCTAGAAAAAATCGTCTCGACTTACCGAAAGTGGCGAACGGCCCGTCCGGAGGTCACTGCGATTGACCACCAAATCCAGGCGCTGATTTCAGGCATACTTTCCGCCCCTGGGCAAAGAGTGGCACCTGTTGAACCTCCCGAGCCGGCGCGTCCGATTGAGTTTCCGGTTCACGAGCAGGTCGAAATTTCAATTGTCGTTCCAGTGTTCAATCAGTTTCGCTTCACCCAAGCCTGCCTGGCCTCGCTTCAAGAACATCAGGGAACGGAGCGCTTTGAGGTGATTGTGGTGGATGATTGTTCTACCGATGAGACTGGAAAGGCTGTCCCGCGGATGCCCGGAGTTGTTTATCTGCGCAACGAGACGAATTCCGGTTTCATTGCTTCCTGCAACCGCGGTGCTGAAAAGGCGCGCGGCAAATATCTTGTTTTCCTTAACAACGACACCCTTGTCAGGGAAGGCTGGTTAAAGGCACTCTTGGGTACCTTTGCCGAAGATCCGTACGCCGGCATCGTTGGGTCAAAGCTTATTTATCCCGATGGTCGCTTGCAGGAAGCAGGGGGGGTCATATGGCGAGACGCATCGGGGTGGAACTTTGGCAAGTTCGATGATCCTGCGAAACCGGAATACAATTATCTGCGCGAAGTAGATTATTCCTCAGCTGCAGCGTTGATGATTCCAAAATCCTTGTTTCAGAGCGTGGGCGCGTTTGATCCGCGCTACGCGCCTGCCTATTACGAGGATACTGATTTGGCGTTCAAGGTTCGCCAAGCTGGTTACAAGGTGTTATATCAGCCTCTGAGCGAGGTTATTCATTACGAAGGAGCAACTGGTGGAACCGATATAACAACGGGGACCAAGAAGCACCAGGATATTAACCGCTCGACGTTTGCGAAAACATGGGCTGCGGAGTTGGCAACAAAACCAGTTAATGGCGATGCAACCTTCCTGCGGCAGGCGCCAGCGGGCCGAAAGAACATCCTAGTGATTGATCATTATGTTCCAAGCCCCGACCGAGATTCAGGATCGTTGCGGATGTTCCAAGTCCTCAAACTTCTCCGGCAACTCGGTCATCGTGTCACCTTCATTCCCGATAATTTAGCGAACGTGCCCCATTACACACAGAAGCTGCAAAAGCGCGGAATTGAGGTCGTCTATCATCCTTACGTCACGAACGTGCGTGACTACCTCATTTCGCACGGCTCCGATTTCGATGCGGTCGTGCTAAGCAGGTGCGATTTCGCCCGCAAACATATCGCGGACGTCCGGCGGCACGCGCCGCGAAGCCGGATCATCTTTGACACGGTCGATTTACACTCGCTTCGCGCGCATAGAGAGGCTCAAGTCACCGTCGATCCGAAGGCGCGAGAAAAAGCGCGGCAGAAAGAAGAACTGGAATATGATCTCATCCGCCAGGCTGATGAGACTTGGGTAACCAGCAGCGTTGAACAGAAGCTCCTCCGGGAGAAGTGGCCCGAAAAGTCCATTCAGCTCGTTTCAAACATTGTGGATATTCCGGGCTCGAGCACTCCGTTTGAGCTGCGGCGGGACTTTCTCTTCATTGGCGGTTTCCAGCACACGCCGAATACCGATGCCGTTCTCTTTTTCCTGAGGAAGATTTATCCCATAGTAAAGGCGCGCCTGCGGGAAGCCAAGTTCTACATTATCGGCGATAAGGCGCCGCCGGACGTCGTAGCGTTAGCCGGCGAAAATATTGTGATCACGGGATTGCAACGGGATGTCCGTCCCTTCTTTGAGAGCGTAAGATTATCGATTGCGCCATTGCGATTTGGTGCGGGTGTAAAGGGCAAAATCAATCAGAGTATGGCGTGGGGTGTGCCCGTCGTCGCAACCTCGCTGGCCGTGGAAGGCATGGAGCTTACTTTCGGCGAAGATGTTCTCGTCGCCGACGAACCGGAAGAATTTGCCCGGGCCCTAGTGACGCTCTACGAGTCCCCTGAACTTTGGAACCGGCTCTCGCAAAACGGGATCGAGAAAACTCGCTCACTTTACTCGACTGAGGTCGCCCGGGAGAGGTTGGAACGTTTGTTCAATAACCAACACGTCCAGCCTGCGGAAGCGTTACCTCAGAGCTTGAAACAACGCGACCCAGTTGTTGGGATCAGTGCGTGAGACACGCGAGGCTTTCGCTTTCAAACGGGTGTGATTAAGGCCCCTCAATCAAAGACGATCACGGGCAAGATCGTGGCCACGCCGAACCCTGTGCCTTCTGAGGAAGAGTCGCCCGTTGTGATTGCATGGGAAACAAGCGATCCGAGTGGCAGCGAGATTCGGGTTACGACCTCCACCGGTGAAGAGAAGCTTGTGACCAGGGGAGGAAAATGTGGGCAGGTTGAAATTGGTTGGATCGCCGACTCGACAGAATACGAGTTCCGCCTTTACCCAGTCAGCCAGCCTGACAGACAGCTTGATTCGGTAAAGGTGAGGCGCGGCAGCAACTCGTTGCAGCAGCTTCTGAGTGAAGTCGTGCTGGAGGTGACGCGCGGAAACATCGGCGTGAGCCTGCTGTCACCCTTTCTGGCCAAAATCGTCCCGCGTTGCCTCCACAGCGCAAAGTTTCGCGAGATCTTTCGGTTGTGGGAGCAACACCGTTTTCATGTGACACCGGTCCATTTCTATCAACCGATTCCTGATACGCAGTCTTTGCCTGAAAGTCTCTGGGATCGGCCGAGCGAATTGGTTGGCATTGACATGAACGACGCGATGCAGCTCGACCTACTACGGAATCACTTTCCAAAATTTCGCCACGAATACGATGAGTTCCCGGTAGAGCCAACGGGTGAACCAGGTCGTTTTCATTTTAACAACGGGCTCTTTGACGCCACCGACGCACTGGTCGCTTATTGTATGATCCGCCACTTTCAACCACGGTTGATCATCGAGGTGGGCAGCGGGTTTTCTTCTCTCGTCGCAGCCGAGGCCATTGCAAAGAATAAGAACTCAACCCTGACCTGCATCGAGCCGTTCCCGCCTGATTTTGTCCGGCAGGGATTCCCCGGGCTACATTCCTTGATCGAGAAAAAGGTCGAAGATATCGACCTCGAATTTTTCTCGCAACTCGATTCGGACGATATCCTGTTCATCGACAGTTCTCATACCGTGAAGATTGGCGGAGACGTAAATTATCTTTTCCTGGAAATCTTGCCGCGTCTCAAGCCAGGCGTGATCGTACACGTCCACGATATCTTTTTGCCTTTTGATTATCGGCGCGACTGGGTGATGGACGACCTTCGTTTTTGGACCGAGCAATATCTACTCCAAGCGTTTCTGAGCTTTAATTCCGAATTCGAAGTTTTGATGACCAATGCATACTTGGTTCACCGCTACAGGGAAGAACTCGACGCTACCTTTACCAAGTCACCACGGGTGAGGGGAGGTAGTTTTTGGATGCGCCGGCGACCTGCAAAAGCACACTCATCATCTGTGCCACAAGAGTGATAGTTTCTCAGAGCCGCAACGCACCGGACCGCTTTTGTAAGCCTTGATGTTACGGGAAAAGTCGGAAACGTCATAGAGAAAATGAAGGACCTTCCCAGAAGGAGCGCGCAAAGAGAATATCCAAGCGCCCGCTCCAGCGTATTGTTTTGGTCAGCCTTAACATTTGGAAATAGCGCGCAAAACTTGCTACTGCGCCGGGTTCGCGCGGTGAGAACTTCTACGTGAAATGCAACATGAGATAAACAAGCCAGTCTTTGTCGTGGGTTCGCCCCGCTCGGGAACTAGCATTCTAACATGGTGTCTGGGTCAGCATCCGAACATGTTTCCCGTGCCAGAGTCGAATTGGATGGGCGATTTCGCGGTCAACGTGGCCATTGGCTACCAAATTGGCGTCGCACGCGGCGAGCGCTCCATCCTGAGCGCGATGGAAATTCGAGAAAACGAATTGTTCACCGCGGTCGGCCAAACTATCAACGAGTTGATCCTTCGCCACCGCGAGGACCTGGAAAGAAAACGCCAGGCTACGATTAAAGGATCGGAACCCAGAGGTCGATGGGTTGATGGGACGCCGGAATATTCTCATCACATCTATGGTTTACATAGGCTATTTCCTGATGCTCTCTTCGTCCACATCTGCCGTGACGTCCGCGCCGTCGTGCGCTCAATGCTGAATTTTCATCGGGTAGCGGGGATTCAGTTGGTTCCTAATGAAGAAAAAGCATACCAGTACTGGCTTCGAACCGTCAGCGCGTGCATTAAAGGTGAGGAGGCCTATGGACCGGGTGTAGTTTATCGCGTGCGATATGCAGACTTGATCACTAATCCGGAATCGACGATGCGTTCGTTGTTCGATTTCCTCCAAGAACCCTATGCAGGCAAATGCCTCGAGCCGCTTGGACAACGGATTAACAGTTCTAACGTCCCTGATGATTTTGTCGCTGACGATCCGGCTACCGACCCAGCGCTGGTCGAGCAAGCAACAAGACTTTCGGTTGAATTGGAAAGAACTCCCCAGTTGAGTGAACCATCGCCTGCTGCAGCAGATGCACTCGAGACCGAATTTCAACAACGGACGCAATACGTAGCCGCGTTGGACAAAAGCTACAAAGAAGCTCAACGGCGTATTCGGGCTCTTGAGAAGCAAAACCGCGGTTATGATTGAAATCTTCTATCAGGCTCAAGTTTCCCCATTAGTCTTCGCGTGATCAAATTGCCAATGAAGAAGGCTCCACGCCGGATTGAACTTCATAAGATTCGAACAAACGTAAAGAACCTTTCCGGCTTTTTATCCTACTGGAAGGCCTTGGTCATCACGTGTCTCTTTCTCGTCGGCGTCGTAGGATACGTGGATTATCTGACTGGATATGAGCGCCCGTTGCTTCTCTTCTACCTTCTGCCCATTTCTTTGGCTGCCTGGTTTGGCGGCTTCCTTATGGGTCTGGGAATTGCCGTTGTTAGCATTGCAGTATCAATGCTGTCAGACGTTGCAGCGGGAATCCCTGCCCTCGGTTTCTGGAATGCGGGAATGGCCTTTGTGTCCTATGCCCTCTTTGCTGGAGTGTTATCCAAGCTGCAGATACTCGTGGGTGAGCTGGATCGACGCGTTCAGGAACGGACGGCAGCTCTGCAGCGCGAAGTGGCTGAGCGCCAGCGACTCGATCGGGAAATCGCGCAAGTGGCAGATCGTGAACGACGACGTTTGGGACAGGATCTGCACGACAGGCTCGGTCAACACCTGACAGGAACTGCTCTGGCGGCTCAAGTGTTAAAGGACAAACTCGCCACGAAATCGGCGGCAGAGGTTAGCGAGGCCGAGAAGCTCGTGCGCTACGTCGAGGAAGGGATTGATCTCACCCGTAATTTGGCCCGCGGTTTCTTTTCGCCGGAACTCGAAGCAGACGGGTTAGGCGTAGCCTTGGAGGGTCTTGCCGAGAACATAAGCGAGCGATTCGATATCAACTGCGTTTTTCACGGGGAAGACTCAATTCCAGTGCGCGATTCTGCGGTTGCTACGCAACTCTACCGCATTGCTCAGGAGGCAGCCACGAACGCCGCCAAACACGCTACTGCGGAGAATATCGATATTCGCGTTAATATGGATGGTTCCGAACTTACTCTGGCGATTATGGATGATGGAATTGGGTTCCCTGATGCGCCGTCAAACTCAAAAGGGCTTGGACTTCGGTTGATGCGTCATGGCGCGGCGCTAATTGGCGCAGCTCTCAGCGTCCAACGAAACGGCAGGAGCGGAACGACTGCGATATGTAAGGTAAGGATTCCAAACGACAGCGAATCAAATTTCGCGATATGAAGTCAGACCCTCCCATCAGCATGGCGCGCAGGCGTCGGATTTTTCTGGTTGATGATCATCCCCTGGTCCGCGAGGGGCTCACCAACCTGATCAACGGACAACGCGATCTTGTGGTCTGCGGCGAGGCGGAAGATTGGGCTGGAGCTGTCGACGGCATTGCAAAAACGCGGCCAGAGGTCGCCCTTATCGATATCTCCCTGAAAAACGAATCCGGATTGGAACTAGTCAAAAATCTGGACAATCAATTCCCGCTAGTTGCACTGATCGTTCTCTCGATGCACGACGAAGCATTGTATGCCGAGCGTGCGCTGCGCGCTGGCGCGCGCGGTTACGTTATGAAACGCGAGACCAGCAAGAGTGTCCTAATTTGCATCCGCCGTGTACTTGAAGGCGGAGTTTACGTAAGCGAGAGGGTCGTCAACAGCATGGCCCGCCGACTCAGTGCCTCGCCGAAAGGCGCTCAGGCCTCTCCTGTAGAACGGCTAAGCGATCGCGAGTTGGAAATATTCCGGCTCCTCGGACAGGGGAGAACGACTTCGGAGATCGCGGAGGACCTGCACCTGAGTCTAAAAACTGTGCAAGCGTACTGCGCGCGTGCAAAAGAGAAATTCGGCATCAGCTCCCTGGGCGAGCTGCTCCGGGCGGCCATTCGCTGGGAAGATGCTACGAATGTAAAGTGACCATTCTCGCTCTCTCCTGTTAGACAACACCGGATGCCTGTAGGGTGCGGTACTACGAAAACATTCGGCTAGGTCTATCTGTCGCTAGCCGTTCGCGGCGTCAGGTTATTGCGTGACACTCAAGCAGCTTCTCGCCGTCGGGCACGGTAACGCCTCCGGAACAACGCTATCCGAAGCGTTCCGTTACTTTTCTGACTCCCTTGCACGCGCCGCCAGTAAGCAGGCACAACGTGGCGCTGCCGCCTTTGTTGACCCAAAGCGGCAACGAAAAACTTGTGAACGCACTAAGTCTCCGCTTCGCCAAGTCGCCATGACAACGGAACGTAATTTTTGGGAAATCAAGTTGGCGCATCGGCCCAAGCCATTCTGGTACCCGTACCAGACTCTGCGAAACGTGGGCGTTTTGGAGCAGCTTTTGACAGGTGCCGGGCTCGATTTTTTGCAGTTGTGCCAAGGTCCACATAGGAAAATCGCTGATATCGGAGGCGCGGACGGTGACCTCGCATTTCTTTTAGAGCAAATGGGGCTGTCTGTGGATTTGATCGACAACGAACCCACCAATTTTAATCAGCTGCAGGGAGCGCGGATTCTTAAGGAAGCTCTGCACTCAAATGTTATGATTCGAACAGTTGATTTGGATTCGCAATTCACTCTCTCTGGAGAAAAATACGACGCCATCTTTCTCCTCGGAATTCTCTATCATTTAAAAAATCCCTTTTTCGTGCTGGAAAAGCTAGCTGCAATCACAAGGTACTGCTTTCTCAGCACCCGCATAGCTCGGCAAACGGACAACGGCCAGCAGATCTCACAAGGGCCGATAGCATACTTGCTCGGTCCGCAGGAATGTAACAACGACAGCACGAACTTCTGGATCTTTTCGGAAGAAGGATTGAAAAGACTGATCAATCGCACGGGGTGGGACCTTCTCTCGTATTTAAGCATCGGCGTAACGGCCAACTCCACACCAGCTGACCCTGAGCAGGACGAGCGGGCATTCTGCCTTCTGCGAAGCAAAATGGTGCCAATGGTCACCGCGTCGCCTAATCCAGTGCCTGCTTCCAAAAACACCACGACGATGATTTCATGGAATACGGGCAATGCCGCTGCCGGAAAGGTTTACGTTTCGATCGATAACCGCAAGGAGTTATTGTTCGCGGCCTCGCGTCAGGGTTCTGCCCCTGCGAATTGGGTCCGACCCGGCCGCACATACGAGTTCCGCCTTTATGATTCCGACCATACCCGGCTCCTCGACAAAGTTGCGGTTGCTACAGCGACTGAATAATCTCAGAGTTCACGTGCCAGCAGCACAGCAACCATCAGGGCGCAGAAATGGGTCTTTTGTACGGCTGGTTGACGAGTAATGCGCAGAGTTTGGCCGGTCATCATTAGTTGACCCGTCCTCTGGCGTCGTCCATTCCCTCTGCGGGTCGTCCGTTCCTCCGCGGAGGCTCCGCGCCTTATGAGCTCCAGCTTTTTGACTGTGTCACAATAATGTTTCTGGACTGTGAGCCTGGTGAATGCGCCCAGATCGGTGGCGATAGTTGTTTATTGTGCCTACATTGATCGGCAAAAAATCGGCCAGCCAAGCGCGTATTTTTAATTGAACATAGCTGATATGGACCGCGTGCCGTACTTGGATCTTCAAGCTCAATACGACAACCTTCGCGCCGAAGTGGTGGCGGCGTTGGGGGAAATTTGCGAATCGGCCAGATTTGCCCAGGGACCAGCCACGTCAGATTTTGAGGCGAAATTCGGAGCCTACTGCGGAGTTGATCATTGTGTGAGCCTGAACAGCGGCACGAGCGCGCTCCATCTTGCCCTGCGCTGTCTCGACATTGGGCCGGGAGATGAAGTGATCACGGTTGGGCTGACTTTCATAGCAACTGCTTGGGCAATTAGCTATGTCGGCGCGACGCCGGTTTTTGTTGATATCGACCCTGCGCGTCGGACCATGTGCCCCACGAAGCTTGAAGCCGCAATCACGTCTCGGACAAAAGCAATTATCCCGGTCCATCTCTATGGTGTCCCGGCAGAGATGGATCGTATTAAGACGATTGCTGATCGACATGGACTACCCATAATCGAAGACGCCGCGCAGGCGCATGGAGCCCGCTTTCGCGGCAAGGCGGTTGGCCAATTCGGACAAATTGCGTGTTTCAGCTTTTATCCAAGCAAGAACTTGGGCGCCTATGGGGAAGGCGGAGCTTTAATCACGAATAATGCCTCCATAGCAAAGCGCGCGCGTTCGTTACGCGACCACGCACAGAGCCAAAAATACCTGCATGATGAGATCGGATATAATTACCGGATGGACAGCTTCCAAGCTGCAGTGCTCGCCATCAAGCTAAACCGACTCGATGGCTGGAATGCAGCTCGTGCTGATCGCGCAGCATACTACACCGAATTACTTAGGAATTCGGCATACAAGGTGCCGGCGTACCTTTCCGATTCAGAATGTGTCTGGCATTGTTATGTTATTGAAACTCCCGAACGCGACCGTGTGCGCTGCGGCTTGAACGATGCCGGCATCGGGACAGCCGTCCACTATCCTGTGCCTGTTCACTTGCAAAAAGCGTACGCGCATCTCGGTTACAGAGCGGACGACCTTCCTGTTACTGAAAGATTCTGTCAGGAGTGTCTGTCTCTCCCGATCTATCCGGAACTGTCCAAAGAGAAAATCTTTACTGTCGCTTCTATCCTTTTGGATCTTGAGAAGCAAAAGTAAGGCTTTATCACAAGCGTTTTGGCCTCATAAGGTAAAGAACTGAGCGTGACTCGAAATGGCAGAATAGTTGTCGGCTAATTTTCCTCGCAGGCGAAACCGGTAAGCTCTACTGGCTATGGCTCGCTGATTGTGCTGCTCGTCGATTTTCGAGGGATTCGCCGCGCCCCTTTAACAGCAGCGTTTTGAATGCGCGTCGCCGAGCATTGGACTTCCAAGAATTCGCTACCCGCCAACTGAATGCCACGAGGCTTCGCCCGCGTAAAACGCTTTGTATCAACCGAATGCGACGAATAAAAATTTTCCATAAGATTTTGCGCGAATACAGTTGACTGTAATCCAAGCTGTTGTTATTTTAACGATCCCGCTGGAAGCGGGACTCCTCTAATTTGGAGTGCGTTCTACGTACATTTTGGGACTGCAAATTGGAACTCAATTTTGTCCCGACATGAATTATCGGAGCTGCCGTCGCCGGGCTATGGCGCCGGAGATCCGAGTTCAAGTCGGATTCGAGATTGAGTTTTTTTGTCGTCTGAAATGGATGTGAACGGCTGGTTCTTTGACATCTACATACAGGGTAGTAAGAAAATACAACTTTAAGAGCTGAGTCTGAAATCAAGACTGTAACGGCGGTCTATGACCGCCGACACAGAGAGAGTTTCAGTTATCAAAGAATCTCTGGTCCGGCAGCCGCCGGATCGGAACAGATTGATCAAGCTACAAAGAGCGCATCATGGATGCCTTGGTGCCAATAGGCGATGAAGGACGTGGTAAGCTGCGATAAGCTACGGAGAGCGGCAAACACGCTTTGACCCGTAGATTTC
>Ga0137407_10001612_pt1 | contig 14734 bp, 12 predicted proteins | sample CZOMad2_2_16fung_FD_108410 | JGI IMG/M metagenome (GOLD analysis project Ga0137407, IMG submission 108410) | Vadose zone soil fungal communities from Angelo Coast Range Reserve, California, USA - CZOMad2_2_16fungal (Illumina Assembly) | ecosystem: Environmental > Terrestrial > Soil > Vadose...
CTGGAGGGCCACAGTTGAGGGCCCGAGAAGAAATTTTGTTTGGATTGCTTGGCGCATCTCTCACCTCTTTCTCCGGGAACGGCCGGTCGAAGTTCCGAAAAATTTTAAAAAAAATCCGGAACACAGACAATTCAGTGTGTTCGCCTGCAGAGTTGCACTCCGCCTAAACCACGGACATCCCAGCCCGACTTCGCCGCAACCGAAAATTTAACCGCTGATTTCATCGGATTAGATCAGTCTTTCTGCCGAGCCTGTTCACTAACCGATCTCTTTACTCAATGGAAAAAATCGCTTCCTGCTGCAAATCACCTCGCGCACTAGAGAATCTTCGCAACGCGCGTTGAATTTGGCCGTATCCGAGCTCCGAAAGCCCTCGCGAGAGCGCGAGCCAATACGCTTCCATCCCGGTTGCTGGGACGAGCTGCCTGCGAATGCTCGAAGAAATTTCCAACCCCGAAATCTTTGGACGTTAAAGGACTCTTCGCGACAAGAAACAAATCGCGCATTCGCCTCGGTGTCGGGTGAGCGGCGATCCGCTTCGAACCGCAGCCCCATCGAAGCGTAACGGACTAAAGCTCTAAATTTTATGCTTGCTAATTCAGGCGCGGGAAGCCAAACCAATTGGCATTATGAAAACCCTGTCTGGAACATTCGCATTTGTTGCATTGGCAGTTATCGCGATCGTTGCAGCCATCGCCTTCCGCGCGTTTGCTACTGCAACTCCCGCTCCAACCCCTGCCCATCAAAAATTCAAACTAGGAATTGGTGGGCCAACCAAGGAGGACTATGTTGATGTGAAACAGCCTGACTTCGATCAAGCAGTGAAGGCTCTCGCTGGTCGTGGGGGCCAATACAAAATCCGTTATAAGCGTAATGATAACACCGTTGACGATCCCTACGATCCCGACCATCCCCACGATCATCTAAGCATTAAGACTGATAAGGTCACAACATCCGAACTAGCGAAGAACGCGCCGGCTGAAGAGTCGTCCGCTTACGATCCCCATGCTGTGTTCCACGTTAGCTCCAATAGTGCAACGGACATAAAGGCCGTCCTGGACACGTTCAAAGAGCCATCGCCCACTCCTACGCCCTGAGAACCGGACGGATCTTGCGCCAAAAGAATGTCTGCGCGGCGTGGTTCAGCCTGCATCTCCTGCTAATTATCTCATTTTCGCTGCGAGACACGCTCTGGTTGGTCGCGCACGGACAGACGATTTTTCCGTCTTCCTTTAGGAACTATTCACAGAAAGCCGAGGGGATAGCTTCCGCCGTCTTGTGCCAGCGCCTGGCGGCATCAAATCCCGTTCGGCAGGTGCTCGCAACGTATCTGCACGTCGCTGGAATCGAGACGGGTTACGGCTACTTTGCCCCAAATGTGCCCGGCAGTTACAAACTCGTCTTTGAGTTGCACTATCCAGATGGGCGAATTGAATACGAGTTGCCTCGGGTCAATAGCAGCGCGGCTGGATTACGCGTAGCCGGCTTGCTCGATAAGATCGGGCGCACCCCCTACGATGCCTTGCGCGAGCTTCTCGTCAAAATGCTGGCTCAATCGATTTGGCGCCAGCATCCCGAGGTGAAGACAATTCGCGCCGTGTTTGGATCGACCAGGCTCCCGAGCTTAAGCGAATTCGAGCGCGGTAAGCGAGAATCGTACGATTTTCTATACGCCTACGATTTTAGTCTTCGCGAAAAGCCTGCCGAACCGGAAGCCGTTAAATAGCATGCGGGCGCTGAAAGAACGGCTGTTTGAATTCCTTTTCCCAACTGAGTCTGACGCGTGGCTGAGTATTCTGCGCGTCGGCCTTGGTTTTCAAATAACGCTTTATTCCTTGTCGTTGCGAAACGACTGGAATCATCTGTTTGCCGGAGCCGATAGTGGCCTGGTCAACCGGGATCTGGCAGAGGCGCTGCTTTCCATCGAAAGCCGTTTCGCCCCGAGACTGGGATGGCTCGCGACTCTCGGAGCGCACGTTGGCCTTCGTGAAGAGACAGTTCTCTCCATTTTGTGGATTTGTTTGCTTGTTGCCGGCTGCGGCCTGATCGCAGGCATTTTCAGCCGCACCTCTGCGATTCTGGCCTGGTTTCTTCATCTGTGCGCAGCCAAGAGCGGGGGATTTGTCTCGTACGGCGTGGATAACTTTATGACCATCGGGCTCTTTTATCTGATGTTATCGCCGCTCCCGGATCGATACGCTCTTGACTGGCAATTACGAAAATCGCAACCGGAAGATTCACCGCTTCTCGGCTTCTGGCGCCGGGTATTACAGCTTCACTTATGCGCGACCTATTTTTTCAGTGGACTTACCAAATGTTTGGGCAGCGGGTGGTGGGACGGTTCGAATGTATGGCGCGCGCTGATCCGGCCCCCGTTCAATGTCATTGATCCCGAGATGCTCGTGAGATGGAAGTACCTGTTCCCAGTTGCAGGGGTATTCATTTGTCTCTTGGAAATCGGGTATCCGTTTTTTATTTGGAGTGACAAGACACGAAAGATTTGGCTGATCTGCATTTGTGCAATGCACGCCGGGATCGGGTTCATGATGGGAATGTATCTCTTCGCTCTCATTATGATCATTCTCAATGTAGCAGCGTTCGGCCCGGGCCTCGTCCGCTTACAGCGCGAGAGCACCAGCCTGCGGCCCCAAGAAGCGGTCGCATGAATCGGGCACGGAACCTTGCGTTCCCTTCATGGCGAGTTTTCCTTGAATCGCGCGACTCCCATTTGCTGGCAGCCACAGAGAACGTATTGTTAGGTTCGTAAGCGTGAACGCGCCAGACACGTCTGCGGAACCGACGCCCGATCTGCAACTCGAGATCGCGCATCTTCTGTTCATCGACGTCGTGGGTTATTCAAAACTGCTGGTTAATGAGCAGATTGAATTGCTCCACGAACTCAATCAAATCGTTCGAAGCACCGACTCTTTCAGGTTGGCAGAAGCAAGTGGCAAGCTCATTCGAGTACCGACCGGAGACGGAATGGCGCTCCTTTTCTTTCACAGCCCGGAAGAACCGGCGCGATGCGCGCTGGAGATTAGCAGGGCTTTGCAAGATCATCCGCAGATCCAGTTGCGGATGGGAATTCACAGCGGTCCGGTTAACCGAGTTACCGATGTGAACGACAAGACAAACTTTGCCGGAGCTGGGATCAACGTCGCTCAACGGGTGTTGGATTGTGGCGATGCAGGGCATATTCTTTTATCCGCGCATATAGCGGAAGATTTGACGGACTATCGCCACTGGCAGCCGTACTTGCACGATCTGGGCGAGTGCGAGGTGAAACACGGCCTGCGCCTGCATCTGTTTAATCTCTACAAGGAGAATCTTGGCAATCCACAGGTTCCGGAGAAACTCCAGCGAAGAAAATGGAAGCAGGCTTCTGGTACAGTCCATCCAATTAACGCTCCCCGATGGCCCAGGACCCTCCTCATTGTTGCTTTGCTTGTTTCTGCCGTCGCCCTGGTCAGCAGTTCGTTGATCTTTTCCCACCGGCCATCCCGTTTGGCCGCCATACCAGCCCGGCCCGAGACAAAAACCGCCAGCTGGCCGACTGCTATTCCCGAGAAGAGCATCGCCGTTCTGCCATTCGAGAATCTCAGCGATGAGAAGGAAAACGCCTACTTTGCAGACGGCGTGCAGGACGAAATTCTCACTGGCCTCGCCAGAGTGGCCGACCTGAAAGTAATCAGCCGCACGTCAACGCTCCAGTACAGGGTCGGTGCCGAGCGTAATCTGCGAGAGATCGCCAAGGCGCTCGGCGTGGCACACGTGCTGGCAGGTAGCGTGCAGCGCGCCGGCAGCCGGGTGCGTGTAAGCGCTCAGTTGATCGATGCACGGACAGACAGCCAGCTTTGGGCGGAACGCTACGATCGCGATGTCACCGACGTGTTTGCAATCGAAAGCGAGCTTGCTGCGAAAATAGTTGCGCAGCTTCAGGCCAAAATCTCTCCCAGCGAAAAGGCGGCAATCGAGCAAAAGCCAACTGCTGATCTTACAGCTCATGATCTGTACATCCGCGCCAAAACGCTCATCACGACTTCTGTTTTCAGCACGCCTCAAGCGGAGAGCTTATCCGAGGCCGTTCGCCTGCTGAACGAGGCGATCGAGCGCGATCCAGCCTTTGCGCTTGCCTATTATCAACTGGCCCACACTCACGATTTGCTCTACTTCAGTGGCATTGATCACACTCCGGCGCGGTTGGCTCTGGCGGACGCGGCGATTCAATCGCTCACCCGCCTACTTCCAAATTCAGGCGAAGCGCATCTTGCTCTCGCCAAGCATTTGTACTGGGGTTATCTCGATTACGACCGCGCTCGGAACGAACTTAATCTGGCACAGAAGAGTCTGCCTAACGAGCCGTCGGCGTTTCTGCTGACCGGCTATATCGATCGACGGCAAGGGCGCTGGGATCAATCGATCAAAAATCTTGAGCGCGCTGTCGACCTCGACCCGCAAAACCCTGCCATCCTCCAGCAACTCGCTCTTACCTATGATTCCCTGCGCCGTTATGCCGATGTAGAGCGTGCATTCGACCGCGCAATCGCCGTTACTCCCAAAGATGCCGCGCTGCGAGGTTCACGCGCGGAAGTCGAACTCAACTGGCATGCCGATCCGCGCCCGCTGATCTCGACGATCGAGGCGTTTGTAGCCGAAGATTCCAGCGAAGCCAAACACCTGGCGTATGTTTGGGTTCCCGGAGCGCTGTGCAAGCGCGATTCCGATGACGCGCGTCGCGCTATGGATGCGCTGCCGATCGATGGGTGTTACGACAACACAATCCCGTTTCCGCGGACCTGGTGCGAAGGCGTAGTCGCTCAGTTCCGTGGTGATAAGGCGGCGGCCCACGCTGCTTTTACCAGTGTGCGTGCCGAAGCCGCCAAAATAGTTGCGGAACAACCCAATTATGCGGAAGGGCTTTGTGTGCTCGGGATGGCTGATGCTGCCTTGGGCAACAAGGAGGACGCAATTCGTGAAGGTCGCCACGCGGTTGAACTGTTGCCGGTGACGAAAGATGCGATCGTTGGTGCCCGATTGGTTCACTATTTAGCGCTTATTTATGCGTGGACTGGCGAGAAGGATCTCGCGCTCGAACAGTTAAGCGTCGCAGCAAGCCTTCCCGGTCATGTGAGCTACGGTTACTTGCGTCTGCATCCGTATTGGGATCCGCTGCGCGGCGACCCGCGCTTCGAGAAGATTGTCGCCTCGTTGGCTCCGAAGTAAGCGCAACTGTTGAGGAAGCGCTGGCGCCTAATCCAGGTGAGTCCGCTTGCTCAATAAAACTCACGCTGCCACTTCTTTCCAGTTTCTACCACGCCTATTGCCCTCGACCACGGCTATCTGTATTGTTAGGTTCCCCACAGGGTGAAAACGCAAGACCCGCCCGCGGAACCGACGCCCGATCTCCCGCTCGAGATCGCGCACGTCTTGTTAATCGACCTGGTGGGTTATTCGAAATTACTGATCAATGAGCAAATCGAGTTGCTGCAGGAACTGAATCAAATCGTGCGGAGCACCGACTGTTTTAGGACGGCGGAAGCTAGCGGCAAACTTATTCGGGTGCCGACCGGAGACGGAATCGCCCTCCTGTTTTTTCACAGTCCGGAAGAACCGGTGCGCTGTGCGCTCGAGATCAGCAAAGCGTTGCAAGGGCATCCGCACATCCAGCTGCGGATGGGAGTTCACAGCGGCCCTGTTAATCGAGTGACCGATGTTAACGAGAAAACAAACATGGCAGGGGCGGGAATCAACGTCGCGCAGCGGGTGCTGGATTGCGGCGATGCCGGACATATCCTTTTGTCGGGGCATATAGCGGAAGATTTGACCGAGTACCGGCACTGGCACCAGTACTTGCACGATCTGGGCGAGTGCGAAGTGAAGCACGGACTGCGCCTGCACCTCTTTAATCTCTACAAAGATAATCTTGGTAACCCACAGGTCCCTGAGAAACTGAAGCGAAGAGGACGAAAGAAGGAGTCGGACGGAATTCGCTCAATCAGTGCTCCTCGCAGGCCAAAGTTCTTGGTTGCAGCTGCATTAGTCGTGGCAACCCTCGCCCTTGTGGTCAGTTCTTTGATCTTTTTCCATCGCGTATCGCCGAGGATGACCCCATCGACTCTCGCCGAGGGGGCGGCTAGCAAGACCACGGTTTTCATTCCAGAGAAGAGCGTCGCTGTTCTGCCGTTCGAAAATTTGAGCGCCGAGAAAGAAAACGCTTATTTCGCAGATGGCGTGCAGGATGAAATCCTCACCCATCTGGCCAAAATCGCGGACCTCAAAATAATCAGCCGCGTCTCGGTGATGCAATATAAGAGCGGAGTCGCGCGGAATTTGCGCGAGATCGGCCAGGAACTCGGCGTCGCGAATATCGTCGAGGGAAGCGTTCAGCGCGCGGGCAATCGCGCGCGTGTCAATGCGCAGTTGGTTGATACACGCACTGACAGACAACTATGGGGGCAGACTTATGACCGCGATCTTGCGGATGTGTTCACGATTCAAAGTGAAATCGCAAAGGCGATTGCCGACCAGCTTCAGGCCAAGCTTTCACCACGTGAAGAGAATGCAATCGAACGGCCCCCGACGGGGGACGTCACCGCCTTCGATCTCTACACGCGCGCCAAAAATCTTCTTCTCATAGGCCTTAGCAGTGCCATGAAAGCCAATTTGCTGCAGGCGGTCGATCTACTGAACCAGGCTGTCGCACGTGATCCATCGTTTTTCCGGGCACATTGCCAGCTCGCCTACGCTCATGACGCGCTCTACTTTCTCGGCTTCGACCATACAGCCGCGCGTCTAGCCCTGGCGGAAGCGGCCGTCCAAGCGGCGTCTCGCCTCCGTCCGGATGCTGGTGAAACGCACCTCGCGCGTGCGCAGAATCTTTATTGGGGATACCTCGATTATGACGGCGCGTTGGCTGAAGTGGAAGTTGCCCACCAAACTTTGCCCAATGATTCCCGGATATTCGAGCTGAAGGGTCTCATTGAGCGGCGCCAGGGGCGCTGGGAAGAATCCACACGAAACCTCGAGCGCGCGATTGATCTCGACCCGCGCAACTTTTTCACGCTGCAGCAAATCGCAATCAGTTACGGCGTTCTCCGGCGCTATGATGAACAAAAATCCGTGTTAGGCCGCGCCTTGACTATCGAGCCGAATGATGTCGATACGAAAGTAGCGCTTGCGTCCATTGAATTTCATTCGAAAGCCGATACCCGACCGCTGCATCAAACAATCGATTCTGTTCGGGCGACAAATCCCGCGGCAGTGCCAAGTATCGCCGATGCTTGGCTTAGTTGTGCACTGGCCGAGCGCGACGTCGCTGCGGCAAAGAATGCATTGAACGCATTCGGCGACATACCCCTCACCGACTATGCCGTTCACTTAAATCGTCCGCTGATAGAAGGCGTTATCGCTCGTATGACGAAAGACGAAGGCAAAGCCCGCGCCGCATTCGCTGCGGCACGCACGGAGCAGGAGAAAGCAGTTCAAGCCCAACCAAACTACGGGCCGGCACTATGCGCGATGGGCTTGATCGACGCCGGTCTCCGCAAGGAGGAAGCGCTGCGCGAAGGCCGGCGCGCTGTCGAGCTTCTTCCCGTCGAAAAAGATGCAATCAATGGTCCGCTCATGATTCAGTATCTGGCCATGATCGCTGCCTGGGTTGGCGACAAGAACCTTGCCTGTGAACAGCTGGCCATCGCGGTCCATCCCCCGAGCACCGTCAGCTACGGTCAATTGAAGCTGCTGCCGCATTGGGATTCGTTGCGCGGCGATCCGCGCTTCGAAAAGATTGTCGCCTCCCTCGCGCCGAAGAAGTGAACAGCAGGCTTGCAACGAAGCGAGCGATCGGCGTTTCACAGAAAACGCCCTGCAACTGAAGAGCGGCTGTGTCAGCCGTCATTCTGCTTCATCTCTATTGTCTTTCTGTAGCAGTTGCATCGGCACAGGTTATTTGCACCTCGACCGCTGGCTCGGATATTGCAATGATTGTCTTCTTCAAGGAGGTGCTTGCGCATGCAAATGCCCGCTGAGCCGGAGCCCGACCTTCCGTTCGAGATCGCGCACCTTTTGTTAATCGACGTGGTCGGTTATTCGAAACTGCTCGTCAACGAGCAGATTGAAATGCTGCGGAAGTTGAATCAAATCGTGCGCGGAACGGAATCTTTTCGCGCTGCGGAAGCAAGCGGCAAACTCAATCGAGTGCCGACGGGCGACGGAATGGCGCTCCTTTTCTTTCGTAGCCTCGAAGAACCGCTGCGACGCGCTCTCGAGATTAGCAGGACCCTGCAAGATCATCCCCATATTAAGGTGCGGATGGGAGTTCACAGTGGCCCAGTCAACAGAGTCACCGATGTGGACGACAAAACGAACTTTGCGGGATCGGGAATAAATGTTGCCCAACGGGTGCTGGAGTGCGGCGATGCCGGGCATATTCTCTTGTCCGCGCATGTAGCGGAAGATCTGTCCGAATATCGGCACTGGCAGCCGTACTTGTACGATCTGGGCGAGTGTGAGGTGAAGCACGGCCTGCGCCTGCACCTGTTTAATGTCTACAAAGATAATCTTGGCAATCCACAGGTCCCCGAGAAGGTCAAGCAAGGGAAACGATCGAAGCAGGCATCCGCGGTTCGTCCCATTACTTCTTCCCGTTGGCCCAGGGTCGCGCTTATACCGACACTGCTTGTGTCCGCTGTTGCCCTGGTGATTAGTTCCTTGATCTTTTTCCATCGAACATCACCGCCGCCAACCACATCGGCGAATCCCGAGACAACAGCTACTAGCCGGCCGACCGCTATCCCCCAGAAGGGTATCGCCGTCCTCCCGTTCGAGAATTTAAGCGACGATAAAGAGAACGCTTACTTCGCAGACGGCGTGCAGGACGAAATCCTGACCAACCTGGCCAAGATCGCGGACCTGAAGATAATCAGCCGGACCTCGGTGCGGCAGTACAAGAGCGGAATCGCGCGCAATCTGTCCGAGATCAGCCGGCAACTTGGCATCGCGCATGTTGTGGAAGGGAGCGTTCAGCGCTCTGGCAACCGCGTGCGCGTTAACGCGCGGTTGGTTGATGCACGCAGCGACCGGCAACTGTGGGGCCAGACTTATGATCGCGATCTTGCCGATATTTTTGCTATTCAGAGCGAAATCGCCAAATCAATCGCAAATCAGCTAGAGGCCAAAATCTCAGCTATCGAAAAAACAGCCATTGAAGAGCGACCAACCAGAGATCTTGTTGCCTATGACCTTACGTTCACGCTTCGTCGCTGATCGACGAGGCCCTATATTATGGTCTCAATACCGAGCAAAATCTTTTCCAAGCCGTCGAGTTGCTCAACCAGGCGACCGCGCGCGACCCGGCGTTTCTTCTGGCATATTGTAAATTGGCTGAGGCCCACGACGGGATCTACTGGGAAGCGATTGATCACACTCCTAACCGCCTCGACTTGGCGAAGTCGGCAATCAATTCAGCTTTCCGATTGAGACCAGATTCGGGCCAAGCACACCTCGCCCTGGCTGTGCATTTTTACAACGGCTATCTCGATTACGATCGTGCCCGGGACGAGCTCGCCATCGCCGTGCGCACGATGCCGAACAATGCACGAATCTTTGAATGGCGTGGCTACATCGATCGAAGACAGGGGCGTTGGAACGATAGCGCGCGCGACTTCGAGCGCGCAATTGAGTTGGATCCCCAAAACCGCGACCTCCTCTTCCAGACTGCATTCACATATATTTGTTTACGCGAGTATAAACGAGCCAGAGAGATTTCTGATCGCGGCGTTGACCTTGAATCAACGAATAATTATATGCGGCTACTTCCTGGTTGGATCGACTTCCATGAGCGAGCCGACACCGAACCATGGCATGCCGCTCTCGAAAAAATTCTCACGGACGATCCCGCGTCGGCGAGAGATCTGACACGCGGGCGTTTTTTTGTTGGTTTGTACCGGCGCGACCCCTCTGCTGCCGATCGCGCGTTAGCGGCACTGGGTGAGGGTACCTTGAGGGGCAGAAGCATAGGCGCGATCGAATTTAGCCGAGTTTATGCGCACGGGTTAGTTGCTCGCATGAAAGGAGACATAGCTGGCGCGCGCGCCGCTTTTAGCGCAGCGCGTCAGCAGCAGGAGAAAATTGTTCGTGCGGACCCGAATGACGGTTCGCAGCTCTGCTTCCTGGGTCTTATCGATGCTGCACTGGACCGGAAAGAAGAAGCCCTTCGGGAGGGACGTCGGGCGGTCGAGCTCCTTTCTGTAACCAAAGACGCGCTCAACGGCGCGGACATCCTTTATTTTTATGCGGTGATCTGTGCCTGGACCGGAGAGCTCGACCTGGCCATTGAGCAACTGGAAACTCTTGCCAAAATCCCGGGAGGCGTATCCTACGGCGATATCCGTCTCGATCCGTTTTGGGATCCGTTGCGCGGGGATCCGCGCTTCGAGAAAAACGTCGCCTCGCTTGCGCCAAAGTAATCGTAGCTTCCGACGAAATGACCGAATCGGGGTTTCACAGAAACGCCCTTACAACTGTCGGGCCCGCTGTATCAGCCGCCAATTCGGCGCCATCACACGCGGTCGCCGGAATGTTTATGGCGATCTTTAAAGGTGAGCTCGGCAACACCCGATTTATCGAGCTCGCCCAATCCTTCTGCGACCATGCGATCATATTGATCCTTGGTCGCACGCGCGAGTGGCAATTCAAGACCGAGACTGCGCGCAAGATTGAGCGCGATGCCGCTGTCCTTGGCGGCGTGAGCGGCGGAGAAGAAGCAGGTGTGCTCGCGGTTTTGCATGTCTTCGCCGTCGGTCTCAAGCACGCGCGAGGCGGCGCCGGTTTGCGAGAAAACTTTTCTCAACATTTCCAGATCAAGACCGAGCGCCGCGCCCAGCGCGAGTCCTTCGGCCAGACCAGCGGTGTTGATGTTCATCACCATGTTGACCAGCGCTTTTACTTTCGCCGCTTCGCCAGCTCGACCAATAAAGCGCACGGTCGATCCAAGCTCCTTCAAAATCGGCTCGGCTTTGTGAAACGCGTCTTCGCTTCCGCCGCACATCAAATAAAGAGAGCCTTCGCGCGCCTGCGTGATGCTCGATGCCATGCACGCTTCAAGTGTTTGGGCGCCGGCTTTGTGCGCCAGCTTTTCCACGTCGATATGGACCTGCGGCGAGAGAGTCGCACAGTTGATGAATAATTTGCCGCGCGCATTGACCAAGAGATTGTCCCCGCTTCGACTGAAGATTTCGCGCATCGCCCCGTCATCGGTCACAACGGTAAAGACGATGTCCGATTCAGCCGTAACTTCCGATAAATCCTGGCTCGCCGGACAACCAAGTTCCGCCGCCAGCGACGTCGCGGCCGTGCGATTTGTGTCGTAAACAGCAGTCACATGAAAGCCGCGATCCTTCAATCGGCGCGCCATGTTTGCGCCCATCCGACCAACGCCAACGAAACCGATGTTCATGTTTGAGGTTTGATGTTTGAGGTTTGATGTTTTGTCGCGGAGCGGCGGCCGGAAGTGAAAATTGCGGTTAGCTCATTGGCTTCACAAAAGAGCGGTTCAACCTTTTCTTCGGCAACAATTCGCCCGCCATAATCAATTCGAGCCAGTAAACTGTTTCATCAGCTTCTTCTGCCACCGTGCCTAATTTCGCTGCAAATTCCGCTCGCGATCGAGATCGACGGGCAGCCCGGTAATTGGCGCCGATGGAAGTAGCGCTACGTACCAGCTGGTTACCAATCGCGCGGCCCGATGTCGTTCGCGGCAGATGATCAATAAGCTTCAGCGTCCGGAGTGAGGAAGCCTTTGTTCTCGCTAGCAAGTCTGCTTTATCCACCGCGGAACTTTACCTCAAACGTCAAACATCAAACATCAAACATTAGAGTCGCCCCGCGAAAAATGAGTTGTGCACTTTCTCTTCACCTACCGTGGTCATCGGGCCGTGTCCCGGACAAATGATCGTTTCGTCCGCCAGCGTCAGGATTTTCTTGAGATTATTTTGCAGCGCATCGTTGTAGGAAACATTTCCGCCACCCATGGAGCCGGCGAAAAGCGAATCGCCCACAATTGCAATCGGGCGCGAGAGACCGGTCACCACATATGTCATTCCGCCGGGGGAATGGCCCCAGGTCAGGCGCGCGTCGATCTCCAAATTGCCGAGTCGAAACCGTTTTCCTTCTTCGATTGCTTCAGCGCCGGGAACTGGTTCGCCAGCGGGAGTAAAGACCTCCCCACCAGTTTCCTCGCGCAGACGCGGCAGGTCCGCGACATGATCGTCGTGCGCATGAGTAAGCAGAATGAGGTTCACGTTCAATTTATGGCGGTTGGCAAAGCGCACCATTTCACCGCAGTCCGCGCCTGTATCAAAAGCCGCTGCGGCACGGCTCGCTGGATCCCAGACCAGATAGGCGTTGACCGCCATGTCGTGATAATGCGTGTTGAATTGCGCGAGCCCGTCTCGCTCATCAATTTTTTCCGGATACCATTCGCCTTTGGCGAGTTCGCAAAGCGCCCGCGCGGCGAGGCCCAAAACCGGAGCAACGAGCAAAAGGGTCTGTTCATCAAAATCACCCTCGCGCAGCTGACGGATTTTTTCCGAACTGACGCGCGCTTTTTCCGCCAGTTCGCGGTCGGAAATGCGCAAGCCACGTTGTGCTTTTCCGATGATGTCACCGACGTTGTCTTCGAGTGGTACCATGATTCAGCTCCAGTCGCTAAACATTGATCGGTTGCGCCTCCGATGCGACGCGCAAATCGATAATCCGATCCAACGCCAGTTTCTCAAGCGCTTCGCCAACCTCCATAACCGAAAACTTGTTGCCCGTCTCTTTCTCAATCGATGTCATTGCGACTCTATTAATGCCGCAAGGGACGATCTGATTAAAGGGCGAAAGATCGCCGCACACATTCAACGCGAATCCGTGCATGGTGATCCAATGACGCACTCCCACGCCGATCGATGCAATCTTACGATTCGAAACCCAAACGCCGGTGAGCGATTCTCGCCGCGACGCGGCGATACGGTAATCGGCGAGGAGTTCAATCAGCAATTGTTCGATCCATCGCAAATATCTGTGCAAATCCTGTCCACACCGGCGCAGATCGATAATCGGATAACCCATCAATTGGCCAGGCCCATGATAAGTCGCCTGGCCGCCGCGGCTGATGGAAAAAAGCGGATATGGCAGATGCGCCGCACCAAGCAAACTGGACCTGTCCGGCGTGCGGCCAATTGTGTAAACCGGTTCGTGCTCAAGCAAAAGCAATTCGTCGGCTGACGAACGATCCTCTCGCTTCTTCGCTACGATCTCTTCCTGCAACGCCAGCGCGCCGGCGAATTCCATCCGACCAAGCCAACGCACGCGAAGACCAGCAATCGCCTCGCCTGCCACGCCCAAGGTCTCCGCGGCGACCGAAGGGGGGTTCATATTTGTCTCGCTCCCGGGACCCCGAGCCGTGCCACGTCTTGTGAGCGCAGGTGCGTCAAGCCGATTGCAAGCGCGTCCGCTGCGTCCGCATCCGGTGTTTCCGTCAGACCTAGAAGGGCGCGCACCATAAACGCGACCTGATTCTTACCAGCTGCGCCCGTGCCTACAGTCGCCTGTTTGATCCGGTTTGGGGTGTATTCAAAAATGGGTAACCCGTTTTCCGCCGCGGTCAGAATGGCCGCTCCCCGCGCGGCCCCAAGGATAATAGCCGTCTTATAGCTTTGCACGTAAATCACCGATTCGAGCGCGCAGCAATCCGGTTCGTGTTCCCGAATTAATCCGGTAAGCCGATCACGAATGGCCACCAGGCAGGACGAGGAGCGCATCGAACTCGCGTTGTGAATCGTGCCGAAATAGAGGGAGCGCGGTTTGCCATTGTTTGCATCCACAATCGCGACACCGGTGTTGCGCAAAGAAGCGTCGATGGCAAGCACACGCATCGTCTAATCTTAGGATCGCCCGTCGCTGGTTCAACCCCGAATGCGTTTCGGGTCAACACAGAATCGACAAATTCCAGAGCAATGGTTTTACTCGGGGCACCGTGGGAAAGGCTTTCCAGAGAGAGATTGACGGGGCAAGAGGCAAGCCAATCGGCTTCGGGGCGATCGCCCTGATAATGTTCGCAATTCTTTCAATCGCCTCTTCGTCTTTCGCGACGACGAAAGGTTTGAGTCAAATCGTGACGCCCGAGTTGCAACCAGAAGGGAATCTCTCCTTGAGTCTGCAAATCCAAGACAAGCGGATCGCGAACCCATACGAATTGCAAGCCGAGCTGGGCCTGACGAAATGGGCTGAGGTAGCGGTGTTTCGCGGATTCCAACCGGACGATTGGATCTTCGCGACGGAGATCGGATTGTTAACGAAAGAGCCTTATCTTCTTTCCGTTGGGTTTGTGAATTGGTCGCCTCACCTGAATGTAGATCCTCAACCGTTTATCGAAGCTGGCTACTATACGGAGCATCACAAAGTGATCGCCGGCGCCCTTCATGCCGGCTACAAAAACGAAGCAATCCTCGGTTACGCCTACGATTTCAATCAGACGTGGCGATTACAGGTCGATTGGATGAGCGGTTCTGAAAACTCATCGACGATCGGTTTCACGTGCAACACCACGCGCGATTTCCAGTTCAATCCCGCGCTCTATGTCAACAATGGCCCGAAGCACGATCTGTTTGGTTACGTGGTCTTCACATACACATTTCACCTCTGGGGCGGCAAACAAGAAAGCAGCGCGGCTTCTACAAAATAAAAAATC
>Ga0137407_10001613_pt1 | contig 14730 bp, 10 predicted proteins | sample CZOMad2_2_16fung_FD_108410 | JGI IMG/M metagenome (GOLD analysis project Ga0137407, IMG submission 108410) | Vadose zone soil fungal communities from Angelo Coast Range Reserve, California, USA - CZOMad2_2_16fungal (Illumina Assembly) | ecosystem: Environmental > Terrestrial > Soil > Vadose...
CGCGCGATCAGGTGAGGCCCGGCTTCTTCACGGCGAAGGAACGCGCCGAGTATCCCCCCGTGCGCCATCTGCTGGTGCGCCGGAACCCCGTGAACGGGCGCGAGGCGCTCTTCCTGGGCGCGCACGCCTCCCATATCGTCGGCCTGCCGATAGAGGACGGGCGCGCCCTCCTCAAGGAGCTGCTGGAGCACGTGACCCAGCCGCAATTCCGCTACCGCCACGAGTGGCAAGAAGGCGGCCTCATCATCTGGGACAACCGCTGCGTCCTTCACCGCGCGACGCCTTTCGACACCACCCGCCACAAGCGCCTGATGCAGCGCACCACGGTGAGCGGGGATCCGGCGGAGTTCCCTCGAGCGGGCGCCTAGGCGCGCGGCCCCGAAGAGGCCGGCTTCTCGGCTCGAACGTAGAGGAAGAGCGCGGCGTGATCTCGCCATCCCCGCTGGCTGGGATGCGCACGACAGTATTCCTCCGACGGCCGTGGCTCCTCGATCGCCTTCAGCACGAATCCTGGCGCGATCACCGTGTTGAGGTACTCCGAGAGCGTTCGATTGAATCTCGGCACGGCGAACTCGGGCGCATCGTGGGGAGCGTCGGTGAACCGCCATCGGTCGACCCAGTGATCGCGGCTGAAGTAGTCACCGATCATCCACTTGATCTTGACCCCGTCGTCGTTGCGGAGCCACTTCGCCCCCTGGGTGATGAAGCAGGGATGCGTGATGCTGAAGCTGAGCATGCCCCCGGGACGGAGGATCCGGAAGCATTCGGCCATCGCGTGGTCGAAGCGCGGACCATCCATGAGGGCCATGGACGACACGACCGCGTCGAAGCTCGCGTCGGGGAACATGCCAAGCTCCCCATACGACGTCCTCAGGTAGCGGATGCCCAGCGGCTCGCGGCGCTCCTCTTCCTCGGCGAGCTCGATCATACGGGGGGAGAGGTCGACGCCCGTCATGCGCGCCCCGCGTCGCGCGAAGATCCGCGTGTTGTGCCCCTCGCCGCATCCCGCGTCGAGCACGCGTTGGCCGTCGAGGTCGCCGACGAACGTCAGGAAAGCCGGATTGTTCAGAAATTCCCGCGCGATGTCCTTGCCCTCGCGCACCTGGGCGGCCCACGACCGGGCGTTGCCATCCCAGTAGCGCGCGACGTCCTCCTCGGAGAGCCGATCCGCGCTCATCGGTGGCGGATGAATCCCCGGGTGCTCGCACGCGCCCCGGGAGCCGCGTCGCTCACCATGGGGAGGCGACGCCCGCAGGCAGCGGCACCTCCGCCACGTTGAGGACCATGGACACCAGCGTGTAGTAGCCGCTCACTCCGATCAGATCCACCGCGCCCTGCTCGCCCAAGGTGGACACTGCGCGCTTGAAGAGGGCATCGTCCACGAGGTGCTGGCGGTGCAGCACGGAGCAGAAGTCGAAGACCACCGCCTCGTCGTCCTTCATCCCGGCCGGGCGCCGCCCGTTCGCCACGTCGTCGGCGATGGCCTCCGCGAGGCCACCCTTGAGGGCGAGGGGCCGGTGCGCGTACCACTCGTACTTCGACCCCCAGAAGCGCGCGTTGATGAGGATGGCGAACTCGTTGAGACGGGGCGGCAGGGTGGAGTTGAAGCGCAGGTGCTCGCCCAGCTTCTGGACGCGGTCGGCGAGCTCGGGACTGCGCAGGAGCACGGCGAAGGGCCCGCGGACACTGCCGCGCGGGCCCCCGGCGATGGCGTCGTACACGCGCTTCTGCGCGTCCGTCATCCCCTCCTTGGGGAGATCCGGAAAGCGTGGCGGCGAGGACTGGGCACCGACGACGCTGGCGACACCGAAAAGCGAGGCACCGACGGCCACGGCGATGGCGACGCTGAGCATGGGGAGGGTCTCCTTTTGAGGACCAATACCACAGCACGCGCGGGTCCGCGCGTGTGATATGGTACGCGGCACCTTTTCCCCCTCACCGGAGGTGTCCATGGGGCAGCGCGCCAGACGATCACTGACGATCCTCACCTGCTCCGTTGTCGCGGCGGCCCTCGCCACGTTCGGCCCCGCGCTCGCGCAAGAAAAGCCACGGTCCGGTGGCGAGCTGATCTTCGTGGGGGCCGCCGAGCCCCCGGGATTCGACGGGCACCGCGAAGAGACCTTCGGGATGCTCCATCCCGTGGGCCCCCACTACAGCACGCTCATGCGCGTGGATCCCACCGACAAGACCGGCACCAGGCTCGTGGGCGACCTCGCCGAGTCGTGGACCGCTTCCCCCGACAAGCGCACGTACACCTTCAAGATCCGCCATGGGGTGAAGTTCCACGACGGCAGCCTGATGACGTCGAAGGACATCAAGGCGTCCTACGACAAGATCATCTTCCCGCCCCCCGGCATCATGTCGAGCCGCCAGGAACAGTACAAGGCGGTGGAGGCGGTGGAGGCGCCCAACCCCGACACGGTGATTTTCCGCCTCAAGTACCCGGAAGGGTCCTTCATCGCCAGCGTGGCCTCGCCGTGGAACTTCATCTACAAGGCCGACATCCTGGCCAAGGACCCGCGCTGGTACGAGAAGAACATCATGGGGACGGGCCCCTTCAAGTTCGTCGAGTACGTGCGGGGCTCGCACTGGATCGGCAAGAAGAACGCCGACTACTGGGACAAGGGCAAGCCGTACCTGGACGGCTACCGTGTGATCTTCATCCAGGATGCGGCGGCGCAGGTGGCGGCCATCCGCGGCGAGCGGGCCATGATCCAGTTCCGCGGTTTCAGCCCGCAGCAGCGCGATCAGCTCGTCCAGGCCCTCGGCAACAAGATCACCGTCCAGGAAAGCGCGTGGAACTGCTCCATCCAGGTCGCGATGAACCAGAACAAGAAGCCCTTCGAGGACAAGCGCGTGCGCCGGGCCCTCACCCTGGCCCTCGACCGCTGGGGCGGCTCGAAGGCTCTCTCGCGCATCGCGGTGGTGAAGGAGGTGGGGGGCATCCAGGTGCCGGGCACGCCGTGGGCCACCCCGCCTGAAGAGCTCATGAAGCTGGCGGGCTACGGCACCGACATCAACGCCGCGCGCGCCGAGGCCCGGCGCCTCCTCAAAGAGGCGGGGCAGGAGAATCTTTCGTTCACCCTGACCAACCGGGCCACGCCCATGCCGTATGAGCCGGTGGGCATCTGGCTCATCGACCAGTGGAAGCAAATCGGCGTCAACGTCAAGCAGATCAACCTCGAGACGGCCTCCTGGCTGCAGGCGCAGAAGGCCGGGGACTTCGAGGTCTCCACCAACGCGCCGTGCAACTCCATCGTCGAGCCGGACATGGATCTGCACTGGTTCCTCACCACCTCACCGGTCAATTTCAGCAGGCACAAGGACACGGTGATGGACGAGCTGTACATCAAGCAGTCGCGGGCCACCGACCCCGAGGAGCGAAAGAAGTACCTGCGCGCCTTCGAGAAGCGGCTCTACGACGAGGAAGTGCACTACATCCATACCTTCCAGTGGCACCGCATCCTGCCGTACCTCAGCAAGGTCCACGGCTACACCGTGACGCCGAGTCACTTCCTGAACTGCCAGCTCGACACGGTCTGGCTCAGCGAGTAGTCAAAGGAGACCATCCATGGCGACGATCACCGGATCCGAGGTGCTGGCGCAGGCGCTCCGGTCGCAGGGCGTGGACACGATGTTCTACCTCATGGGCGGGCCCATGCTGGAGACCGAGGCGGCGTGCATCAAGCTCGGCATCCGGGCCATCGACCACCGGCACGAGCAGGCCGCCGCCCTCGCCGCGCACGCCTGGACGCGGCTGACCCGGCGCCCCGGCGTGTGCATGGGCTGCTCCGGCCCCGGGGCCACCAATCTCCTCACCGGCATCGCCAATGCCTTCACCGACGCGGCGCCCGTGCTGGCCATCGGCGGGTCGAGCCCGCGCGTCTTCCTCGGCATGGAAGCCTTCCAGGAGATCGACCAGGTCGCGGTGTTCCGCCCCGTCACCAAGTGGGCGGAGCGGATCTACGACGCGCGGCGCATTCCCGACATGGTGCAGACGGCGCTGCGGCAGGCCACGAGCGGACGCCCCGGCCCCGTGTATCTCGATCTGCCCGGCGACGTGCTGGGGGAGAAGATCGAAGAGGAGAGCGTGGTTTATCCCGCCCCGTGGCGCCCCTCGCCGCGCACCCTCGGCGAACCCGGCGCGGTGCGGGAGGCCATCGCCCTGCTCGGCAAGGCGGAGCGGCCGGTGATCATCGCGGGCAGCGGTGTCTGGTGGTCTGATGGCGCCGCCGCCTTCCAGTCTTTCGTCGAGGCCACCGGCATCCCCTTCTACACCACCCCGATCTCGCGCGGCCTCATCCCCGAGGATCACAACCTGGCCTTTCTGAACGCCCGGAGCAAAGCCTTCACCGAGGCGGACGTGGTGCTGGCCGTGGGCACGCGCTTCAACTGGGTCATCCAGTTCGGACGGCCCCCCCGCTTCTCCGCCGACCTCAAGGTCATTCACGTCGACGTGAACCCGACCCAGCTCGGCCACAACCGCGACGTGGATGTGCCCATCGCGGGCGACGCGCGCGCCGTGCTCGAGCAGCTCCGCGCCGAGGCCCAGGGCAAGATCGACCCCAAGCGCTACGCGGCATGGACAGGGAAGCTCCGCGTGCTCGACGCCGAGAAGTCCGCCGAGCAGGACAAGGCCATGTCGAGCGACGCCACGCCCATTCATCCCCTGCGCCTCTGCAAGGAAGTGCGCGACTTCCTCCGGCGCGACGCCATCCTGGTGGTGGACGGCCAGGAAATTCTCAATTTCGGCCGGCAGGCCATTCCCACCTTCACCCCGGGGCATCGGCTCAACTCCGGCGCGTTCGGCTGCATGGGCGTGGGGCTGCCCTTCGGCGTGGGCGCCAAGGTGGCCGAGCCCGACACCCAGGTGGTGGTGCTGCACGGCGACGGCTCCTTCGGCATCAACGCCATGGACATCGACACGGCCGTGCGCCACAACATCCCCGTCATCGTGGTGATCAGCAACAACGGAGGCTGGACGGCGAACGCGCCGTGGACGCGCCCCCTGCCCAAGCCCGGGCGCAACCTCGGTCACACGCGCTACGACAAGCTCGCCCAGGACCTGGGCGCGCATGGTGAATTCGTGGAGAAGCCGCACGACATTCGCCCCGCCCTGGAGCGCGCCTACGCATCGGGCAAGCCCGCCGTGGTCAACGTGATCACCGACGACAAGGCGCGGGCGCAGACCGTGCGCTTCTCCGCGTACACCACGTAGGCGCGGGAGACGAGGCGATGGCCAAGGCGCTCGACGGGATTCGCGTTCTCGACCTGACCCAGTACGAAGCAGGCCCGAGCTGCACGCAGATGCTCGCGTGGCTCGGCGCCGACGTGATCAAGATCGAGCCGCCCACGGGTGAGCCCGGCCGCACCGCGCTCTCCGACAAGCGCGGCGAGGACGCGTGGTTCTTCCTCCTCCTGAACTCTTGCAAGAAGGGCGTCACCCTCAACCTCAAGTCGCCGCGCGGCCGCGCCATGTTCGAAGAGCTGGTAAAGCAGGCGGACGTGGTGGTCGAGAACATGGGGCCGGGCGTGATGGACCGGCTGGGCATCGGCTACGAGGCGCTCCGGCGTCTCAACCCGCGTCTCATCGCCGCCTCCGTCAAGGGCTTCGCGGGCGGCGGGCCGTACGAGGACTACAAGAGCTTCGAGTGGATCGCCCAGGCCATGGCGGGGGCGATGAGCATGACCGGCTCGCCCGACGGCCCACCTACCAAGGCCATCGGAGGCCTCGCGGACACCGGGGCCGGCCTGCACACCGCCATCGGCATTCTCGCCGCCATCGTCCAGCGGCAGGCCACGGGGGTGGGCCAGCAGGTCGAGGTGGCCCAGCAGGACTCCGTGGTGAACCTGCTCCGCATTCACCTGCGCGAGACGTACGCCACGGGCAGGCCGGCGCCGCGTCAGGGCAACCGCTCCGCGGCCGCCGCGCCCTCGAACATCTACCGCTGCCGCCCCGGAGGACCGAACGACTACGTCTTCATCCACTGCGCCACCGCGGAGATGTGGAAGTCGCTCGTACGGATCGTCGGCCGCCCCGAGCTGGGCGACGACCCGCGCTACGCCGACCGGCGGGACCGCGTCCAGTTCGTCGACGAGATCGACGCCATGATCGAGGCGTGGACGGGGGAGCGCTCGAAGCACGAGGTCCTGGAGATCCTCGCCGGGGCGGGGGTGCCGTGCGGCGCCGTGCTCGACTCGGCCGAGGTGCTCTCGGACAAGCACCTGCGCCACACCGGCTTCATCGTCGACCTCGAGCATCCCCGGCGGGGCAAGTACCCCATGCCCGCCAACCCTGTCCGCCTGTCCGACTCGCCCACCGACGTGGTGCGCGCGCCCCTGCTCGGCGAGCACAACGCGGAGATCTACGGCAAGCTGCTCGGCTACGGAGACGCGGAGATCGAGACTCTCCGCCGCGACGGCGTCATCTAGTCACCCTCACCCCAGCCCTCTCCCTCGGTGAGGGAGAGGGAGCAGTCGATCCCTCGCCCCCGGAGGGGGAGAGGGCAGGGTGAGGGGGTCGTCAAGAGCCCGCAAGAAGGAGGCGCGATGAAGCGCTGGTGGCGACACATCCTTCGCTCGGTCGCTCTGGCCAGCCTCTTGGTGGCGCCGGCCCATGCCCAGCCCGCCGGCACCATGACCTTTGCCGTCCACGTCACCCTAGCCACGCGATGGCTCGATCCCGCGGAGACCGACGCGGAGATCACGCCGTTCATGATCTTCTACGCCCTCCACGACGCTCTCGTGAAGCCGATGCCCGCCAGCCTCAACGCGCCCAGTCTCGCCGAATCGTGGACCATGTCGAAGGACGGGCGCGTGTGGGAGTTCGTCCTCCGCAAGGGCGCCCGCTTCCACAATGGCGATCCCGTCACGAGCGACGACGTGAAGTTCTCTTTCGAGCGCTATCGCGGCGCGGCGGCGGCCGTGCTCAAGGAGCGCGTGCGGGAGGTGCAGGTGGTGGATCCCGGTCGCGTGCGCTTCCACCTGAAGGACCCGTGGCCGGACTTCATGACCTTCTACGGCACCAGCGCGTCCGGAGCGGCGTGGATCATCCCGAAGAAGTATTTCGAGAAGGTGGGCGAGGACGGTTTCCGGCGCGCCCCCATCGGAGCGGGGCCGTACAAGTTCGTGAGCCTCCAGCCCGGCATCGAGCTGGTCCTGGAGGCGTTCGACGGCTACTGGCGCAAGACCCCAGCCGTCAAACGCCTCGTCCTGCGCAGCATTCCCGACGAGTCGACGCGCGCGGCCGCCCTCAAGCGCGGCGAGGTGGACATCGCCTACTTTCTGAACGGGCCCATCGCCGACGACGTGCGTCGGACGCCCGGCCTCACCTTGAGCGCGATGCGCACCAACGGCGTGCTCTTCCTCATGTTCCCCGATCAGTGGACGCCCGGCTCGCCGTGGGCGGACCGGCGGGTCAGGCTGGCCGCGAGCCTCGCCATCGACCGCCAGGCCATCAACGAGGCGGAATCGCTCGGCTACTCGGGGCCCACGGGCAGTATCGTGCCTCGTCACCAGGAGTTCGCCCTCCCTATTCCCCCCGATCCCTACGACCCCAAGCGCGCGCGGGCCCTCCTCGCCGAGGCGGGCTATCCGAGCGGGCTCGACGCGGGCGAGTTCACGCCGTTTCCTCCGTACAACTCGATGGGCGAGGCCATCGCGAACTATCTGAGCGCCGTGGGCATCCGGACGCGCGTGCGCACCATGGAGCGCGCGGCCCTCTTGTCCGCGTGGCGGGACAAGAAGATCAAAGGGCTCTTCGTGGGCGCCACCGGGTCCGCGGGCAACGCCTCCACGCGGCTCGAGGCCTTCGCCACGGCCAAAGGCGTGCTCTCCTACGGGTCGATCCCGGAGGTCGAGAGCCTCTTCCAGGCCCAGATCCAGGAGATGGACCGCAGGAAGCGCGAGGATATGCTCCACCAGATCCAGCGCCTCGTGCAGGAGCGCATGGTCTTCGCCCCCATCTGGGAGAACGGGTTCATTCGCGCATTCGGGTCGCGGGTCGAGGAGGCGGGGCTGACGCTGATTCCCGCCTTCCCCTACTCGGGGCCGCTCGAGGAGCTCCGACTGAAGCGATAACCGTCGAAAGGAGATTCCCATGGCACGCGCCTACAATGTGATCGACGCCGATGGACATGTGCTGGAGCCGGTGGACATCTGGGACAAGTACATCGATCCCGCCTACCGCGAGCGCGCCCCGCGCATCATCGTGGACACCGACGGCAAGGAGCGGCTCCAGGTCGGGGAGCAGGTGCTGGGCAGCCAGAAGGGCTTCGGGGTCATCGGGGCCATCGGCTCCCGCGACCACGAGGTGCCCGAGGAGACCATGAAGTACATCGACGGCCGCAAGGGCGGCTTCGATCCGCACGCCCGCATCCCCGACATGGACCTGGACGGCATCGACGCCGCCTTCCTCTATCCGAGCGTGGGTCTCTTCTCGGGGGCGATCAAGGAGCCCAAGCTGGCCGCCGCGGTGTGCCGCGCCTACAACCGCTGGCTCGCCGACTACTGCCAGCCCTATCCCGACCGCCTCTTCGGGGTGGCCATGCTGCCCATGCAGTCGATCGAGCTCGCCATCGAGGAGATGCGCTACGCGCGCAAGGAGCTCGGCATGCGCGCGGGCTTCCTCCGCCCCAATCCCTACAACGGCCGCATGCTCCACCATCCGGACTACGAGGTCTTCTGGAGCGCGGTGGAAGACCTCGACATGGCCATCGGCCTCCACGAAGGCGCGAGCGGAGGCATGCCCCAGGTCGGCGTCGACCGCTTCGAGACGCGCTCGGCGCGGCACATCATCTCTCACACCATGGAGATGATGCTGGCCGCCATGAGCGTGATCTGGGAGGGCGTGTGCGACCGCCACCCCCGCGTGCGCATCGGCTTCATGGAATCCGGCGGCGGCTGGATCGCCCCGTGGCTCGACCGCATGGATCGTCATTTCGACGACAAGGGCTTCAACGACTCGGGACTGTCCATGCGCCCCACCGAGCTCTTCCGGCGCAACTGCTGGATCTCATTCGAGCCCGTCGAGGGCAGCCTCTCGGTGCTCGCGGACTACATCGGGCCGCACAAGATCCTGTGGGCGACCGACTACCCGCATCCCGACGGCTTCTTCCCCGGCGCGCCCAAGATGATCGCCGACCGGCCGGAGCTGTCCGCGGAGACGAAGCGCCAGATCCTCGCAGGAGGCGCCAAGGCCTTCTACAAACTGAGCTAGCCAAACGATCCCCTCTCCCCCACCGGGGGAGAGGGCAGGGTGAGGGGGCGGTCCGGACGTCACGCGGCGGGATGCGCCACACCCTCACCCAACCCTCTCCCTCAATGAGGGAGAGGGCGCGCAGGGCGGCGATGAGGCCCCGCGCGGCGCGATAGTGCCCGAGTCTACTTGAGCTTCGGCAATATGCGCGAGGCGACCTCGTCCGCCTGGGCGAGCTGGTCGCCGCCGGCGAAGCGCAGGGAGATGTGCCGCGCCCCCGACGCGATCCAGCGCTGGAGCCACTCGACGCAGCCCTCGACGGGCCCGGCATAGGTCGCCTGGCGCTTCATGATCACCTGGGCGGGCGCGCTGTAGTAGTTCTCGAGAAAGCCGTGGAGCCGTTGCTCCGCCGCGGCGGCATTGGAATCGAGGGCGAGGGTGACGTAGGCGGCGCCCGTCACGGCGTCGGCGGCGCGTCCCGCCGCGCGGGCCGCCGCCTGGATGCGGGGGAACTGCTCGGCGAAGAATTCCACGCTGGGCCCCGTGGGGAACCAGGCGTCGAAGCGCGCGGCCTCACGGAGCGCCGTCGGTCCGCTGCCCCCGATCCAGATGGGCGGCCCCCCCGTGCGATGAGGCTTCGGTTCCATGGTGACGTCCTCGAGGGTGAAGTGCTTGCCGCTGAAGCTCACGCCGTCGCGCCGCCATAGTGCCTGACAGATCTCCAGGATCTCCAGGAAGCGGCCGATGCGCCGCTCGAAGGGAACACCCACATTCTCGAATTCCTTGCGGATGGCCGGCGCGTCGCCCGCGATACCAACGCCGAGAATCACCCGTCCCTCCGCGATGCGATCGAGGGTGGCCACGATCTGGGCGAGCACGACCGGGTTCCGCAGACCGGGCAGGAGCACGGCCGTGCCGAGGCGCACCCGCTTGGTGCGCGCGGCCACCGCGGCCAGCAAGGTGAGCGGCTCGTGGCGCGGCTTGGCCGTGATCGAATCGCCGATCCACACGGAGTCGAAGCCCGCGGCCTCACCGCGCTCCGCCATGGTCAGGATGGGACCGGTCTCCGGGCGACCGGACATGACCGCCTCCCGCGTGGGGAGCAGCAGACCGAATTCGATGGTCATCGCAGTTCCTCCTCGTTCAGGTGTGTACCACACTTGGTCTTGACCGTGGATGTTCGCTGTGGGATATTCCTGCCCTCGTTGGCTCCCCGACGTGATCCTCGAGGCGCCCAGAGCGCGGAAGGAGTACTCGCGTGGCGAGCAAACCCAACAGTAAGGGCAAGGCCACTCGTCGGCAATATCGGGCGCAACCCCCGAAGGACCCCGCCCCTGGCTTGGACGCTTCCCTCACCGATCTCCTCCGGGCGCTCCTCGAGCCCAGCTCCGCCATCACGCACTTCCATGCGCTGGCCCTCAAGCAATGGCTCGCCCCGTGGGTCATCTTCATGCGCGCCTATCGCGAGACGCTCGACGAGAGCGCAACGACTCTCTCCCCGGAAGACCGGTCCCGCCGATTCCTCAAGGCGCTCATGGCGGCTTATCTCGAGTTCGAGAAGTCCACGCTGGATCAACGCTCCTTCCTCGCCGCGCAGAAGGAAATGCTCGACGCCTGTCTACTCACCGCCGAAGGTTTCCTCCGGACCGCGCGGCCGTCTGGTAAGTAGGCACAGGTCACCCGCTTCATCGCCATGCCTCGGCCCCGCCTCCATCGCCATCAAGGTCTCCCTCGTGACTCCTGAGGGAACCCGGCTCGACGTGCGCACGCTCGTCGCGCAGGAGCTGCGCTCGTTCCTGGAGGCGGAGGGCAAGCCCACGGGCGACATCACTCCCCGCGCCGTCCTCACCGAGGAGCTCGGTCTCTCCTCGGCGGAGGTCGCCCTGCTCCTCGCCCGCATCGGCGCGCGTCTTGGCATCACTCCCCGGACGACGAGCTTCAGCGACGTGAGAACCGTCGGCGATCTCTACTCGCTCTACCAGCCCGCATCGCTCGCCGAGCCTCGCCGGAGCGACGCCGATCCGCTGGAGAGCACCCGCCGCCGAGCCGAAGCCCGGCGGCGCGGCCGGCTCGCGTGACCTCCCCCGCCGCGGCCCTTCAGGGGGTCGCGATCATCGGCATGGCCTGCCGGTTTCCGGGGGCGCATTCCATGGGCGAGTTCTGGAGCAATCTCTGCCGGGGCGTCGAGTCGATCCGCTTCTTCTCCGAGGCGGAGCTGCGGGAGGCGGGGGTGGCCCGAACCCTGCTCGAGCGGCCGGGCTATGTGCGGGCGGCGCCGATACTGACCGACGTCGACCATTTCGACGCGGCCTTCTTCGGCTATTCGCCGCGCGAGGCGGAGCTGATGGATCCCCAGCAGCGCCTCTTCCTCGAGGTGGCCTGGGAAGCCTTCGACGATGCCGGCTACCACGCGGAATCCGCCCCGAGCGTGGTGGGCGTGTTCGCGGGCGGCGGCGGCGTGGTCACCAGCTATCTCTTCGCCCACGCCGCCCATCCGGACCTGCCGGGCCAGACGGCGAGCCTGCCTCATCTCGGCAACGACAAGGACTTTCTCAGCACGCGCGTCTCCTACAAGCTCAATCTGACCGGGCCGAGCCTCACTGTCCAGACGGCCTGCTCGACGTCGCTGGTGGCCGTACACCTCGCCTTCCAGAGCCTGATGTCGGGCGAGTGCGACATGGCGCTCGGCGGCGCCGCCACCGTGCGCATTCCGCAAGTGGTCGGCTACCTCGCCGAGAAGGGCAACGTGTACTCGCTCGATGGGCACTGCCGTCCCTTCGACGCGGCCGGGCAGGGCACCATCTTCGGGAGCGGAGTCGCGGCCATTCTCCTCAAGCGGCTGCCTGACGCCCTCGCGGACGGAGATCACGTCTACGCCGTCATCAAGGGAAGCGCGGTCAACAACGACGGGGGCCGCAAGGTCAGCTACACCGCGCCCAGCGTCACCGGCCAGGCCCGCGCGATGGTGGAGGCCATCACCCTCGCCGACGTCCCGCCCGAGACCATCGGCTACGTGGAGTGCCACGCCACGGGCACCGCCACCGGCGATCCCCTCGAGATCGAGGCGCTGACGCGCGCATTCCACGGTGGCCCGGAGCGGACGGGATATTGCGCGGTGGGCTCGGTCAAGGGCAACATCGGTCATCCCGAGCAGACGGCCGGGCTGGCCAGCCTGATCAAGGCCGCGCTCGCCGTTTATCACGGAGAGCTTCCGCCCACTCTCAACTTCACCAACCCCAACCCGGCCATCGGCTTCGCGGGCAGCCCGTTCTATGTCAACAATGCGCTGCGGAGCTGGACGCCGTCCAGCCATCCGCGGCGCGCCGGCATCAACTCGCTCGGCATCGGCGGCACCAATGCCTTCGTCGTTCTGGAGCAGGCGCCGGACCCAGAAAAGGCGCTCCCCCCCGCCCACGAGCGCCCCGCGCACCTCTTCACGCTCTCGGCCAAGAGCGACGCGGCGCTCCACGCCTATCTCGAGCGGTTTCGCGAGCGGAGCCGGGCCATGTCCGAGGCCGACTTCGCCGACATCTGCTACACGAGCAATCTCAGTCGAAGCCAGCTTTCCGTCCGGTTCGCGGGCGCCGCGGCCACTCCGGACGAGCTGCGCGCGATTCTGGCCGACGCCTCCGCGCGGGGTCCCATGACGCGCGGAGACGCGAAGCCCCTGGCCTTCCTCTTCTCGGGCCAGGGCTCCCAGTACGCGGGGATGGGCGCCGCGCTCTATCGCGCGCATCCGATTTTTCGCGAAGCTCTCGATCGCTGCGCGGTGCTCCTCGAGTCGAAGCTCGACCGTCCCCTGCTCGAGGTGATGTTCGGAAGCCGCGACACGGCGTCGCTCCTCGATCAGACAAAATACACACAGCCCGCCCTCTTCGCCCTGGAGTACTCCCTCGCCCAGCTCTGGCTCGAGTGGGGGATCGTTCCCGACGCGGTCATCGGCCACAGCATCGGCGAGCTCACCGCGGCCTGCGTCGCCGGCATGCTCTCGCTGGAGGACGGCCTCGCCCTCGTCGCGGAGCGGGGCCGCCTCATGCAGGCGTTGCCCCCGGGGGCCATGGCCGCCGTCATGGCCTCGGAAGACGTCGTCCGGGACATGGTCGCCGCGACGAAGAGCGGGCTGTCGATCGCCGCCGTCAACAGTCCCCAGACCACCGTCGTCTCGGGGCGCCCGGCCGCCCTTCGCGAGTTCACCAGATTGCTCGAGGCGCGCGGCGTGCGCTCGACCGCGCTCTCCGTCTCCCACGCGTTTCACTCCTCCCTCATGGAGCCCATGCTCGACGCCTTCGCGGTGGTGGCGCGGAGGATCCCGTGGAAGCCGCCGCGGATCCCGATCGTCTCGAACCTCACCGGCCGCGCGCTCGAGGGCTCCCTCGACGCCGGCTACTGGCGCGATCACGTGCGCCAGCCCGTCCGGTTCGCCGACGGTCTCCAGTCGCTTCACGCCATGGAGATACGGCGATTTCTCGAGGTGGGGCCGGGATCGGCCTTGCTCGCGGCGGGCCGGTCGACGCTGCCCGACGCCGACGCCATGTGGATCGGCTCGCTCGGCCGGCAGCGGCCGGAATGGCTGTCGCTGCTGGAGGCGCTCCAGCAGCTGTACGTGAGTGGCGCGGAGATCGACTGGTCCAAGGTTCATCGCGGAGCGACGCATCGACGGGTCCCCCTGCCGACGTACCCGTTTCAGCGCAAGCGCTACTGGCTGGACGGTGGCGTCGCCGCACCCGCGCCGAGCCAGCCCGACGCCGGACCCACACATCCCCTGCTCAGCACACGGGTGGCGTCACCGCCCCGGCAAATCGCCTTCGAGTCGACCCCCCTGAGTCCCGACACCGCGCTCGTGCGCGACCACCGCATCGGAGGTGCCGCCGTGCTGCCCCTCACCGCGGCGCTCGAGGCGGCCCTCGTCGCGGGTGCGGAATGCCTGGGCTCGAGCGAGGTCGCGCTGGAGGACGTCGTCTACCAGGAGGCGCTCGTCCTGTCCGAGGGGCAGTCTCGCCGCCTGCGGACTACCGTTGCAGCCAAGGGAGCGGAGCGCGCGGAATTCCGGATGGCCGCATCTGTCCCGGATGGCAGCTCGTGGACGACCCATCTCGCGGGCGGCGTGTCGCGAAGCGTGACGCCGGCCACCCGGACTCGGTGTCCGCGACCGGCGAGTGCCGGTCGGCGCATCGCGAGCGAGCCCTACTACGCCGCCCTCGACCAACTCGGTGTCACCTACGGTCCGTCCTTCCGAGGGATCCGGCGCCTCTGGCAGGGACGGCGTCAGGCGCTCGGTGAGATTGTCTTGCCAGCGGCGGTTGCGCGAGGGAGCCATCGGCTCCATCCGGCTTTCCTCGATGCCTGCCTCCACCTCTATCCGGCGGCCATCGGTGAAGTCCCGGGCTCCTCCCGGCGGGGGCGCCGTCGCGCGACCCCGTTTCTCCCCACCGGAGTCGCCAGATTCCACGTGCAAACCGACGGCGTGGACGAGGGATGGGCGCACGCGGTGCGGCGTGACGATGGGAGCGATGACGATACCCGCGTGGTCGACA
>Ga0137407_10001615_pt1 | contig 14723 bp, 20 predicted proteins | sample CZOMad2_2_16fung_FD_108410 | JGI IMG/M metagenome (GOLD analysis project Ga0137407, IMG submission 108410) | Vadose zone soil fungal communities from Angelo Coast Range Reserve, California, USA - CZOMad2_2_16fungal (Illumina Assembly) | ecosystem: Environmental > Terrestrial > Soil > Vadose...
CCCGCGTCCCCACCAGGACAGATACAGAGGGCATCCAGCGGGTGACCTCGGGCCGTCGAATGTTAGAATCGAATGGTGCCTGAACTGAGTCGCTTTCTCGGTATCGTCATCGCCATGTTCTATCGTGACCATGCCCCGCCGCACTTTCACGCCACCTATGGTGAGTTCGAAATTACGGAAGTCGTTGCGACCCATATCACCCCTGGAGTAGTCGAATGATTCACATCACGGACGCCCGGCACGTCGCAGGACATACCGTGTGGCTTCGCTTCAGCGACGGCCGTGAAGGAGAAGTCGATCTCGGCCCCGAGCTTCAGGGCGAAGTCTTCGAGCCCCTCCGGGAGCCCGCCGTGTTCAGGACGTTCACTCTCCACCCCGAGATGCGCACCATCGTGTGGCCCAACGGCGCCGACTTCGCCCCCGAGTTCCTGCACGAGCGCCTGCGGGTGCACGCCTAAACGAGAAGCGGCCCCGGAGCGCCAAGATGACCCCCATCCCCACCGGCACGGAAGCCCCCCGTCCTTTCCTTCCCGCGAAGGACTTCGATCTCTCGAAGCGCTTCTACCAGGCCCTCGGCTTCGAGCTCCTCGTCGAGGGCGAGGTCGCCATATACAAGGTGGGGACCGGCGGCTTCATCCTCCAGAACTACTACCAGAAGCCGTGGGCCGAGAACACCATGATGCAGCTCATGGTCGACGACCTCGACGCCTGGTGGGCGCACATCGCCGCTCTCGACCTCCCGAAGAACTTCAAGGTCCAACCCCCGAGACCTCCGACGACGCAACCCTGGGGGCTTCGCGTGGCCTACCTCTTCGACCCGAGCGGCGTCCTCTGGCACATCTCCGAGCGCCGCGACGGCGCGCCGCGGGACTGACGAGTCGATGGGCGTGAAAATTGTGCGGGGCGTCCGCGAGCAGCTCCGCGGCGACCGCCTCTCCTTCGGTCAGGACTCCGCGTGATCGGTAGGTCGGGCCGCCACGGCTAGACTTTGGCGTCGTCGTCGCGTTAGCCTGACGCTTGTTGAGAGGAGATTGCTGATGCGCACTTTCAATTTCATTGTCGAGCGCGACCCGGATACCGGGCTGTACGTCGGCCACGTTCCGGGGTGGCCGGGTGCGCATAGCCAGGGCGCCACGCTGGACGAGCTCGAGGCGAACCTGCGTGAGGTCATCGCCATGCTCCTCGAGGACGGCGATCCCAAGCTCGAGTCCGAGTTCGTGGGTCTCCAGACGATCCGCGTGGCGTAGGGGTGGGCTCCGACGGCCGCGCGACGACGGTGCCGTTCCACACGGGCCGCGACATCTCACCCACGTTACTCCGCAAGATCGCTCGCGACATCGGCCTCACCGTCGAGCAGTTTCTCGCTCGCGGCTGAGGGCGGCCGAGCGAACCGCAGGCAGAGGCCCGATGGCGAAGATCCTCATCATCGCGTGCCCCCCCGGCGAGGCGCCGGAGTCCGTTCGGGAGGCGCGGGGAGACGGGCTGTGAAGTACCGCGAGTTCGAGCCGCACGTTTCGCTCCGGGAGCACGTGAAGTGCTTCTGGGTGATGGAGAGGGAGTCCACGCGGGAGATCCCCGCCGAGGACGTCACCCCTGATCCCTTCATCGAGCTCATCATGAGCTTCGGCGCCCCCTACCACCTCCGGTCCGAAGGCGGCGTCGAGCGCGAGATGCCGAAGGTCTTCGTCGTGGGGCTGCAGGAAAAACCCCTGCGCTTTCGCTGCGACGGGAGCGCCCGGCTCCTCGCGACGCGATTCTTCGCGTGGGGGGCGCTCCCCTTCCTCGCCGAAGAGGGGCCGGGCCGGCTCCGGACGACCCTCGGCCGCGAATGGAACGAGCTGGCGGCGAAGGCGGCGTCCGCCCTCGTCGAGGAGCACCTCATCGGGAAGCTCCTCACCCTGACGATCGATCTCCCCACGATCCGGGCGGCGGCGAAGAGGCTCCATCTCCGGAAGGGGCGGTTCCGCATGGCGGAGCTGGCCGAGTGCTGCGACCTCTCGACCCGCCAGGTGCAGCGGCGGTTCAAGGAGGCGCTGGGGGTGTCGCCGAAGGGTCTGGCGCGCGCCATCCGCACCGACCTCGCCCACGAGTTCGAATTCACCGATCAGGCCCACTTCATCCGCGACTTCAAGGACTTCGCCGACCGGACGCCGGGTGAGCTCGCCTCCGAGATGCGGGCGATCCGCGACATCTTCCGCGATCACGAGAAGGTCGTTTTTCTACAAGTGCCCGCCGCCGGCGATGGGTAGATTGTCCGCGTCGAACGTCACCCACAGGGGGGACGCGGCCATGAACAGGATCAGGATCGTCAGCGTGCTCGTCCTCGATCAGGACGAGGCCGTCGAGTTCTACACGAAGAAGCTCGGGTTCCACCTTCTCGAGGACAAATCGTTCGGCGGGGGGCGCTGGGTCACGGTCGCCTGGCCGAATCAGAAGGAGGTCACGCTCGCGCTCGAGCTGGCCACGGAGGCCGCGGACCGCGCGCTCGTGGGGAAGCAGGGGGGGAGCCACGCCTTCCTCGGCTTCGACACGACGGACTGCCGCGGCGAGTACCAGCGGATGAAGGCCCTCGGCGTGAAGTTCCTCGGCGAGCCGCAGTCGGGGCCGTGGGGAACTGGGGTGCAGCTCGAGGACCTCTACGGCAACAAGCTGTTTCTGAGCCAGGAGGCGTGAGGGGCATGGCATGAGCTACGTCGACAAGCATCTCCTGAGCGCCGAGACGGTCGTCTTCAAGACGCAGCTCCACTGGAAGATCTTCGTCGGGCCGGCGCTCCTGTCGATAGTCGTCCTCCTGCCCCTGACGATCCTGGCCCTCATGTCGGAGATCAAGGCCCTCGCGATCGCTCCCGTTCTCCTCGCGCTCCTGATCGTCGGCGCTCCCTGGCTGCAGCGTCGCAGCTCGGAGTTCGCGGTGACCAACCGGCGCGTCGTCTTCAAGGTGGGGTTCCTCACCACCCGCTCGCTCGAGCTCCTGCTCTCCAAGATTGAAGCCATCGCCGTCAACCAGAGCTTCATGGGGAAGATGCTGAACTACGGGGACATCGTGGTCACCGGCAGCGGCGGCACCCGGGAGGCCTTCTCGGGAATCCAGGCGCCGCTCGATTTCCGCCACGCGGTTCAAGAGGTCACGGAGCCTCGAGCCGCCGGTGAACGGTAGAGAGTCGGCCTCGCGTTCGGCGCCGCCGCGGCCGGGGCGGGAGTCGAAGAGCGAATCTCGCACGCCGCGGAATCGATCCACCAGGAAGTCATCCTCGACGCGAGCCCCGCCCGCGTCTACGAGGCGCTCACCCGCACCGCGGCGTTCGACGGCGTCACGAGATGGAGCGCCGCCGTCCAATCGGGGATGGCGCTCGGCGACCAGCCGACGTCGATCGGCGGTGACGTGGGCGGCGCCTTCACGCTCTTCGGAGGCCACATCCTCGGCCGTCAGGTGGAGCTGGTGCCGGACAGGCTCATCGTGCAGGCCCGGCGCGTCAGCAGCTGGGGCGCCGGCGTCTATTCGATCGCGAGGTTCGAGCTCTCGGCGCAGGGAGCGGGGACCAGTGCAGGGAAAACGGCAGGAGCGTGCTCGACTCCCGCCTGACGGCGAGCAGCGAGTTCTTGACCGCTTCCGGGCGAGTACGTACACTGTATGGATGACCGACCTGCGGTTCACCTGGGACCCCGGCAAGGACCTGACCAATCGACGAAAGCACGGGGTGTCGTTCGCCGAAGCCAGGACAGCGTTCCACGACGAGAACGCGAAGGTCTACTTCGATCCCGACCATTCAGAGGCGGAGGGCAGATTCATTCTCCTAGGGCTGAGCGTTCAACTTCGCGTCCTGATCGTGTGTCACTGCCACCGGCAGGGTGTTGGCGCAGTCCGGATCATCTCGGCACGAAAGGCGGACAAGCGCGAGCAGGAGGACTATTGGAGCTGAAGCCATGAGACCGCACTACGATTTCTCGAAGATGAAAGGGCGGAGAAACCCGTACATCAAGCAGCTCAAGCAGGCCGTGACGATCCGTCTTGACCGCGAGACGGTCGAATACTTCCGGGCGCTTGCGGTCAAGACCGGGCTGCCCTATCAGAGCCTCATCAATCTCTACTTGCGTGACTGCGCGATGCGCCGGAAGCAACTGTCACTGAAGTGGGCGATGGCAGGCCGCCGGAACAGCGCTTAAGACAAAAAACCGGCCCTCGTGGTGACGGGCCGGCTCGTCCGGAGGGGGACGCGACTTACCTCTTGAGGCTCAGGGCCTCCTGGATGACCTGGTCGGTCGTCGTGATGATGCGGCTGTTCGCCTGGTAGCCGCGCTCCGCGACGATGAGGTCGGTGAGCTCCTGCGTGATGTCCACGTTGCTCAGCTCCAGAGACCCCGACACGATCGACCCGCGGCCGCCGGAGTTCGCGGCGCCGATCGCCGCGGGCCCCGAGCTCAGGGTCTCCGCGAGGTTGTTCCGGCCCAGCGAGACGAGTCCCGCCGTGCTGTTGAAGTTCGCGATGGCGAGCTGGGCGAGCTGGAGCGTCTTGCCGTTGGTGAACGCTCCCGAGATGACACCGTCCGCGTCCGCCGAGATGAAGCTGAGCTGGCCCACGGGGTAGCCGTCCTGCTGGACCGAGGCCGTGGCCGAAGGGCCCACGTACCCCGTCAGGTTCGAGGCGCCCGTCAGGGGATCGAAGATGTTCCACGTCGTCGACTGCGCCCCCGCGCCGTTCGTCCAGGCCGGGATGGCGATGGCCACGTTGCCGCTGGGGGTGGTCACCTGCCCCTGCGCGTTGAAGACGATCGAGCCCGAGGCGAGGGAGAAGGGGGTCCCCGCCGTGCCGCCGGTCACCTGCCCGCCGTCCACGGTCGCGGCGTAGTTCCACTGATCGAGCGCGCCGTTCGCGTTCGTGTCCACCGGCGTGAAGGTGATGCTCACGTCGTGGCGCCCGCCGAGGGAATCGAAGACGGGAACGATCGTCGTGAACGTCTGCGCCTCGTTGATGCCGACGGTCGTGGGATCGTCCACCTTCGCGAAGGCGTTGAGGTTCGACACCGACGTGAAGACGCTGGTCGGGTTCGGCGGGGCGGTGAGGCCGGTCGGGATCTGGATGTCGGCCGGCGTGCCCGTCGCGTTGATGGCGCCGGTGGCGGTCTTCTGCGTGAACCCCTGCACCACCTGACCCGACGGATCGACGAGGAAGCCGTCCTTGTCGAACTGGAACGTCCCGGCGCGGGAGTAGAAGGAGCCGGCGTTCGGGTCGCGAAGGACGAAGAAGCCGTTCCCCTGGAGGGCGAAGTCGGTGGCGACGCCCGTCGTCTGGAGGCTCCCCTGCGTGAAGCTCTTGTCGACGGAGGCGACCTGGACGCCGAGTCCCACCTGGAGGGAGCTCCCGAGCGTCTGCGCGTAGATGTCCTGGAACGTCATCCGCGCGCTCTTGTATCCGATCGTGTCGACGTTCGCGAGGTTGTTGCCGATCACGTTGAGCTTCTCGCTGTGCGCCTGGAGCCCCGAGAGGCCCGAGTAGAATGAGCTGAATCCCATGGACGAGTTCCTCCTCTTCAGGAAGCCGAGAGTTCGATGATGTCTTCGAGTGAGATGGCCCGCCCCATCGAGAGGGGCATCAACGTCCCTCCGTCGGGACGCAGCGCGTCGATGTGGACCGAGACCATGCTGGTCGCCGTCACGTCCGCGCCCGAAGCGTCCTTCGCCGCGATGCGCATCGTGTAGTCGCCGTCGGCGACGGTGTTCCCCTGGGCGTTCTTCCCGTCCCAGGAGTAGGAGAAGCGCCCCGCGGCGTGCGCGCCGAGGTCGAGCGTTCTCACGATCGCCCCCGATCCGTCGACGATTTCGACCTGCACCTTCGTCGCGTCGCCGCCGAGCTGCGCGGAGAGGGGCTCCGAGGCGCCGCCGGTGACGTGCGCGGGAACGCCGGTGACGAGCGCGCCGCGGCCGAGAAGATCGACGAGCCGCGCGCTCGAGGCCGACTGCTGCGAGGCCACGAGCTGCGACAGGAGATCCTTCGACTGGACCTGCTGCTCCAGGGTGCTGAACTGCGCGAGCTGCGCGACCAGCGCCTGGTCGTCGGCGGGCGAAAGGGGATCCTGGTTCTGCATCTTGGTGATGAAGAGCTGAAGGAAGTCGTTCTCGCCGAGGCCGGAAAAGCCGTGGGCCTTCGTCGTGCTCGTCGTCTGCGTGTCCGAACTCACGGGGGCTAGCTGCATCGGATCCTCCTCGATCGCGCCGCCGGCCTTCGGGAGCGCGATGCCGACTCGATCACTGCGACGCGCGTGCCACGCGCGCCCGCCGCGGGGTTTCCGTCGGGATGCCGCGTCCCGCTTCGATTTCCCGTTCCAGCCGCGGCGGGGTGCCGCCGCGCGACCCGGATCGGATCGACACCGGGCGGCAATTCCTTCCGGTCACGCGACGTAGTCGATCCCCGCGGAGCGGGCGGGGCGCGCCGGGCGGGATCCGGACGCGGAGATCCCGGCGATCCTCGGCTCCTCCGCCTCGTCCGCCTGAGGGCTCTCGCGGCCGTCACGGCGCCCGGGGGTCCCGTCGGATCGCACCTCGAGAGAGGCGACCGCGACGCCCAGGAGGTCGAGGTGGCGGCGCATGCCGTCGAGGCTCTGCGTGAGGGTCGCCTGCACGGCCGGATCGGTCGCGCGGATCTCGGCGTGGACGGCGCCCGCGTCGAGCCTCGCGCGGACTTCCACGTGCGCTCCTTCCGCGGAGGCGACGCGCATCTCGAGGGTGCGCCCCGTGGCGTGCGGCCAGTCGTGGGTCACGCTCTGCACGCGCTCGTTCCCCGCGGCGACGCGCGTCGGAAGCGGGGCCGTGTGCGGCTCGGGCTTCGGCGACGCCGTCGTGTCCTTCACGACGTGAAAGGGTGCGACCTTCGCGGGGAGAGGCTCGCCGGCGGCCCGCGGGGCGGGAGCGCGCTCTACGGTCCCCGGGGTCCCGGCGCGGGGGGCGATCGCCGCCTGCGGCTCGCGCGGATGCGGGACGGGCTTGCGATCACCCGGCGTCGCCGGCGCGGCGACGGGCTTCGACATCTCGGGGGCGGGCGCGAACTTTTCGGGTCTCGCGGGCTCAGGCGTGACGCGGCGCGTGGACGCGGGCGGGGCGAAGGCGCGAAAGAGAGGATGGGCGATGACTTCGGCGGCACGCGCGGGCTCCGGGTGAACCGGGGGCGCCGCGCGATGGATCGGAGCGGGGGCTTCGGGCGCCGGCACCCCTTCGAGGATCCGCGCGGGGGGCGCGGCGGGCGCAGGGACGACGGCGGCCTGCCGCGGCGCGTGAGCGGCCGCGCTAGCCCGCGGAACGCCCTTCGGCGCGATCTCGACGGGGACGGCGGCGCGGGGCGGCGCGACGGCAGGGTGTGGCGCCTTCGCCGCGAGCGGGTGCGGCTGCGGCGCGGCGGGGATCGCCTTCGCCGCGGGCGGCGTCGCGATCTCCGGGTCAACGGAGAGGTGACGCGGCGCGGCGGCGACCGCGACGACGGGCTTCGACTTCGCGCCGGGGACTTTCAGCGCCGGAATTCGAGCCGCCGCGGCCCGCGGGACCACGCGCGCGGATTTCGCGTTCGCGGGCGCCGCCGTTTGGGTCGCCGTGACGGGCTTCGCGACGGGAAGACTCGCGGCGACGGGAGCGGCCGGGACGGCCGGACGGAACGGGAGCGGCGGGACGGAGGAGGGAGCGGCCGGGCGCGGCCGGACGTCGCGAATCGGGGCGGCGGGAGCCTTCGGGCCGGCCGCGGGCGGCGGGGTCACCGGAATCGCGGGCTGCGCGAGAGTCGCGGTCGCCGGGATCGCGGGTTGCGCGGGAGTCGCGGTGGGCCGGGAGATCGGCACCGCCGGCGCGGCGACGGGGGGCGCCTTCGGCGTTTCGGCGCGCATCGCGGTCGCGAGGACGTGCCCGAAGAGAATTTCGGCGAACGTGCCGCCACCCTTTCGGGACCCCTTCGCCGCGGCCGTTCCCTTCGCCGCCTGCGCGCCCTGGACGATCGGGATCTTGTTCAGCATGGATCTCCCACGGCGTCCGTCAGAGCACGCACCGTGCCACGCGGCGGGAGAAGCGTTGCGAGGGAGCTCGGGGGGGCGGTCGCGCCCCGATGGGGAAAATCCTGCCGGGTCGGCCCTTACTTGCCGACCTTCGGAGCGGGCGCCTTCCCGCGAAGCCAGAGCTCGTGGCTGAGATCCGCGGTCATCGCCGGGTCGGTGGAGGCGAGCGCGTCGAGAACGCCGCCGGCCTTGCGCGCGGCCATCCCACTCACGAGCTCGACGACCGCGTCGCGATCGATCGCGAAGAGCCGGCGCAGGGCCGACGCCGCGTTCTCGGGCTCCATGTTCTCGTACGTCGCGAGGAGGCGCTTGAACATCTCGGAGGCGGGGATCGCCGCGCCTCCGGCCGCGGCGGGGGCCGCCGGGTTGGGGCCGGCCGCCGTCTCGGTCTTCGCCGGCTCCGCGATGAAGTTCGGGTCGACGCCGAGACGCGCGGCGAGGCTGCTGAGGCGCCGCTCCTGATCGGCGGCCTTCTCCTCGCGCTCGCCGAGCGCGGTCGCGCGCGATTTCAGATCGGCCGCCATCTGCTTGAGCGATTCGGCGAGGAGATCGTCGGGGGACGACGTCTCGGTCTTCGAGTCCGCCGGGGTCTCCCCTTCGGCGAACCCCGGGACGCCCACGAGCCCCGCGACGAGCAGCAGCGCGCCGTTCACCGCGAAGGCGGAGACCGCCAGGTATCGAAGGTTCTTCATTCCTTCCTCCTCGCCGCCGGAACGACCGGCCTCCGGTCGTCCATGATGCGCTGTTCCTCGCGCGCCGCCGTCGCGGCGTGCGCCTTCGATTTCGTCTCCCTGAGCCTTTCGAGCAGCCGCTCGTCGCGGCGCGCCTCGACGAGGGCGGCCTGCGCCGCGGACTCGGCGCGGAGCGCGGCGGCCAGCTCGAGCGCCGCGTCCTCACGGCGCGCCTGGAGGATCATCTCGACGGCGAAGGCGCGCCGCGCCGCCGCGAACGCCTCCCCCCTCGCCATCCCGCGGAGGGCCTCGCCCCTCACCTCCTCGATCCCGAGATCGATCGCCGCCATCTTCGCCGCGGCCTCGTGCCGCCGCGCCGAGGCGAGGCGCAGCTCCCCCTCGCCGGCGAGGCGCCGGGCGCCGCGGACTCTCAGCAGGCCGGCGAGGGCGAACCTGAACTTCTTCATGCGCAGCTCCGCGAGATCGCGGCGAGCGATTCGACGCTCGCCGGAAACTCGGCTCGATCGCGGGCTCCCTGCTGGAGGAAGGCGCGCACGCCTCCCATCGCGCGAACGGCGACGTCGAGATCGCGGTTCACCCCCTCCTTGTAGGCGCCGATGTTGATCAGATCCTCCGAGTCGCGGTGGACCGCCATCGTGCGGCGCACGAGGGTGGCGGCCGCCAGGTGATCGGGGGTGGCGACGTGGGGCATGAGGCGGCTGACCGATTCGAGGACGTCGATCGACGGGAAGTGGCCGCGCGACGTGAGCGCGCGCGACAGCACGATGTGCCCGTCGAGGAGCGCGCGGGCCGTGTCGGCGACGGGGTCTGCGAGATCGTCCCCTTCGACGAGGACGGTGTAGAAGCCGGTCACCGACCCTCCCGAGCGCCAGCGTCCCGCCCGCTCGAAGAGGCCGGGCATGAACGCGAAGACCGACGGCGGATACCCCTTCGAGGCGGGGGGCTCCCCCGCCGAGAGGGCCACCTCGCGGAGCGCCATGGCGACGCGCGTGACCGAGTCCATCATGAAGAGGACGTCCTTCCCCCGATCGCGGAAGTACTCCGCGGCGGCGGCCGCGGCGAGGGCCGCGCGCACGCGCATCATGGGAGGCTCGTCGGAGGTCGAGACGAAGACGACGCTGCGCGCCATCCCCTCCCGGCCGAGGGGGCCGTCGATGAAGTCGCCGACCTCGCGGCCGCGCTCACCCACGAGCGCGATGACGTTCACGTCGGCGGCGGTGTGCCTTGCGATCATCCCCAGGAGCGTGCTCTTGCCGACGCCGCTCCCCGCGAAGATGCCGACCCTCTGCCCCTTGCCGCACGTCAGGAGCGCGTCGATCGTCCGGACGCCGGTCGGCAGGGGATCGGTGATGGCGCCTCGATCGAGGGCGCTCGAGGGGCGCGGGTGGAGGGGGTACGGCGTCCCTTCGGCGCCGCGGCCCGCGCCGCGGAGCGGGCGCCCGAGCCCGTCGAGGACCTGGCCCACCATCGAGGCGTCCACGCGGATCCCGGCCGGGAGCGGCCGCGAGACGACGTCGAAGCCCGGGGCGATCCCGCGCGTCTGCGTCAAGGGCATCGTGAAGATCCTGTTTCCCCGGAAGCCCACGATCTCGGCGAGCCCCGCCGGCTCCCCTTCGGGGGAGAGGATGTCCACCTCCTCGCCGATCGGGAGGCGGGGGCCCGTCGACTCGACGACGAGGCCGGTCACCCCGGTCACCACGCCCCGGCGCCGGCGCGTGTCGGCGCGATCGACGAGCCGGCCGTAGGCCGCGAGGTCGGTCATGTCCCGGGCTCCTCGTCGAAGAGAGCGGCCACGCACTGGAGCTGCTCGGGAACGCCGGCGGCGACGTCCCCCCACTCGGTGCGGAGACGGCAGCCTCCCGCGGGGACTGCGGCGTCGAGGAGGATCGTCACCCCGTCGAGCCTCGGGAGCGGCGCCCCGGCGGCCTCCGCGCGCGCGGCGTCGCCCGGGTTGAGCCGGATCTCGACCGGCCCCGATCCCTTCACCGCGGCGAGCGCGGCGCCGACGATCGAGGTGACGGCGGCCGGATCCGTCTCGAGCTTCCGGGCGAGGATCTTCTCGGCGATCTTCACGGAGAGGCGCGCGAGGTCATGGGTCGAAGCGGCCAACATCGCGCGGCGCTCGCCGTGCAGGAGCGTGACCGCCTCGCCGAGTCCGCGGAGGAGCCCCTCGATCTCGGCGAGGGCCTCGATCCGGCCGGCGCGGCGCCCTTCGTCCACCCCCTCGAGCCTCGAGGCGGCCAGGCGATCGGCGAAGGTGTGCCCGTCGGAGCGGCGATCGGCGCGCGCGGGGTTGCGGCGCTCGGCGGCGATCGCCTCGAAGACTCTAGGCGGGTGGGACATTGTCGGTCTCCTCGAGATTGAGCGTCCCGGCGGCCTCGAGCTGGAGCGCGACGTCGCGGACCTCCTTCTGGGCCTCCTCGATCTCCTCCACGCGCGATCCGCCGAGGTACTCCATCTCCTCGCGGATCATCTGCGCGGCGCGCTCGCTGAGCGCGCCCAGGAACTTGTCGCGGATCGCCTCCTCGGTCCCCTTCAGCGCGAGCGCGACCTTGCGCGCGTCGACGCCGCGCAGGACCTCGCCGAGCGACCGCGCGGGAAGGTGCGAGAGATCCTCGAACAGGAAGAGGCGGTCCTTGATGCGCGTGGCCGTCTCGGCGTCGTCGGCCTCGAGGGTCGCGAGGATCTCGCGCCCCTTCGCGCGCCCCATGGCGCGGAGCATCTCGACGGCGTGGAGAAGGCCGGCGTCCCTGTCCTGCTCCTCCGCCGCCGGCCCGGCGCCGGCCGGATCGGCGAGGTGCTTCCGGAGGACGAGCGAGATGCGTCGGACGAGGGCCGGGGGCGCCGGCTCCGCCCCCGCGAGCCCCTTGAGCGCGCCGGGGCGGCGATCCTCGGGAAGGGCGGCGAGCGTCTCGGCCGCGAGCTTCGCGGGGAGCTGCCGGAGCACGACGGCGATCGTGAGGGGCGCCTCCTTCGAGAGGAAGGCGGCGATCCTCGAGGCGGGAGCGGCGGCGAGCGAGGCGCGCGCGGCCTCCTCCTGCTCGTCGCCGAGGAAGCGGTTGGCCTCGTCGGCTCCGAGCGCCCGCGTGAGGATGCGGCGCGCGAGATCCCCCGGCCCCGCGTCGCGCCCCTTCGGCTCCCTGAGAATCCGGCGCGACTCGCCGAGGACGGCCCGCTCGGACTCGGGATCGAGCTTCTCGATCTTCCGGAGAGCCGCCCCGAGCCTCGCGAGCTGCGCCGTCGGGAGATTCTTCACGATGGACGCGGAGGCCTCCTCGCCGAGCGCCGCGAGGAAGAGGGCGGCCTTCTCGGCCCCTCGAAGCGACGCGTGCCCGGCCACCTAGGACTTCTCCTCGGCCATCCACTGGCTGATCATCCTGGCGGCGCGCGCGGGATCGCGCCCCGCGATCTCGCGAACCTCGTCGCGGAGGGCGGCGGGGATCTCGCGCCCGCCGGCGCTCGCCGCGGCCAGCGTCGCGAGCGCCCCCTCCTGCGATGAGTCGGACGCGAGGCTCGCGCCGAGCGCGCGGAGCGTGGCGCCGAACGACTTCATGAGCGGCCTCAGCAGGAGGAAGTAGGCCAGGAGCGCGGCGACCAGCATGGCCGGGTAGCGGGCGGCGCGAAGGTAGAACTCGCGGCGATCGGAGTCCTGCTGCGCCAGCTCGTCCGCGGGGTTCGGCCCCGGGCCGAACGGGACGTTCTCGACCTTGACCGTGTCGCCGCGCGCGGCGTCGAAGCCGACGGCGGCCTTCACGAGATCGGCGAACTTCGCCATCTCCTCGGGGGCGCGCGGCGCGCTCGGGGAGGCCGCGCCCCCGGCCTTCGCGGGCGGCGCCCCCGGGAGGTTGTCGACGACGACGGCGACCGACAGGCGCGTGATCGTGCCGATCGGCTCGACGAGATGCTGCACGGTCTTGTTGATCTCGTAGTTGATCGTCGAGGAGGAGGTCTCGTCGGAAGAGCCGCCGGCGACCGCCGCCTGCTGGCCCTCCGGGAGGTTCGACGCGGCGCCGGCGGTCCCCGCCGGGGCGGCGCTGCCGCGCTTCTCCTTCGACTTCTGCTCGCTCCTCACGACGGCGCCGGCGGGGTCGTACTGCTCCAGGGTCTTTTCGACCCGCGCCATGTTGAGCTGCGCGTCGGCCCGCGCGCGCACGCGCCCCTCGCCGACGAGCGGCTCGAGGATGTTGAGGAGCTTGGCGGTGAGGTATTTCTCCACCTGGTCCTTGATCTCGAGCTGCTTGAGCGTCATCGCCCCCGGGGACGACTCGTCCGAGGCGCCGTCCGAGAGCATCCGACCGTTGGTGTCGACGAGCGAGACGTTCTCGGGCTTGAGCCCCTTCACCGCGCTCGCGACGACGTGGGTGATGCTCCCCACCTCCCCGCCCTTGAGGTCGCGGCCGGCCTTCATCCGGACGACGACGCTCGCCTTCGCGTCGTTCTTCTCGTTGGCGAAGATCGAGTCCTTCGGGAGCACGAGGTGCACGCGCGCCTTCGCGATCGAGTCGATCGACTCGATCGATCGCTCGAGCTCGCGCTCCATCGCGCGCTGGTAGTTGACGTCCTGCATGAAGTCGGACATGCCGAAGGGGTTCTGGTCGAAGACCTCGAAGCCGGCCCCACCCCCGCGCGGCAGCCCCTGCGAGGCGAGGTCCATGCGCACCTCGGCGACGCTCTCGACGGGGACGCTGATGGCGGTGCCGTCGCGCTCCAGGCGGTAGGGGACGCGCTTCTGCTTCAGCGCGGAGATCACCTGGGCGGCGTCGGCGGACTCGAGGTTGCCGTACACGACCTCGTACTGCTCGCGGTTCACGAAGCCGACCACCGCGGCGATCGATCCGGCCAGGGCGAGCGGAAGCGCGACGATCGAGATGCGCTGGAGGTAGTTGAGCCTCTCCCAAGTCTGGAGGAGCTGCGAGAGCACTTTCCTGGGATTCTGGGCCATGGGAAGCGGTCACTCCTCGTCGGGCGCGGGCGCCCGTTCAGACCTGCATGCGCGTCACTTCGTGGTAGGCCTCGATCAGCTTGTTCCGCACCTCGAGCATCAGCCGGAACGACAGCTCCGCCTTCTGCACGTCGAGCATGACGGTGTGCAGATCCACGTCCTCGCCCGCGGCGAATCGGCGGACGCTCTGATCGGACTGGCTCTGGATCTTCTCGATCTCGGCGACCGCCTCCTTCAGGAGATCCCCGAATCCCCTTCCCGCCGTCGCGGGAGCGGCCGGCGAGGCCGCGGGCGTGACGCCGGAGAGCCCGGGGACGTCGAGTCCGTCGATCTTCATCGCGTCACCTCAGGATGTTCAGCGCCGACGCGAGCATCGCCCGCACCGCGCGGACCACGGTCACGTTGGCCTCGTACGAGCGGGAGGCCTCCATGAGGTTCACCGTCTCGGCGACCTTGTTGATGTCCGGATACGACACGTAGCCGCGCGCGTCGGCGTCGGGGTGCCCCGGCTGGTAGCGCAGGAGAGGCGGCCGATCCGGGATCTCGACGCGCACCTCGCGGACCCCCTCGATCGCCCGGTCCGGGTCGCTGCCCGCCTTCGCCTCGCCGACGGGGCCGGCCACGAAGAAGACCTCGCGCGGCCTGTACGGGCCCCCCTCGGCGGTCCGTGTCGTCTCGCTGTTCGCGAGGTTCGCCGAGACCACTTCGAGGCGCGTCCTCTCCGCCGTCAGCGCCGAGGCGCTCACATCCATCGCCCGCATCAATCCCACAGCGTCTCCTCTCCTCCGCGGCTCCGGCGGCCGCCGTCGGTCACGACCGGCCGTCCGTGATCGCCGCGCGCATCATCGCGACGTACTTCTTGATCATCTCGACGCTCGCCGTGTAGAAGCCCGCGGTCACGCCCAGGTTCAGCATCTCGCGATCGATGTCGACGGTGTTGCCGTCGCCGCGCAGGCGCCCCGTCTCCGCCTCGCGCAGCGTGGCGCCGGGGCGCGACGGCTCGATCGATTCGTCCGTCGCGCCGGCGGCGGCGCGCCGCAGCTCGCCCTTGAAGTCGA
>Ga0137407_10001616_pt1 | contig 14720 bp, 16 predicted proteins | sample CZOMad2_2_16fung_FD_108410 | JGI IMG/M metagenome (GOLD analysis project Ga0137407, IMG submission 108410) | Vadose zone soil fungal communities from Angelo Coast Range Reserve, California, USA - CZOMad2_2_16fungal (Illumina Assembly) | ecosystem: Environmental > Terrestrial > Soil > Vadose...
GACTGCTTTTGCTTGATCCTCTCCGCTTCAGCCGCAGACCGCACCGCATCGAGCTCTCTTCGGAGCGACGCGGTAAGTGCACGCGCAAGGGCGTCAGCCCTGTCCCACTCCTGTTCGTGTTCAAGCGCCTGCTTTGGCTCCCACGCCGGGGCGGATTGCGGGGCTTGCGCCGCGTTGCCTTGTGGTGCATCTAACGGCTGAGTGAGGGGCAGTCGACCTGCAGGAATTTCGACTTTCTCACGGCCGTGTGTGAGAATTTGCTTCTGCTCGACGACCGTCGTCTCAACAACCAGCGACACCAGCAAGGATTCGTCCCGCCTGGCGTTGGCCTGCGCGGTCTTGTGTCCCTTTTCGGTAACGAAAGCTTGGGCGCGGGTATCACTTTCACCGCATAACGCATTGTCCCACGCAGCTCCAATGAAAAGCCACAGAACACACACTGCAACCGCAACAGACGCACCTGCAACGACTCTGCTTTTTCCGCGTGAACTCTCGACCTTTTTGGATTCCGGTAGCCAATGGGCTGGCGACAAAGCAATCGACGCGTCCACCCTTTGAAACGAAACGCCATGGCGCACTGCCCAATGAGCAGTGGTCATGTCACCGGTATCTTGGTCCACCAGGAAAAGCGGGCTTCCGTACTTGGGTCCCGCTTCAATTGCCTGCAAGCCCATCGTGAAAACTCAAATTGGATCTTAGGGCACAGTTATTTCTCATGACACAGCCTTCACCGGTCGTTTGTCGATGTCGCGATTGAGGTAGTCAAAAGGGAGTAGCTGTACCAATCGCCGCAATTAAGTAGATCATGCACTCATTTGACGGAACGTTCTTGACCCGCATATTCCTGCATGACTACGCTGCGGCGTACACTTGAGCCAGCACACTCAAGGAGAACACCATGAATAGATCATTCATCGTCTTCGCTGGCGTGGTCTCCATTGCGCTCGCCCTGGTGTTGAGCACGCAAATCAGCACTTCCGCCAAAATCAGCGCTCTCGCCAACCAAAAGCAGCCACATCGACTAGCTGTGCAGGTCGACGTCAATGATCCCGCCGTTATGAATCTCGCCCTCCATATGTGAGCAACGTGGTTCAGAGTTACCACGAGATCGGCGAAAAGGTTGAGATCGAAGTGGTTGCTTTGGACCCGGACTGCACATGCTGCGAGATGACACCTCTCCCGTTAAAGCGCGCATCAAGTCCATGAACGAAACCATGCCACGCCTCGCCTTTTCTGCATGCGGGAATACTCGCGAAACTTTGGATCCTCCTGCGGTCGACCGAGCAGTGCCAGCTCATGATTACCGGACGTTCCTGATCGCGCAGTGCTGGAATCAACTGGCTCGCATGAACATTCATCAGTTGATGATTGGTCGTCTTGAGACGGAGCCGCGCGTCGCCTGGTTTATTCTGGGCCTCGCGCTGAGGAATGTCTGTGAAGACACGCCCGAAATATCCGTCGCGCTTCCGATGTCGCGCGCCGACATTGCCAACTATCTCGTCATTAACTGCGATACGTTGAGCAGAACAATGATGAGATTTTGCGATTGCGGTTTGATCGAACGAGAAAGCCGGCATGCTGTTTGTGTCATCAATCTTGATGAGCTGAGGAAGAAATCTCCTCTTGCATCTTTGCTGTCAGCAGTATTCGAGAAAGGGAGCTGCCGGCAAGAGATCAGGCTTGGGCTTTACGCGGAAAGAAACGCGTCCATGCCTTCAGCCCACGAAAATCATGGCGTCATTCCTCCGGTTGTAACAGCCGGTCCATTATCACGTTCCAGTGCAGAGCACGCTTATGCCTCACGCGGCGGATGGTAGATGAATCGGAGAAGAAGATGTGTGGAATTGTCGGTTTCGTGGGTCGAGGGCCAGCCGCTGCTCCGATTCTGGATGCGCTGAGGCGGCTTGAATATCGAGGATACGACTCAGCCGGAATCGCCACGCTTGAACGCGGTCTCCTTACGCGGCGGCGCGCAGTCGGGAAACTCAAGAACCTCGAGAGCAAGCTTGCTTGTGAGCCGCTCGTCGGTCTCATAGGCATTGGCCACACGCGCTGGGCAACTCATGGCCGTCCAAACGAAAAGAACGCGCATCCGCACGCGGTTGAGGGCGTTGCGGTCGTTCATAACGGCATCATCGAAAATCATCGCGAATTGCGCAATGAGCTCAAGCTGGCTGGCGTGCGTTTTGCCACGGACACAGACACCGAGGTGATCGCTCATCTCGTAAACCAACAGCTGAAGAAAGGATGCGAGCCAGTCGACGCGGTACGCGTCGCGTTGCCGCGGCTGGAAGGAGCGTTTGCACTTGCGTTCCTGTTTGAAGGCTACGAAAATTTGATAATTGGAGCGCGCAAAGGATCGCCGCTTGCGGTCGGATATGGCCGAGGCGAAATGTACCTTGGGTCTGATGCGATTGCGCTTGCGCCGCTTACCGACATGATCAGCTACTTGGAAGACGGTGATGTTACGGTCATCACGCGGCAGGGAATCGACTTTCTCAACGCGAAGGGCGAACACGTGCGACGCTCGCCAGCCAAAATCGCCGGCTCGACGATCTTCGTACAAAGAGGCGAGCATCGGCACTTTATGGCCAAAGAGATTCACGAACAACCGAGGGTGGTCGGCAAGACGCTCGCACAATACATTGATGTCGCGAGCGGCACGATCAAAATACCGAAAGTAGAACTGGATTTTCACGATATCAATCGAGTGTCTATCACGGCCTGTGGCACCTCCTTTTACGCCGGGCTGATTGCTCGGTACTGGTTCGAACGTTACGCAGGGCTGCCGGTGGAAATCGATATCGCGTCCGAATTTCGCTACCGCAACGTGCCGCTCGATCCCCGCAATCTGGCGATCTTTGTATCGCAATCCGGAGAGACCGCCGACACGCTCGCCTCACTGGAATTCGCCAAAGCTCGTGGGCAACGCGTCCTTTCCGTTGTCAACGTGCCAAACTCGACAATGGCGCGCGCGAGCCAAATCGTACTGCCGACACTCGCAGGTCCGGAAATCGGCGTGGCTTCCACCAAGGCGTTCACCTGCCAACTGGCGACGCTTGCCTGCCTTGCCATTGCAGCAGGGCGCGATCGGGGCGTGCTCTCGGCCGACGACGAGGCGCCGCTGGTGCGGGCACTCGCCGATGTTCCAAGCTATATGACGTGTGCCCTCGAGCTAGAACCGACAATCCGCCAGCTCGCTCGCAAGATAGCAGCGTCCCGCAACGCGCTATTCATCGGCCGCGGAACGAACTACCCGCTTGCGCTGGAAGGCGCGCTCAAGCTCAAGGAAATATCCTACATTCACGCCGAGGGCTATGCTGCCGGAGAACTCAAGCACGGGCCGATCGCGCTCATCGACAAAAATCTCCCCGTCGTCGTGATCGCGCCGGGTGACATGACCTTCGAAAAAACCATGTCGAACATGCACGAAGTGATCGCTCGCGAGGGCCGCACGATCCTTATTACGGATCATAAAGGGGCATCACTTGCGGCGCAGGGTTCCTGGGCAACGCTGGCCCTTCAAGACATGCCGGCCTTGGTGGCACCGCTCGTCTTCGCGTTGCCGTTGCAGCTTCTAGCGTACCACACTGCGCTTGTCTTGGGGACCGACGTCGACCAACCGCGCAATCTCGCGAAGTCGGTAACTGTCGAATAATTTGGTCAACCGGGGCAGTGCGACGCAGGTGTTCGGATTCCTGCCTGAGAACTAGGCGATGGGGCACCCGCCTCTCGGACGCCAAAGCTGGACCCAAGGAGCGAGCTATGTCATGCCGTAACGGAGAAGTAACTTCGACGATATTGGCGAGTGCTAAGCCGCATTATGTCGGGGTGGGTCTACCTGAACACGGCTTTGGTAATGACTTCGACGCGATGATCCAGTTTTATCGGAAGCGCGGCGAAGAATTGCGCGCTGAATATTCCATAGCAAGAACGGATCACCTGTTTTGGATTTACTTCTGCTTCCGCGATCCGAGGAATGCGGAAGACTTCGCAGAGCGATTCGGCGGAGAACCGGCGACGGCGTGCAGATGCGGCGTCCAGAAGTCTTCCGGCACCGAAGGCCGGTAGACCCGGCACGTTCATGCCGTCCGCACGGTAGAGCGCGGCGTCCGTCACAATGAATGCGCCCGCGAGCCGGCGACAGGATTTAAGCTGCCGCCCACCTTGCTGTCTCCGCATCGACGTCGGTGCCGGGGGGAAGGACGAGGACGATTTGGTTGAAGGCCGGCCCTTCGTGGCTGGTCATCATCCGTAGGATGGCGACAAATTCTCCCAGCCAGATGGTGGTGTGCGGTATGGCATACAGCTTCCAAGGCGCCGCCATTGGGACAGTCCAGAAATCGCTTGTGGGGGGTCGTAAGACCTCTGACTTCAATCAAAATAGTGCGTTAGGGCTCAATGCCATCAATGACCAGGGGAACGGCGAGCACGCCCCTGCCCTGGCGGATCGCCAAGCGGCCGACGAAGGATCACGCGCCGCGGTCGGTCGACACACTCCGTGCATCGTTGTTTGCGTTACCTTGGAGGCCGCTTGATCGATCGGCCTGGAGCCGGGCAAGGTTTGGCAAGATTTTTCCCCCATCACAACGCGAGCCGGCCGATTGGTATGAAATGGTATGCTTTTGCCGGTCACCGGCATGCCCGGGGCTGATATCAAATGACATGGCGCGGCAAAGGGAATTAAAGGCTTAACCATTGCTAGCAAGGGCTTTGGCCCCGGTGATCCGAGCCGCCTTGGTCGCCAACGGCGGTATTCTGCGCAATACGCGCGCGTGGGGCTAAAATCGGGAAGGCGTGCCATTTCAAAGACATGGTCAATTAAATACTGTGGAAAACCAGCGGGGTTGGCAGAACAATGGGATATCACCGCGGTGCGCGCCGACGCCAGCGGCGTAATAAATAAAGAGACCACTACGCGCCCGCGCGCGTAGCAAAAGCCGGACCGGTTCAATGTCGGACTGTATAACTATCGGCTGACCGAAGAGGGTTTGGAGGCTAAGAAGTTGCCCATCCCAATCCCACAGCGAAGGCGACCGTACTCGAAGGGGAAATGATTAGTGATTAGTCGCGACACGAAAGCGCCTGAGTAAAAATCGATATTGTCAGCGCAGCCCGCTCGCGCGCACGAGCGCTGCTAAAGCTATTACCCTGCCAAGACAGGGTGTGAACCCCTCCACTGACCGCCTCCGGGCGGTCTTTGTTTGCCGAATTGCAAAGCCCTCACAAGCGGCTTTCGTGCGGCTGGGCGCGCTGTCCTAATTAGGACACTCGCATCTGCAAACTAGGGCACTCATATCCGGAGGGTCCGGGCATGAGATTTATGTTTTGGATTTTCCTGGCTGCGGTCGCGACGGTCCTATTTTCATTTATGTCTGACGCGGCCTTAACGCACTGCGCGTCTATGCCCATTTTGAAGGTGACGGGCTGGTGCGCGTAACATGTGGAAAGCCAACCCTCGAAAGAAAAACATTGGTTTTCTCTCGAAACCAAATCGCCAGATTCAATGACTGATATGGTCAGCGCAAACCCGCCCGCCGCGCGGGAGATGCTAAGCTAATCCTGCTAAGATAGGGTGCGACCGACAGACTGACCGCCTTCGGGCGGTCTTTTATTTGGCGCCTCGGCCGACTGAGGCGGGACCCGGAGAGGGGTTTGCCCGGGTCCCTAACATCCCGGAACAGCGTCGATGTTAGCTAGAAAACGCCTCAGTCTCAAAATGTTCGGTGCTGGCCGAAATAGGCCACGGTGAACGGGACGATTTGTCAGCCGCCCATATTCTGGCTGGCATGTTTCACCCTTAGGTTGCTGATCTTCGCAAACGTGATATGCTGAGCAAAGCGGCCTAACTTCAGTTTCCGTCACCCCGGTGACATACGTCCAGCTTAACTTGTGCCCTGTTTTTCAGCGTCCATTTCAGTTAGTTTGGGGGGCGGTCAAATGAGTGCTATTCAGCAGCGCCTTTCAACTGCCAGCGACAAGCGCGTTGCAGTTCTCATCAACGCCGCAGTCAATCTCAATATTCAGTTTTGCGAATTGAACAGACTGCGCGCCGTGGTCAGGAAAGCGCAACTATCGGCCCGGAGATCGCAGCAACTAGACCGCAGAAAAAGAACGCGTATTCGGTTTCAACCTGGAAGCCGCTTACACCGCCGCTAAATCATCCGAAAATCGTCGATCCGTTTCCCCAACTTAAGTTGTGCGGTCAGCCAACGTGGCTTTTTCCCGCGGCCTGCCCAAGTCTCGGACGGCTTCGCGGGATTTCTATATTTCGGAAACACCTTCGGGTAAGGGCGCCCCGCGTGACTCATTTTGTGAGGCTCAGCACCCAGGCCGAGCTGGCGCAATCGCTGATCAAGCCTTGCTTTTTCTGCTGGTATTCTGCGAGCCAATTCCAAGGAGACAAATTCGTTAAGGGACCAAAGCTCGTCCACCGACATCGATTTGAGATCATAAGGTTTCATTTTTAGAATCCGGATGAGTTGTCCTTGTCGTAGCTACTTCCCTTTTTGGGTCATAGGCTACTTCGCCTTACGGGTAAATTTCGACTATTCCGGGCTACTTCAATGGTCGAAGAAAGCCAAAACGGTAGCCGATTTGCGTACGCGTTCGGTCCGCGCTTCAATGCGGCATGCCCTGGACGACCCCGAGCCTTCTGCTCCAAAACAAGCCCGTGCGGCTGGCCAACATGCGAAGCCACGGCCGAAAATATGTGTTTGTGGTTTGCGGCAATCCAGACTGCCATCACAACATCGAACTGGACCTCAGCGGCTTTCCCGACGACGTGACCTATGGAGATCTGCAACCGCGCATGGTCTGCTCGGTCTGTGATCATCGCGGCGCCGATGTTGGCCCGTCCTGGTTACATCATGGCGGCTGATTGGTCCCGCGCCTTCGACGATCCCATTCCCCTGCTCCGCGGCCGCCAGCTCGTCACCCTCGAGGACGCCACGAACTATATCCAGAAGCTTCCCAAGGCCGAGCAGTTGCTTGAGGAATGGCAGGCCGCGGTAGAAGCCCTGCTCCTCGTCGTCGAGCTCAGCGGCCCGACCATGATGGCGCGTATCGGCGTCATGAGGGCATTGAACCGACACGTCGAATGGACGTTTAACCCATCTCGCAAGGATACGCATTGGGGTCGGCGGAAGCTTAAGAGGGATACGGGATGAAACTCACCCACCGGTTCGCAGAGCTGATGCCCGATAAACGCCCGCAAGACCCTTCAATGGACGGGACCGGCCTTCGCGTGGAAACGATGGAGCACGGCGGAGAATATCCCGATACAATGCCGCAAGCCATCAAACTGATCGATGCTGAGGGCCGCTTGCGTCTAACCTCCAAGACAATTTCCAATATCTAATCGTTCCTCTGAAGGCGGAGGCCATTGCCTGGGATACACGTCAGCATATGCTGCGCGACATTTCTCCAACGCTTTAATCGCTAAATCTGCGAGCGGCTTGTCTTTAGCTTTGAGCCTTTCGGTGTTTTTAAGCATCGCGAATGTGGGCTTTTCCTCGCCCAACGGAATTTTGTCTCGTAGCGGATCGAAGGCGTGGTCGGACCATAGAGTCGTGCACTCCTCGCGTGCTTTAGCGACTGTGGTTTCATAGCTCTTGTTGAATGTGGGCGTATTCGATTGCTGAGCCTGGACATCTGACGCCGCCCTAGCGCAAAGGAAGGTGGCAACTACTAGGATAAGAACGGGATCGGGGCGCATGATGACCCTTGTTAAAAATTCCTGCCAACCTTTGGATCACTCATCAAGACCGCTTCTCACGCCATATCGCCATGCAATATCCCCGGACGGCGTGAATTGCAGAGCCACGTTCCCAGCGACACGCAAATCGCGTGCTCCCGACCGCGAGGTCGAATTAGCCCTTGTTGGATTAAGGATGGCGAGTTGACTAGCGTTGATTGCTGTGCAGACCGCGCCGCTTTGCGAGATCGCGAGTGCAAAGGTGTTACGAACGCCAGTGTACGGTCCAATTGCGAAGTAACACAATGGCGAATCTGTGTGTTCGAGGACCAAACGCCGAAGCTCGCTGCGTAACATCGCTGCGGAACTTGCGAAACCCGGTTTTGTAAATCAGCGGGTGCGCGGAGTTTTCGGCCTCAGCGATTCGTTAATGATCAACGGGCGTTAGGCCCGCAAACGTCGAGCAATCTACTGCCGTGCGAATCAGACGCTGGACAACCAAGTTGAACTGGAGCGAAACTCACCGGACTTGGGGACTATCTTGGGGATTGTTCGTCTATATATTTCAAATTTTATCCATCATAATCAAGGAGATATTGGTAATGCTAGCGGAGAGAGTGTGATTCGAACTGCGATACGAAAATCGCATAGTTTTTGGCTTGCCACGATGACGCTAGAAGGGCTGAATTACCCCCAAAGGCACGATTATGGGGCCCGCGACCGTCAGAAATTCAGCGTTGTGTTTACAATTAAGTGCCGGCCAGGAATGTCGCATCATGGGCTCGAAAACGAACTGCGTGCGCTCGTAGCTCAAGCGCAAAAACGACGGGTTCTGCCCACAGCGATTCGGACGTCCGCCCCTAGATTCGTTGTTAAATTGTTCGAAAATTGAACCGACAAGCGGCCGTTTGCGGGATTCGTCCGAAATCCAGATCTCGATTGGGAGACGAACCGCACCAGTGTCGCACCAGAAACGACCTCGCCAAAACGCAACGAACACGCTCGACCTCTGACGAAAATGCAATAAAATCAACAAAGTGAACTGTATCCTCCCGCTCATAACGGTCTGGTTGCAGGTTCGAGTTCCTGCCGGGGTTAGGAGCCATACGCAGTAAGCATCCTACAAGTTGTCCATTGCGCCTTAGGAACGTCGACTCGGATTTAACGAAGCGATCAGACCAACCGTCGACCGATCTGCACTCTGCGTTTTCTGTTTTTACGACAAATGGAAACCTAAACTTTCGACAGCATGCAAACGGCTGCATGCTCTGCGCATGGATGGAATTGATACCGATATCGATGGCGCAGTCCACAGTCAGGCTTCCATGCCCTCGCCGCCGTTTGACCAATCAATCGCGCGGCGTTGTACCTGCGAGCGAAGCATCTGATCGTGCGTCGCAGAATTCGCAAAATGCGCTTGCGCTTGATTCCGGATGAGGCGATTCTGCACCTTGCACGGGCATTGGCACGCCAAGCGGCAAGGGAAGACCATGAACGAGATCAGATCAGCATTCGAACCCCCGATGAAGAAGGCGGTGATCTACGCTCGGTTCTCGACCGACCTCCAAAATGAACGATCAATAGAAGATCAAATCACGCTTTGTCGGGACTACACCTCGCGCGAGGGTATGAATGTCGTCGAAGTGTATGAGGATAAGGCGCGTTCCGGCGGCTCCGTCATGGGACGCGGTGGCTTGCTTCGTCTACTGGATCAAGCAAGAGAGCAGTCATTCGACGTCGTAGTCGTTGAGGCTCTCGATCGTCTCTCGCGCGATATGGAAGACCTCGCCGGTATTCACAAGAGGCTCTCGTTCCTTGGTATCGAAATACGAGCCGTCCACGAAGGCGTGGTCAATACGGTATTGGTTGGGCTTCGCGGACTCGTGGGTCAGCTCTACCGCGAGGACAACGCCCACAAGGTGCGCAGAGGTCTGGCTGGCCGTGTCGGCCAAGGCCTTAATGCAGGTGGAAGGGCTTATGGCTATATTCCTGTCGTCGGCGATAAGGGCAAGCGGGTCATTGTCGAAGCTGAAGCCGAAATCGTCCGGCGTATCTTCGATGAATACGTTGCTGGGCGGACACCGCGTGAAATTGCACACGACCTGAACAATGAAGGCGTGTCGCCGCCACGCGGTCGCTCATGGAATGCCTCCACCATCAACGGCAACATGCAACGCGGCACAGGCATCATTCAGAACGAACTCTACGCGGGGCGCCTCGTCTGGAATAAAGTCAGGATGGTCAAAGACCCTGATACGGGCAAGCGACTGTCGCGTCCGAACCCCAAGAACGACTGGCAGACCGCGGACGTGCCGGATTTGCGCATCGTCTCCCAGGAATTATTCGACGCTGCACAAAGTCGCAAGCAGGCGCGTGGCCATACACATCCGAATCAGCAGCGACGACCGCGCCACATGCTGTCGGGTCTCCTCCGGTGCGGAGCCTGCGGCGCCGGGATGTCCACGAACGGGAAGGACAATTCAGGACGCATTCGCATCCGCTGTTCAGCGGCCACAGAAAGCGGTTTCTGCCGAGACGCAAAGACTTTCTACCTCAAAACCGTCGAGAGCGCCGTTCTTGCGGGGTTGGAAAATGAGATGCGGCACCCGCAGGTGATTGCCGAATATGTGCGCACCTATCATGAGGAGCGGAAGCGTCTCTCAGCTAAAGCGAATGCAAAACGGGCTCATCTCGAGTTCAGGCTCGGCGAACTGAATCGTGAGATTGATCGGCTCGTCGATGCGATAGCAAAAGGGCACGGCGATCCGGCGGTATTGGGCCCTCGGTCGAGTGTCCTGAACGAAGAGCGGAAGCAAGTTACAACGGAGTTGAACCTGGAACCCGCAGGCAACGACATTATTTCGCTCCATCCCGCGGTACTGGCGCGCTATCAGGAACAACTCGTCGAGCTTCAAGACGCTTTGTCCAAAGGTATCAGTGCCGGAGATTCCGACGCGGCAGAGGCGATCAGAGGCCTTGTCGAGACCGTAACAGTGTTCCGAGACCCCTCGCGCCCGGGGGGCGTCACGATTGAAATTGCCGGGCGCCTAAATGCGTTGCTCGGGGAGCAGGCATATCCCAACAAGGTCCGCGGTGTGTGGGGAAAGATGGTAGCGGGAGAGCGATTCATCCGATCACCCCCCTTAATCTCGGCCTCTTCACCGTCCGTCGTGCCGCCGGCTGAGGCAGCCCGGCATTGGCGGGCTACGCTCACAACTACCCTGGCCTCCGCCGGTTCGCTGCTGGCCCTTGAGTACACGTCAATGGAGCGGTCGGAGCGCTCAACATTCGCTCGCGACACCTTGCTGGCCTACCGACATTCGCTCGCCGTTGCCGTCTGAAGTGGACAGTCCCAGCGTCCCGAACGCAGTGAACATTTTCTAAATTATTGATTTTTCTCGCTGCGGCAGGCGTTTCCGTCTCGTTTTGTTCACGGTCGTTCCATTTCGTTGCGATATCGCTGCGGCGTTCTCAAGAAGAACGGAGTTCGTTGTGGCCCAGAAGCGCGCATCTTTGGTACGCGTGCGGGCAGCTTTATTGTATTGCAAGGCGTTTCACGACGGCCACCTAAACAGCATCAGGCGGATCAGATCCACAAAAGCGAGGGACCCTGGATCGTCTCGGCGTACGCGCTTTGAAAGTCAGCTCAGCGCGACTTCGTTGCCGGTCGGTTCGAATCCTAGTTCCCCAGTTATTCATAACTGTGGTCTCCAATGAGGCCGGTTTCATTCAGCGCAAGGCTCTTTAACCTATCCTACACGTCGATCATCATCGCCTGACCGTACGGTTCTGCCTTTTGTCGGGCCCGAAGGTGCGCTTCGCTACATTCCCCTGCTACATTCCCCTAATGTGCTCGATTTGCTTCATCAGTTGGGGATAGTCGAGTGCAAAAACCTCAAAAGCGGTATGCCGCTCAGTGAGGTTTCAGCGTTCTTGAACAAAGTAAGCCAACTGCGTGTGAAACTCGGGTTCATAGTTTCGATGAGCGGATTCACGCAGGATGCTGAGCGAATGATCAGGAATCGATCGTCAAATGTTACGGCCCCGCTCGTGGTTCCTCTTGATGCCGATCGCATCCGCACTGCCCTTCAGCATGGGCATAAGCTGGATGACTTCTTCCGGGAGGTGGTACGCGAAATCAAATATGTGAGTTACTGAGCTCAGCGGATCACGGCGCAGTTGAAGACGCAGAAGGAAGGCCGACTTACCGCGGGAGACCGACGAGAGCTTCAGCTACTTCTGCCCCTCTGCCTGCGGGAGGATCTCGACTATGCGTTGCTGTGAGCACCAGCGAACCAAACCTGTTCAGTTGGAACGACAACCCTACCGAATTTTGGTTTCCGCCAAAGCGCCGGCTCAAAACTTAACCTGTGCTCATCGACCGCCAATGCGTGTAGAGTCCTTCGTTTGCCAAGGATTCGATGCACGCTACCCCTTTGTTGGAGCGCCGCAAATAAGCGGCGATCCTAGCTACGGCTTTTCGTGGTCGCCGCTCATGATTTGCCGAGCTAAAGCTTTGCACGCAGCTTCAACTGCCATTTCAGACACTTTTCCAGCCGCTTTGCCGGCACTTATTTCGATTAGTAGGCCACTTACGCCACCGACGAAACGGCCGAACCCGTCGCCGACCGCCTCCTTTCGTCGCTCACTGGTCTCTGCCTTCATCCTACGTTTCTGTGTGACTCGGAGCGCCTCTCGGAAAGCGAGCGGAAAGTGTATCCAAACACGGCCTGTAAGCAGCAGGCGTGTGAGGATGTAAGTGGACAGTAACAACACGAGAACCCAGCAAATAACGAATGCAAGCGCCCAACCGAAGTAGTGGCCGAACGACAGTTCGTAGTAGATCAGTAGCCCCACTAAGCACCAAGCAATGAAAAGCATCCTTTGACGCCAACGCAATTCGTCAATCCGAAAGCCCTCAATGATGGCGCCGCCGTCAGCGTTGGGAGCATAGATCACCCACCAACTATCAGCGGAAGCACTGGATGGCCGAAGTTCGTCCGGGCACCTGATATACGGAAAGCCGGAAGCGGCCGTCTGCATATATTGCCTAACGAGCGGCTCCGTCCAACTTGCGTCTTGGCTATCATCCAGTTTCATATCACTGCCTGCCGCCTCAAAAATGCATGCCGTATCGTACTTGCAAGCGAGTATTGTTGCAACTCCTGGTGTAATTCACTAAAAGCGGTGCTTTCCGGCCATTTAGCGGTACGGCAGCCTTGGAGCTGCTCGCGCTAAAAGCTTTCCAAATTCCAGATGCGCGGCCCAGGAAATGACAACACCAGCGTCCCGAACGCAGTGAATATCTTCCAAGTTGTTGATTTTTCTTACAGTGATAAGCGTTTCCATCATGTTTTGTTCACGCTCGTCTCACCCAATTCGTTGCGATTTCATTGCGATGTTCTCGGGTGAAGCGACTTGAAGCGCGGCAATGTTCGTGGCCCGAAAAGCACGTTTTCGAGCCCAGCCTGAAACTGCTTCCACTGCCCCGCCATGCTACTCGGATTCCGAGTTGGCCACGACGAGCGCCTTTTCGAGAACGAACGCCGCTAGAACGCGGGCAGTGAAGGCGCCGCGGCTTAAGCCAAACAGAAAAATCTTGGAGCCGTTGATCAAACAGCGAGACCGCGTCCGTGTGGGCGCTGACCTGCATCGGATCGTACTCGCCGGCGAAATCTTTCGGGTCATTGAAGGCGAGGCGGAGGACCCGCTGGCAATCTGGGTATTCCTGGTTATCGTCCTCGCCGCGATCGGGGTTCACGGCCTGGGGCCTAACCGCCGTCGCGGGCGGCGGCTGGTCCGGGCCCGCATCAGTCCCACGGAGCCGCCCAGTCCCGTTGTGCGGCAGTTTTTCCGTCCGCGCGGGGTTTGGCATCAGCAAGAACAAATCTCAAAACGGAATCCGCGGTGGACAGCCAAAATTTCTTGCCACCGATGCGACCAACGCTTTGTCCCTTCCAGCGAACACTTCACTCTGCTTAGCAATGGCATGATTGATGTACCGGACGTATCCGGCCGGTAGCGACATCATGCCAGCTTTGGATTGATCGCCAGCCAAGACGATCGCCACATTCGGATGAATCGCAAGCCATAGTTCAACATCCGGCATGCTCAGGTCCGAGCGTCCCGGTGGCGTCAACTTCACAACGGGCGCACTACCGATCAGAAAGCTCCGATTTGGTGCCGTCCTGACAAAATACAAACCCTTCTTTTCGGCTACGGCAAGTGCGGTACTCGAAGGTCTGGACAGGGAAAGGACGCGAGCGCGTTGCCGCTCAGCCTTAAGATATCCAGGATCTGCGAACCTGTTCCGCTGCTCCTCGGTCACTGGCCGATGCGGGTATTTCTTCTCGTATTCTGCAACCGTGGCCTGGTGCATCGTGGCGAAAGCTTCGTCAGAGATCAATTTGTCATAGACCTCAGGAACTCGTCGCCATTGCTCGTAAATATATCGGTATAATAGTTCTCGCTCCAAAGGAGCAAGGCCCGGATATTCACTCCGCATTATGGCGGGCACGACTTTGTCGATCAATACATGCATCTCGCCTTCCAGTTCGGAATATAAAGTTTCCAAACTCCAGTCGCGCGAGCCGTCACTTTGTTTCAGGGTGTATTGACGGTTTCGAACAAACAGCGAGCTGGCCGAAGTGTCGCGGATGCCCAGCTCCGGCCGGTCCTTATCGAAAAACCAAAGCCTGCCGCGCCCATCGGCGAACCGCCTTTGAAGCATCTCGGGAACCGAGTGATGGCGCTTGGGCTCATTCATGCGAATCGTTACCAACGGTTCGCGGAATCTTCAGAATACCGTTGGTGGTATATACGATAATCGAAGACTTAGCGCGAATGCGTCCTGCGGCGCACGCAGTAAAGCGTGAGAAGCACTTGAAATGAGCGTTTGGAACGGGTGAAGCGCTCTGTTTCAAAAATTTTGTTTCATTTTTTGCTGCTAAAACAATGATTTATATAGATCTAGCCATTTTGTGTTGGACGCTTTGTTGGACGTTTTATTGGACACTTTTTGGGC
>Ga0137407_10001620_pt1 | contig 14707 bp, 16 predicted proteins | sample CZOMad2_2_16fung_FD_108410 | JGI IMG/M metagenome (GOLD analysis project Ga0137407, IMG submission 108410) | Vadose zone soil fungal communities from Angelo Coast Range Reserve, California, USA - CZOMad2_2_16fungal (Illumina Assembly) | ecosystem: Environmental > Terrestrial > Soil > Vadose...
TGCGCAACAGGTGCTCGATGAATTGCTGCCTGCACTGGAAGCTTTGGAGACACAAAGTGCGGCCATTCTGCAGTTCTTGAAGGAACAAAAAATCGCGAGCGACAATGATCTCGCGCCATTTCTTGAGCAGGCAGCCAATGCAAGCAATGTCCGGTGGCGTGCCGCCCGCCTGAGGATGGATCGCCTGCTCGCAAGCGCGACCAAAGCGCGGGAAGGCACCGAGCAGAAACCGCGAGAGGCCGCCGATAAAAAGGAGGAGACAACGCTGGAAACCCGCGCCCGTGATGGTCGCACGCCGGAAGTGAAAGAAGATGTCCAACCCGCTGATCGGGTTCGTGCACATTCAACGACCGCAGAAGGCCGCGTTGCTGCCCCTGAGGGAAAACCTGATACTCAAGAAAACAAGAGTGCAGAGCCGAAGAAACCCGCAGGAAAGGATGCGGCTTGACCGAAACCGGCGCCGGGGTAAGAAATAGCATCGGCGTTTGTTTCCCGTATGCTCCCCTCCTACCGAACACTCACTACGCCTGCGTTTGAACGAGATACTCGGAAAATACTCCGGCGCAATGCCCGGTTTCTTGGGGCGCTCGAAAAGATGCTGACCGCTCTCGGAGAGGATCCGTATAACCGGTCTGGAAAGCACGCCATCAAGAAGCTAGCTGGTCTAAAACCCGGAGAGTGACAGTGGCGCATCCGCGCCGGGGATTACCGTCTCCGCTACGATGTCGTTTTGTACGCCCTACGGAATCGGAAAGAAGCCTACTAAACACACGGACACGATTGTCCGTGTCTTAGTTGCGAACTTCAAGTGCGCCAACGTTCTCGCAGCTTTCCTGTGCCGTTCTGAAAAACGTACCACTTTTCATGATCGGCTCGGCCTTAGCAACTCCATTCAGATCGCCATGATCCATAGACAACGGTGTGCTCGGTTGCATCTCCGTACCGACAATGAGTGGTAGGCGCAATAACTATGAATTGATTCTCACGGGCTCGCGGGCTCGCGCTGTTCTCTTTGATGAGCTCGACCAACTTGAAAGTATCTCCGACCCCGTAGTCGTACCATGAGTCCAAGAAAAGTCCGGGGGTATCGAAGGAGTGTGTTTCTTTCACATAGCCGAATTGATCCCACCAAGGATCACCTTCGGGGTGTGAAACAAATCCTCCCCAGTCGGTTGCCGGCATGCCGGCTTTGTCCATCATGTCCGTTAACGGAAGACTTCGCCAGAGCTCACGCCAATCCACCTTGGGCGGTGACGGATTGAGGGTGAAATACTTAGTAACCGCCAGGAACTGGGAGCGAGGCAGGATTGCTGCGATCTGGGGTTTGATCTTGCTTCCGTTGCGCAAGAACCAGTCGGCGCTGGCACCGAGCTCGAACGCGCCACCACGCAGCGATCCGAAGTATTGCATCCCCCCGCTGGCAGCCTGTGGGTTCATGGCTACGTGGTGCGGATTCCTCAGCTTAGCCATTTCCACTTGGTTTTCACCTGGATAAGAGCAGCCCGTAGTCCCTACTTCCCCGTCGACCAGGACTGGGAAGCGAGCCACTCAACCGTGTCGTAGCCGTCACTTGTGTCTGCAGCCGACACGATGTAATCACCCGCGGATTCAAAGTTCCCGCGAACGTCTTGAACAGCGACAACGTAGTCCTGACCGACAAAATCGCATGGCGTGTCCTCGTCAGCATTTTTGTTGTAGGGCGTGCGAACCATGATCACTGGCAGCTTTTCTCCAGCCCCTTCGGGAAAATACAGATCGGTCGACAGTTTCACACCGTCCCGCATAGGAATCATTACACTCTTCTCGATGCGCACTTTGTACTTTGCTTTTGGCATCGGGAACCGCGGCTTTGCTTCCTATCCATTGACAGAGAATAGGAAACCAAATGTACAGAGGCCCAAAACACAGAGTTTTGTCGCGGTGTGTGACATAGGAATTCTCCGTCGTCAGCATACTCCCTTGGTCATTTAAGTTCTAACCCACGTAGTAACCTTTCGCCCGGAGGTTAAGAAGGTACTCATTGAGCAAGTCAGCGAACGCTTGCTAATTGGGTTCTCTTCTCGTCGTGGCCGTGCCGGAACCATTTGATTTCCGCTCAGACTCAGTCCCGTCGTGTGCTTCTGCGCAGGTGAGCGTAATCCACTCGCCCAATTACACACGTGCCTTCTCTTCGGAGAGCCTCTCGGCAACACGCAGGATGTCGGGTGGTTCCGCGCCCCCATCCGTCCTGCACACGCCCAATCCCCTCGCCCCCCTCCCCGCTCACACTACCCACTCGCTTCGCGCGCGGACCGAGTGAATTTTGCTACCCCCACGGTGGGCCGGGGCCGGGCGTACCGCTCGTGTCACTGATCGTGGGTAGACAATAATAGATCTCGGGAGCCGGTCAGGGTACGTTCCAGGATCGGGTTGGACCGTGATCTCGATGGATTCGATTGTGACAAAACCCACTCATTCGCAAAGAACGAACGCGAATGAGTGGGGTACCGGGCTTATGGCCTAATGTGGTAAGGCATGCGCCTGTGCCAGCAATGACTGACCCTGCGCGATGAGCGCTTGAGCCTGTGAATCGCTGAACGCCTGAGCGTTGAATGTAGCGCCTTGCAGCAGTGCCTTCATTTCTGTGGAGACTGCATCACGCTGGGAAGTGAGAGACTGGATCTGCCCTTCAACGGAGTTGTAAGTTGCGTCGTCTGCATCGTTCGAGGCGAGCGCAAACGTGGATGACTTTAGCGTATCCATCGCAAACTCGCCGAAGGGTGCGTTCAACTGTTTGTACGTTTGAGCGAGTGCGATAAAACTGCCGCTCTTCTTCACAGCCAATGGCCGCGAATAACCTTGCAGTATCTCAGAGATCAAACGCCCATCGTGGATATAGTCGTCCTTCAAGCCGACCAGGTTCAATATCGTAGGGCGCAGATCCGTGTGATCCGACCAGGTTGCGCTGTCGATACCGATGCTTTCTATACCCGGACCCACGTAGCCGGCCCAGGTCGAAGCAATCTCATCCTGGATGTCACCGTGGTTCCATGCAAAGCTCTGCGAAGTACGCGCCGGAATGAACGCGCAGTCGCTCTGGGCCCCGCAAATGTCGCCGCCGGTGGCGAAGAAGAACCAGTCCGGATCGGCGAATGGCGTGAAGGTGGGCGTGCGAAATGGATCTGCCGTGATCATGTGCAACGTTTTCATCCCGATATGGTCCGCCAGCGCAACCATGATGTTATTTTCGACTACGTTCGTGTACGGGTTCAGCCAGTTCAACTGGGCCATCTCACGCTCGAGACTGCGGACAATCGGGTCAGTCTGATCCTGAAGGGGTTGGCTGCTGGTGCCATTGACATACACCGTCGGCGCGTCGTCGGAGTGTACCGAGAACACGGTCGTGTCACCGAACTGTGTTCGGACCATGCGCCGCAGGTCGGCGTTGATCTCTCCGACGCGATTGTAATTGCATGGTGTCGTAACGCCATCGCAACCCGCGGGGGTCGGTTGGTCGCCGACAAAGTGATCGCCCTCATCCACGGTGAAGATGAAGAGCGTGTTCTTGCGCGTGATTCCGTCTGCCGCCAGACGGTCAAAGAATTTTTGGAACGCGACGTCATAGTCGTGCAATTGCTGAACGTAACCAGCCTCGCCGGGACCGAATGCGAAGTGGATGTTGCCGGAAGTGCCATGGTCATCGTGCGCATCCGAGATGTATGCAAAGGTCACCGGGACGCCGGCCTCCTGCATTTGTGCAACCCAGGAGAGAGTTACGGTCGCTTCCATGCCATCGAAGCCTGGGAAGCCGATATGGCCGGTCGCATCCTGGATCACGTTGCCATTGAGATCGGTCATCGGGCCGCTCGGCTTGATCACAGGATTAACATACTTGGCACCGAACAGGCCGCTGAAGCCCGAGTAACCGCCGGGTTCGTCTGGCAATAAATCTGGCCGTGCGTGGCTCGAGGCCGCGCATAAAGCTGAACCCTGCCCGCAGTGAACGCCAATGCCGACAAAATCTGCGAAAGCTTGAGCGGGATTGGCGACGACTTCGGCCGCCTCGTCCGAGTTGGGGCCAAACACGACCGGGATGTCAATCGACGTATTCTCGAGGATCGTGTTTGCGGTCGCGACCGCCCCGAAATCACAACCAGCGCGCGCAAAGGGCACCCATGGCGCAGGAGCGATCTTGCCGTTCTCGTTAATCATCTCCGGCGTTGTGTCGGTGGTACTGCCTTGGGGGTCAAAGAGCGGCGCCGTCCAATAGGCGAATGAGACGCCGGTGCGCGTCGTTCCATCCGTCTTGAAGTAGCGGAAACTGTTCGAAACCGGTTGGCCCATTCGGTCCGGATAAACACCAGTAAGTGATGTCAGAATCCCGGTTGCCGTGTGGGAAATCAGGGCCGTGTGGTCATTGCTGAGCAGAGTGCCATTGCTGGTGATGAAGTTCAAGAGGTGCGGCATCTGCTCGAGGTCAGACGGGACGTTCGGGTTATCCCGGCGAAAATGCGTGTTGTCGAACTGGATATAAATTACATGCTGAACGTTGCCTTTTGGCGACTTGAGTTGACAAGTACTGGAACCGGCCGCCGGAGCCGCTGACGCTCCACCAGGCGCCAATAGTAAGGCCCCCATCACAAAGGCTGAAAACACAAGAAGCAAAGACACGCGCTGGAAAGGCGCTCTGCTTCGCTGGCAAGACTCGAAATTAGCCATGATCAATCTCCTCGTGCGTAAAGATATCAATCTTCCCGTGCTACAAGATTAAGCTGAGATTAAACCGGAATCTCCTTTTTGGTTCAAAAACGGCACTGATCATACACCCATCCCGCTGTTCGCCGACAGTATGTAACAATTTTCAATACGGACCGCCCCCTACGCTCCGAGATCCGAACCCGCACCACCGAAATCGCCCGATATTCCGTCACTTTTGCAACACCTCCCCTTACTCCAACCCGCTGTAAACGGATTGCGCTGCTAACCTGACCAACATTGTCTATCCCGTCGGTACCGGCACCCGATCATAAGGAATACCATGATTCATCAACAGCTTCCCCTTCGCATGTGCCCGCTCGGCGTTCACTCACATATCACGAGAGGAACTCATCCACATCCTTCTCATGCGTTCCCTTGACGCGGTTTGCGCGGTATTTATACTGAAGATGTAAGCCATTATCTATGGAAAATAATCCAAACACTGCACATACTCCCGCCACCAAGAGCGACCTCGATACGCTCGAGGGAAAGCTAGGGGTAAAAATAGAACAACTTCTCTCCAAGCAGACCAAGGCTACGGAGCAGCTTCTGGCCGATCAGGCCGACGTCATTCTTGACGCAGTTGAGGAGCGGATGGACAAGAAGCTGGGTGACAAATTTGATCCCGTCGTTACTAAGCTGGACGCGGTTCTGAAAGAGTTTCTGGACCATCACGCAGAAGATATAGCCGGTGCCGAACAACTGCGCCGCCATGAAGACCGACTTGAAAAGCACGAGGCTCGCATCGGTAAGTTGGAAACAGCTGCGACGAGGGCATAAATAATCTGTTTTGGTCTATGCTCATACGCAAGTGCGATCTCTGTAAAAAAGAAATTAAGAACCAGCATGAAGAGATCGTTGCCGGAATTGAGTGGCCTACATACTCGTTCTGTTCTCGCTGCGGCAAGTCGATCATTGCATTTCTCAAGAAGAGCAAACTTCTGTCCGAGGCTGCCAAGGGCAGACCGTGCACTGAGTCGTGGATAGACAACCCGAAACGAAAAAGAGCCACCGTCCGGTGGCCTTATCTATTTTCCAAAGCGCTTTGCCCTCGCCCGAAATTATTCGATCCCGTGATCCAGGAACTCATCGTGTCCACGAAACGATGAGTTTGGTGGATAAGGGTAGAGGGCACCTCAGCTCTCAGCAGATATATACGACTTGGGCGAAGAGACCTGGCGGAGCCATGCAGCCAAGTAAGAAATGTTCTATTTCTGCCGGCAACCACATAGATGCTTACATGGGTGGGTTGCCGTACCGTGGGAGGAAATCGAGGAGATAGGCCAGGAATTGCCGGGTTGGGTCGCGCATTTCTCCGGAGATCTGAGTCTCGGATTTTGCTTGGTATTAGATGGAAACGACGCACAGGAGTGCGGCTTTTCCGGTGAGCGTGCTACATGGCTGGCCTGTCGGGCGAGCGGCGACTTATTATTAGGTTGAGCAAAGGGCTTAGTCGGCTTTCTAACTTCTTGAGTTGGGAGAATCGCCACGCTCCAGGATCGTGATCACCGCTTCCTTTTTTAGTTCCCAGGACTCGCTCTGATAGTGAAACCATGCGAAGTACGCCAGGCAGGTGAGCGCCAGAAATGCAGCACCGACGACGAGTGAAGCGGGATTGCTCCAAAGGATAAGGGCATCGACGATGGCAGCGATGGCAAAATTGAGGGTCGCACCCCGGGCTATGCGGTCGCGACTGCTGTAGGCGGCAAGCGCCTTGGCAAGCTCCGGAGCCTTGTACCAGATGAAGGCATTGCCAGCCAGATCGTCGATCCCGCGTGACTTCAGCGCAGCTTTGTAGCGGCCATCAAGATCGGCTAATTCTTTGCGAATCGCCTTTCTCTGGCCGTGTATCAGCTCGTAGGCGACGAAGTCGAGCATGAGGCCTACAACGTACACCAAGGCGAGCAGGATCGCCGTCCAGATCGTGAATGGGCTGAGTTTTGTCAGGATATCCACCATGTCGGGCCGTAGCCTGTGACAGAGAGGAACGAGCCAAAGCAGCGCCAGGCTACCGGTGACTAGGTACTCGATGAAGGACGCTGCAAACTGCATCAGAGTCTCCTTCCGGCTGCTAATGCACCGTGCTGTCTTACTCTGAGTCGGCTACTCCTCCCATGGCGCGACCGTCGTCGCGCCGAGAACGACGAGCGCCGCAGGGAACCTGACTTCCTGGAAAAATAGAGACGCTGCCAACCGCGTGAAGGCGAAGTCGGCGAATTTTGACTTTGTACTGCCGAGAAGTCAAGAAGGAATATTGGGTCCGTTGTGAAAACAGAAGAAAACAAAGATCTCTGATTTGCAGCCTGGGACTCTGCCGTAATAGACACTAGGGACTCGGATGGGTTTGATACTTCGAGCGAAGTACGAACCGAAACTCCACTGCCTTCCCGACAGAGAAGTTTCTGCTGGCGTCGCCAGAAATGGTCACGTTGGCACGCGATTCCTGAAACAAATACTGGGTTGGTGCCGAACTAACGTCCAAAGGTGGGATTGGCGCCGAACTGACGTCCAAGGGCCTGAGTTGAACACCAGCCGGCAATTGGAGAATTTGGATAGTTAGTTCTTTCAACCAAAGAACACCGCGTCCGGCTACGAGGGTACTCGCCGGGAACAGTTCCTGACCCTTCTGTCGCAATGGCTCGATCAGGAATCCCTGAAAACTGAAACTGCCGTCCAGCCCCTGCTTTGTAGCGACGATACGAACCAATATGTGTGTTCCGTCTTCGATACCAACACTCGAAAATGGTCCGGCGGCGGGAGCATAGCTCACGGTAGCATTTGACAACGCGGTCGATGATTCGCCTTCTTTCAAAACCGCACCGTGCGGTTCGCTCTCCAGCGGGTACCGAGGAGTCGCCTCTAATTGTTGCTTATCGTTCGCTTTTCGAGCAGCAACAACAAAAGGAGGCACAGGATTAACGAGGACCTTCTGCGTGGGGGCGACCGTTGCTGCATTGGGGGAGTTGAAGGACCGGCGCAAGTTCATACTTACCCCCACCACTAACACGATGGCGGCGGCCGCCAATCCATAGCGCACCCGTGAGAGCGCTTTCGGGTGCCAGAACCGTTGCCAGAGCCTCGCTTTATTGTTCTCCTTGGCCCGCAGGCTCTCCGCTGTAAGCAAGGAATCCATCCAGTTGTCCAGACGTTTCTCAGCAATTAGCCATTGCGATTCCGAAGGCTGAAAATTCGACTCGAAACGCAATAATCTCTCATGGATCTCGGCGCACGCCGCACACCGTGCAAAATGATCCCGTATCTGCTCGCTCCTGCTGGCATACAAGGTCCCTTCGCAGAACGCGACCAGCGATTCCGGGTCGGGACAACGGTCTTCGCCCCCCTTTGAACCTCGACGCAAGTAGGGCATTAGCTTCTCCAAAAAGTCGTCTTCGTTTAGCTTGGTCATCCCTCAAGGTCCAAAACCTTGCTTAATCGCAGCCACAACATGCGGCGGCCGTTTTGGAGATGCGATTTAACTGCCTGCACGCTGAACCCAGTCGCAACCGCCGTCTCCTCATATGAATAGCCGGCGATCTTCAACTCGAGACAACGCTTCTGCTCGTCGGGCAATTGGGTCATCGCTTGCTCTATTTTTCGTGTCACCAGGCGAAACGCTATCGAATCTTCAAGGGATTCGCCCTGGGGAACTTTTGCAAATTCTTCTTCCCCGAGATCGACCTGATGCTTTTGGCGACGCCATTGGTCGATACAAACATTCTTCGCAATTCGCACCAGCCATCCAGGAAAATTGCCGCCGACAAAGCGCCCCAGATTCTGAAATGCCCGCAAAAAGGTTTCCTGTGTCGCGTCTTCGGCAGCAGTCGCGTTCTGAAGAAAAACCCGGCATCCCGCGTACACGCGGAGTCGATGTCGCTCAAAGAGCGTGCGAAAAGCGGCCTGTTGGCCTTCCCGCAGAAACCCACGGATAAGCTCTTCATCCGAGAGCTCCCGCTGCATGGGTGCTCCTGTTGACATGAACGCGCCGCCGGACGAAATTCCACAAACTTTTTCGGGGTGTGGTCCGATTAGTAAAAACGGGCCCTGAGCCTTTAGAGGCCAAGCCAGTCCGTGACAAAAGAGAAAAGCTTAGCTACGGGACAGGGGACCCGCGGCCTGCCAGATGCAGGTTATTTTACGCCTGCAATGCAAGTGTTGATGCACGCCGACGATGAATCCGTTGTCCCGGTCTTACTCAAAGCAGAAATTAAGGCGCACCGTGTGCAATTCCCTTGTCGTAAACGTTCTGTCTGTAGCAAGGAGGCAGCTATCGTGATTTGCACTGACTGGCGAGTGGGCCCTCCTCAGTTGATGACCTGCACGCAAATGATCTCGTGCCCCGATGCGCAACTGCTGATCGCGTACGCAGAGGGAACGGTCCAGACGCACACTATCCAAGCTATTGAACGTCATATGGCTGACTGTCTGCAGTGCACAGAAATACGGGGCCGGTTGCTCGAGTTCGAACGGGCTCAAAATATTCGCATGCTGGGAGGTCGTTACTCCATCTTGAAAGAGCTGGGTCACGGCGGCATGGGCACCGTTTACCAGGTGATGGACACTCAAACGCAGGAAATCATGGCGCTGAAACTACTCCGACCGGAACTCGCATACGATGGGCATTCGCTCAAGCGCTTCGAAAAGGAGCTTCGTCTGGCCCGCACAATCACCCATCCCAACGTCTGCCGGAGTCATAGCTTTGGTTGGACACCGGAGTCGGCATATATCACGATGGAATTCATCGAGGGCAGAACACTCCGCCAACGACTCCGCCCCGGCTTCGCACTAGACGTGGCCTGCGGACTTGAAATAGCACGGCAAATTTGTGCTGGTCTTTTCGAACTTCATAGGCATGGCATCGTTCACCGTGATCTGAAACCCGAAAACGTAATCGTTACTGATCGTGGGAAAGTTGTCCTGCTGGACTTCGGGCTTGCCAGGCTCGTTGGAACCGAGTCGACGATCAGTGCTGCCTCCGTCGGAACACCGGCATACATGGCACCTGAACAGCTAGAGGGAAAGATCGTGGATCACCACGCCGACATTTATGCGCTGGGTTTAGGCCTATACGAGATGTTCACCGGAACAGCACCCTTTGTCGGAGAGAACGCGATTGCGCTCGCCCTGAAGCACGTGCACGCGTTTCCGACGCTGCCCCGAGCGGTCAATCCCTCGATTCCGGAGCTACTTGAACGGGTGATCCTTAGATGTCTCCAAAAGAATCCTGCGGATCGATTTGATTCCGTGGCGGAAATCGGGCTGCTATTTAATGAATTGTGTCGAGCCTATGCGCTGGACCGGAGCGATGGTGGTTTGTCCGGGACTGCGGTCGCTCCATTGTGATTGTCGAAAGAATTGTCAGGCACCTTAAAAACAAAAAAGACCGCTCAATGGCGGTCTTGATGGGCCGATTCGTTCTGATGAAGTGGGGATTGGTGAAGGCATCCTAGAGCACGCCCGGTTAAAGCTGCGTTCAGCGTTTTCTTTCGCTTCAGCTCAAGCGCCCAAAGCTCGCCGAATCTTTAGGAACGAGCTCACCCCACTCCATCTTCTCCAGCTGGGAGGACCTGACCGGGAAACGTATTGATCCATAGACAACACGTGTTGGGCTCTTCGCGAAGGTGAGTGGTAGGAGCCCGACCGCAGGCATTTTCCATCGTTTTACTCCCCACTCTTCATCTTTGGTCTCTTCGTTTGTACACCCCCTGGAGGGGGAAAAACTCAAAATAGTCTTTCTCGTCGAACCAGCCGCACTTGAAGAATTTGAGCGGAAGGGCGGTTCGTCGGGCCAGGGCGAGCGCGTAGATCGTGAGTTGCACGTGCGCGTGCGTTTCTTTGCGCGCATCCGGTTTGTAGTCGAGGATGTGAATGTGTCCGTTGCGAATCTGCAGGAAGTCGATGTGACCAGTGATAACGTCAGTCTCGAAGTCCAGGTCGAATCCGCGGCTGCGGTAGTAGGCAGTGTCGTCTTGCGTGAGATAGACAGGAACTTCCACCGCCACCGTCACGGAATCGTTGATGAGCATGAAACGTTGTAGTGTTTCATGCCGCTTCTTGTTGTTGGGTGCCGTCGGCAGCGCCAGAGTCGCGAGGCGCGTCGCATGGTTTTCCTTTCTCGTCACCGGTGGGTGGATCTCGGCGTGAAATCTGGAAGAGCGATGTCCGCTGGCTTGAAAGAGATCGTGGGGAAACTGGGTTTCGATGCTCGCGAGGTATTTCTTAAGAAAGGAGAATTCGAGGTTGGCATGCGTGTCCGGCTGTGGTGATGGCTGCGTGAGGAGTTCGAGTTTCGCCCGATGCACTTGAAAGCGATAGACCTGCTGATGATGAAAGGTATGAGAGCGTACGACGGTGTCGGGCGGGCAGAGCTTTCTGCCCGAGGCGCGCAGGCGTGAGTAGGTCGTGATCGGCCGGTATTCGGTGAGCCAGGAACTGATTGTGCGCTCGGGGATGTTCCGATGGAAACGTGTGTGCAGCAGTCGCTGGGTTTCGGTGAGCGAGTAGCCGAGATCGAACGTTGAGAGGGTTTCGAGGATCAGCCGGAGAGGATAAGTTTTGTTCTTGCCTGGCTCGCCGGTGAAGCGATGCAGACATTCGGTGCAGCGGTAGACCTGCAACGTCTGCAGGCGATTGCGGCGTTTGCCTTTCTTAACGGTGTCTTTGGTGCCGCAGGCAGGGCACACCGGGTTCTGCTGTGTTGTGACGGTTGACATTTCGGAGAAAAGTTAACGGAAGAAGTGATGACTATTATTGTGATTTCAGTGAACAGGATGCGATGCGGTCCGTCAAACGTGGTCTCGGATTTTGCGTGGTTGAGGTCTCGGATTTCTCAGGAGGATTGGGTCTCGGATTTTGCGTGGTTTTGAAGAGAAGAACATAAGAAGGCGAGCCGTTTAGGCTCGCCGTGTTAGCTAGAGGTTGGGTTCCTTCAGGCGGCTTCGTCGCGAACGGCGGCCCGGAGCTTTTCCGCAACGTCCGGTGGAATCTCGGTCATGTTGTGGACTGTGCGCGCGTGTTCCGCGGCCTGCTGCAGGATGTCCTCTGTGGTCTCACCCCGCATTACAAAGTCGCAGTCCACGCCAACGTCTTTGCAGCTGACTACTTTTGCCATGTTAACCTCCGTCATGTTACCTATCTTTGGCCGGGAACTCGAGCCGAAGTATAGCACTCCCAGAGACAGGTCACGGATTTTGCGTGGTTGAGTCTTCGTGAGGTTTGGGTCTCGGATTTCGCCATTTTTGAAGGAAAAGGAGGAGCGGCATGTACGGGCAGCCTACCTCTCAGCTTGAACTGCTCGCATTGAGACCGCATGAGCTGCAGCGGCAGTGACACCTCTACGAACTTGCGCCCGCGCCTCTGCCGTCCCATGGCTCTTTCGTGTGCGGCGGAACGTTTCCAAGAAAATGTCTGCATCTTCAGGTTGGATCTTTTGTGCCAGCAGCGCCAAGAAGTTTTCGCTATTGCTGGCGTTGTCCAGTCGTCGCAACGCGTCGAGAATTGCCGACCGGGTGCCGAGGATGTCCCTTGCAGTTGTCTCATTGCCAAAAGTCGAACCGTCTATGAACTGAACATACTCCACGCGGATCTCAGCTTTGAGTTCGTTGGCCGGCCGAAGTGGACTTACGCAGCAGGCCGACGGTCGTCTTCCTAGACGGCCCCGTGCGAGCACAAATGACTCTCCGGGGGCTATATTGCCCCAGAAGAAATGGTCACGCTGGATGACCTGATGAGTTCCGACGCCGTGGGGGCCTGCCTCGTCAACGAAAGCGAGCACAAGAATGATGGCTTTGTCGGCCACATTCCGCGCGTCGACTTTGAAGGTGCTCGACGACTTCACTGAATTGGCAACAATGAGTTCGGTGAATGAGGCTGTGCCGGAGATCTTCAGAGGGCTCCTCAAGTCGGACTTGTCCACAACGCGCACCGTATACGTCAGTTGGGAACAAGCGGAGCGGGTGAGACAGAAAGACAGCACCACCAGAAATCCCATAACAACGAACTCCCGGAATCGCATGAGGACCTCCCCGCCACGCAGGATGGGGACACCTTTGCCGATTGCGTTCGTTTAGAAGACAGGGGGAGTTCGCCTCAGGGGGTGCTGCGCTTCCAAAGCGGGCTGGAACTGCTCTTCGGAGAGGCGATTCCCGGTAATGTTGCTCCCGCTTGCTACGAAAAGTCAAGCAGGGGGAGGAGTCGGTGGTGTCTTAAAAAGCCCAAACCGCAAAAGCGGCAACACAGTGTTTAAGACACTAACGAGGAGTCGCGGATTTTGCGTGGTTGGGTCTCGAATTCTGCGTGGTTGGGTCACGCATTTCTCGTGAGGTTTGGGTCTCGGATTTTGCGTGGTGTTGGACGGGAAAAGCCGCGCGGGAGCGCGCTTAATGAGGTTGAGACCTCGTTGCTTGGCGTCCGAGAGGCATGTACCGACGGTTACCTCCGTCATTTTGTAGGCGGTTCTCGTCACATGTAAGCTCGCACAAAGAGGGCAGTGGTCTTGTCGTCGTCGAACGTTCTGATCGGCCGGGTTCTTTTGTGCACGGTGATGTTCGTTCCTGCCTTTGCAAGGGCGCAGCAGAATTCCTCCGAGACTACCCGCAGGGTGACTAACCGTGTGGTTCCCGCCTATCCGGAATTGGCTCGCGCCATGAAGGTGAGAGGCATTGTCAGGCTAGACGTCCTCGTCGCGTCAAATGGCAGCATAAAATCCGTCAAAGTAATTGGCGGACACCCTGTACTCGTGCAGGCAGCCGAGCGAGCCGTGCAGAAATGGAAATGGGAACCCGCCGGGCACGAGAGCAACGAAGCAATCGAATTGAGATTTAATCCAGAGTGAGGGTCGCGGATTTTGCGTCGCTTGACTGCCTCTTTGCCGCCTGACTATCATTCTCTCCCAAGGTCACTATGAGTTCCTGCCGCCGATTCTGTTGCTCCTGTATCTGCCGCTAAACGCGAACTCTGCGTTGGCGGCTGATCCGTTGCAACTCCGATCCCCGATCGCCCTTATCACGGGTGTCAGTCTTCCACCTTCGATAGCGCGAACAGTTCACCAACTCTTCTACCAAGGAGCCGTTATGAGCAACGTTCTTCAGGAAGTACTTGCAGCCAACCAGAGATACGCTGCCGATTTTGGCGACAAGGCGAAGCTCGCCATGCCGCCCGGCGCGACGCTTTGCCATCCTCACTTGTATGGATGCGCGGCTTGATCCCGCCAAGTTCGCCGGGCTAGCCGAAGGCGACGCGCACGTCATTCGTAATGCAGGCGGACGCGCTAGCGACGATGCCATTCGGTCGTTGGTCATTTCGTACAAGCTGCTGGGCACGACGGACTGGTTTGTCATTCACCACACGAATTGCGGTATGGAGTTCTTCACCAATGACGTGATGCGCGAACTGTTGGCCAGCAGCCTAGAAACGGCAGCGCTGACAGACAAGGGATTTCAAGATGTTGGGAAAGGTCCCGGATCGCACGCAGGAGAATTCATCGAGTGGCTCACCATCCGCGATCAGGAGCAGAGCGTTCGCGATGATGTGCAGCGAATTCGAGAGCATCCGCTGGTTCCGAGGAACATTACAATTTACGGCTACGTTTACGATGTGAAATCAGGCGGACTGGTCGAAGTTGCGGAAGCTGACCGGCCAGCGGAGGGCGTCGCAGCCTGATGGCCGAAGACGCGGGTTGTGGCTGGTTCTCGAATTCTGCGTGAGTGGGTCGCGGGTTTTTCACGAGGCGTGGGTCGCGGATTTTGCGTGCCCAGGATGGGAAGAGCCGCACTCCTGTAGGGGCTTTTGCGTTCGCAGCGTCCTGCTGTTGGACGGTCTATGCTGGAACGTCGTACTGATTCACACCGATTGACGTGACCGGCAAAAGTTGTGCCAAGCGGAATGAGAGAGAATCCACTTGGAGGAAGAGCGGGTCATGCCAATCAAGAGGTACAAGCCAGAGCAGATCGTGACGATGCTGCGGCAGATTGAA
>Ga0137407_10001621_pt1 | contig 14705 bp, 30 predicted proteins | sample CZOMad2_2_16fung_FD_108410 | JGI IMG/M metagenome (GOLD analysis project Ga0137407, IMG submission 108410) | Vadose zone soil fungal communities from Angelo Coast Range Reserve, California, USA - CZOMad2_2_16fungal (Illumina Assembly) | ecosystem: Environmental > Terrestrial > Soil > Vadose...
AAGGACGCCGAGCGCGACGCGGACCGCGCCAAGATCTCCGAGCTCGAAGCGAAGGTCGCCGGCATGGAGAAGGCACCGGTCGAGCTGAAGAAGGCGGCACGCTGGCTGTTCAAGGAGAAGGACTGATGGACGATTCGATCGCCAGCAGGTCCAATCTCCCCGAGCTGCCTCCCGCCTCGTCGGGCGTCCCCGGCGATTTTGGACAGATCGACGTCAGCCTGCCGAAAGCTGCTGCGCAGAGCATCGCTCTGCCTCCCGCGTACACGCAGGAAGACCGCGAGGACATCGACATCCTGTTGGAATCCGTAGGACAGCTCGCAGCATGCGTGGCGTCCATTCACGCGAAGCTCGTCGAAAAGGGCATCATCGATGACTGACACCGACATCCGCACATGGCTCAAGGACAACGGACACGACGTCCCCGGACGCGGACCCGTCCCGAACCGGCTGCGCACCGTGTACGACGAAGGCAACCCCTCCTTCGACCAGGACCCGCCCGCCCCCGAGGAAGTCTCCCCCGCAGTCCCCGAGACCGCCCCCGCCTCCGCCCCGGCGTCCGCGTGGCAGCGCGCCACGGCGAAACGCAAGGAGCGCTCCGGCCCGCGCCGACGCCGCGTCTCCACGGAGAACCTCGGGGCTTCTGCGTGGTCCGTGTTGGGCTACCTCGCCGGACACGCGGGCAACGCCCCCGTGGCCCGCATGGTCCAGCTTCAGGCCCCCGTTGCGGGCGTCATCGTCGAGGAGGCGGTGAAGAACACCCCGATCGACCGGCTCCTGCAGCCCTTGGCGCGCACCGGGGAGGCGGGCAAGAACCTGGGAGTGCTGTTCGGGCCTCCGGTCCTGGTGTACGCGATGACCGCCAACCCGCAACTGTATCAGACCCTTTATCCGATGTTGAAGCTGAGCATCGTAGAGCTGTACCGCACCGCCGCGCCGATCCTGAAGAAGAAGCAGGCCGAACAGGAGAAGCTCCTGGAAGACCTCACAGACGCCGAGGGCAACCCGATCGACTTCGACGGGATCATCGCCGCACTGTTCGCCGTAGTTCCCGATGCCAGCGCTTCCGGGTGACGGAGGGGACCTCGTCCAAGGGGTCCCCTTCGACACGTTCCTGTCCTGGTTCAAAGACGTGTGGCAGCCCGGTGAGCACATGGCGCTGGTAGGTCCTACCGGCGAGGGCAAGTCGACGTTCGCCGGCCACATCCTATCGCAGCGCAAGTACGTTATGGCGTACGACGCCAAAGGCGGCGACTCCACCTTGGCGAGCTTCGGCTTCACCCGCGTCTCCTCTTGGCCGATGCCGAAGAAGATCCTGGAGGACATAGCAGAAGGCAGAGACGCCCGTATCAACTTGGGCGTTCCGATCCACTACAAGCAGGACTGGCTTGTGAACCGGGGACTGCTTTCCCGGGCGATCGACCAGGTGTTCGCGGACGGAGGCTGGACCGAGTACTGGGACGAGTATCAGCTCTCTACCGACCGCAAGATGGTGTACAAGTTCGGCTCCAAGTCAGAGGAGCACCTGATCGCGGCCCGCGATAAGAAGCTCTCCGTCGTCACCAGTTTCCAGGCCCCCGCGTGGGTCCCCTCCGCTGCTACCCGCCAGTCCACGTGGATCGCGTGCTGGCGTACCCGGGACGAAGACGTCATCAAGTCTCTGGCACGCAAGTTCGGACGCCCGTGGCGCGAATTCAAGCCCATCGTGGAGAACCTGCCCAAGTACCACGTGCTGGTCGGCGGCAGGGATCCGTTCGAACCGCTGGTTCTGACCTCGGTGCCGAAGCTGTGAGCGGGTTCCTGCCCGGGGACCGGGTGTGCGTCGAAGGCTGGGCGGACACAGTGTTCGAGGTGGTGCACGGGCCGGTGGCCAACAGGCTCGCCGACAAGGCACTGCACTGGTATCTGGTCGCCTCCGACGCCGGCCACCTGCTGGTTGAAGCTTCTACCATGTGGCGCGAGGCTTCCGCGGGTCCGTCGATCGGCCACGGCACCTCCATGTTCCGTGACGGCATGCTGTACGTGAAACTGGACAAGACCTGGTGGTTCGCGCACTCTTGGCTCAAAGCCCCCGTGCAGGACGATGAGCACTACCGTTAGAGCAGCCTCCCGCACAGCGTCGCATTGACGGCAGACGCAGAATCCTGAGTCAGGACGATCAGCGCCGCGGAGCTGCCCGCCAGCACGAACACCGGCATCTGGGTCTCTAACGCGAGCGCATACGACGTGTCGATATTCGTGATCATCGCGAGGGCCGCTATCACGGTGCCCGACACGGGGAAACAGCCCGCGCCGGTCACCGTGACCGTGGGCCTGGCGTTCACGACCTGTTTGCTGGTGGTCAGGCCCGCGGACAGCGACACGTAGCCGATGAACATCCTGCCCTTAGGCACCGTAGTCAACGTCCCGGACGCTGACAGGGCGCTGATCAGGACGTTGTCCGATCCGCCCACCATACGGTCGAATGGTATGAACATCAGATGGTGTTGAACGTCGCGGAGCCGACAGCGCGAAATACCGAGCCCGCGCCGAGTGCGGGCACGACGATGTCCAACCCGTCTCCCACCGGCAACTGAAAACCCCTCATCTGCTGCGACAGTACCTTCGCGACCGGCGACACTGCGCGGGCCGCCCAGTTGTTGAACGCCAGATCGCAGCGCGCGATCACCGTGCCCGCCGTGTGCAGCTGCGCCGTCACGGACTGTATGAACACGGCGTCCCCGCTGCCGTCCCCCGTGCCCGTCACGTCCAGAGTCAGATCCCAGATCTGCCACTGCGTCCCGGCTATCACGGGGATCAACACCACAGTGTTCCCAGGCTGGATGTTCCCGGTCTGCCCCGCCTGGATCTGGGAGGCCACCGGACCGGTCGACAGCGTAGTGGTCGTGCTGAACGACGGATACAGGATCGGAGCCTCGTTCACGCTCTGGTTGTGCCCCGTCCACGCCAACTGGTAGTTCGTGTTCGGTACCAGACCGTTGGCCTGGATCGTGATCTGTTCCAGCCCGTAGGCCTGGAAATCCGTCAGGACAGTGAAGCCGAGCCACGTGAGCTCCGGGATGCCGTTGCGGAACATCGTCCAGATCGCAGAGCCGAACAGGGCCTGTTGGCGGACGTTGAGCAGCGCCGTGAAGTTGTACCCGGGGATATTGGGTACCACCGCGGCAATGGTGCCGGTCCATACGGAGCCCTGCTGCGGGACGTCGAACGTGAACACGGCTTGCCCGCCGGCGGACGCGGTCGCGAAAGCCTGCTTGTACAGGGGAGTGGCGCTCATACCGCTGCCGCCCCCACCGTGCCGACTGCTTCCGTGAGAGACACGGCTTTGCCGGCAGAGCCGCTCACCATTTTGCCCGCAGGCTTGGTGCGGGGTGCGAGCTGGTTGCCGCGTGCACGCATCTTCGCTATCTCCGCAGCCTGATCAGGCTTCTCAGATTTGACTGGAGCCGCGGGAAGCTGTGGCACGGGCGGCGAGGGAAGCGCTGCGGCAGCGCTGCGCGCCTGCGCCCGGTCACGCAGGTTCCCGGCGACCTTCGACGGCGGTTCCGACTTGATGATCGTCACTACCGCTATCAGCGCCATCAGGCCGCCCGAGAGCAGCAGCGCCCCGCCGATGACGTCGCGTGCCTGCACCTTGGAGAGCATGCAGAACGAGCCGACATTGCCGATCACCGGGATGGAGAACCCTGAGAACCCGATCAGGCATGTCTTGTCTCCGGTCGGCGCGGACGCCGCCATCCCTGCCGCGGCTGTGGTACCGGTGCCGTTGGGCAGCCCCGCCGTCGTGGGGGTGGTGCCCCCCGACATGTGCGCCTTGTACGCTCCGTTGCTGTACGTCGACCACGCCGTAAGCCCCTGCTTCGATTCCACCGTCACAGCGCTGCGGGCGTTGCCCAGCGGGTCGAAGGTGTCCATCCCGGGCCACGCCTTGCCGTAGATCTGCCAGAGGCCGTGTTCTCCCACCGGGCCGACCGCGTTGGGATTGCCGCTGGATTCTGCAAGTGCGATCGCAGCCATGATCGGCGCTTTGGACGGCGCTCCGCCTGCCTGGATCCACAGGCCCTGCAGTTGCGCGTACGTGTAGTTCGCCATTCAGTGCCCCGCGCTCCAGCCGCCCGTGGACTCTGTGCCCGGCAAGTCGCTGGCCAACCCCGCCGCCTTCGCGTGGATATAGGACACGTACATCATCGACGCTCCCAGCAGCCCTCCCGCGATCACGGGCTTGGCGCTGTGCCCGGTTTTCACGGCGATATAGGAGGCGACGCCGACGAACACCGCGGACTGTACCAGCCCCAGATGTACCCACTTCATGAGGGTGTCCGCACGAGAATCCGCGTTGATCTCAGTGGTCTGCGGTGAAGAGCAGGCCGCGGCGATGATCTCGTAGACCAATCCGCCGGACACCATGAACGCGATAGCGTCCCCTGCGCCGATGCCGCCCGCGATGTCCGCCATGGCCTACCGCGCCGAAAAGATGACCGGGTACACCCAAGTCTTCTGGTCGGTGGAATCCATCATCGGCATCGGGAGCTGCGGTGTGATCTGGATCGAGCCTCCACGTACCAGGTTCCCGCGGGCGTACGCGGCGTGCTGCATCGGCAGGGACGCCGTGGGGTCTCCCGCGTCGTGCGTCTTGGTCGCGATGTTGCTGCGCGTGAACATCTACCGCCCCTTCCCTGCTCGTGCCAATGCCCCGTAGGAGCCCGCGAATGCTGCGGCGACCGGCTTGGGAGCGCCGCGGTCCAGGTCGGAGTCGACGTCGGACCCGTAGCCGGTGAACGCCCACAGCGACTGGTAGCCCACCAGGTCCGGGGTGATCGTCAGCATGTGGTCCGGGATGGAACCGGGCACGTTGTACCCTTCGCCCATGATTTTCAGGGACGGAGCTGCCTGCGGACTGTGAGAGGTGAACTTCGGCATGCCGCTCTCCTTACTTGTTCTGCCACGGGACGGCGACTTCCATACCGGGAATCAGGGCCTTGTTGACATCGATGGGTCCCAGGTGTCCGCGGTTCGCGGAGTCCGCATTGAAGTTCTTCAGGTGCTGTTCGCTGATCCCGTACCGCTTCGCGATATCCGCCCAGGTCTTGCCGCCCAGGGAATCGCCTGCACGCACCTCCAAGGTCGTCAGCGAGCCCAGGTCCGGGGTGGCGACCGCTGTCGACGGGGCACCTTGCAGGTCTTTGATGGCTTGAAGGATCGCTTCCTGTCCCGACAGTTCCCGGTCTTCGCCGTTGTCGGACGGTCCGAGGATCGTGGTCGGAATGTTGCCCGAGGTGTCCGCGGACACAGGACTGGCAGCGGCTGCCGAGTTGGCTTTGCGGGCCTGGTAGAACCGCCAGCCGACCACGAGGGTGACGCCTCCCAGCAGCGCCCACCCCCATACCGGCAGCCGGATCTTGTCCTTCGAGGTGACCTCCGAAGGCTTGGACACGCCCGCCGCGCTAGGCATTGCTGCCCCTGATGCGGGCGTTCAGGTCCGGCCACAGCTGCAGCACCCCGGGCTGCGCCACCTGGTTCTGGCCGCCGACCCTGCGTGTGCGCATCGACACCCCCGCGGTGTTGTACAGGTTGCGCGCCGGAACCGGCATCGGGTTGTCGGATTTGATCCGCACTGGGCCGTGCATGTGCCGTGACGCCTCGCCGGACACGTAGTAGATCGAGGGCAGGATGAAATCGGGAGAATTGTACGAAGGCTGGTTGCCGCGGGTCCCGGACGCAGACGGCGCGACCCCGGGCTTGGGGGCGTGTACCGCCATGGTGCCGGGGTTGCCGACGACGCCCGCCATGCCCCAGAACGTGGAACGCCCCCCTGCCTGTGTGAGCTGCGGAGTGAACGCGGCCTCTGAGCCGGGGCGGGTCCCGGCTACGGTGTACCTCACTTCGTGCTCACTCCGAGCAGACCGTTGATGCCGGGCTTCTCGACGGCCACCAGGCCGTTGGCGGCTGCGGTGGTGCCCGCGGGGTGGATCAGGAAGTCGGCGATGATCACTCCGATGACGCCGAGGCCGAGCAGTCCGATGAACGTGGTGGGGCGCATGTCAGTCCTTACTTCTTGGCTGCGGGGGCTCCGGGGATACCCGGCTGGCCGGCACCGAACAGGTTGACCCACGCTGCGGCGTCGAAACCGAACGCGAGAGTGGTGGCCAGCGAAGGCTGAGCCATGTGCAGCAGACCGAGCAGTGCGAACAGTCCGCTGGACGCGAGCAGCTCGCCGGGCAGCGGCGGTCGGTGTTTCTTGCCGACCGCCCGGTACGTGATGATGCCTTCGCCCAGCAGCCACGCCACGATGATCGGGTTCACTTGGACACCACGATCCCGCCCGGGTAGTTGCCTTTGGGGTCCGGGTACGTGCCGGGCGGCTTGTTGCGGTACTGGTCATAGAAGGGGTCGGCCGGAGCCTGCTGTGACGGCAGACTGCCGCCGCCCAGCTTGAGCTGCCCCAACGTGCTGCCCAGCGCGCCCAGTGCTCCGCCGGAAGCCGCCGGCGGTCCGCCGGCGGCCTGCTTCGACGCAGCACCGTTGATGTTGAGCACCGCGGTATCAGGCAGTTGCGCAGGGGGCCACGCCCCGGCGTAGGCAGAGGGCTTCACGATCGTGGTCAGAGGCAGGTCGTAACCCTTGACCAGGGTCCAACCCCAGAACACGACCGTGTAGGAGCCCCACAGCAGCCCCATGCCCAACACCACCACGCGCCTGCTCCTAGTCCGTCGGGTTGCCCTGCGTCAGCGTCAGGGTCGCAGCGTTCGCCGCGACCACCGCGGTGTTGGTCGTGGAGGACACGGTCAGGACGTAGGCGACGCCCGCTCCCTGCAGAACGGAGCCCGGGGCGTTCAGGGACGCGGCCTGCGCGGGGATCGTGTTGTTCGACGCGATCAGCGTGGGCGCGAAGTCCAACGCGGTCAGGTTCAGGGTAGCCACGGTGCCCGCCGCGCCCGCGACGAACGTCGTGGACGCCGTGGTGCCGATCTGCGTGCCGGTCGGGGTGGTGACGACCAACGCCCCGGCGGAGAACGACGCCTGGCGGATGCGCAGCGTCAGCGCCGTGGTAGCGGCGTTGATCGTGCTGAAGTTCACCGACGCTGTCAGGGTGTTGCCGTACCCCGACGGGTTGTCGAACGGCAGCACGCACACGGCGACCACGGATTCGGTGCCCGCGGTCGTGGTGAACGCGGTGAGGTTGGCGACGGTGATCGCCTCGGTGACAGCCATCGCGATCAGCCTGCCTGAGTCTTCATGGGCTTGACGAAGCGGTGGAAGGCCCACACGCCCCCGACGCCGACCAGGACGCCGACTACGAAGTGACGGGACATGCTGTTCTCCTTAACGGGGAAGTGTGTGCCAGATCCACAGCAGGATCAGGGCGCTGATCGTTCCGGCTCCTACCGCGCCGATCGCGGCGGTCCGCGAGCCCCCGGTGCCTTCGGTGCTGATGCCGAAGGCGCGGGAGGACAGGGAACCGGCGTCGTTCGCCCCGGCTGAGGCATACGACGGGGGCGGGGCGTAGGTCACGCCGATGTTCGATCCGAGGTTGAGACCAGCCATGATGGGTCAGTCTCCTTACACTTCGGGGAGGCCCTGGATGAGCGTCCCGGACGGGATGACCTGTCCGGCGATCACCGACAGGGTCGCCGGGGCGTTGCCGATGGTGCCCCACGGAGCGCCCTGCAGCTCGATCAGCGTGCCCGGGTTCGTCGAGAGGTACGTCTCCCCGGTGTCGAACAGTCCCTCGTCGACCTGCGAGAGAGAGGTACGCCGGGAGAACGCGATGACGCCGGTGGGACGCGAGGTGTTCTCGTACGCGATCTGCATGTCGTCGAACACGGTCTGGATGTCGGTGTCCCACAGCGGCACACCGTCGACCAGCACGCGCAGCCGCGAGGGCCATGCGTCGACGCGTGCTCCGGTGGAGTCCCGCATCTCGAACACCAGGCCGGTGAGGTAGCCTCCCAGTCGCGGCAGCTGCACGATGACGGAGGACGCGGAGCCGATGGTGGGGTTGCACTGCTGGTACACGTACTGACAGGTGGTGCCCAGTCCCGGGGGGGCGACGTTGACGCCTTCGGGCAGCCAGTAGAAGTCGACGTCGTTCTGCAGTGCGAGCGTCGGGTTCGTGGTCGCGGGAGCGGTGGAGTAGATGGTGCCCGCGGTCGCGAGGTTGATGTTCAGGGTCGGCAGCAGCGACGCGTTCGCGCCGGAGATCACGCCGTAGCCCTTGGCGAATTCGAACGGCAGATGGGTGGACAGCACGAAGTTGCCGTTGCCGCTGACTCCGGAGAAGGACTGGAGGTTGGAGACGTCGCGGGTCGCGCCGCGGCCGAAGGACCCGAAGTACTTGGGGATCAGGTACATCGCCTCGTAGCCGGGGGCGACGATCAGCGGGGTGCCGAACGCGTCCTTGAGGGTGACCAGTGCGGCGAGGTTGTACGGGGCGTCCGCGGCGGGCACTGCGCCGCCGCCGGTGCCGCCGGTCGCGGTCCACTTCAGGCGGTAGCCGCGCAGGTAGCCGGGGGTGGCGACCAGGGGCTGGGTGATGGTGCCTCCCAGGGCCTGTCCGCTCACGACGTACTGGGAGCGGCGGCCGGGCTGGGAGTGGCGGATGAACGGGCCGCCGGCGGGTTCGACGGTGGTCTGCGGCTGTTGCTTGCCTGCCGCGAGGCCGGAACTGTTGGCCGCTGGGCTCACGAGATCACACTCACTGTGCTGGCGACTGCGTGCGAGACGCTGCCGGGGGCGGAGTCCTGGAAGGTTTTGGCTGCCCAGAGGCGGGCTTGTCCGAGGACGGGGTGCATGAGGACGATCGCGATCAGTGTGATCTCGAACATGCGTCGTGTTGGGATGCGGATCCCCACCTTTCTGGGCTTGCGTGCTTTTCACAGTGTAGGGGTGTCACCCGGTTGGCGCTACAACGTGTCTGTTGTACGGGTCAAGGCTTGCAAACCCCACGGCAAGTGTGCGAAGGTGCTCGTCGGAGGTGCATATGCTGGATCCTCCAGTGAAAGAAACCCTGAACTTGGACGACCTCGCCAAGCGCTACTACGTCGACCGGCGCACGGTCCTGAAATGGGTCCGCCAAGGCAAGGCCCCCAAGGGGCAGAAAATCGGCAAACAGTGGCTGTTCAGCGCCACCGCCGTACTCCAATTCGAGAAAGAGCGTGAACGATGAGCAAGAACACCGAGCTCGACACCCCGGCCCGCCCCGTCCTGGCCCTCATGGGAGAACTGCAGGAACGCTCCGCCGCGACCCTGGGGGACGCCGGCAAGGCGGAGATCACGGCGCAGTCCGTGGACCGCATCATGGAAGCCGACAGCCTCGACGCCCTGTTCGACGCAGTCGGAATCTCCAAGCTCACCTCGTCGCAGGACCTGGAGAACGTCCCGCTACGTGTCTCCTCGATCGAAGTGCGCGCCTCGGACCAGAAGTACGCCGCCGGCGGCCTGGGGGCGTTCGTCGTCGCCCAGTACGCGAACCTGGAGACCGGGGAGCTCGGCGCGATGGGCACCGGCGCGCCGAAGCTGGTGGCGTTCTTCGTGAAGGCCGAGAAGCTCGGGGCCTTCCCGATCGACGTGGTGATCCGCGGGAAGGACACCGCGGGCGGCACGATGCTGTACCTGGAGAAGTGGGGCAAGTAGTCTGGGCTGTGCCCAACAGTCCGGACAGCACGAACGCCGCCCGGAGCGCGAGATACGGGCGGCGTTCGTGTGTGGGGAGAGACTACGGCCTCGATCCCCACGCCCTGCACCGAGAGGAAGTTTAACCTTGAACAAGCCGCGATACAACCCCGCTACCGACCGCTGGTTCCCTCTCGCATGCGGACACAACGCCTACCCTGACGACGTGAGCTATAAGCCCGCGGGTGCGCCTCTGCAGTGGCTGTGCTCTCGCTGTGATCAGTGGACGGCGCGGATGCCGGCGGCGGTGCGGCGCGAACAGGCGCAGGCCCGCAGGCCCGTACAGGGGGAGCTGTTCTGATGTTCGCCTTGATCGAGGTCTACAGCATCCTCGCGTTCTTGTTCTTCGTGTACTACCTGCTGACACGCGGCTGACACGGTGGCCCGGGAGCGGGATTATGCGGCCGAGTACCGGCGCAGGCTGGAGCGCGCCCGGGAGCGCGGCGTCACGGACAAGGCCGCGGCCCGCGGACATCGCTCGCGTGAGGCGGAGAACGCGGCACGTCGGGCGAAAACGGAGCGGGAACGTAAAGAGCGCGCGGCGAAGGACCGTAAGAACGCTGCGGCGCGTGCGAGGCGGGCGCTGCTGGGAACGGTGCGGTCTCTGGCCCGCGAGGGCGAGGCTCTGGGGTTGTCGTATGAGGACCACGGGGACCGGTACGGGGTTCTGAACGACGCTGTGCGGGAGTTGGGCGTGTCGTGGACGGTCGCGAGGCTGCGGACGCAGATCGCCGACACGGAGCAGTATTCGAGGCTGAATCCTGTTCCCGGTCATAATCATTGGGTGGCGCGGGATCGGGATAAAGACGAAATTCTGTGGTATTACCACGGCTACTATTAGGAGCGCGAGATGTGGTTTTTCAAGAAGCACGTGTGCGAGATCAAAATGGTTGAGAAGACCGTGCACGTCCCCTGTGTCCCGGGCACGATCCGTCTGGAGCACGTGCATTCCCAGGCTCCCCGTCCCAGGCCCCGGTACGCGTACGTGGAGACCCAGACGCCGGAGGGGATGCCGCTGCGCGGAGGACCGGTTTCGATCGGGAACTCTAGCGGCCCGTTCTACCTCGAAGTCCTGATCCCAAAGACAAACGGGGGCTTCTTCCGGGAGAACGTGCGACTGTTCCTGGACTACTGATGCCGTCCGCCGAGTACATGCGTGAATACCGCAAGTCGCGCCCGGAATTCCGTGACCGCGAGCGTGCTGCGGACCGGGCACGGAAATACTCCGCCTATCACGCAGAAGGAAAACCGCTCAAGCCGTTCGCCGGAGTGGACGGCGAGTCCTGTATCAGCAACGGCCAGCCCCGGTACACACTGCTGCGCGCCGGAGAGCATGTGCTGATGAATGACGTGGGACTGTCGCACAAGGATGTCCTGCCGTGGCTGACGCAGTTGCCTGCCGACGTCGCCTATGTGGGGTTCGTGTTCGATTACGACGTGACGATGATCCTGCGTACCGCGCCGTGGCGCAAGCTCGTGGAACTGGTGCGGTCGGGTTCGTGTTTCATCGGGTGCTACCGGATCACATACCGTGCGCGGTCGTTTTTCTCGGTGCAGCAGTTCGCTGTAGACAACGGGATATGGTCGAAGGACCCGACTGCGCGCCGCTTCTACGTGTCCGACACGATCAAACTGTTCCAATCGGCGTTCGTGAAGGTCATGGACGACTGGGAGGCGCTCACGCCGCAGTTGCGGGACCTGGTGAAGCAGGGCAAGGACAAGCGGGCGTTCGTGGAGCATCTGGACGAGGAGGTGATCGAGTACAACCGGCTGGAATGCGTCGCTTTGGCGGAAGTGATGGAGAAGGTGCGCCAGGCCGCGCACGAACTGGACATCCGCCCGACGCGGTGGGAATCGCCCGGACAGCTCGCAGCATCGTTGATGGCTAACCACGACACCCCCCGGAGGAAAGAGTATGAGGATCGCTGGCCGAAGCAGGTCTTGGATGCGGGGCGCGCCGCTTACTACGGGGGCAGGTTCGAACCGTCGAGGTTCGGGCGTGTCCGGGAGCGCGTCACTGAGATTGACCTCGGTTCGGCTTACCCGGATGCGCTCACGCGCCTGCCGTGTGTCCGGCACGCGAAGTGGGTCCACTGCGGATCCGACCCCGCTCAGTCCGGGGTGGGAGGCGTACTTGCGGAGCCTTGCCGGCCGCGACTCCTTCGCATTCGAACTGCGCCTGCCGCGGGAGCAGACGGCAACGTCATCTACTGGGGCCTCCCGTTCCGGGACAAGGACGGCGGCGTCTGGTTCCCGCACACGGTGGAGGGCTGGTACTGGGATTTCGAGGTTGCGCAGGCTCTTCACCAGGACGTGACGGTGTTGGAGTCGTGGGAGTGGCGGACGGACTGTGAGTGTGAGCAGCCGTTCGCGTGGATTCCCGGCTTGTTCGAGGCTCGCAAGCGGATGGGGAAGTCCGCGAAGGGCAAGGTACTCAAGCTGGCTATGAATTCTTTGTACGGGAAGTTCGCTCAGACTGTCGGGAGTCCTGTTTATGCGAATCATGTGGTGGCGTCGTTCATCACGGCGCAGTGTCGGGCGCGGGTTATGGCAGCTATCCACGCCCACGGATGCGGACTGGCAGGCGGCGAGGGAACGTGCGGTGGCAACTGTGTCATGGTCGCTACCGACGCAGTGTTCGTCACCGGAGACGTGCAAGTTCCGCTCACAGACGGCCTCGGAGGCTGGGAGGCCAAGCCGTACCCCGAGGGCATCTTCGTAGTGCAGGCCGGCGTGTACTGGTCGGAGTCGGACGCGTACACGAAAACGCGGGGCACCCCGCTTAAGCTGATCATGGAGAAGCGTGATGAATTCGAACGGGCCTATCGTGACATGGTGGCGTCGGGCGATTTACGGCGAGGAGACGTGTACGTGCCATGCCAGAGGTTTGTGGGACTTCGTGACGCTGTGCATCGCGGGAATGCTGTACGGCTGGGTTCTTTCGTCTGGCTGGGAGCGGAGAACGAACGACCGGGGAAGCGGATCGGTTTCGACTGGTCGGGGAAGCGGCGGCCGGAGCCGGTGGAGGCGTCAGACTCGTTGATCACGTTGCCGCGGGATCCGCACTTCGATCCGCGATCCCGCGCCTACCCGAAAGTTGTGCCGGGCTTGGAGCGGGATGCGGAGCTGGGGAAGTTGGACGACTCTCCGGAGTGGTTGGGGCAGCTCGGACTGTTCTAGGCCGTCCGGGTGATCCGGTGCGTGAAGGGTTGCGAGAGTGCGCAACAGGGTAGATTGTAATTAGTGAAGGAACTGCCTCACACGGGAAGGAAAGACCGTGAACAACTACCGCGTCACTTACCAGACGAAGACCGAACTGTCCGCAGCCAGCTACGAAGATGTTGTGGAATTCTACGCGACCACCCGCAAGGAAGCCGTCGTCAAGGCCTTCGACTACCTCTGCGACTGCGGCCACGCCGTCCTGAACCTGCGCGCCGAGTACCTGACCGAGGTCACATCATGACCCTCTCCGACCTGCAGACCTACGAACAGCGCATCGAAGCCCTCTTCACCGACGAGCACGCCGAAGCCGTAGCCGTCAACGTCGCCTTCGGCTGGCTGATCTCCGCCGCCGAAGCCGGTCGCACCGTCGACCCGCAGGAACTCCTGGACTACCTGCTGGTCCGCGCCGAGCGTGTCCACGACGGGGAGCACCTCTCGTGACGCTGCGCACGAAAGCAATCCTCGTGGTCGCCGGGCTGCTGATCGCAGGGTTTGCCGCAGGCCGCCTGTGGAACCCGGACCGCGGCGTAGTCACCGAGTGCGTTTACACGTCCGGAACTGCCGTCTGCGTCAGCGCCACGCCCGCCCAATTCCAGCAGGAGCGTTCATGGAACCTTCCGTAGACTTCCCGATCCTGATGCGCGCCCGCCTACGCCACGCCTCGTTCCAAGCCGAACTGTACCGTCGCAGCGGGTACCGTACCGAAGAACTCCACGCGTACAACGTGATGCTGTTCGCCCTCGGCGTGTACCCGCAGGAGCTCGGACTGATCGAAGGCCAGGTACATTGATGCCCCGAACAGCAGACTTCAAGGCTCGGCAATGGCAGCAAGTTGCCGAGCGTGTAAAGAAAATTCCGCCGAGTATGAACGAAGAGTTCGTCATCTGGCTTACTGGATACGTTAATGAGATGTGCGTGTCCGGAGACGTGAGAGCAAAAGACGTCCTGCGCGCATGGCGGAGCGCACTATCTTACGTCGAAAGAAAAATACAATCCTCCGGGCCGGGAGCATTCTGATGGACTCCTACACGGCGCAACAGCTCGTAGACGCACTGCGTGCGCAGGCCGGAGCGGGAAAGTACAGGATCTACCGGGGGTTGGGCGGAGTCTGGTATCTCTCGGACTGCGACTACATGCCGATAGCTTCCCGTTCCACGTTCGAAGAGATCCGTCAAACCTACCTCGAAAGGCTGCAAGCGTGAGCGCGAACCTCGTCAACCTCCTCGACAAGATCACAGAAGGGCGGGAACTGCCCGAAGGCTGCACTCACTGGGCGATCCGATCCGTACATCCCGACCTGACCTCGTCCCGCGGCTACCAGTGGTCCTACCCCGGCCAAACCGCTACCGCGCCCGGACCGATCGACAGCGGCAACAGCGACGGATGTCCCTCCAACGTCGGAGACGGGATCTGCGCCGCCACCACGTGGGCCGGCATGGCGTCCGGTTCCATCCCCGCCATCACACTGCTACTCGTCGCCTACAACGACGCAGACGTACTCGGACGGACCGAATCGGAAGGGAAGTTCCGTGCCAGCTCCATGAGAGTCGTAGAACTTCTCGACGGTGCGAAACTACTTCGCGAACATGGAACCAGGGCGGACCTCGCCGGGGCGAACCTCACCAGGGCGAACTTCACCAGGGCGTACCTCGCCGGGGCGAACCTCACCAGGGCGAACCTCACCAGGACGGACCTCACCAGGGCGTACCTCACCGGGGCGGACCTCGCCGGGGCGGACCTCGCCGGGGCGTACCTCGCCGGGGCGTACCTCGCCGGGGCGGACCTCGCCGGGGCGTACCTCGCCGGGGCGGACC
>Ga0137407_10001623_pt1 | contig 14699 bp, 13 predicted proteins | sample CZOMad2_2_16fung_FD_108410 | JGI IMG/M metagenome (GOLD analysis project Ga0137407, IMG submission 108410) | Vadose zone soil fungal communities from Angelo Coast Range Reserve, California, USA - CZOMad2_2_16fungal (Illumina Assembly) | ecosystem: Environmental > Terrestrial > Soil > Vadose...
GACGCTCCTTCCACCGTCTGACGGGCTCGCGGCTCTCTGGCAAGCAAGGCGCGCACGAGTTTGGCATAGAGGTCGACGGCCCGGGTGAGTTCGCGCTTCTCAACAAATTCGTGATCGGTGTGCGCGTTCAGAATCGAACCAGGACCGAGCAACAACGGCGTGCCCCATTTGGATAGGTAGGGAATATCGGTGGTGAAGCGCACAAGGCATGGCTCAAAGCCATCGATGGTCTGCAAGTGTACGGGCTCGTGCTCGGACGAATACTCCACCTGGGCACGCCCTGCGAGTGCGTTTTCAAGTATCGACTTTACCGCGCCTGCTGTGCTGACAAGCCGCAATTGCAAATCCGCATAAGCTTCATCCGAAACAACATTCGCTCGCGTGCCGCCGCCAATCACACCGATGTTGCAAGTAGTCTCACCCAAGAGTCGATCGCTGGGCCACTGGCATTTGCGAACGCTCTCGAGAACGTCCAATAGTTTTTCAATGGCTGATTCACCTTGTTCCGGATACGCCGAATGCGCGGCGCGTCCTTTTGCGCGCAACTTGAGCCTCAGCGACCCCTTGGTCGCACTCGCCAGCTTATTATCCGTCGGCTCGCCATTGATCAGATACTCGGGTGGCTGCGCCAGTTCCTTCTTATTCGCAAGCTGCGCGCCCAAGCTTCCCTGCTCTTCGTCCACCGTAAACAACATGCCTATTTCCCGCGCGCCTTCTTCACGCAGACGCTCGGCCGCCACGATCTGCGCAGCGATGATTCCTTTAGCGTCGCATGCCCCACGGCCGAAGATCTTTTCTTCGTTTTCACTGGAAACGATATGAGGAGGCACTGTGTCCAGATGCGTTGAGAGCACGACTCGCGGCCAGGCGCCGGTAGTGGCAAACACATTGAAACGATCGTTTTCAACTTCCTGCATTTCGACCACATAACCCAAACCTTCAAGGTGCGCTTTTAGAAACAGCCCAGCCAACTTCTCCTCACCGGTCACCGAGGGAATGTCGATCAGTTTGCGCGTTAGCTCGATAACATTCATGGTAGAGGCTGGTCTTTGCGACTACGCGGAAACTTCGGCGCCAAGGTCGTTGAATTCCCGCAGGGCGTCTTCACTTTCTGAACTCTCAAAGAATTCTGCATGCAGGCGGGCCACAGTTTCGCGAACACGAGCCTCTTCCACTGCAAAGGTGAGGTTTATTCTCGAGGCGCCTTGTGAGATCAGCGAAACGTTTATGTCGCTAATCGTCGAGAAGATGCGTGCTGCAATACCGGGAGTGCTGCGCAAACCCTCACCAACGACACAAAGAATCGCCCGTTTTTCTTCAACTGTTACCGAACCAAGCTTTTCCAGTTTCGCCAGGATCTGTGGTAGTGACGTCGTATCGTCAAGTGACAAAGACACGCTCACTTCAGATGTAGTCACAACATCCACGGCAGTCTTGTGTTCATCGAAGATTTCAAACAAAGCGCGCAGAAACCCGTAAGCGCCAAGCATTCGTGTCGAAGTAACCTGAACAGTTGTAACACCCGTCTTATGGGCGATGGCCTTGACCGTTTGCGGCGATTTCTTTGTTTCTCCAATAACCAGCGTGCTGCCACTTTCCTGGGCGCGGGAGTTACAGATCCGAACGGGAATGTCCCTTTCAATTGCCGGATGGAGGGTCTTCGGATGAAGCACTTTAGCGCCGAAATAGGCTAATTCGGCTGCTTCCTCGAAAGAGAGCTGAGGGACTGTACGAGCGTGTGCTACCAGGCGAGGATCTGCCGTCAGCACGCCGGGCACGTCAGTCCATATTTGAATTTCCTTTGCTTGTAAGGCGGCGCCGATGAGCGCGGCGGTGTAATCCGAGCCACCACGCCCTAAGGTTGTCGTCGCTCCGGTAGTCGTGGATCCGATAAAACCTCCGAGCACGGGAACACACGACGATTTGACAAGAGACAGCAGTTGCTCCTGCGTGTTGCGAAAAGTTTCAGCCATCAAGGGCGCTGCGCAGCCGTGTTCGTCGTCAGTGACAATGCAACGCCGGGCATCAACATCCCTGCTCAGAACTTTGTTTTCTCCCAGCACCGCCGCGAGCATCGCTGCCGACAGCCGTTCACCATAAGAAACAATCGCATCCTCAAAAAACTTGCGTCGTTTGCGATTATTACCAACTTCGGCAGCCGCTGCGTTCAATAATTTCGCAATCTCAGCGCGGCTTTGGTTTACCAGCTCGCGCACGCGTGGGGCCTCTTCGGACAACAGCGCGTCTATTACCCGCAGATGACGATCGAAGTGCTTCTCAAGCGCAGCCGTCCCTCCGGCGGCCCCGACATTCAACGCTTCTTGCACACTGCCAAGTAGCGCATCAGTAAAGCCCGCCATAGCGGAGACGACAACAACCGGCCGTAGCGACCGCCGGTCACAAACGATGCCCGCAGCATTCTTGAAAGCAGTAGCGCCTTCCACGGACGTGCCGCCAAATTTCATGATGGTTGGTTTCATACAGGCTCGTTCAGTCTAGCACCTGGCGACGCTCGACCGGGCAAGCTCATCAAGGGTGCGCATGTTTTATTTGGACTAGATGATTAGCAAATCGCAATTCAGAGTTCAAACTGCCTTGGCCTTCCAATTTCCTCTGCGAAAGACCAGCGCGCTGACGATGGCCAGGGTTGAAAATGCAATTGTGATTGCCAGGAAGACGCCACGAGGTCCCAGGCCGAAAACGATTGCCAGCACGTAAGCGAGCGGAAGCTCCCATAACCAGAAAACGAACAAGTTGATGATCGTCGGTGTCCAGGTGTCACCGGCGCCGTTGAACGACTGCGTCAACACCATGCCGTAAGCGTAAAAGAGAAATCCGTAAGCAACGATGCGCAGACAGTCAACGCCATAAGGCACAACATTTGGATCCGTGGTGAACAAACCAATAATCTGTCTGGCGAAGAGAACGAAGATCAATCCTACCGAGCCCAGGAAGATCAGGTTGTAGAAACCCGCTTTCCACACGGCACGCTCGGCGCGATCGGGTTTCTTCGCGCCCAGCGCCTGCCCCACCATCGTGGCCGCGGCGTTTGACATTCCGAATGACGGCAGCAGCGCGAAAAGGACCACGCGAATGCCGATGATGTAGCCGGCAACCGCGTCCGTGCCAAAACTGGAGATGGTGCGCACCAGGCCAATCCAACTTGCCATACCGATAAACACCTGGAAGGTTCCGGTGGCGGACAGCCGCACCAGCCGCGCCATGATTGCCGGCTCGAATCGAAAATGACTGCGCTTGATTTCAAAGCGTCCGCCTTTACGAACCAAACGGCTGAACGCATAAAGCGCTCCGGTGCCGCGTCCAATGTTGGTCGCGACTGCTGCGCCTACGATGCCCAGTTTTGGGAATGGACCCAGACCGAAGATGAAACAGGGACCGAGCACGATGTTGATGGCGTTTGCCAGCCACAAAACGCGCATTGCGATTGCGGCATCGCCCGCGCCGCGGAAGATGGCGTTGATCATGAACAGCATCATGATCGTGACGTTGCCCGCGAGCATGATTGTGGTAAATCCCCAACCTTGCGCCACTACCTCAGGCGAAGCACCCATTATTGAAAGCAGTTTCGGGGCTAAGGGAGCACCCACAAGCGCGATAACCGTCGACACGATCAAACCCAATGCCAGCGCCTGTATCGCCGCTCGTGCTGCTCCATCCGGATTGCGTTCTCCGATCCGTCGCGCGACGGTAGCGGTGGCCCCAATGCTCAAGCCGATGGCGATTGCGTACATTAGAGTCAACATTGACTCGGTAAGTCCGACTGTCGCCATCGCTGCAGGTCCGAGATAGGAAACCCACTTGATGTCTACCACTGCGAAGATGCTCTCCATGCACATCTCGAGCACCATCGGGATTGCAAGCATGATGATTGCGCGGCCAATCGGTCCTGAGGTGTAGTCGCGATGGCTGCCGCGCAGCGATTCGCGGATCGCGCTCCACAGACTCTGGGGCTCGGCGGTGGCGGCGGCTGTAGCGCCAGTGGCGGCGTCCGTCGTCGGAGCACTGGTAGTCGCCTGCGCGAATTCTGTTGTTGTCGGCAGACCTTCTGAATCTGACATTGTTCTTCTCAGTTAGATATTTGACTACGCGCTCAGTTGTTTGGTTCTAACGCAGAAACCCTGGCGAAAGTTCTGTTCCGCGTGGACTGGCTTTGCTTACAAATCCAGTTTGTAGGCTTGATCAGCTCTCGACGCCAGATGATCGGAAGCCATGGGCCTAAAACCAAACTTGTTATAGAGCTGGTTGGCGGCGACGAGTTTGCTTGAAGTCTCCAGAACCATCTGTTTGAACCCCAGCGCTCTCGCCCCCGCGATTGCTCTCTCCAGAACGTACTTACCCAAGCCCAGGCCTCGAGCGCTCGGGATAAAATACATCTTTCTCAGCTCGCAGGTTGTTTTGTTAATCGGATAGAGTCCGACGCTGCCAAGCATATTTCCGCCGTCCTCAATCACTTCAAAGAGGCCGCCTCGTTGGAGGTAGTTTGCTTCAATGTCTTGCAGGTCGGCGTCTGTCGTTTCCGGGTCAGGCTTTAAACCGTATTCCGCCAGGACGCCAAAGACTAATTCAGCCACGCGTTCGCGATCATTGTTGGTTGCCGAACGAATTGTCAGGTGGGAAAAATCCTTTGGCAGCATCGTTGGTCATTACTCATTACCCATTACTCAGTACTCATTACTTACTTATTAACTCTTCCGAAATCATCCTGCAAACGCACAATATCATCCTCGCCAAGATAATTACCCCGTTGTACTTCAATAAAAACAAGTGTCGCTTCGCCCGGGTTTTCCACCCGGTGCGCCGCGCCGATCGCGATATCTATTGCCTGGCCCGCTTCTACAATTATTTCCCGATCGTCGAGAGTGACCTTTGCGGTTCCCTCAACCACCACCCAATGTTCGGCGCGCTGGGCATGTTTCTGATAACTCAAACGCTTGCCCGGCAACACTTCGATTCTTTTGACTTTGAAGCCGTCCGCTTCATCAAGCACCGTAAAGGTTCCCCACGGCCTTCGATCGAACCGCGGCGAGTTATCAGACTCTTTTTCACCCATGCCTGTTCTCCGAAGCATAGCTGTAACGCAAAATGTTGGTTTGCGGTCTTGGGTGTCCTTGTCTACCGTCCCGACCCGCTACCCAGGCGTCAGAGCCGTTCCGAGCAACCAACAGTTTGCGTTACGTTACTGTCGCTTGAAATATTGCACTGCTCGTTCGTGTTTTTCCGCCGCCGCCCTCGTAGCGAACGTTCCGAGGTTCTTGCGCTTGCCCGTTTTCGGATCCTTTTTCTTAGAGTAGAGCCGATACTTCCCGGACTTCAGTTTGCGGATCATCCCTCACATCCTTTGATCTTCTATTCATCTCGCGGCTGCAACGCGGTACTTTTGCTGGCTGGTCTTCTTCTTCGTCTTCTTCTTCTTTGTTCTCCGACGCAACTCGGGCGCATATCGTCCGGTGCGCTCCAGCTCGTGAATCGTATAACCGGTATCGAAGAGCTCGCCCGCAGGGTTTGCCGTATCGACGCTGTAATCAAAAATTCTTCCGTCGGTGCGAACGTAAACCGAACCTCGCCGGCCGTCCATATATTGCTCGCTGGTTAGCAACGCATACAAATGGTGACGCGTTCCCAGGGTGCCGGTCGGATGGCAGGGAATAAACTCTTTGCCATTTGGCAGCCGGTAAATATTCAATTCCAGCAGAACACTTCGCCCATAACGTTGCAGGCGCGGCACGAAGCCTTCGGGCAACCCGAATCGCTGCGCTGGAGGGGGAGTACGGTTTCTTGCTCTACTTATCCGACGTCGGGGAAAAACCGCATTAAGGGAAGTGCTGGTTAATTCATTTGGTCTGTTTTGTTGCTCGGGATCCACGGGAAGATTTTCAAATGATGGACCGGCCCCAGCCAGGAACTTCCGGCACGCGTCGCGTAGTTGATCCGAACCGTCAAGCAAGCCGTCGCTCATCTGTTTCAGTGTAGCGCGGCCTGTAAGAACGGTCTCAACCTTCTGGCCTTCGGTCAGCTCGGCCCAAACTTGATCGCCGACGATCGACTTCGACATTTTCAAAGGCGAGTTTACTCAATTCCCTGAAGCTTGCAAGAAAGTTTTGGCGGAAAGTTAAATGCATTTGGTCAGAGGTTGCTGGAGTTGTAGGGCTTTGTTAATGAAAATCATGCGAAGGTGCGGCGGCTACCTTAAAGGAGAGCGCGCGGACGCTTTTTGCTTTTACAGAAAACACGTTGTCCTGATTTTGTAGTTTGCCTGTGATCAGAAGAAAGGGATGGTCAACTAAAACTAAACGATACTTATCGAACAGTTGTGGCGTGATGATAACGTTTGCCACCCCTGTCTCGTCTTCTAAAGTCAAAAACACAAATCCTTTCGCCGTGCCGGGACGCTGCCGCACAATCACCCAGCCGGCCACGCTGATCGCGCTGCCATCACGCATCTGCTGCATATCGATGGCGCGGCAAGCGCCAAGCTTATTCAACTCCGCTCGATGATAAGCAACCGGATGCCGTCCGATCGTTAATCCGGTGCCACGAAAGTCGGCATCCATTCTCTCCGGCCGCGTCATAGGAGCCAACGGTGAATTGCCGTACATTTCATGAAGCTCTTCATAAAGCTCTCCCGCCGGCCGCGCGACTCGTTCAACCTGCCACAGTGCATCGCGCCGCGTAGTACGTTGGTCCAAAGTCCAATGTCCAATGTCCAATGTCCGTCCAGCGACAGGAGTTTGGAACATTGGACCGGTCTTTGAACTTTCTTGTTTTTTCGACTTTGGACTTTGAACTTCGGACTTTGGACTAATGTTTTGAATGAAATTCAACGCCCCTACTGCCGCCAGCTTCCTCATTTCATCCTTGCGCAACTCCGGCGCGCGATTGTGTAGATCATCGATGCTGATAAATGGCGATTTAACTCGCTCGCGCACAATCGCCTTTCCTGATTGCTCGCTCAGACCTTTCACATATCTCAACCCGAGACGCAGAACAAGTTCCTTTCCCTTTCCCCCTTTTCCTTTACCCCCTTCTTCCTCGATGATGCACAACCAATCCGATCGAGTTACATCAACCGGTCTGACTGTCAGCCCATGTCGCTGCGCATCCTTGACGAGTGTGAAAGGTTGATAGAAACCCATCGGCTGGTTGTTAAGAATTGCCGCCGTGAAAGCGGCGAGATAATGACACTTCAAATAAGCGCTGGCGTAAGCAATTAAGGCGAAACTGGCGGCGTGTGATTCAGGAAAACCGTAAAGCGCAAACGATGTGATCGCCTGCACGATCTCATCCTGCGCTTTGTTTGTAAGTCCTTTGCGCGCCATGCCCCGGCGTAGTTTTACTTCTATTTCCTTCATGCGCGCCTCGGAGCGTTTGAATCCAAAAGCACGCCGCAGCTCTTCAGCCTCGCCGCCGGAAAAGTCGGCGCAGATCATCGCCACCTTCAACAACTGTTCCTGAAACAATGGCACGCCCAGCGTGCGCCGGAGCACCGGCTCGAGCAAAGGATGTGGATAAACAACCGGCTCGCGGCCTTGCCGGCGTTTCAAATAAGGATGGACCATGTTGCCGACAATCGGGCCGGGCCGAATAATTGCCACCTGCACTACGATGTCGTAAAACTTTTGCGGCCGCAGTCGTGGCAGACATGACATCTGGGCTCGACTTTCAACCTGAAACATACCAATCGTGTCGGCTTGTTGTAAGGCCCGGTAAACCGCGTCATCGTCCTGCGGCAGATGGGCAAGGTCGACCTCTTCTTTGTAGGAGTCCCTAATCAGTTCGATTGAGTCTTCCAACACGGCCATCATTCCGAGTCCCAGCAAATCAACCTTGATTAGCCCCAGGTCGGCGCAATCTTCTTTGTCCCATTGAACGACGACGCGGCCAGGCATTGCCGCGGGCTCGAGCGGCACCACCGAGTCGAGTTGTCCCTGGCAAATCACCATGCCGCCGGAATGTTGGCCCAGGTGTCGCGGCAGATCCTGCACCATTCCGTAAAGCTCAAAGAATTTTTTAATGCGCGGATTTCGTAAGTCGAGCCCGGCATCACGAAACTGTCGCTCGGTTGAATCTTTGGGATCTTTCCATTCCCAGGTGTGCACCAGCCCGGAAAGTCGGCTTAGTGTTTCGTCATCAAAACCGAGGGCTTTGCCAACTTCGCGCGCCGCCGATCGGCCCCGATAAGTGATGACGTTTGCCGTCATCGCGGCGCCAAGTTTTCCATAACGCTCGTAAACATATTGAATCGCGCGCTCGCGCTGATCGCCGCTCGGCAGGTCGAGATCGATGTCTGGCCACTCGCCGCGCTCTTCGGAAAGAAAGCGTTCGAACAAAAGTTCCATGCCCACCGGATCAATGGCAGTGATGCCTAAGGAATAGCAGACGGCGCTGTTTGCTGCCGAGCCGCGCCCCTGGATCAGAATTCCCTGGTTATTACAAAACTGAACGATGTCCCAGACAATCAGGAAATAACCTTCGAGCTTTAGCTTTTCGATCAGCTGAAGTTCACGCTCAATCTGTGTTCGCGCAGATTGATAAGCGGGCCGGCCGTTGCGGCCGGTGTAACGTCGCCGCGCGCCCTCTTCCGTGCGCCGTCGCAGAAAGGAAGTCATCGTTTCGCCCGAAGGTACCGGATACTTGGGAAACTCATAACCGAGATCTTCCAAGGTAAACTCCAAATGCGACGAAAGCTCTACGGTGTTGTGAATGGCTTCAGGCAGATCCGCAAAGAGCTGCGTCATGGTCGTTGCGGATTTCAAATAGCGTTCGGAATTTGTTGCCAGCAACCGTCCGGCAGTTTCCAGTCGCACATGATTTCGGATGCAGGTGAAAACATCCGTCACTTCGCGTCGTGCCGGGCTGGCATGGCAAACGCCATTAGTAGCAAGCAAAGGAAGATCAAATTGTCTGGCAATTTCCACTACCGCCTGATTGCGCGCTTCCTCTTCACGATTGAAATGGCGCTGTAGTTCGGCATAGACATTTCCCTTACCGAATATATCAATCAACCACTCCACTCTTCTCTGCGCTTTCTCTGCGTTCTTTGTGTCTCTGCGGTGAAACGCCTTTGCTAACAGTCCATCTGCAGCGCCGGTCAAACAAACCAATCCTTCTGCATATTCCGCCAGCTCATCCGGTGTGATTGCACACTCGCCCGGCTTCGCATGTTTCGGCACACGCAACTTCATCAACGTTATTAGCCGGCAAAGATTTTGATAGCCGGTACGATTGCGGACGAGGAGCGGAATCGAAAAGGTTTCCTTCGATGTGGCTAAGTGTTTTTGTCCAATGTCCGCTGGCTGGTCTTGCTTTTGACTTTGGACTTTGGACTTTGGACTTTGGACGACGGATATCTCCGCGCCGATATGTGCCTTGATTCCATTCTTTTTCGCCGCCAAATGAAAGCGTGGGCTGCCATACACGCCATCGCGATCCAGCAAAGCCATAGCCGGCATTTCTAATCCAAGTGCTGCCGCGATTAGCTCTTCCGGAACCGAAGCACCTTCCAAAAAGCTGAATGCGGAGCGCGCATGTAACTCAATGTAATTCATTTTGATTGGCGATTTTTATCCACAGATTACACAGATTACACAGATCAAAAACATCAGCTAGAAAGAGTGTTTTGGGGCCTTAAAGATGCTGTCTGACGATTTTCTCTTTCCTTAACCGTCTCTTTGAATCTGTGTAATCTGTGTAATCTGCGGATAAAAACCGAGAATACCTCAGTCATAAACCCCTTCGACAAACCAGATTCCACTTCGCAACTCGCGATAAATACGATAAAGAATTTGGGTTGGACCAACTTGGCTGCCTACAGCTTTAACTTTCGAACCTGATTCAATCGCCACGTCCCATTCATCACGCGCCCACGCGTCCGCGCGCCACCACTCGCCCGTCGTGCGCCAGGGACCGGCTGCGCAAACCACTTTTCCATAGACACTTTTGTTTTTATCCCAGGCGCTAATCTCCTGCGGGTAACCTCCTTCCGCCTGCACCAGTGCACGCAACGGCGGCCGGAAAACTCGAAACCCCAGTGTGAATTTCGGATTGCGAATTGCGAATTGCGAATTGCTGTTTGCTGATTGTTGACTGCTGATTGCTGGTGGCTGTTTACTGCCTGCTGCTTGCTGTTTGCTTTTTCCCCTTCTTCGCTTTGACTCTTTCAATTCAAACCTCTTCACCCTAAAAGCATCTGGTCGATGGGAGTCGAGCAACTCCGGAGATCCGATATTTGCCGCCCCCACTAGTTTTGCGAGTCGCGCCAGCATCAGCTCCAACTTCTCCGGCTCAGGGGCCAGCGGAATAAACAGCCCCGTCTGCAGCACGCGCGGCTTCACCGGTTCACAACTTAGCGAAACTCCCACAACTGCTGCGGGCGGTGGATGCATTTCCGTGTCGAGCAATAAAAGTTTAAGAAACACCTTGTGATCGCGCATCGGATAAGGCAGGTTGAGATTGAGTTCGTGTAAGGCGCCATTCTCCAGTCTCAACGCCACTTGTAACGCGTTCGTGGCGAGTGCGTAGGCATTCAGGCTGGCGCAGAGTTGATTGAGAAGTCTTGCCAGGATAAATGAGAGCGCCTCGAGTTGGGAGATTGGATACTCAAGCTCGATTGAGTTTTTGAAGACAGCCGCCGGTTGCGGGATTTTTAAATGTCGCTTGGTTTTTCCGCCGGCAAGTTCTTGTAACTTTAATCCGTCCTGGCCCAGGCGTTCGGAAACTCCCGCCGCGGGGAGTGCTGCAAATTCTTTAAAGGTGTGTACGCCCCAGAGATTCAGAGTCTCCAGAATTTCCGTGGCGCGTTTTTCGTCAATCCCGACCAGGGAGTATTGAAGTGCTTTTAGCGGCAAGCTGCCGAAGCAGGTGAGTTCTTCTCCCGGAGCGGTAAACGTGATCCCACGGCAAAACTTCGCCGCATGTATGGCGGCATCGGGGTTTGCGGCGAGAGCGACATTTACCTTGCTTCCGAGCCCGCCGGACTCTTTCGACTCGTTCGCTTGTTTCGCGATCTCATTGGCAAGTTCATATGTAGACCCAAATCGTAAGGCGCACCCTTCGACGTCAATCACCACTGTGTCCGGGGCAGTCTCCTCTACGAGAGGTGAAAACGCATAGGCAAACTCCGCCAAAGAGCGGGGCCCCCAACCGGGCAGCCCGGCTGGGGTGCTTGACACCTCAGTCGGGGTTTGGTGACCATAAATGCAGGCAAACATCGCACTTTTTCAGAGGTTTTGAATTAGAAACAATGATAGCGAAGATTAGCGAAAATAAGCGAACATTGTCAAGGCTGGCTTGTAAGTTAATGCGTCCAATCCTAGGTTCGAAGAACCGGTAGTTAGTAGCCCCCGTCCCGTGAGGCCGGGGAACATCGTGTCCTGATAAACCAAAGGCCCGAAGGGCCGGCAGAATCGTGGCGCACCTTCGGCGCTCAGCCAAACTAACCGTTTCATCTACTCCGCCCTCACGGACGGGGCTATTAACTGCCGGTCCTTTCGGACCTGGTAGTCAAATTCAATCAGTATCGAGTAACGCAACCTCTTTAGTTTACGGAAGTGTAGGAGACGCTTATCTGTTTTCTAATGCGCCGCTCCGACAAAAACCTCTCCCTCTCGCTTATTGAGATAAAGAGGGCGCTGGCATTCGACTTGAAAAGACAGACCTTGCAATAGGTTTGAATGAGACAGTGTGCCTTCATTCATCCGGCGACGTAGGTTCATAACTGCCGGTGTGAGAACGGATTTTAAAGAGCGGGAGTGAGCTGCCGCGCGAGTATTGCCATTTTTGAATCTATCAGTGAATCCATCGCTCACCGTTTTCAATTTGTCACTTGAGGACCACAAGCACTTCTCTCCTCTTAACTCCAGCGCCAGAGAGGCGCATGATCGCACGCAACTCTCTTCTGCAATCACAACCAGCGTGGTGGGAGTGGCTTCCAGTGTGCGCCGGAAGCGATACCACCAGGATGAAATGATCCGTCTTGCAGATTTTCCGGGAACGTCTCCCAGATCCAGCAGCACCAGTCCAAAGCCACCCCCTTGTAATAAAAGATCGGCAGCTTTAAATGCATGCTCGAGATTGTTGGCGCAACGTATCCAGAGTAATCGTTCACAATTTATTTCTGCTCGTGCGGCGGATTTGGGATCGAACACATTGTTTGTGTCCACCAACGCGCAAACTTCTTCGTGATTTGTTGCGTGGGCCAGGGCAGAAAGCATAAAGCTCGTGCGACCAGAAGATGCTGCTCCGAAGACCTCGGTTATAGCGCCACGTGGGAGGCCTCCACCGATAAAAGAATCGACCTCAAAAATGCCGGTAGAGATTACTTCCGCCGGCCTTTTTTCATGTAGCTTGAACGCAGAACTGAAGCGCAATGTGATCTCAGATTCGATTTCAGCTTTTGAAAATGCGGCTCTCATGTTTTATAACCTTGATGTACAAAAACTGACATGCCACGCAAACCTTCAACTGGCTCCGCTGAAGAATTCTTTCCGGAAAAACTAAGCATGTCTTCTCTGCGCGAGGCCGCCTCCGATTGCAAAGCTTGCGACCTCTGGAAACTGGGTACGCAAACCGTCTTCGGCGAAGGACGCCGCGGCGCTATCGTGATGTTTGTCGGCGAGCAACCAGGCAATGAAGAGGATCTCAAGGGCAAACCCTTTGTTGGACCCGCAGGTCGCCTGTTCAATGATGCACTCGCTGAAGCCGGCATCGATCGCTCGCAAACTTACGTCACTAATGTTGTCAAACATTTTAAGTGGGAGCCGCGTGGCAAACGCCGCATCCACAAAAAACCCAACGCTCAGGAAATCGCTGCTTGCCGTCCCTGGCTCGAGGCCGAAATATCTCTCGTCAAGCCAAAGGTGATTGTGGCCCTCGGCGCCACCGCAGCCCAGGCACTGCTCGGTCCTAAGTTTCGTGTAACTAAACAACGGGGAGAGTTCATTGAATCCACGCTTGCTCCTTATCTGATGGCTACCGTCCATCCTTCTTCCATTCTCCGAGCCCCCGACGACGAAACGCGCCGCCTCGAACATCGTCGCTTCGTCGATGATCTCAAAAAACTCGCGCGCGTAATTAAGTAAGCACTTTGGTTGTTGTGAACTGTCGCAGCCAAACTGAATAGATCTCGGCTTTAAGTCGTGCAGGACAAAGCGGCAACAAAGTCGCGCTGCACTTCCAATTTTTGCTTGACGATCTGGTTCATCTTCGATAATATTCGCCTGATTTTCGCTGATAACCGAAAATACCACGAGCACCTCGTCGGAAGCAACATTTTTAGGGAGGGACACTTGAGATGCCAGTAACCGCGCGGCAAAGGCAAGTCTATGAGTTTATCTGCAGGTACATGGAAATCCGGAATCAGCCTCCCACAATTGCTGAAATCGGCAAGCAATTCCAGATGAGTTCTTCGGCAAGTGTCCACAGTATTTTGTCGGCGCTCGAGCGCGAAGGACTCATCAAACGCATTCCCAACGTGAGCCGCGGCATCGAGCTGGTAAAACTCGCTAACCAGGAGAGTGGCGGCGACGATTATGAAATTCCTTTGCTGGGACTAGTGGCAGCTGGTCAACCAATAGAAGCGATTCTCTCTCACGAAACCGTCTCTGCTCCGAAGAACATGATTGGCCGCGGGCGCATGTTTGCACTGCGCGTGCGTGGTGACTCGATGATCGAAGAGAACATTCAGGACAACGACATCATCATCGTGTCGTCTCAGGAGACGGCTGAGAATGGCCAAATGGTGGTAGCGCTAATCGATGGGAATTATGCGACTGTGAAGAGGTTTTATCGTGAGCCTGACTTCATTCGTCTGGAGCCGGCCAACCCGCAGTTCAAACCAATATTTATTAAGACCCCTGGCAGGCTTCAGCTTCAGGGCGTTGTTCGTGGACTAATTCGCAATTATCCAACGCCTGCCTGAGATCTCACATTTTCAGGTTAAATCGAAGATGTTCCGCTTAGGACCTGACGATAATGGCTAACACAGAAGACTTCGATTTTCAAAACAACGTATCAGATGTGAGGCTCTGTGCCTTTGCATTGACTGGCTGCATTGTTCAGATCGAAGTGCCCTCGGCAAAATATCTCCGGGCCGTTCATCGAACAGCCCTTGAACTGGCAGTGCCAAATCTTTATGGTTCGGAGATCGGCGGGTTCTGGTTAAAATCCGATCAAATTGATCAGTTGCGAAAACTGCCGCACTGCTATCCTGCGAATGAAATCGATTTTGTAAGACGCGCTGTTGAGGCGTATCTGCTGGCACAAACTGAAGAACTAAAGTGGCTTGGTGTAGAAAGTGCCTGAAGGCTGATCTGGAACAACTGACGTTTACTCAGCAAAAAGCCAGAACCCCTAATCTCAACCTGTCGATACCAACTTCGCATCTGCTTTCCGGCCCCTTCGCGCAACTATCAAAGCAATTCCCGACATGATCATGGCGCCACCAACAAGTGTGCGCCAGTGCAGTTCCTCCTTCAATACGAGCATACCCAGAATAACCGCCACTACCGGCGTCACCAGCGCAATCAACATAGTCTTGGTCACATCCATGTTATGCATGAGCCAATAGTAAAGAAGGAAGGCGATCACCGTGCCCACGACTGCAAGGTAAAGGAGTGAGATCACTGCAATTGGCGTCCAGTGAAATTTCAAAGGATTACCTTCCAGAGGAATCCCAATTAACA
>Ga0137407_10001624_pt1 | contig 14695 bp, 17 predicted proteins | sample CZOMad2_2_16fung_FD_108410 | JGI IMG/M metagenome (GOLD analysis project Ga0137407, IMG submission 108410) | Vadose zone soil fungal communities from Angelo Coast Range Reserve, California, USA - CZOMad2_2_16fungal (Illumina Assembly) | ecosystem: Environmental > Terrestrial > Soil > Vadose...
CCTCGCCGCCTCGTCAGGCAGATCGGCGAGCCGCTCGAACAACTCTCCCTGATTTTCTTTTTCCTGACGACCCGGAGAAATGGGCTCGGTCATCTGAAACCTTCTTTTTCCAGTCGCTGCCGCAGCAACTTCAGGCAACGCCCCCGGATGAACCCGATCGAACCGGTTGCGAGTTTCAGTTGCTTGGCCACTTCCTGATAGGGGCGAGGCGGATCGTCAAAAAAAAGCAGCCCGATCAGCCGATTGCAACGGGGCGGAAGCAGGGCGATTGCATCTCGCAGGATCTGTTCCCGCTGCAGTTGATAGAGCATTTCTTCGGGTAATTCTTCAGTTGTCTCATCGGGCCGCTTTTCGATCTCTGCCGGGTCATCGAGCAGATCAAATTGTTGCTTCTTGACCCGCAAGCACTTGTGATAGCTCGCCTGCATGAGCCATTTGGGAAGAGCGCGCGGCTCGCGTAACCGGGGCAAATCGGAGAGCAGATCGAGACAGACAGCCTGGAAGATGTCCGCGGCGTCCTCGCGGGACAAGCCGAACTTTATGGGGATCGAAAAAATCAGGTTCTTATATTTCTCGATCAAAGCCGACCAGGCTGCCTGATTCCCCTGGCAGCATTCGCGAACCAGGCGCTCGCTCGACCATGAAAGCTCGCGCGGCAGGATTTCCGGCTTCACCGTTTTGCACCGGCCGCGGCTCCGCTTTCCTGTCGAAGATAGAGCTGTTCAACATTCCATAGGGTGATGGGCTCTAAAATAGCCGGCTTGAAGTTTTCTACATTCTTTTTGGCGCCCACCAGAATGTTGGGCGTGGCCAGAAAGACATAAGGAAGATTGGCGGCGATAATCTTTTGGACTTGGTCGTAAAAGCGCTTGCGCCGGGCGTAATTCAGCTCGATCATCTGCTTCTGCATCCACTGGTCGATTTGCGCCTCCCAGTCCGTGGCCGGCTTGGTTTCTCCCAGGTGCCAAAGGTGTGTGCTTCCGGACGACAACCATACGTTCATCTCGGGATTTGGGTCGGCATCTCCGCCGCCCAACCCCATAACCGCAGCTTCGTAATCGAAGGTCTGGAATACGCGGTCGAGAAGGGCGCGGAACTCCAGCGGAGACACATGGACGTCCATTCCCAGCTGGCTCAGGTCGTCCTGAATCAGGGCAGCGATTTTGGTTCGCTGGTTGTTTGAGGAACTGGCCACAATCGAGAACTGTACCGGTCTATTCTGGCGATCAACCAGGCGGCCATCGTTGCGCCACGAGAAGCCGGCCGACTTCAGCAAGTCCCGCGCATGCTCCACTGAGCGCGCAGGGTGAGGCAAGGATTGATCCATCCAGAACTTATTGGATGGGCTTACATTTCCCCACAGCGGCATGCCGCGCCCTGCGTAGACCAGCTTCACGATGGCTTCCCGGTCGATGGCCGAGGAAACGGCTTGTCGGAACTTCAGATCCGAGAACCACGCGAGTTGAGGCCCGAGCTTGCTCGCGGTTGGTCCCTTTACGTCGTTGAGGTTGAAGAGAAGAAAGTTGTATTCCAGGCTGGGGCCGAGATCGAACAGCTCATAGCCGCGATTTTGCGCATCCCGGGACAGGAGCGCGTAATTCTCGGCATTGATGCGGCTCATGATGTCGGTATCGCCAGCCTGGAAGCGAATGACCTGAGCGTCTTCATTTCCTGCAAACAGGAAGACCAGTTCGTCGAGGTACGGAAGCCGGTTGTTTCTCTGATCTACTTTACAGAAGTAGGGATTGCGCTCGAGCACAATGCGCTGGCCAGGAACATACTGCTTCAGCCGGAACGGGCCCATGCCGGCCATTTCCGCAGGTGATGTGGTGACGTTCCACACCTGTGTAAACCGGTCTTCGTGATACGCCTTCTCCAGAAGGTGGCGCGGCATGATGGCCAGACTGTCGAAGATGCGTTCAGCGGCGGCGTAAGGCTGAGTCAGAGTGAATCGCACCGTATACGAATCAATCTTCTGCACTGCAATCGGTTTTCCACCAACAATCAGGAGGTCCCGCTGCGGAGAATGGATCTTTTCGTCCAGGTAGACCTGGAAGGAGAACACCACGTCGTCAGCATCGAAGGGCTGACCGTCGGAAAATCTCAACCCTCGCCGCAGCTTCAGAGTGAAGACCCGGCCATCACCGGACGTCGTCCACGACTTGGCCAGCGACGGTTCCGTTTTTTGCGAGTCCCGGTTGATGTGGATCAGGTCAGCCACCATCCGGCCGATCACCTCGCGCGAGCGCACGTCGGCAGCGGTGACAGGATTGAGAGTCTTTGGCTCGGCACTCTGGGCAACAACCAGGCTCCCGCCGTAATGACCCCAACTTGGTTGTCCGTGACCTGTAATTCTTCGCCTGATTGCGGCGGCTGCGGGGAAGATAAGGCGACAGCACGGGGCCCAAAAGCTAACACCAAGGCGGCGAGCCATGCCAAACGGTGCATATGTGATTTATTTAGACCGTGGTCGATTGTAACCGCTTGAGGAATGCATCCGCTACCGCAAGGTAACCAAGAGAGAAAACTATCAAAGCCAGTCCCGGGATGAACATCCACCAATACGACACCAGGACGTTGTACTGCTGTAAATTCGCCAGCAGACTGCCCCAGCTGGGCAGGGGTTCGCTCAATCCCAGACCAAGAAACGACAGAGTCACTTCTGCAACCACATATTGAGGAACCAGCAACGCCGCTTGTGTCAGCAAGACTCCATAAGTATGGGGCAACACATGTCGGCGAAGAATATGGATGTCGGAAGCGCCAAAACCACGGCTGGCTGCAACGTACTTACGAGTCTTGGCGCTGAGCACGACGCCTCGCACCAGACGCGCCGGGCGCGCCCATCCGACGGATCCGATCACTGCTACCAGAAGAAAGAAGGTTTGCATTGGACTGATGTAGAGCGGCAGGAATGCCCGCACCGCCAGCAACAGATAGAGCCAGGGCAGAACCAGAAAGAGTTCCGCGGTGCGCATCACTGATTCGTCGATCCATCGTCCATAGAAGCCGGAAATGGTGCCGAGCAGCAGCCCCAACATCAGTGAAATCAACGTGGCCAGCAAACCCGCAGCCAATGAGATGCGGCCACCGTACAATATCCTGGAAAATTGATCCCGCCCATAGTTGTCGCTGCCCGCCAGAAAAATCTGCGCCGGAACTTCCACACCGAACAAATGGGTGTGTGCAGAAAAAAGACCGGCTATCTTGTACTCGGGGCCCTTCACCAAGAAATGGATCGGGTACGCTTTATCGTGGGATTCTTTGTACTCGTACAAACTTTGGGGTCGGGAGATCCATTGGCAAATGAAGGGACGCAGGTGGAAGCGTCCTTGAGTATCGATAAAATGAGGGCGTGTAGGTGGCACAAAAGGAAGATTCCGATTCTGACTGGTGGGATCGTAGGGCGCCACAAAGCCAGCGAACACTATGACGGCGTGCAGTAGCACGAGAAATGTCACGGCGGCCCAGAATTTCTTTTTGCTCGTCATTTTCTCGCCCAACTCGCTTCTCGCCCTATTGCATCCTTATCCGTGGATCCGCGGCGACGAGCATTACATCCGCTAAGAAGTTGCCAAGGATCATGAAAACAGTCGATAACATCACCACTCCGACCACGACATACAGGTCCCGGGACATGGTTGCTTCCAGGAGCAGGGGCCCCAGTCCTGGCCAGCCGGTAACGACTTCGACCAACAGCGACCCACTGAGAAGACCGCCCACCGAGAATCCGAATAAAGAGATCAAAGGATTAGCGGCCGCTGGAAGCGCGTAGCGAAACAGCAGCCGGGTTTTTGCAACTCCGTGTCCGCGTGCAGCCTGGACAAACGGAGCCTTCAGAACCTCGGTCATGCTTGCGCGCACATGTCGCAGCAGGATCGGCAGACCGGCCAGTACCAGCGTGATGACTGGAATGATCAGGTGCATTATCAAGTCGCCGAGTTTTGACCAGCGGCCGAGTTGGTCGAAGCCGACCGACGCCATCCCTCCAACCGGCAGCGCGTGGGTTCGAACCGCCAAGCACAGAAAGCCCAAGACCAGCACCAGTTCCGGCACCGAGAGGAGAATTGAGGTACCTCCCCTGCACAGCCGGTCACTCCACGCGTCGGGGTGGTCGGCGATCCAAATCCCCAACGGCACCGCAATCAGCCAAACCAGCAGAGTAGCCACTCCCGTAAGCAGCAGCGTATTGCCCGCTCGCAACATAAGCAGGCCGCGCACCGGAGAGTTGTAGGCAAAGGAGTAGCCCCACTCGCCCTTGAACACCGACTTTACCCAGCCGACATATCTCACGGATGTGGGTTGGTCCAGTCCGTACTGAGATCGAAGAGCCGCGACCGTCTCCGGCGAGATCTGCGGATTCAACTTGATTTCATCGAAGAAGCTGCCCGGCGCCAAATCGGTGAACAGGAAGCAGAGTAGCGAGGCCCCAACCAGAAGCAATATTCCGTGAGCCAGTCGCCGCCCGAGGTAGTTCATGTTCTCATTCCCGGCTGCGCGGTTCGAAAGGCCAACTCAAGGCCCGGCGTCGCGGCCAGCAGCTCGCGAGTGTGGGTGTGCTGCGGATTGCCAAACACCCGTTGCCTGGTTCCGCGCTCGACAATCGTACCCTGATGCATCACGGCGATATGATCCGCAACCTGCCCCACCAGGCTTAGGTCGTGAGAGATCAACAAACAGGTCAGCGACCGAGCGAACCGGATGTCCGCAAGCAGGTTCAATATTTGCGCCTGCGTCACCAAATCAAGACCTGAGAGGGACTCATCCAATATCAGCAGCGTGGGCTGCAGCGCTATCGCCCTGGCGATGGCCAGCCGTTGCCGCTGGCCGCCACTGAACTCCAGTGGAGAACGATCGGCCCAGTCCGCCGATAAGCCCACTTCTTCCATCAACTCGCAGGCCCGCAGACGCAGCTTTCGCCCGGACTCGCGACGCTGGACTTCTAGAGGCTCGGCGACGATTTGCGCGGCTGAGAAAAATGGATTCAAGGCGCCGGCAGAATCCTGAAAGACCATCTGGATCTTGGGTCGCAGCCACGCCAGCTCATGAGCGGCGCAGCGCGATATTTCCCGTTCTTCAAACCAGATTTCTCCCGCGTCGGATTTTTCCAGCATGGCCAGACAGAGGGCAAGAGTCGATTTTCCTGAGCCAGAAGCACCCACCAGAGCGGTGAGACATTCCGGCTGAAGCTCCAGGTCTACATTCTTAAGCGCATCCACGGCAAACTCGCTTCGCGAGAATACTGGGCGGTGCACGTACCGCTTGTGTAACCCCTTCACCCGAACGAGTGCCGGCTTGGCCGCGCGCTTTGCCCCTTGCTCAGCTGTCATGATTGAAACAACTCACGCGATGACCGGCTTCTGGCGTGACTTCCCCCGGATTTTCAGTCCGGCAAATCCCCGTTCTCAGCGAACATCGCGGCTCGAATGCGCAGCCCTGGCTCAAACATTGCCAATCGGGTGGAACACCGGGGATGACAGGTAAGTGGCTTCCAAAACCGGAAGCAGCCGGGCGGGTAGATCGTGGCATCAGGTCCAGCAAGCCCTTGGTGTAAGGATGCCGTGGACGGAAAAACATTCTCGACCCGCTACCCTCTTCAACCGCACGGCCGGCATACATTACGGCCACGCGGTCGGCAAATCCGGCCAGCAAGGCTGGATTGTGAGTGATGAAGATGAGCGTCGTGCCAACGGTTTGATTGAGGTTTCGCAGTACTCCCAGAATCTCTGCCTGTACGGTTACATCCAGAGATCTGGTCGGTTCGTCGGCAATGATCAGATCTGGCCGGCAAGCTAGCGCCTGGGCAATCGCAACTCGATGCAGTTCTCCTCCGCTCAGCTGATGTGGGTAAGCGGCATAGATCCGCCCGGTGTCTGCCAGTTGGACCTCGCGCAGCATCGACTCGACTTCCTGTTTGCGCGCTTTGCGCGTGAGGCTGCGGTGCGCGATGATAACCTCAGCAATCTGGTCGCCGACGCGCATTACCGGACTCAGCGCAAACCCGGGCTCCTGGTGGATCAACGAGATCTTCGCGCCTCGAATTCTGCGCAGTTGTCTCTCGGGCAACCCCAGCAATTCCTCATTGCGAAACAGAATCGAACCCTCAATCCGAGCGTCCGCAGGAAGCAATCCGAGTATGGATAACGCGAGAGTGCTCTTACCGCACCCGGATTCTCCCAGGACTCCGAGCACTTCGCCTGCCGCTATTGCAAGATCGAGTTGCCGCAGCGCCATCACCGGCGATGGGCCGCTGCCAGCGTAACTCACACTTAGCCCACAGACCCGGAGCAGCCCGGCGGCCTCGTCGAAGAATGACGCAACTGGGACCGGCTTCAACCAAAGGCTCCTTAGGACTGCTCTCTGCTGAACCAAATTTTGACGGATAACTTCGCGGAAGGCTAAGTAACCGAGGTAACCGAAAATCTGAGCTTATGCTGGTAGTCCTATGTGTACGCGCAATTGCTTGTGGGGTGCCCGATTGCGGGTTGCCAGTCGATTTCGGTTACGTCTTGGTTGCCAAGCGAGGATCGAAGCGAAAGGCCAGCGGCTGGCCGATGCGCGCCCGGGCAAAATCCTGATGGACTGGATTCAGCAGAAGAGTGTCTTCCCCCGGGACTAGGGCACTCGGAACCCGGAGCACAGCTGGACGGCCACGAAGAATCCAGTCATCGCCGATGGACCGGAGTTGTGCAGGCGCGGGATCAGACCTCCAGTGCCTGGGCCAGGCTGAGGGCTCAACCGTTCTGATCAGCGACGGGTCGAAATCCACCCCGATTAGCCCGTACTGTTCCAGCAGCTCCGACGAGTCAAGATGGACCAGCATCTACAGAACGGCAAGCGTCCCGGCGGCTGCCGGCTACGGCAAGGCTGCGACGCCATCCCTGACGACAACAACTTCTTTTCCCATGCGCTCGCCCACTACCATCGCGGTAGCAACGGTATGGTCGTCGGTCTCGAGACCACGAATGATTTCTAACCGCGTCCCGGTCTCGACCGGGCCAGAAAAACGCATGCCCAGGCAATTCCTGGCGCGATAGGTGACGCGCGCAATTTCGGTGATGCTGAGGGAAGCAAGGTTGGAAACAAGAATCGTGTCCGGACGGCAAATCTTGTCGAGAAGGGTGAATATCTCAATCTTCGATTCCATCTCTTCCGGGCCGGCTTCGATGACCAGGTCAGCCTGGCGGGCAGCGTCTTCGACAAAGCCGGCAAACTCCAGACGGGAGAACGCGGCATCGACCGCGCCAGCGGAAAACCTCCCCGCTTCTAGCGCTTGATCAAGGCTGTCGCGAAGTTCGCTCTCCGCATGGCGCAGGGCGTTGGGTAAAAGATCCTCCAAAATGGTGCGATAGCCGCCCATGGCTGCCGCCAGTGCAATCCCTCGGCCCACTTTGCCGGCGCCAATCACGCCGATGGCGCGGACCATCGCGCGGACCTCGGCCACTACTGTCCCTTGTCCAGTTGCCCCAGCACGGCGTTGAGATTGGTACTGGCAGTGCGAATGTTCTCGGCGAGACGCTTGCGCTCATCTGGGTCCATCAATGGAATAGAGGCGCTGATGCGGCGGAGCGTGGTGTTAATGTCGTCGACGTAGTTGATGAGACGAATTAGTTCTCCGGTAGCTGCCATAGTTCAACCTGCTCCTGTTGCCCGCTGTCCGGGCGTCACGCTATTTGCCTGCTGATGGTTTGTGCGCAGTCACACGCTTCGGGTGATGCCACCATTCTCAACCGTGGAGACGGTTTAGTAAAGGCACGTTGGGGGCCAGTAGTGGCTTGGTTTGAACAAATCCCCCACACCGGCGTCATCCTGAGGGACTTCAGTCCCGAAGAGCCTGGCCCGAGCCAAGGCGAAGGGATGTGGCGCGCATCACTGCAATTGCTGGGGAAAAATTCTGATCCGCTGCCCGCAAGATCCTTGGCAAGCTCAGGATGACGGCGTGCATAAGGCAGAACTTAAAACTGAGCCACCACCTGGTGATCCATGCGCTTGGTCAGCCAGCAAGCCCAAGCAGAGGCGCGATGCGTTCGAGGATTTCCGCCATTACCCGCCTGGATACCCGGCCGCATTTTTCCGCGCGACGCACCCGCCAATCCAGGCTCCCGAGATGATCAGCGAGCACTACCCCCGGGATGGGCAACGTCTTCGGTAGAGGAACTTCGAAGGGATAGCCCTTCACCTGATTGGTAACCGGACAGACGATCGCCAGTCTCGACCTACGGTTATAAACACTGGGCGACAGTACGACTGCGGGCCCGCGGCCAGCATGCTCGCGCCCTACTTGAGGAGTGAAGTCCAGCCAAATGAGATCGCCGGCCTCCGGCACATAGCTGGGTATCACAGCAGTTCATACCCCACGGGCTCGCCCCAGTCTGTGTGAGCATGGCAGTTTTGCGGGGTAATTCCTCGAACCAGTTGAGAGATGGAACGTTGGGGTTTGGCTGTCAGAATTTGAATTGCTCCCGGTCTGGCCACTTTGAGTTCCAGGTGGTCCCCACGCTTCAATTTGGCGGCGGCCACCACCGGCTTGGGAATCCGAATCGCTAGACTATTGCCCCACTGCGCAACTTGGGTCCTATTCCATGTAGATACATTGTATCTACATGGGTGCAGATTGTCCCATCGTGTGAATTTCCACCCCTATCTGAGGCAGCGTCGAACTCTCTTCATTTCGGAACTCCGACTGAGTGCAACTTTAGTAATAGCCACGATCAATGTTATTTATTGGTCTTCTGAGTTCCTGGTGAATCTAATGTCAATATGAGCGATAAGCTTTTGAAACGTTACCTTTTTGCCAGTGACTTCGATCAGACCCTGACGTTCGACGATTCCGGGTATGTATTGAGTGAACTGGTGGGCATTCCGACTGCCGAATTCGAACGTAAGGCCCAGGGGATGGCTAAGCTGAACCTGGTCCAGCAGGGCGCCGAACTGTCGTACCTGTTGCTGCATGACCCCGAATTTCGCGCCCGGGTACGCAAGCAACATTTGTACGAAGTGGGCAAAAATATTCGCCTGAAAGATAACATCGAGCTGCTTTATCAGATTCTCGAAAACGGAGTGGATGGTTATCACTTCGATTTCTACGTCCTTTCCGCGTCCCCGGTTGAGGTGATTCAGTCGGCGCTGGAAGGGATCGTGCCGCGGGATCACATTTACGGCACCGAATTCGTCTATAGCGCAAAGGGCGAGATCGAGTCTCTGGTTCGGGCTACGGCTGGCTATGGCAAGGTGACGGCGCTCGACAAGTTGCAGGCGGAATTGCAGATCGGGCCGGACCACATTATCTACACCGGCGACGGCAGTTCCGACATCAATGTAATGCTGCATGTCAAGATGCGCGATGGATTCACCATCGCAGTGTCTGAGGCCAAGCATGTCTCTCAGATCGCTAAAAGGACGATCCTTAGCACAAGCGCGCTGGCGGTTCTGGGACCGATTTTGGAGGAAACTGTGGGCTGGGAACGAGCGCGCATTCGCCAGTTCTTCGAGTCCTACGGAATTCTGATTCAGGAGTGGGACAGCGTGCGCACCGACTGGCTGACGTTGCGTCCTGCAGTAAAGGACTTGTCCGAGACTGTGGCTGCGGGCGTCTGATTCCATGATTCCAGTATCCAACCGGAAGATTCGCGCCAAGCGCCCCAACTGGTAGGTGACGGCGGTCACCAGGGGTGCTATAGGACTGGGTTGCGCACTTGCCTGCGGTGCGTCGACAATAGATAAATGCTTCGTGACAAGGCCCTGATTCCCCTATCGCACCAGCACCAACATTGCCTGGCGCTGTGTGTACGTCTGGATCGAGCCCTCCAGGCGGGCGAGGTGGACCTGGAAGCATGGCAAGCGGAGATCCAGCAGATTTTCGAACAGGAAATCACATTCCACTTTGCGGCGGAGGAAAAAGAGTTGTTTCCAGTGGCGGCGCGCTTCCCCGAGCTGCAGCCCCTGGTCCAGGAACTTCTCACCGGGCACGCGCTGCTGCGCAATTTCTTTTCACGCGCCGCCGCTCGCTCCCTCCACATTGCTGGCTTACAGGTGCTGGTGGAAAAGCTGGCATCCCACATTCGCAAGGAAGAACGCGAGCTGTTTGAGGAAATGCAGAGGCTGATGACGCCGGAGCAGTTGTCTGCGGTAGGCACGGCCCTGCAGCAGTCGCTCGCGGATGCTTCCACTGCATGCACTCTCCCCAATGCAGCGACCCGGCTGCGGCCGAAGGAATAGCACAATCTTCGGTCTCGGCCCGCATCTTCGGGCCGGCTGATCGCTGCCTGAATCCTCTGCGGCGATTCTTTCATCTAGCACTCATGCATCAAGATGGGGCTTTTTTCCCGCTTGCGGATTATTCGGAGCCAGCTGTCGAGCCGTCGAGTAGGCACGCACTCGATGATTCCGCGTTGCTCGATGCTTACTCAGACGCGGTTGTTGGGGCCGCTGAAAAACTCAGCCCCTCCGTGGTCAAGATTGATGTTGCCCAGGCGGGCAAAAGCCGCTCGGGCGAGCCGCGCGAGCGGCAAGGTGGTGGGTCGGGTTTCGTGTTCACTCCCGACGGCCTGATTCTCACCAATAGTCACGTGGTCCATGCCGCCACGCGGATTCAGGTGTCCTTCGCGGATGGGCACCGCTTCCCTGCCCACACAATCGGCGACGATCCCGCCACCGATCTCGCGGTGGTGCGAGTCGATGTGCCCAATAACGACGCGCCCAGCCTGGTGGCCGCTCCCCTGGGAGATTCGCAGAAGGCGCGGGTGGGCCAACTGGCCATTGCTATCGGCAACCCCTATGGCTTCCAGTACACGGTCACAGCGGGCGTAGTGAGCGCCCTGGGACGCTCGCTGCGTTCCTACTCCGGACGAATGATCGATGACGTGATCCAGACCGACGCCTCACTCAACCCAGGCAATTCGGGAGGACCGCTGGTAACTTCCGATGGCCGCGTGATCGGAGTAAACACCGCCACCATCATGGGTGCGCAAGGGTTGTGCTTCGCGATCGGGATCAACACCGCGAAGTTTGTCGCCGGGCGGCTGCTGCAGGATGGAAGAATCCGGCGCAGTTATATTGGCGTTGAGGCTCAGACCGTTCCACTCCACCGCCGCCTGGTACGCTTCTACAACCTGCCCCAAGAAACGGGCGTGGTGGTGAGCTCAGTGACAAGCGGCAGTCCAGCGCAGAAGGCCGGATTGCGGGAGGGCGACGTGATTGTCGCCCTCGAAGGCAAACCTGTGGCCGGCGTGGATGACTTGCACCGGCTGCTGACGGATGCGCGGGTGGGCGTGAGCAGCTCCCTTACGGTGCTGAGGTGGACGGAGAAGCTGGAACTGAACGTCGTCCCCGAAGAATCGCGGAATGGGTAGGTTGTGTGGCGGGCGCCCCTTCGACTTCGCTCAGGGCGGGCTCTCGCCCGCGCGGATTGAGGTAAGGAAGGGTGCCGAGCTGTGGCCGGCTGAACGGGCGAGGGTGTCCGCCCTACATGGTTCGAAAGCTCAAATCGCGGCCAATTCGTAGAGATATTCGACGTGCGAGCGCACCGCGCCGTCCATTCCCTGAACATTTGGGTTCGTCGATTCGATCACATAGTACTCATCGGGCGCGTGGGCGCCGCTGCCGTGACCCATACCGAAGTGGCCGGCGGGCAGGTGCAAGGGATCGCCGGTGAAGACGTATCCTGGCCACGAGCCCGCGCTGCGCGGCAGGATGATGGGGTCAATTCCCTTGCCGCGATAGAAAGCCACCTGGGCGCGGATCAGCGGAGCATCGGCGGAAGTGCTGTTGGGGTCGTAGCCACCGGTCATGTTTACTTCGATGTCGCCGAAGCCGCGATTGGCGAGATGGGCTTTGAGCGCGACAAGAGCCTCGTCGGCCTTCATGTCGGGCACCAAGCGGAGATCGAGCTTGGCTACGGCGCGGTGTGGAAGGATGGTCTTGCCGCCCGGTCCCGTGTAACCGCCTACCAGGCCCTCGATATTTACCGTGGGCCGCGACTGCAGCATTTCTAGCGCCTGCTGGTAGTTCACGTCATGCATCCAGTGGTCGACGCTAAGTTGTTTTTTGGCGACGTTCTCATCGAGACGGCGTGCGGCCTCGGCAATCATTTTCCTTTCGGTGTCGGACAACGGACGCGCCTTGTCAGCGAAACCCTCGATCGCGGGGGTGTTGCCGTCGGGCGAGACCAGCGTGACCAGAGCCTCCACCAGATGCCACGCCGGGCTGTCGAGCATGGCCTTGGTGCTGGAATGAACGTCCTTGCGCGGGCCGCGTCCCCATTTCTCACCGCTCGAGACCAGTTCGAGCTCGATCACGCCTTTGGCGCCAAGGGTCATGGTGACTTTGCCGTCGAGATCCTGCTCGGCGGACGGCATGTAGACGCCGTTGCATTTGCGGAGCGCCGCTAGCACCTCGGGCCGACGCACAATCTGCGGGAAATGGGGCGAACCGATTTCTTCTTCTCCTTCGGCCACCAGCACCAGGTTCACCGGCAGCTTGCGCCCGGCGTTGCGAAACGCATGCAGCGCGGCTATGAATGAGGCCTCCGGTCCCTTCTGGTTCACGGCGCCACGACCGACGACAGCTTTGCCCAAGCCCGGCTTGTCTACCACTGCGGCCTCAAACGGAGGCGATGACCACTCCGCGGGATCGGCCTGCTTCACGTCATACATAAAGTAGAGGCCGAGGGTGCGCGAAGCGCCGGCGTCGAGCGTGGCGAAGATGCCCGGCTGGCCGTCGGTGGGAACCTTGCTGACCTCGCCGAATCCGGCGTCGCGCAGCATGCGTATGGTGAGGTCGCAGCCTTCGTCCATGCCGCGTTTCTCAGCCGCAATGGAGGGTTGACGAATCCACTGCTGCAGACGCTGCACGGATTCGTTGTGGCGCTGGTCGATTTCTTTCTGGATGGCGATGAGGTCGAGGTTGTCCGCAGCGGCGAAGGGATCGCGGGAGAAGGCAAGGGTGGCGGCGCTGGTGGCTGTGGCTTGGAGGAATCGGCGTCGGTTCATGGGCGCGAGGATAATTCGGGGGGGTGGGCGGTGTAAAGAGCGGGGAGTCGGCTGACAAGCCTGCGTTCGCTTCTGTGTATCCGGAAATCTACAAACCGCTGCGCCCTGTGTGCCGCTCGAGTAATTAAGGGAAAAGCTGCCTTCCGCTGCTCCGGTCACAATCTCAGACCAAAGCCGACCAAAGATGACAGGGGAGCGGTGAGACCACGGGCGGTTAACAGCAAGAATTTGGCGCAGGAGCGATTCTTAGAATTCCGGCGCCTTCGTTTCTCGGAGCCAACTTTTATCGTTGCCCCCAATCGAAGCGCCACATGCGTGGCAAATCGACAACCGTGGTAAAAAACTGGGCGGCGCATCTTCGAGCACCGGAAACGCCGCCCGGGTTACTGTTCAGCTACTTCAATGTAATATCCCGTGTCAGGATACTAGCGATCACTTTCGCGTTTTGTACACGCTTGTCGATCACCTGCTGCTCTTTACTCTTGTCGCCGTACTGCTTCATACAGAGATCAAGAACTTTTTGCGCTAGGCCGTCGAGCGCGGCAAAGTTCTTGTAGCTGAGGGTGAAACCAATATCCCAGTCCTCTGGGTTGGCTTTCGTTGTGTTCAGAAAGATGCTGTAGTTTTCAATCAGCCCCGCCTTCTTTTCTGCGTCCCAAATCGGCTTGATGTTATTTTTGAGGTCGTCCATGAACGCGTTGAAATGTCCGGGCAATATTTGGACCAAGGTGACCCGTGTGACTCCTCCCTCGGTGTATTGGTCTTGTGCGACTGCCGAGGCGACTGACATCAAAGAGAGACAAACTGCCATAACTCCGAACCGAATGGCTTGTTTCATACCCATTCACCTCCGTGAATTGATGCCGCAGGAGTCTAACTGAGCATGGGGGTTGCCGTAAAGACAAAGACCAGGAAGACCCAGGAAGACAGGAAGAGGCGATGAGATAAGTCTTAGGCTCCGCCCTTGCCTGTCAGCCCCAGCTCGATTCGTGGGGTGTTGCTTGGCGATCTTTCATGGAGCCATCTTCGACTCCTGCGGGATCATGCGCGACGTAGTTATCAGCATCATGGACTCCTGCGGGATCATGCGCGACGTAGTTATCAGCATCATGGGCACACCGGCGCAGCAGGAACGAAACGGGATATGGGACAGAACCAAAGCCGGATTACAGCGTGCCCGCCGTGCTGGCAAGAGAGCGGCCGTGATGCTGTTCGAGGTAGACGTGAAGGCCGCTCGTAAGATGGAGGCCGAAGGACTTAGCGTGGGGGGCATTGCGGCGATGCTTGGTATTAGCGTGAACACGTTGCAGAGAGCAGTTCAGGATGATCTGCCAAAATCGAACGAGAAAACGGGATGAGGTTCGGAAAAAGCGACGATGCAAACTAGCGACTGAGTAGGAAACGGGTTCAGCTTCAAGCAGTGGTTGCGGAGGTGCGTCGAACGGATTTGGCGCCCGCGAACGAGCTTGGGCAAATACGGACATTTGGGATCAGCGACTTTTCCCCGGAACAAGGGTTTTTGCTTGCTCCGTTTTTAACGTCGTGAACCGACAGGCAATGCTAGTCCGGGGTACCTAGTAAAATCTATGCAATATTAGATACTAACGGCAAAGATGATAAAGAAAAATACTTCAACATTTTTGCGGGCTAAGTCAGGCAGCAAGGAGTTGAACGATTTCGCTGATGGCAGTGTCGGCTTTGTGATA
>Ga0137407_10001625_pt1 | contig 14683 bp, 10 predicted proteins | sample CZOMad2_2_16fung_FD_108410 | JGI IMG/M metagenome (GOLD analysis project Ga0137407, IMG submission 108410) | Vadose zone soil fungal communities from Angelo Coast Range Reserve, California, USA - CZOMad2_2_16fungal (Illumina Assembly) | ecosystem: Environmental > Terrestrial > Soil > Vadose...
CGCGTTCTTATACGGACTACTGGCGTTGAGTTCGTAATCTCCTCCATTAGCATTGTCGTACTTGGCCATGCCGGCCTCATTTGCGTTGTTGGGGAAAAAGTTGCCCGCCGGCCACGACGACGGCGGAAACTGGGACGGCGTCCCCATCAAAGCGTTGTTGCTGAACGTGTTGGTGATGAAACAGTTAGCGATCTTGTCCGCGGGTGTGCCGGAGTAGGCGCAACTGGTGGAACCGCCGCCCGTATTCCATACCGGGTACCTGCCTGTCCCAACCAGATTGTTGGTGAATACGAACCCATACATCTTCTCATTCACAGCCAGATTGCCCATGGTCATAAGGTGGCTGCCTGGATCCGGAAATCCAGTGATGTGGTTGATAGTGACTGTATTCAGCGGATTCACCGGCCAGCCGTTCTGCAATTCAAACAGCGAGCCACCACCCACATAGTTGCGGCTGATGTCATCCATGACGATGTCATGAATGCTCCAGCGGGTTCCCGCCAGCGCCGGCGCTCCGTTCTTGCCATCTCCTGAAATCGCGGTGGCAAGTGCGATTCCCGCTCCGGCGTGGGCGATGTGCGTATAGCGGATCGTCACGTCGGTCACCTGGCAGATGGGGCAGACATTGGTGCCGTTCCGAGTGTGCTGATTCTTCGGAGTCAGCAGAATGCCGTGTCCCGTCTGGCTGAAGCCTCCCCAGACGTTTTCCATCAGGTTGGCTTCTACCAATACGCGAATCGCATTCTTGAGTTCCAGATGGTTCTTGACCACGAAGGCATCCCCTGTGGGCCCGCCTACAAAATTTGGGTTCCCCTTCATCCATTGCCAGGGTTTAAAGAAGTGGTTGCGACGGATTTCGATGTCCGTCGGAGTTACGGTAGCCGACCCGCCGCCGAACATGACGGCTTCGCCCGCGGCTTCCAGGAAGTTGCCCGAAATCTTGAATGGCCCATCTTGGTGATTCCCGTTACCGCCGCCGACGGCGTGCGAATCCGAACACGTCCCGCTCACCGCGGTGCAGTGGAAATCACTGAAGTAGGAGTCGACGACCGCTGCATAGTTCATGCCCTTCATCGAGAAACCGTTCCCCGTTTCATCCTGCGCCGTCCCATGCAACCATGAACGGTCTAGAACAATGTGATCGGCCGCGCCGTCGCTCAAACTCATCAGTGTGGGTGATCCCGGGACTCCGGCAGCTCGAGTGAGTTCCAGCCCTACCAAACGGTAGTGATTCGCACCGGCTTGGAGAACCACCGGACCATCGCCCGTGCGTGTCCGAATCAGCCGCGCCACCACGTTCTGCGGATTGCTGCAGTTGTATGGCGGACGTCCCGGCAGAGAAGTCACTCCCGCATAGCAGGGAGTCAGGCGTTGCCCCTCGGGCGGCAACGCGCTGTCGGGAGCGCTGGTGCGCACGATAACCCAATGCCCGCTGTCGCAACTCTTGGCCGGGAAGACGAACGTTCCGGTGAAGGTTGCGCCGGCTTGGAGTTCGATCGTGTCGCCACAATGAGCGCTGTTCAAAGCAGCCTGGAGATCACCTCCGGCGTTAACCGGAATCTTCGCTCCCGGAGCGGGTGAATCTGCCATCGCACTTGGTACAGTAATTCGCGGCAGTTCAGCTGGACCATCAAGATTTCCGCCGGCCGCGACATTTATTGTGAAGTTCTTCTGTGCGGTTTGAGCTTTTGCATCTGTGACTTTGATTGCGAAACTGAAACGGCCTGCTGTCGCCGGCATGCCCGCGACTTGGCCATCATTCCGATCCAGCGTGAGCCCCTGGGGAATTTTGCTCTCAGAAACTGTCCAACTGTATGGCGGTGTTCCTCCCGTAGCGGAGAACGCCGCATCGTAAGCATTTCCAGTGCGGCCGTCGGGCAGATTGCCATTTGTGATGGCCAGAGCCTTCACGTTCGCGGGTTCCACTACCACACTAGCAGCTCCCTGTGCCTTGGAGTCCGCCTTGCTGGTAGCCGTCACCCACACATTGGTCACCGCGCCTACCACCGGCGCCGTGAAAACTCCGCTGCTGGAAATTGATCCTGCCGATGCGGCCCAGTTCACTGCGCTATTCTCGGTTCCTGAAACGGCGGCGGTGAACGCCTGAGTCTGACCGGAAACAACGTTCGCACTCGACGGCGACACAGTGACCCGAATGCCGTTTCCCCCTGGGTCGGAACTGATGGAAATCCCGAAATTCTGGCTGCCGTGGTGAGGCAGCGGGGAATCCGTCACTCCTACCTGGAAAGCGTACTCACCGGCAACGGTCGGCGTTCCGGAGACAGAACCGGTAACCGGGTTAAGACTCATGCCTGGAGGCAGACTGCCGGACTTGATAGTGAACTGGTAGGGTGAGTTTCCCCCACTGACCGCGAGCACCGTATTATAGGCGTTATTAGCAACGCCTCCGGGAAACGCTCCCGAAAGAGTCAAGGTGTCTGAATGATTGTTGCTTGGCTCGGCTTCACTCTGGGTTATGAGACCGCACGAAGCGGTGAGCAACGCGCAGCTCAGCAACAATGTGAACGCAGCAATGCGTGACCGATAGAAGGCCAATGTGCTGGACCGGGGCCTGCCCCGAAAAAGGTTGCAATTCAATCTGGACATCACGAGCCCTCGATTACTGAAAATGGGGGACCGGTAGCTCGAGTCCTCAGCGTCGAATCTAGCGGGTTTCGTGAAACGGGCACAGATGCCGAGAGGGCAGGGTGAGGTACAACGCACTGGGACATGCCATGGTGGACACGGCGCTGGGCACGGATTTCGCCTCGTCCCTGTCCCAAACGGGAACAAGGTCAGTAACTAGTACATGTTACTTGTTTGGTTCGGTTCGAAGAGGTAGCGCTAAAGTCAATCGGCAGAGGCTCCGATTGATTTTACGCGGCGAAAGCGGGAACTTCGCTGTTCGCTGGTTACTATCGGTGCTCGCCGAGAAGAGCAGTGCGTAATTTATCGTAGACCCGATTCCCCAGCACTCGTTGCACGCCATGCCGGGCGCGATCCTGCAACTGGTTTTTCCATAATCCGCGGCCTAGACAAGTCTCGCCGAATTCTCCTAGGGACAAGTTGCGAAGCATCGCCACCCGGCCCAGTTCATACGGGCTGGTGGAGGGGGAATTGGCGTGGAATTCGCTATTGGCAACAGTGCGGAAGCCGGCGCGGCGAGACGTTTCCAGTGTTCGCCGGTCGTAGCGTCCACCCGGACAAGAAAAGTGCTCGATGGTATGGCCGAGCATCTGTTCGATCTGCAGCTTGGCATCCACAATTTCGCGACCCAGGTCGGCGTCAGAGAGGTCGGAAAGATAAGGATGTGTCATGGAGTGGCACCCGATCTCGAAGCCGAGCGCATCCAGTTCGCGCACTTGACCCGCTTTGAGATACCCAGGAGTGCCAAGAAATCCAGCGGTCATGTAGAAGGTTGCCCGGAAACCAAATTCGCGCAGTACGGGAGCCGCTGCGATTAGATCGGTCTCACAACCATCATCGAACGTGACGCAAACACTCGGTTGCTGCGGATGGCGAATCGCCTCGCTCACGCTCAGTCCGCGAAACCCAGAGTTTTTCAACCACTGCATCTGGTTGCGGAAGGTCTCAATCGGCAGAATGTAGCGCACGTAACCGGGCTCGGACTGGACCAGGTTTCGGCCGGGAAGTTCCAGTTCGTGGTACATCAGGAAAACGATGCGGGAGGAAGGCATGAGATTTGCGGAATCACGGGCCGCGTGCCCGATTTAGCGCGGTTTCTCTTCGCCCACCGACTGTGCGTGCCGCTCAAGCATCGCGAGCAGCGGAGCGCGTAGAAACGGACCGCCGCCCAATAGTCCGGTCAGCAGAGGGTCCCTCTTATTGCAGCGCAGTGGCGAATTGTCGAGAGTAAGAATAAATCCCCCGGCGCTCTCGACCAAAGCCGCTCCGGCAGCAACGTCCCATTCGTTCTTCGGCACTAGCGTGAAAGTAAGATCTGCGAGTCCCGCAGAGACCAAGCCTAACTTGTACGCGACCGAACCCATTGGACGAATGTTGAACTCGGCGGACTCGAACTGCTTCCACTCCCCGCGCTTGACTTCGCTCCGGCTGGCGAGCACCAGTGCTCCATGCAAATCCTTGCGCTGGCTGGGCTGCACCGACTTGCCGTTGTACGTTACGCCCGCCTCGCGCGACCCCAGGATCAGTTCGTTGGTCGCCGGATTACAGATTCCGCCGGCGACCGGAATGCCATTCTCTACTATCGCGATCGAAACGCAAAATTCGGGAATACCCTGCACGAACTCACGCGTTCCATCCAAAGGATCGACGACCCACACCCGCTGTTTTTCCAGACGTGAAAGATCATCCACGCTTTCTTCCGACAGCCAGCCCTCGCCGTCCCGCAGAAGATTCGCTTTCAGTACTTGATCCACAGCACGGTCGGCTTCGGTCACTGGATCATGCCCAGCCTTGTATTCCGCCTCGATCGCGCCCGGCGTAAAACGGTTCAGCACTTCCCGCGCCGCTTCCAGGGCGGCACGAATGCGTTGCAGAGTGTCGTGCGAAGAAGAAGTCATAAGTAGTTCTCAGTTCACGGTTCTCCGTTCTCGGTAATTCAGCCTCTCTCAAAATGCCCAGTCGCAACTGAGAACCGTGAACTGAGAACTGGTTTCATCACGCCCACAACATTTTTGCGCCAGTCGTCAGCAATACCGCGCACAAGATTCTCCGTAGCCACAGCACTGGGACTCGTGTGCTCAAATAGGATCCCAAAACTCCGCCGGGGATCGAACCGATCAGCAGAGTGCCTACGAGAGAAAAATCCACGTTACCCAGTCTGGAGTGCAAAAAGCTGGTGACGCCTGTCAAAATCACCGCGTGGACGATATCGGTTCCAACCATGACCTTTGGCGCGTAGGTATAAAACAGCAGAAGCAGCATCATGATGATGCTGCCCGAGCCCACCGAAGTCATCCCCACCAGGAATCCGCCAAACAATCCGATGAAGCTCATGCCGACAAATGACTTCAGCGTGGGTTGTCGCTTCGCCATGTGTGCTTCGATTCGTCCCTGAAACAGCAGCAGGGTTGGGATGCAGACCAGGAGCAATCCCACCGCGGACTTAATGAAGTCATTAACCCCATCGCCGCGTAAGACGCGCAGGTGTTGCAGAAAGGAAACTCCGAGCAGCGAGCCTGGGATACTGCCCGCCGCCATGGCGAGCACGACTTTCCGGCGAACTGTCCGGCGCCAGAGGTGAACAGCGCTAGCGGGAATCTTGGTGAAGAAGTTGAACAGCGCGTCCGACCCCACGGCAATGATGGCGGGCACATGCAACCCAAAGATGAGTGTGGGCAACAACAGCACACCGCCGCCCAGCCCCGTCAACCCAATCAGCGTTCCAACCACGAAGCCGATCAGAATCTTTGCCAGCAAGAGTTCCATGCCGTATCTAGTAGCTGCCGGTTCTCAGTTTCTCGATTCCGGGTAAGCAAACCGGGTCAAAACATGAAAACTGAGAACCGGATCCGAGAACTGCTTCTTATCCGTTGCCGTTAACCCCGATAAAGCCCTCGCGCTCCAAATGCAGAATGATCGTCTGCGCGGCTTCTTCAGGACTCAACTTCCCGGTGTCAATCACAACCTCAGCATTCACGGGTGTTTCGTAGGGATCCGAAATGCCTGTGAACTCTTTGACGATCCCGGCGCGCGCCTTGGCATACAAGCCCTTGCGGTCGCGCTGTTCGCAAACGTCGATCGAAGTCGCCACGTGCACGAGAATGAAGCCGCCGAACGGTTCGATCATCTGCCGGACAGCCTTTCGAGTCGCTTCGTAAGGAGCAATCGGAGCGCACACCGCGATGCCGCCGTTCTTCGTGATCTCGGACGCGACATAGCCGATGCGGCGAATGTTGATGTCGCGATGCTCTTTTGAGAACCCGAGTTCGGAAGATAAGTTCTTTCGGACCAGATCTCCGTCGAGCAGGGTCACTGGACGTCCCCCCGTTTCCAGGAACTTTGTGATCAGCGCGTTTGCGATGGTTGATTTCCCCGACCCGGAAAGGCCGGTGAAAAAAATCGTCACGCCCTGCTTGTGCCGTGGCGGATAGCTGCGGCGCAGCTCCTGTACAACTTCCGGATAGGTAAACCAGCTCGGAATGTCGCGGCCTTCGTTCAGGCGATTGCGCAACTCCGTTCCGGAGATGTCAAGCACTTTAGCACCCTGCGGAACTTCATCCGCGGGTACGTAGCGATCTTCGTTTTCCAGATAGACCATCATCTGGAAGGGAACCATGGTCACGCCCATCTCCGCTTCATGCTTCTTGAAAAGCTCTTGCGCGTCGTACGGGCCATAGAAGTTCTTGCCATCGGTGTCCTTGCCTGGACCTGCGTGGTCGCGCCCAACGATGAAGTGGGTGCACCCGTGGTTCTTGCGAATCAGCCCGTGCCAGACCGCTTCGCGCGGTCCACCCAAACGCATGGCCAGTGGCAGCATCGAAAGCTTCGCCGTGCCGTGCGGATATTTCGGGAGCAGCAGTTGGTAACAGCGAGTACGGACGAAGTAGTCCACATCGCCCGGCTTGGTCATCCCAACGGAAGGATGGATCAGCAGGTTCGCCTCCACCTGCTTGGCAGCACGCATCGTCAACTCGACGTGCGCACGGTGCATGGGATTGCGAGTCTGGAAGGCGACGATCTTAGTCCAGCCCGTGCGCTGAAATTCCGCACGAACAACCGCTGGAGTCAAACGCAGTTCGCGGAAATCGTAATGTGACGGCTCTTGCAGTCCTTCGACCTTTCCTCCGACATACCACGGATTCGACTTGTTGATGGCGTAGTCAGCGCCCGGATGCGCGGCGCTGGTCGACCCAAACACAGCCCTGGCTTCGGCGGTACGGTCTGGCTGCCATACGTCTTCGACGTGCATCACTGCCAGCATCACGCCCTCAAGATCGCGCAGCGCAATCTTGCTGCTGCCCGCCGTGAGCTTCTTGGCGAAGTCTTCCGTGACGTCGAGTGTGATCGGCATCGGCCACAACGTACCGTTGGCTAGCCGCATACTTTGACAAACGCCTTCGTAGTCGGCGCGGTTCAGGAACCCACGCAGCGGTGAGAAGCCGCCGCTCATCAGAAGTTCCAGGTCACACAGCTGGCGCGCGGTCAGATCCCATGACGGCCAGTCTTTCGATTGCGCTTTCAACTCCGCGGCGCGTTCCGCCGGCACTTGCAGCTGAACTAGATCTCCCCCGTGTGGGGCAATAAGGTGACTGATCGAAGCCGTCAAAGCAGTAATCCTCCCGGGATTGTGTATTTCAAATTCCTGTTTGCTAAAGATTTCTGGGAAACAGTGCAACTCTCATTAGTTGGTGTGCCAAGCTCCCAGCAGGGGGCTGGAGGGGAGCAACAAACTCTGTAACAGGACAAGGAAGCAATTCCAATTCCGAATTGCGCCCGGTGCAATCAATGTATGCTATTGAAAACACTATCTTAGGTGAAATATTGTGTGATTGCAGCCCCTTCCAGCCCCAGCTGTGCAAAGAAATGCGGCATTGCGCCTGTCTGTTAGGAAGGGGAATTGCACCTCCCATTTTACGTCACTTTCGCCACTTTGATGCGAGATGAAAGAACGCGGAGGTTCAAGCGTCCCAGGAGCTCACTGATGGCCCTGCGGGGACGAGTTCCTGGCGATTTGCATCCGTTTGCTGCCGCTGTGCAGCTGCAGACCGCCAGCCGAGCGGGTGGTTCACCGGCTGCCGCACCTTTTCGACGATTGAGAGCGGAACACCCTCACCCAAATCCCCGACGACCGTGACGTTACCACTGGAGGAATTTGTAATCGGCCAGCGGAATTGGTCGAAAGCGTGACGGGTCAAGGGGACCTTTTCTGGGTCTAAAGCGAGTAGATGAGCGCCCACCCAATCGACCGCCGCAGCGTTATTTCCACCCAGGATGAGTCCCAACCTGAGCGGGTCGGGTGCTAACGGCCCGTTGCCTTGGCCTGCTACCACTGCATCAGCGATGTGAAGAACCCGGCGCTGGATTTCGTCGCTCATGGTTCCGTCCGAGCGGCCGTACAAGAGAATGCGATTCAAATCCAGGCACGTTCTCCAGACGGTGTCGTTGCCGGACCATGAACCATCCGCGCCAAAGCGATCCCCGAGGGAACGGGAAGTCCGTGCTAGAACTGCCGCAAGAAGACTCAAGCCCTGGCTCGCGGCACGCGACGAAGTAATATTCTGGCGGTCGCGCACGTACTCGAGAGCTCGTTTTACCGGGCTGTTGCCCGGATAGTTGTCGCCCCCACCTTCCGAGCCGCCCAGCCGATGATGTGGCAGATATTCCTTATTGCCGTTAATCCCGATCAGGTTCTTGAGGGCGCAGGTGATGCCAGCCTTCCGGTGCAGCTTCAATTTCGGAAGGTTGAGAATAACGTCCGCTTCGACGACCTCTCGCGCCACCAGATATTGATGCACCCCGGGATAATGCGTTTTCGCCAGTAATCGGTGGTCGTACCACGCGACACGAAACCTGTCTTCGCCGTTGCTGATCGGCTCCAGTATGCTTTCGGCGCCCAGATTAAAAAGCGTGAAGCGCTCGATAGGCTGCAGGTTCTCCGCCGCCACGCGCACACCGTGGACGAGCACTCCCGTAGTCCTTCGAAAGTCCCGGGGACCTTTAAATCGCGGGTCGCGGGCCATCTGCTCGCGCGCCCAGGCTCGCAGTCCCATGTTTTCTACCAGGGCATCGAAGTCGCATCCCTGAATGGGCGCATCGCCGACCAATACTTCTGCGGCGTCCGTTCGTAGCACCGCCTCTACCGTGGCTCGGATCACCGAGGCATGAGTCACCAAGCAGTCGAGCCCGCCGGAACCTTCGTTCTGATGCAGGACAAGATTCGGCTTGATTAAGACACGAGCGCCTTTTGGAACGATCTTGCCGAACGGACTGCGTCCATCGGACCACCCCAACGTGTCGGCCAGGCGGGTGAGGGCCTTCGCGACCAGATTATCGCTCTCGGCCCCGGTGGGATAGGACGGCGAGGGAAGCTGGGCGATGCCTACCCTGGGCTCGAAAGTGTGATTCGATAAAGTGCTGGCCATGGATCAGGAACTCATTTCTGCCGCTGTCTCGTCCTGTGACACCGTGCCTGTGGCATTCACATCCGAACGAGTAAATCGGTGCTTTCCGGCTGCGGACAACGGAATGGCATCCACTTCCCGGACCTCGACCCGGACGGGGTGGCCGGGGCTAAGCGCCTGTATTTGGCGGATCGACTCCCGAATCTTTTCTTCGCGCCCCTGGTGGCTGCCCGGTCCCGGCACAATCGACAAGATGATTTCATCCACGGCAGTCTGATGGAATTGGAAAATCGCGATCCCATCGCCCCCATACATCAGGTGTGTGAAAAACTCGCCGTGCACGACTCGGCCGTTGGGGAACAGGAAGTTGTCGCTGGTGCGCGCAATCTCCAGCCGCATCAAGGGAAAGTTGTTGCCGCACGAACAGTCTTCCTGGGAAAGCGATCCGCAATCTTCATTGCGATAACGGATAAACGGCATTGACCAATTTTTCAGCGAGGTCAGCAAGAGTGGCCTGGGACCGCCATTTGCGGCATGGTCTTCCTCCACCACGACGAAATCGGCATTGACATGCATCTTGCCGTTCGGGCATTCTGCGGCGATGTTCTGTACTTCGCTCGAACCGTAACAATCAAATACCTTGCATTGGAAGACCCGCTCAATTACATTGCGCTGCGGCTTGTAGAGTTTCTCGGCCGTGGTGAAAACGCCCTTGACGCCCTCGATGGACTGTTTCCGGCTGTCCACAAATGCGGCGAATCGTGCGATCGTAGAGGCGTATCCGAGGACGACCCGAGGTTTCAAACTGCGAAATCGTTTTGCCCAGCGGGCCATGTCCGCTTCGCCTGAATAAAAAGGATCAAACTGGTACGTCCGCCGCACGAACTGGCGGAGTTCGAATTCCAGGCGGGACATGCCATAGAGCTTGTCGTTTCCACCCCAGAAGAATGCGATCATCTCTCCTGGATGCCAGCCACATTGCATCAAGTTCCGGTAGGATCCGGCGTCGCTAGCCACCATATAGTCGCGACTACGAAAAAACTTGAGTGGCACGCCGGTGGATCCGCCGCTGAAGTGAGGGCGGAGGGTTTCCAGCGGGACATCCTCCCGAACCAGTTCCCGCTGTCTTTCCCGAATGATGTCTTTGGTCAGGACCGGGAGCTTGATGAAGTCGTCCCACGTGCGAATGTCCTGGCTCCGCATGCCCAGGCTGCGGAAGAGCGCACGGTAGTAGGGAACATGGGCTTCGGAGTGCGCCAGCAGCGCGGAAAGGTCACGGAATTGATTCTCGCGGACTTCATCGCCGGACCGAAAGGGAGCGCTCTCAATTTTCCCGAGCACGCCCAGAGTGTCGAAGCCGCGCAACCGGCAGGTGAGGGCCAACAGCGCGCGTCCGAAGAAAGGGCCGGTCACTCAGCCACACTCGTTTCCGGCACATTATCGGAGAGTTCCAAAACCGACAGGTTAGAGAACCGGCCCATGGGCGTCCTGGTCTTCAGCCAGAGCTTGGTATCCAGCAGTGCCGAATAAAAGGTGCGGATCCATTTTTCGCGAAGTCCAGGAATCCTTTTCTCCGGCGGAGTAGTCAGGGCGTAGCCGAATTCTTGCAGGCAGTCCCCGACTAGCGCTTCCAGACCAGCCACTTGCTCTGATGACAGCCTCTCCTTCCAGCGTTGCAGCGGCTTGATCTGAGAGTGGACGGCCTCCTCGCGAAATGATGAATTTGTCTCCCGGACTCTCCCCAGACCCGCCTGCTGAATGCGGTCATAATCCAACTCGTGATCCAGAAACCTGCTGAGGGTCGCCAGCGTCTCGCGTGGCTTCGAAACCAGATCCTCGTAGCGGATCTCGATATAATCCTCGGGGATCTTGCGCCCATGGGCCTGTCCGGTGCGGACCATCCACTCCCAATACGCGGCGGTGGCCAGCAGATCTCGCGACGACCCGATGTTCCAGGGCAGCGGTTTGAATCCTTCCATTTTCTTTAATGAAAGGGCAATGTCCCGCCCATCACGGATAATGTGAATGAACAGAGCCTCGGGGAGGTCAGCTTTCACTCTCTGCACGTGCAAAACATTATCAGGATCGTAAATCGCCCAGCGGTGCGCGTTCTGACTTCGAGCAATTTCATTCATGATTATGCGCATGAAGTCTCCGCTGGTACGGCATTCATCCAGGAGCTTCGCTTTTATTGACTTTGCTGTCAGGCCCGATCTGCGGTAGCCCTTGCTCCGCAGCCACGTCTCTACGAGTTTGTCGCGGTTGCTGCGTTTGTCCGGAATCCCGAATTTGGGGATCAGCATTCGGTAGAGGGGCATGGTTCCCCGATAAACGGCAAAACCACCGGCGGAAAGCAGGGTGTCATAAAGCAGATTGGTCCCGGAGCGATGGCAGCCCATCACGAACACGGGACGCCGGCTGCGATCCATCTGCTTGATGGTACCGAGAGCCGGTTCCCGCTCGGCGTGAATTGTGATTTCGGACATGATTCTGTTTCCCGCGAATTCCGTGAGGTCGATGCAGCCGTTGACTCGGCTAGCTCTTCCGATCCTGACGCAGCACGACTTTCTTCAAGGGAGTAATTCTTGCCCCATCGATCCACTCAATATTTCCGGTCCTGTTGTAAGTATGGACCGCGCAATAGCCCTTCCAGAACTCGGGAGTCACGGTGGTCAATACCCGCTCTGAGTACTGTGCCGGAGTGAGCATCGTGATCTCGTTCAGCGAAAAGCTGTAGCCGTAAATCGGAGAGCGGCTCTGGCTCGGACGGATCAGCCGATCACCTTCGTAAAACACGCGCCCCGCTCCGCGATTATTCCGGGCATCGGTTGAGATTGGATTCGAGGGGTGAAACTTCCACGCTCCCGTCAGCGATTCACAGTAATAGAGCAACAGGCAGCCAGCTCGGGGATCAGGCTCCACGCGAGTGGTCATCATCCACCACAGGCCGTCATGCTGCCAGATCGTCGTATCCACGAAACGGCCTTGAAAAAGGGTGCGCTCATGGACCCACTTGTTCGGGAACTCTTCGCACCGGAAAAGGTCCACTCGTTCCGAGTCATAGGACTCCGGAACCATGAAAATATCGGCACCGGCACGAAATACATGCGGATACGAATAATGGCGATCCGCGTTCTCGAGACACACTGTGGGTGAAGCCAACCTCCCATCAGGCGACACCTCGGCGCAGCTGATGCCTGCCCGTTTCTTTTCGTAGGAATAGTCCTCAAAGAAAACCCAATTCTTGCCGCCGTGCTCGAAGCCGAATGGGTCTGCCCAGAAATGACCTTTGGGAGCGTTAAGCCACCGAAACCCTTCGAGGTCGTCCCCGCTTTCCAGAAGCCGTTTGCCATTATTCCGGATTGCAATCTGCCAATGCTGAACAGTCGGTTTTCGAAAGGGATACCGAATAGCTTTCTTCAGAAATACCGGGGCCAACCAGCTCGCCATGTCTGAATTGGTCGGCAAGCGGTAAAGCTTCCTCTTGCCCTGGTAGGGAGCTGGGGGCAGCGCGTTCTTCTCCAGGTGTTCCCATCCGTACTGGTGAAGCTCGTTGAGTTTTCGAATCACCAAGTCGGACGCTCCCCAATACGGTGCATAGCGATTCACCGACATGCTGATGGTCGGTAGCGTCGCAAACAAAGACTTGCAGAGAACCAGCCCGCCGTCTAGTTCTTCGTTCAGGACTTGAAGGATCACTCCGGAGAGTGGAGATCCTTCGTGCAACTCCCAGAAATGTGCGGGGCCGCCCCGATAAAAGTCGTTGTCGCCGTGGTGGTACGACCAGACTCCATAACGTGCCGTCTTTAGAATGTCGCCATGCAGAATGTTGAACCCAAACCGAATCAGGACATCCAGATCCTTCGCCCGGATCTGTTCCAAGGCTTCCTCGGGAAAACGATGGACGAACTTCTTTCCGATCGGCTCAACTTCGATGCTTTCGATTCCAGCCAATAGGTCCGAACAATCTCGCTGGTCCAAAGGATGGTTCGCGGGCTTCATGCGGTGATCAAGACGCAAGTATAGATCGTAAAGAGCGCGTTTTCTCAACCTGGAATCGAAGAGCCTTCGCCGTATTCCGCCCAGTGGTGAACGAGTCGAATTGGAGGCCGTGGGCTGTGTAGGGCGTGCTTTGCGAAAGACAAGCAATTCGACTTTCGCAAAGTTACTGGCTTGGATGTCTTTGACAATCTTGGAGGAGAAAAGCGCAAGTTTCGGGCTGTCCAGTAGCAGGCCCACCCGTAGCGGAGGGCGCTGCGCCGGCGAACACAACCAGGGTGAGATTCCCAGCGGGGCGGGTTCTTGCTTCTGATTGGGACGACTCATTTCCGCAGGCCTGGGCTCGCTCAGAGTATGCATGTCAGCTGAAGAAAGAGTGGAACTCTCCCACCCCTAATCTAGCAAGCCGGAGTCCAAAGATTGCTCCCCGAATTCTTCCTTAATGCTTGATTTTAAGGGCGATCCACGTCCAGTGTGAAGCCGCTTGCAGAGCAATGGCAGCGAGACGCCAATAGTGGGTAATCTATTACCCTGTTTTGCCACACGGTTCCTCACCAGCTATGCTTCATCGCCCCGGCAAATGCTTGAGGCGGAAGGGTATTAAGCACATCATCCTTAGTAAGCCAAGCGCGCCGTGCCTGCGTCACCCCATAGCGAATCTTATCCAGATGCGATGTGTGATGGGAGTCGGTATTGATGATTATTTTCACGCCCTGCTGCTTCGCCTGTCGCAAGTGGACGTCGCACAAGTCGAGTCGGTCGGGGTAGGCATTCAGCTCCATGGCGACTTTGTGTTTAGCGGCACTCTTGAGCACGGCGTCGAGGTCGAACGGATAAGCGTCACGCCGCAACAGTTGGCGCCCGGTGGGATGCCCGATCACCGAGACGTTCGGGTTCGAAATCGTCTTCAGTAGTCGCGCGGTCATCGTGTCGCGGTCCTGATTGAAGTGAGAGTGCACGCTGGCGATCACGATGTCCATCTGCTCCAGAACGGAATCGGAGAGGTCGAGTGATCCATCGGCCAGGATGTCCACCTCGATACCGGCAAAGATTCGGATGCCTTTCATTTTTTTCTCGGCCGCCCGAATCCGCTCGATGTGAACCAGTGCGCGCTCATCGGTCAGACCATTGGCGAAGGCGAGATTTTTCGAATGATCGGTGATCGCCATGTATTGATATCCGCGTCCGCGCGCGGCCTCGGCCATTTCCTCGATGGTGTTGCGGCCATCCGTTTCGACGGTATGCATGTGCACGTCGCCCTGAATGTCGGATAGCTCGAGCAATTTGGGCAATGTATGGCTGGCTGCCGCCTCGATTTCACCCAGGTTCTCGCGAAGCTCCGGAGGGATGAAGTCCAGCTTGAGTTTGGCATAGATCTCTTCTTCGTTTTCGCCGGCAACCGGTTTCTCAGTTTCCAAATCCGCCAGGCTGTATTCGTTGAGGGTGTATCCCATCTTCAGCGCTCGCTGCCGCAACGACACGTTGTGCGCCTTGGAGCCGGTGAAGTACTGCATGGCCGCTCCGAAAGACTCCGGTGGCAGAAGGCGAACGTCCACCTGCATCCCGTTGCGCTGTCGAAAGCTGATTTTGTTTTCGCCTTGCGCGATGATTTCCATCAAGCCCGGAAATCGCAATAG
>Ga0137407_10001627_pt1 | contig 14679 bp, 11 predicted proteins | sample CZOMad2_2_16fung_FD_108410 | JGI IMG/M metagenome (GOLD analysis project Ga0137407, IMG submission 108410) | Vadose zone soil fungal communities from Angelo Coast Range Reserve, California, USA - CZOMad2_2_16fungal (Illumina Assembly) | ecosystem: Environmental > Terrestrial > Soil > Vadose...
AGAAACACCATCAAAAGGACGCCGAGGCCCGTCATGCCCATTTTCAGTGCCGCAAACATCGCCACGCTGCGATAGATGAGCGCCGCCATGACGGGATTCACCTCGTTGGCGCCCCCCTGCAGCAGCAGCATGGTCAGAAATGCGTCCAATACGCTCAATAACAAGATGCCGATTGCCACGGCCAGCAGATGGGACGAATGCCAATCGAGCGAATGGAAGCGAGAGTCGTCCTGGCGGCGCGGCGGCGCTCGCCTGCGGGGATTGAAACTGCCGTACCAAACCGACCACCACACCCGGTGACGTCGGTCGGCACGAGCGCGCCGCTCATGCGAAAAGTGGGGTCCTGCACAGCTCACTCGCTTCATCGGTCACACTATCCCGACAGGCTTAGGTGCTCGGCAAGCTCTATGCGTCATAATGCCGCCGGACGGTCAGGTATTTTTTCAGGAGGCCGTCACCAGCCTGGCGACGAACTCGCTCACCGGCATCGCGGCCAGAGCGCCTCGATCCACGAACATCGCTTTGATGGATTCGGTCTGCTTTGGATTGAAATGCGCGGCGACACTGGCCTCGAACTTCTGCACCAGCACCGGCATGCCTTCCTCACGGCGCCTGCGATGGCCGATCGGGTAGTCCACCTGCACGCGCCGGCTGGCGCTGCCGTCCTTGAAAAACACCTGCACGGCGTTGCCGATATAGCGCTTATTCGGGTCGTAGTATTCCTGCGTGAAGGTCGCGTTCTCCTTGACCTGCATTTTCGCACGCAGCGCATCGACGCGCGGATCGCCGGCGACCTGGTCTTCGTAATCGGCCGCGTTGAGCCTGCCGAACAGCAGAGGAATGGCGACCATGTATTGAATACAGTGATCGCGATCCGCGGGGTTGGCCAGCGGCCCGGTCTTGTCGATGATGCGCACGCCCGGCTCTTGAGTCTCAATGGTGACCCGCTCGATCTCGCCGATCCGGGGTAAGATTTGGCCGTGCAAGGTCATCGCCGCTTCGACGGCTGTTTGCGCGTGAAACTCCGCCGGATAAGAGATCTTGAACAGCACGTTCTCCATCACGTAACTGCCGAAGGGCTGCGGCAAGGACAGGGGTTTCCCCTTGAACAAGACATCCTGAAAGCCCCAGGTCTTGGCCGACAGCGCCGACGGGTATCCCATCTCGCCCTTGAGGGCGAACAGCGCATGACGCACCGCGCGGCTGGTCGCGTCGCCGGCGGCCCAACTCTTGCGCGACCCCGTGTTCGGAGCGTGCCGGTAGGTGCGCAGCGCGCCGCCGTCGACCCAGGCGTTCGACACCGCGTTGATGATCTGCTCGCGTGAACCGCCGAGCAGCGCGGTGAGCACGGCGGTGGACGCGACGCGAACCAGGAGCACGTGATCGAGACCGACTCGGTTGAAGCTGTTCTCCAAGGCGAGGACACCCTGGATTTCGTGCGCCTTGATCATGCCGGTGAGCACGTCCCGCACCGAGACCGGTTTGCCGGACCGCGAGAGATAGTCGGCCACGGCGAGAATGCCGCCCAGGTTGTCCGACGGGTGCCCCCACTCGGCCGCCAGCCAGGTATCGTTGAAATCGAGCCAGCGGATCATGGCGCCGATGTTGAAGGCGGCGTTGATGGGATCGAGTTCGTAGGCAGTGCCGGGAACGCGCGCACCGTTGGTGAGGGTCGCGCCCGGTACCACCTGGCCTATCAGCTTCGTGCAAGCCGGATATTTCAGCGCCTGAAAGCCGCACGCCAATGTATCCATGAGACAGTAGCCGGCGGTCTCATAGGCGAGATCACTGTCGATCTCGAAGCTCAATGCATAATCGGCGATCGCGGTCAGGATGTGATCCGGCGCGGGACGTTCGGCAGATTTGATATCGTGGGACATGAGGGAGCACGACTCTCTATGGGATTGAAAGGGATGCGCGGCGCGGCGTTACGGGCGCTGCGCCAGCGGCACGAAGGCAAGATTCTCCGGACCGATGTAATTGGCGCTCGGACGGATGATCTTGCCGTCCTCGCGCTGCTCGATGATGTGCGCCGCCCAGCCCGAGGTGCGGCTGATCACGAACAGCGGCGTGAACATCGCGGTCGGGACGCCCATGAGGTGATAGGAGACGGCGGAGAACCAGTCGAGATTGGGAAACATTTTCTTGATCTCATGCATGATCGACTCGATCCGATCGGCGACCTCGAACCCCCGCATGTCGCCGGCTTCGCGCGCCAGGCTTCGCGAGACCTCCTTGATGATCTGATTGCGGGGATCGGAAATCGTGTACACCGGGTGGCCGAACCCGATGATCACTTCCTTGTTCGCCACCCGCCGACGGATATCCGCGTCGGCGGCATCCGGCGACGCGTAACGGCTTTGAATCTCGAACGCCACTTCGTTGGCGCCGCCGTGCTTGGGCCCGCGCAGCGCACCGATGGCGCCCGTGATGCACGAATACAGATCCGAACCCGTACCCGCAATCACCCTGGCCGTGAAGGTCGAGGCGTTGAACTCGTGCTCGGCGTAGAGATTGAGCGAGGTGTGCATCGCACGCACCCAGGACGCGGAGGGCTTACGCCCGTGCAAGAGATGTAAAAAGTGGGCGCCGATCGAATCGTCGTCGGTTTGCACATCGATGCGCCGGCCATCGCGCGAATAATGGTGCCAATAACACAGCATCGAGCCCAAGGACGCCAACAGCCGATCGGCGATGTCGCGGGCGGCCGCACTGTTGTGGTCGCCGGCTTCGGGGATACAGCAGCCGAGTGCCGAGACACCCGTGCGCAGCACATCCATGGGATGACTCGCCGCCGGCAGCTGTTCGAGCACCGTGGTGACCGCAGTGGGCAGAGACCGCAGCGCCTTTAGCTTGGCCTTGTAGGCGGCAAGTTCCGCGCGATTCGGCAGCTTCTCGTGAACCAAGAGATAGGCGATCTCTTCGAATTCGCATTCAGTGGCGATGTCTAGAATATCGTAGCCGCGGTAGTGCAGGTCATTGCCGGTCTTGCCGACCGTGCAGAGCGCCGTGTTGCCCGCCGTCACCCCCGACAAGGCGACGGACTTCTTGGGCTTGAACGCTTCGGTTTGGGGTTGCGTCGTCACTTTTCCTTCCCTTCGGCGAACAACTCGTCCAGCTTGGCTTCGTAGGCGTAATAGTCCAGGTACTTGTACAAATCGGCGCGGGTTTGCATGAGGTCCAGCACGTTCTTTTGCGTCCCATCGCGGCGAATCGCTTGATAGGTCGTGAGTGCCGCCGCATTCATGGCCCGATAGGCGGAACAGCAATGCAGCACGATATCGACGCCCACCGAGCCCAACTCCTCGCGTGTGTACAAGGGTGTGTGGCCGAATTCGGTGATATTGGCGAGTACCGGCACCCCGACGGCGTCCTTGAATCGCCGATACATGGGGAGATCGGTGATCGCCTCCGGGAAAATCATGTCGGCGCCCGCCTCCACGCAGGCGACCGCGCGCTCGATGGCCCGATCGATGCCTTCTACGGCCAAGGCGTCGGTTCGCGCCATGATGACGAATTCGGATTGCGCGCGCGCGTCCACGGCCGCTTTGACTCTGTCCACCATTTCCTGCTTGGAAACGATCTCTTTACCGGGCCGGTGACCGCACCGCTTGGCCTGAACTTGATCTTCGATGTGCAATCCGGCGGCGCCGAACTTGATGAAGGACTTGACCGTGCGCGCGATATTGAACGCCCCACCCCACCCCGTGTCGGCGTCGACCAGGAGCGGCAACGGGCAGGCATCGGTGATGCGCCGTATGTCGATCAGCACGTCGTCCATAGTGCTGATGCCGAGATCCGGAACGCCCAGTGAATTGGCGGCGACGCCGCCGCCCGATATATACAGGGCCCTGAATCCGCAAGCCGCCGCCATTCTTGCCGCATAGGCGTTGATGGCGCCGACGACTTGCAAGGGGCGCTCCTCGGCGACGGCTGCGCGAAAGCGCGCGCCGGGCGATCGGTTGGGCGCCGCCGTCATACGCGCCCCACGACCGGAATCAACGCGCCGGTGACTGCGCGGGCCTCATCCGAGACCAGGAAGGCAATGACTTCGGCCGCCTCGGCCGGAGCCACCCAGCGAGTGAAGTCCGCCTGCGGCATATCGGCACGATTCTTCGGCGTATCGAGGATGCTCGGCAATATGGCATTGACCGTGATGCCTCGATCCTTCAATTCGTCGGCGAGGGCCTCGGTCAATTTCGCGACACCCGCCTTGGACGCTGCGTAGGCGCCCATTCCGGTCGACGCCTTGACGGCACCCATCGCGCCGACGTTGACGATGCGCCCGCCGCCCCCTTGCAACAGGTAGGGGAGCGCCGCCTGACACGAAACCACGGCAGTGCGCAGATTGATTCGATACAGGGAATCCCAGCTGTCGAGCGTGCCGCCGGTGAGTTTTTCCCAATGGAAGCCGCCGGCGACATTGATCAGTCCGTCCAGGCGGCCCGCCTCTTTGACCACCCGTTCCATCGCCGAACGGGCGGCGTCCGCCTGCGTCAAATCGATGCCGCCATAATGCAGGGCGCCAGCCGGCGGTGCCGTCGGCGGCGTCTGGCCATGATCGAGCAGCGCCGGCCTGGCACCGTAGCCGCTCAAGGTCGCGGCCACGGCCTGACCCAGGGCGCCGTTGCTGCCCGTTATCACCAGAACCTTACCCGATAGATTCATGTTCAAATTATCCTCGATTCGAGAACACCGTCAGAGTGACCAATCCGCTCAAAATACCTGAGCGGAAATGCAACATCTCACCTCATTCCGCGGGGCAATCCCGCCTCATTCCGCCGGGCTCCTAGGCTTGCGAGGTACGCCGAAATTCGCCTGGGCTTGCGCCGGTCCATTTTCTGAACGCGCGATGAAAGGCGCTGCGTTCGGAGAATCCCAATTCCAGGGCAATGTCCATGACGCTGCGGCTCGAGTGACTCAGGTAACTGATGGCGAGATCGCGCCGCAGCTGGTCCTTGATCGATTGATAAGACTCTCCTTCCTCGTGCAATCGGCGGCGCATCGTCGCCGCCGCCATATTCATCTCGTCGGCCAGACCCTCGAAATCCGGAACCTCGCCCGGCAGGAACTGACGCAGCCGCCGCCGAACCTTCGAGCTAAGGCTGCTGCCGTTCTTGTATTTCACCAAGATACTCTCCGGCGCCGTGCGCAGAAACTCCTTGATCGACCGTTCGTTCTGCACCACCGGCAGATCAAGGTAGGCCGCCTCGAAGGCGATCACGGTGTTCGGTCGGTTGAAGCCGAGCTCCGCGCAATACATCAGACGGTACTCGGCGCTGTGTGCCGGTTCCGGATAGCTGAATTCGGTACGCAGAATGGGAATACGCCGGCCCACCAGCCAGCACGACACCCCGTAGAGCAGCATCAACAAGAGCTCGTGAGCAAACACGCGCTGGTTCGCGCCCGCGGCCCGCTCGTGTAAAACGATTCTTGCTTCCTTGCCGTCCCGCATCAGGCTGCCGGAGAAATCATCCAAGATCAGGGCATAGAATCGCAGGCTGCGGTCGAGCGCCTGGCCCAGGGTCTTACAGTTGACCACCGCGTGGCACAGCATGGCAAAGCTCCCGGCCTTCATGCGGCGGGAATCCTGGCCGAAAAACTCGTCGTCGAGGGCAAGCGCGATCGTTCGCCATAGGGCGCCGTAGTGCTGCGCCGATACGCGCGCCTGGGGTACTTGCAGCAAGCTCGGGGAAAGCCCCACCTTCCCCAGCATCTCGTCGGCATTCAAGCCGCGGGCGCGGACGCTCGCAAGCGCAGCGGCAACGAAGCAAATGGCGATGGTTCCCGGCTCCGCGGACCGCGTGCCCGCGGCTGCCGTCCCGCGGCTCGCGGGGACAGGAAAAGTGTTGCCATTCTGCCCACGCTTTTTGGACGAATTGGGCACCAGGGTGGTCGACATAAGGTCTCATAGTCTAACGCGATACGGCCGAGCGGGATCGCGTATCCGCTCTGCCGCCGGGACGCGCCACAGGCTAAACTATGGGGTCCGCTGATTGCGCGACCGTTAACGACTCGAGGAAAACCATGACGACCCAACCCGCAGTGCTGGCAAATCACATACCCGCCGTCAAATTGCTGCTCGACGGCAAATTCATCGACTCTCGCACCAGCGAATGGCACGACGTGGTCAACCCGGCAACCCAAGAGGTGCTGGCACAGGTCCCGTTTGCCACCGATGAGGAAATCAACGCCGCGGTTGCCTCGGCGAAACAAGCCTACAAGACCTGGAAGAACACGCCGCTGGCAACTCGGGCGCGCATCATGCTGAAGCTTCAAGCGCTGGTGCGGGAACACATGAGCCGCATAGCGCGCACCTTGAGCGCGGAACAGGGCAAGACCCTGGCCGACGCGGAAGGGGACGTGTTCCGCGGGCTCGAGGTGGTCGAACACGCCTGTTCGGTCGGCAGCCTGCAATTGGGCGAATTTGCCGAGAATGTCGCCGGCGGCGTCGACACCTACACCCTGCGCCAGCCCATCGGCGTGTGCGCCGGCATCACGCCCTTCAATTTCCCGGCCATGATCCCGCTGTGGATGTTTCCCATGGCCATCGTCTGCGGCAATACCTTCGTGCTCAAACCCTCCGAGCAGGACCCGCTGACGCCCATGCTCTTGGCCGAACTGGCCCTGGAAGCCGGAGTGCCGCCCGGCGTATTGAATATCATCCATGGCGGCAAACGCGCGGTGGACGCGATCTGCACTCACCCCGATATCGTCGCCGTCTCCTTCGTAGGATCAACCGCGGTGGGCACGCACGTCTACAGCTTAGCCTCGCAGCATGGCAAACGCGTGCAATGCATGATGGGCGCCAAGAATCACGCGGTCGTGATGCCGGATGCCAACAAGGAGCAATCGCTCAATTCCCTGGTCGGATCGACCTTTGGCGCGGCGGGACAACGCTGCATGGCCACATCCGTCACCGTACTGGTGGGCGAGGCACGGAAATGGATTCCGGATATCATCGCCAAGGCGAAGACGCTCAAGGTCAACGCGGGGGTGGAAAAAGGCGCTGACCTCGGACCCGTCGTCTCCAAGAACGCGAAACACCGCATTCTCGGGCTGGTGGAAGACGGTATCAAGGAAGGCGCCAAGCTCGAGTTGGACGGCCGTGCCGTCAAGGTGCCGGGCTATGAGAAGGGCAACTTCATCGGACCCACGATTTTCTCCGGAGTGACACCCGGGATGAAAATCTACACCACGGAGATTTTCGGGCCCGTGATGGTCATCATCGGTGTCGATACCTTGGGCGATGCGATCACGCTCATCAACGACAATCCCTTCGGCAACGGCACCGGCATCTTTACGCAGAGCGGCGCCGTCGCCCGCAGATTTCAGAACGAGATCGACGTGGGTCAGGTGGGGATCAACGTTCCGATTCCCGTGCCCGTGCCGATCTTCAGCTTTACCGGATCGCGCGGCTCCAAGCTCGGCGATCTCGGCCCGTACGGCAAGCAAGTGGTGCAGTTCTATACGCAGACCAAAACCGTGACGACGCGCTGGTTCGACGACAACAGCGCCTCCACCGGCGTGAACACGACGATCAGCCTCAAATGAAAATCGCGTTCATCGGCGTCGGGGCAGAGCGGCGGCCGGCGCATGGAGGTCTTTCCCCATGCAGCTGAAAGAATCACACGCCGTCGTCACGGGCGGAGCATCCGGGCTCGGCCTTGCCGTAGCGAACAGAATCGTCATGGCCGGCGGGAAAGTCACGCTCCTCGACGTGAACGAGGCGCAAGGCACCGCGGCGGCAGGGACGCTCGGCGACCGGGCTTCTTTCATCGCGACCGACGTGACCGACGAATCCGCGGTCAATGGCGCGATCGACCGCGCCCGAGAGTGGATGGGCTCCATCGATGCGGCGGTCAATTGCGCGGGCATCGGCATGCCTGCCCGCTTCGTCGGCAAGCAAGGCGCCATGGCCGGCGCATTCTTCCGCAAGATGATTGAAATCAATCTGGTCGGCACCGTGCTGATTTCAAAGGCCGCCGCCGTAGCGATGCAGCGCAATGCGCCCAACGCCGCGGGCGAGCGCGGCGTGATCGTCATGACGGCATCGGTCGCCGCCTTCGACGGTCAGATCGGGCAAGTGGCGTATGCGGCCTCGAAGGGCGGCATCGTGGCAATGACGCTGCCCATGGCACGGGAACTCGCGTCTTCCGGAATTCGCGTCATGACGATTGCGCCCGGACTGTTCGCCACCCCCATGCTGAAGGCCCTGCCGCAGGAGGCCCAGGACTCCCTTGGCAGACAAACGCCGTTTCCGCCCCGGCTGGGCGAGCCTGATGAATACGCCGCCATGGTGGAACACATCATCGAGAACACCATGTTGAACGGCGAAACCATTCGCCTGGACGGCGCCATCAGGATGCAGCCGCGCTAGGCGGCGGCAAAGGACGGCGCCCCGGAGCGCATCGACCACCCGGGAGAATCCCGTCATTTAACATACCGCAGTGCGCTGTGAGCTACCCATCGCAATGCTCACACGTGCTTGTCTGCGATGACCGTCTGCTGTGGCACAGTTCCTGTCGATGAGCGTGCGCGACTTCTGGTGTCACGTACGTGAGCGGGGCACGAGATGAGCGACAGCAAAACTCCGACTCGACTTAAAAAGGTGCTTCACCGTACGGTAGGCCCCGAAACGGGCGCCGTAAAACCAGCAGCAACCGTACCGAAGAGTGCGGAAAGGATCCATGGTCGTCACGCAGCGATCACCAATAATTTCAATAATTGGCGCAGTTACAAGGAATGGGCGGAGAAAATTCGCGGCACGTGGCAAGAAAAAAAGTAGGTCGTTCAGAACTGCGCCGTCCGCTGCAACTCACCACAGGTTCGTGTCCCGTTGGGGACGCCTTGCGCTGGTGCTACGCGACCACGGCCGGACGACGCCCTGTTTTCCAGAGCGTCCGCGACGCCGAACTCGGCGATGACATGCATGCAACGGGCGAGCGCGTGTGTGTTGATAAGCCCCCAGACCATCTCGGCCGGCTGCAATTCATCCATAGTCAGGCTCCAGGTTGCCGATTCAAATCGAATACAAATCGACGCCTCCGGCGGGCATAGCCTCAGTACGGTGAGCCATCCTTGCGAACAACCTGAAGCCGACCATCCGGCATCTTATCAATCTTGATGTCGTCGTCAGGGTAGGTCACGACGTCACCGGCCGTTCGGTCGCCTATTTCCAAGTAGACGGCCACGGTATCGCTTCTATTGCGAAGCTGATGGGCATTATCACTTCCCGCCTTGAAGCCCGCGCACATACCGGGACGCAGCGGCATCTCACCGGCACTTGTTACCAAGATGGGCGTGCCCTCAAGAATGTACACAAATTCATCTTGATGCGAATGGGAATGGCGCGGCGCCGAGGCGCTCCCTGGTGGAAGGTATGTCAAGTTCACTCCGAAATTGGTAATCCCGAAATGGGTACCGAGAGGATGCCTGATCCGATCCTTCATGAGTGACGCGAGGGGCTCTGGGAATGTCAGCACAGGCGCCCTTGCTGCTGCGGATACGGCCTCGATGGCTGCAGTTGAGAAATCAGCAGGCATTGCTACTCCCAGGTAGATCGGGTTGAATTCACGAGCACGATGAATACAAGCCCGGCTGCCGCCGGGCCGCCGCCAAACGCGTGCCGGAAAGCTGCCGTTCGGATTCGGATAAGCTGCCACCGCCAAACGGTGCTTCCACCGGCGGCTGGCCTAGTGCCCTGGGCTGGGTGCGCACGTCCCTGTGCGCGCAGCCTTTCGGAACCCTACTGGTTGTCGAACACAAGCGTCTCGTCGCCCTTGGCGCCGCTCAGCTGCACACCCGTGTTGTGTACCGTCAGCGTTTTGCCGTCGGCCGATACGACACGATGGACGTGGCCAACGACCTTGCCATCCTTCTTGAGATCAAAATCCCAAGTGTTTGCATCGATCTTCTTCGCGAGCGTCGTATCCGCAGGCCCGGCCGTGGCCTGCTTTTCCTCCTTGCCGTCGCGGTACTGCACCCGGTTCGACATCTCCTTGCCATCTGCGCCTGTCAGCCTCTGGTCGAGCGTGTACAGCCCGTTGGCTTCGGTATAGACACGGGTCCCGGCCGTCAGCACTGCGCCCGTGCTGAACTTCGATTTCGCGACATTGAGCTTCCAGGTACCCACGACCGGGTCTGCGGCGAAGGTAGGGCTCGCGAAGAACACCGCTGCAAGCACGATGAGTGAGAGAGCCTTGTTCATGTTATCCCCCTTGAGTGGTGGCGGTTTGGATTTTTGTTGCAACGCGCTCGGGTGCGAACCTGAGCGAGCATCCGAGGATGCTCGCGAGCGTTCCGAAGATCAAGAACGGGGCCCACTACCAACCCCAATTGATGACAGACAAACGTAGCTGCGGTCGCGTATTACGACGCACCGCGGAGTACTTGCGACCTGCGGATAGCTTCGGCCGTGGCCCTCTGCTCCTGACGCGGCGGGCGCGACAGATCCCGCGCTTCCGTCCGAACTACGTTTGGCTGGCGACTTTTGGCCGGGTGCCGCCCGATGTCAGAATGTCGTCGGCCAACTGGCGCTCTCGACCCTCTGCGGTCCTTCATGACCGTCAGCTTCAGGGTCTCAAGGTTTCTTTAGCTGGAACGAATCGCAGAATGTACTCGTAAACTGGTCGGAACCCAGGCGTCAGAATGGTCATCGATATCACAAACGGCGAATGACCGTTCGCCTTGAGGATTGGAGCGACCATTCTTATCCGGCGCGGCATGCGTGACACATATGTACTCTCATCGGAAAGCCAAAGCTCGATCAATGGCTTAGTACGCAAAAGAGTCTTATAAGTCGAAACTGACGAAATGGCTGTCCATGGAATTTGGCCGACGCCTAGGCGTTTATCGTCAATGCCCGATTCGTTGATTATCAGCGTTGGACCTTTTCGGAACATCTGCTGTAGACCAAACCAGGCCGTAGATATACCAAGGACTATTCCGAGCCAGGCGACTACCCGCACCACGATTGGCGGCTCGCTGATCCCAAATATCATGGCAACTAACCATACAAGAATGAGGGAAAAGAACAGCGTGCGCTGCAATTCGGAAGGCTCACATTTCATGATGTACCTGTGGACGCGCGACAAACCCGCCGCCCGGGTAGCTTGCGCTGATGTGTGCGCGCAGACTGGAATGCTTTTTTGGAATGCGTAGTCGGCTTATTCTGTACTTTACGTCAGGGTTTAAGCAATGACCGCTTCGGGGCTGCCGGTTCAGTACCCTCACGGGCCGCGATTGGCCGACTGCGCACGTCCCGGCCTGGCCGGTCGCCAGACTTGCCTCACCCGCTCGTGCACTCTATCTTCGCAAGCCGGCCTGTCATCAAGAGCTATATAGGAGTCCACAATGCAACGCTTACTTCAATCGTCCCGATCCGGCTGTGGTTTGCGATCCGTATACTCAGAATTGTCTGGTTCAAAAAGAGAATCTGCATCGGAAACGCCCAAGTGTCTCGCAGTTGCGTGCGGGTCGTTGGTCGAAGCGCGTCGCGTGGGCTGAATATCGGAATTTAGATCCGACAAGCGCTCTCTGATCGAATCGAGCGTTTCGTGGATGCGTTCGAGTCGGGCCTCAATCAATCCGATCAGGCGTCCGCTTTCGCGTTCATGCTCGAAGCTCAATGCCTTCTCGTTCAGATACCGTAATTCTTCCTCGATTCTCAACAGCTTGTTGGCGGCTACATCCAGCGGAAGGACGATGGTCATATCGAGGGCGGAGGGTTTTTGTGCCATGTGTACCTTCGGCTGTTTGACCTGTGAAAATCAAGCTGCTGTCGGCAAATGAAGGTTATGAATCCCGCGAGGGAGGACGGGAAAATCGCGAACGCGAACGCACCATCAATCCCGAACAGTAAGCGCGGGACCCTGGGTCGATGCGGCCGGAGCCCGCTGTTGCAGCTCGCGTCGAATCTCCCGCCGGCGTGCCTCGCTCGCGCGCGGCCATTCGGTGATCTCGTCGATGGTGCGGCGGCAACCCACGCACATACCCTGCGCGTCCAGTCGACAGATGTCGACACAGGGCGATGGCACCGCCGCTTCGATCATGCGCGGACCCGCCGCAGCGCACCCGAAGCCTGCCGTTCTGACCATTGCCGCACTACTTGGTGGATCGCGTCGAGCCCGTCGGTGAGCGCCGCCGGACCTGGCTGCAGGATCAGAGGCGATTTGATCTCGTGCAGCTCGCCGTCGCGCACCGCCGGCACCGCGTCCCATCCAAATCGGGCTGTCACTTGATTCGGCCGGAAGCGCTTGCCGCACCAGGAGCCGAGAATGATATCCGGGGCGCGGCGTACGACCTCATCGGCATCGCCGAGAATGCGATCCTTGGCAAGAGCGCAAACCGCGCGCTCGGGGAACACGTCGTCGCCGCCGGCGATGCCGATCAGCTCGCTGACCCATCGAATGCCGGTGATGAGCGGCTCGTCCCATTCTTCAAAGTAGACACGCGGACGGCGGGGCAAGAGCCGAGCGGCCTGGCGCACGCGTTCGGTGTGTGCTTCCAACTCGAGCGCGTAGCGCTCAGCTTGGGTTGCGGCGCCAACCAATGCGCCGAGCCGGCGCACGTAACCCAGGATCCCTTCGACCGAGCGGTGATTGCTGATCCACACTTCGATCCCGCTCTTGATCAGCGCCTGCGCTATGTCGGCTTGGATGTCGGAGAAGCCGACCACCAAATCCGGACGCAAAGCAAGAATGCGGTCGACCTTGGCGCTGGTGAACGCGGAGACCCGGGGCTTCTCGCGGCGCGCCCTTGCGGGACGCACGGTGAAGCCGGAGATGCCCACGATCCGGTCCTCCTGCCCAAGCGCGTAAAGAACCTCGGTGGGCTCTTCGGTCAGGCAAACGATGCGGCTCGGATATCGGGTGTCCATGTCAACTAAAGCACGCTTTCCGCCAACGCCCCCGCTGCGCCGTGGACGATGCTGTGCGACAGGCCCTGCGCCTGCGACAGCACGTGATCGGAGTAGAATCGCGCGGTCAGGATCTTTGCTTCGTAGAAACCGGCATCGGCGCCGTTCGCCGTGGGCGCGGCGAGCCGCTGTTGCGAGATCAACGCCGATCGCAGCAGCTGCCAGCCGCCGGCCACGATACCGAACAGTTTGAGCATGGGCACGGCACCGACCGAGACGCCGCGGATGTCGGTGGCGTAGTTCTCCACGACATAGCGAATCGCCCGCTCCAGCGCGTCGATGGCGGCGGAAAAAGCCGCCGCCGCTTCCGTCATTTTCGGCGCGGCGGCGAGGTCCCGCGCCAGCGTCCGCATTGGGGCGATCACCATCTGCGCCGCGCGGCCGCCGTCGCGCGCCAGCTTGCGCCCGATCAGATCGTTGGCCTGAATGCCGGTGGTGCCCTCGTAGATCGGCGTGATGCGTGCATCCCGCACGAACTGCGCGGCACCGGTCTCCTCGACGAATCCGACGCCGCCGTGCACCTGTACCCCTAACGAGGCGATGTCGACCGAATTCTCGGTGCACCAGCCCTTGATCACGGGGATCATCAGATCGGCGACGGCCTGATGACGTTCACGTTCCTCTGCGCGCGGATGCAGGCGGGCCGCGTCCAGCGAAACCGCCACCACTACGCTAAGCACCCGCATGGCTTCGGTCTGCGACTTCATGAGCAGCAGCATGCGGCGCACGTCGGGATGGCGGACGATGGGGACGCGAGGACCGCCGCGCACGCCGGCTTCGGTGCTCTGGATTCGCTCGCGCGCATAGGCGAGCGCGGTTTGGTAGGCGCGTTCGGAAAGGCCTACACCTTCCAGGCCCACCGAATACCGCGCGGCGTTCATCATGATGAACATGTATTCCAGGCCGCGGTTCTCCTCGCCGACGAGTTCTGCGACGGCCCCGCCGTTCTGGCCATAGGAGAGCACGCAGGTGGGGCTGGCGTGGATTCCAAGCTTGTGCTCGATGGAGACGCAGTGAACATCGTTGCGCTCTCCCGGAGAACCATCGGCATTGACCAGGAACTTCGGAACCAAGAACAGCGAAGTGCCCTTGACGCCTTCCGGTGCTCCCGCGACGCGCGCCAACACCATATGGATGATGTTGCCGGTCAGGTCGTGCTCGCCGTAGGTGATGAAGATCTTCTGGCCGGTGAGGCGGTAGCGGCCGTCGCCGTTGGGCACGGCTCGAGTCCGCACCGCCGACAGGTCGGAGCCGGCTTGGGGCTCGGTGAGGTTCATGGTCCCCGTCCACTCCCCGCTGACCATTTTCGGGAGGTACGTGTCCCTCTGCGCCTCCGACCCGCGCAGCTCGATGGCATCGATCGCCCCGCGGGTCAGCATCGGGCAGAGCGCAAAGGCCATGTTGGCGCCGTTCCACATCTCCTCGACCAGCGCCGACAGGGCCCGGGGCAAATTTTGACCGCCCAATTCCGTGGGACAGGACAGCCCATTCCAGCCGTCTGCCACGAATCGCGTATAGGCCTGTTTCCAGCCGGCCGCGGTCAGCACTTGACCCTCCTGCCAGCGCACGCCCTCCAGATCGCCGCTGCGATTGAGCGGAGAGAGTACTCCGCCCGCGAATTTAGCTGCTTCGTCCAGCACGGCATCGGCCACATCCAATGTCAGGTCGCCGAAGCCGGGCAGCTGCGCCAGCAGCTCGAGATCCACCAGCTCACGCAGCACGAACTTCATGTCGGTCAGCGGAGCCTGATATTCGTGCAT
>Ga0137407_10001628_pt1 | contig 14673 bp, 8 predicted proteins | sample CZOMad2_2_16fung_FD_108410 | JGI IMG/M metagenome (GOLD analysis project Ga0137407, IMG submission 108410) | Vadose zone soil fungal communities from Angelo Coast Range Reserve, California, USA - CZOMad2_2_16fungal (Illumina Assembly) | ecosystem: Environmental > Terrestrial > Soil > Vadose zone...
ATTGCCATTGCTCGTCAGCTTGTAGTCCGCCCTCGCGATATACCAATTGGTGTTGATCGACACCGGGCCCTTGAACCGATATCCCACGAAGTTCACTCCGTCTCCCACCGAGTTGTCGTTGGCGGCGAAAGGAGCGAACGATTGGAGATACGGAAGCACTACATTGCTCACGCCGATTCCCAGCGGATCCATCGTCTTGATCTGGTCCGGAGTAACACCGAAGAATCCAGGCTGGATGTTGTGTGTCGCCGTCAATCCCTGCACCGGTCCGCCAGGGCACGCGGTGGGATCGTCGCATGCATACTGGATGATTCCGTCCTGCATCGCCGCGCTCGGTACGACCCGCACCACGCTCTGTGCTTCTCGCTGGCGGTGTCCCTCGTAGTTTACGAAAAAGAACAGGCGGTCCTTCTTGATCGGTCCGCCCAGCGAACCTCCGAAATTGTTCCGCAACAGTTTGGGCGGTTCGTTCGCCACGCCGCTCTGCAGTTCCGCCAATTTCACAAAGTAGTCGTTGGCGCTGGTGATCGTGTTCCGGTGTGACCAGAACGCCGATCCATGAAAGTTGTTCGACCCGCCTTTTGTTACCAGCACCACCTGCGCGCCGGACGAACGCCCTTCATCCGCGTTGTAGTTGCTGGTTGTCACGCGGAACTCCTGCACCGAATCCTGGGTGATCGGCAGCACCGCCTGAAACGCATACCCTTTTGTGTCGGTGTTGACGTCCACGCCGTCCAGCGTGATGTTGCTCTGGTCGCTGCGCGCGCCATTGACCGCGCCGTTGCGTGTGTCCGTATTGCGGTTGATATCCGGGCGATTACCCGTGTATGCCACCCCGGCCTGGAGGGACAGCAGCTCCGGCACGTTGCCGGCTTCTAGCGGCAACTCTTTCACCTGCCTCTCGCTGAAGGCAACACCCAGCGACGCGTCGGTCGTGTTCAACACCGCCGCTTGCGCCGACACCTCGACCGTCTGCAGGGCCGTTCCAATTTCCATCTTCACGGTCGCGGTTGTCGGCGTATTCACCAACAATTGCAAATTGGTCTGCTCGTACTTGCGAAATCCACTGGCTTCCACGTCCAGAACGTAGGTCCCAGGGGGAAGGGATAGAAATTCGTATTCGCCTTCTGAACCGGTCACCGCCTCGCGATGCAAGCCTTGCTGCGCGTTGTTCAGCATCACCCTGGCTCCGGTGATGGCCGCGCCACTTTGATCCGCTACTATCCCGTGCAACGATGTCGTCCCCGTTTGTGCCAAAGCCCCGTTACCTGCCAGTAAGCAAATTGCAAAGGCCACACCCAAGCTGAAAATCAAATGCCTCTTCATAGACCACTCCATGGAATGCTCCTTTCGCGCACCATTTCGACGGTGTTGGACCACACAAGGGGGGAGTGCTCCGGACGGGGCACGTTCATGTTGCGGAAAACGTTGTCTCCGCAACGCCAGATTTTCAGTTCTGACTCCGGGCAACCTTTAACCCACCACTCGACGAACCTAACTTGAGATACCTTCTAAGTCAGAAGGATGGGTTATGTCAAGACATGTATTTTAATGCGGCTAAGCGGAATAAACGATTCGGGGCCGAAACGCCTTCCAAAATGGCCTGGTACCTTTGTCTCACTTATCTCTTACGATTCTATAACCGGTCCTCACTTTATAAGCTGGACTGACGCAGTGCCGTTCCTGTCGCCGGCCTAGCGCCTTTTTACATCTTGTTTACACCTTGCCCAGGTGCAGCAGCTTCGCCTCAGTAATGGCCGGAATCTCGCGAATCGCTCCCAAAATCGAGCCCGAAACCTCGCCGTCGAGCCGCACTAATGACACGGCCTCGGACCCACGCGAGGCGTCCCGCCTCCCCAGCGCAAACGTGGCAATATTTACACCCTGCTTGCCCAACGCCGCCCCCACCTGCCCAATCACCCCAGGCTCGTCTCGATTGCGCAGATACAGAATCGTCCCTTCAAGTTGCGCCTCCACGGGTATCCCGCCTATTTGCAACACTCGCGGCGTCCCGTCGTGTAAAACGGTGCCTTCCGCCATGAACTCCGTCGCTCCAGAAACGCCCTTTTCCGGCAGCGACGACACTTCCAGCGTATTCGGAAAACCGTGCTCCCGCCGCCGCGTCTCTTCCACCACCGTTAAGCCCCGCGCCGCCGCTACTTGTGGCGCATTGACCACGTTCACCTTTTCATCCAGCACCGCGTTCAGCAGTCCAGCAAGTACCGCGCTGCGCAGCAAATTCGTTCCCACCTCGGCAACTTCCCCCGCATACCGGATCCGAATCCGCGCCGGCCTGGACCCGGCTGCTTGCGCAACCATCGACCCCAGCCGTTCCGCCAACGCCAAGTACGGACGCCCGCGCCGATACTGGTCCGGTGACAGAGCTGGCAAGTTCACCGCATTGCGAATCACGCCTTCCGCGAGGTAATCCCGAACCTGCACAGCCACCTGCGTCCCCACTTCCTCCTGTGCCTCCGCCGTCGAACCCGCCACGTGCGGCGTGGCAATCACATTCGGCAAGCCCGTTAGCGCCGAATTCTTCGGGGGCTCCTCCACAAACACGTCCAACGCCGCGCCGGCCAGCTGACCGCTCTTCAAAGCCTCGGCGAGTGCTCCCTCATCAATCAACTCTCCGCGAGCCGCATTGATCAGCCGCGCCCCCTTTTTCATTTGCCCCAGCGTCTTAGCATTGATCAAATCCTGCGTCGCGGGACTCACCGCCGTGTGCAGCGAAACAAAATCGCTTTCCGCCAGCAACCTCTCGAGCGGCACCAATTCAACTTGCAGCTCGCGGGCCGCCGCTTCGCTGATATAGGGATCGTAGCCAAGCACACGCATATCGAACGCTTCCGCCCGGACCGCGACTTCGCTGCCTATCCGGCCAAGCCCAATTAGGCCCAAAGTTTTGCCGCGCACTTCCGTACCGGCCGCGCTACCTTTCTCCCACTTTCCTTCATGCATCGTCTTGTCGAGCCGCGGTACCTGCCGCGCCAGCGCCAGCATCAACGCAAACGTATGTTCCGCCACGCTCACTGCGTTTCCACCGGGCGTGCTCATCACCAGCACGCCCCGCCGCGTCGCTTCATCCAGGTCAATATTGTCGACACCGACGCCCGCTCGACCCACCACCCGCAGCCGCGGCGCCTTCTCCATCAATTCCGGCGTGACTTTGGTGGCACTGCGCACGATCAGCGCCTCCGCATCCGCGATCTCTGCGACCAGTGTTTCCTTTGTGGTCAGCACCACCTTCCAGCCTGACTGCTCTTTCAACAACGCGACTCCACGCTCACTGATCTTGTCCGCGACAATGACTTTCATCAGCCCTCATTCGTAATTGATTTACTCTTCGTCGTTACCGCGACCAAAATTTCGCCAAAACTAAAATATCAACGGTAGCGACCCCCTAGCCTCAAGTCAAATACCCCCACGGTCTCTCCGTGATCTCTGTGTTCCGAACTCCGTGCCCTCTGTGTTAAATCTTTTCCTTCCTGCTCTGCTATATTCAATCTAACGAGGACCCGATGACTTTTTCTGAAAAGATCCAAAAGGATCTCACCGACGCCATGCGCGCCAAAGACGAACTCCGCCTGAGCGTCTTGCGCGGCATCAAATCCGCCATCAAATACAAAGAGACGGAAAAAATCCGCGCCCTCGACGACACTGAATCCATCCAGATCCTGCAAACTCTGGTCAAGCAGCGCAAAGAGTCCATCGATCAATTCACCAAGGGCAACCGTCAAGACCTCGCCGACAAGGAAACCAGGGAACTCGCAATCATCGAGACGTACCTCCCGGCGGGCGCCAGTGAAGCCGAGATGGACGCCGCAATTGCGAAAGCCATCGCCGAAACTTCCGCTACTTCCATGAAGCAAATGGGTGCCGTAGTCAAAGTCGCGAAGGCAGCCCTCGAAGGTAAAACCGTCGACGGCAAAGCCCTCAGCGATCGCGTGCGCGCACGCCTCTCGTAACAATCCCCAAGGCAAGGCACACAACATCGCAGTCTGGATTACAGACGAACAAGAACTCGTGTTTGCCGGTGTGAATCGCCGCGCAGGTAGGAGCAGACCCCTCGCGGGGGCGATCGGATCATGGCTACACGTCTAAGCTGCTTAGACTTACGCCAGGCGTAGGTGAATGTACAGTGTAGCCCGATTGCGGCGGTTGTCGAGGTCTCCGTACGCTGTTGCCATCCCCCTGCCTCTTCCGAAAGGACGGGCGATGCGAGATGTTACCAGCTGCGCTGACAATTAGTCTTGCTTGGTGAAATGCTGGAGGTCGCAGCGGAATACATCAATCGTTGTGAGGAAACGCTGGGACATGAAGACGCGTTCATGGTCGGATTGGCGCACGACCAGCTTTACTTTCTTCGAAAAGCGCCTGGTCAAACCGGAACACCGGCTCGGCGCCCCGGAATTGCAATTGCGTCCTCAGCCGCAGGCTTCCGAAAAAAGATAAGTAGGAGTCCATCGACGTCACGAAGCGCCCATTAGGTGCCGATTACCGCACTGGAACGCGCGCCTTGATGGCCACAGGCAGGCCGTCCCCGGCGCGCTCGATGGTGACCAAATCTGGGGGAACGCGAAGGTTTTCGCTGCCCTTCACAACGGTCAGCGTGACAGTTTCACCCAACTTCGGACACACCGCGGTCGGCCCGGACCCTCTCGCGTCGACGGAAACGTCCGCGGAAGCTTGTGGAGAGCACGGATCGAGGTTCAATTCCCCCGAATAGTCTGGCGGAACCTTAACGGTGATCTCGCGAGGCGCTTGTTTGGCAGCGCACGAAAACAACAGGAATGTGGCAAAGATCGTCGCAAGCAAAAGGGCAGTCAGTCCATCCAGTTTACGAATCATGATGTGTGCAAACCCCTGAGGCAGAAGGACACGCCTTTGCGCTCTCTGATGATTATAGTCGGATCACCCGGAACCCATGTAATTCCTTGCGACGGCTGGCAAAGACCTACCACTACCCGATATGGGGGACCATTGTGAAATCCCTTTAGTCAACCAGGGGAATCGCTGTAGGCAAATGTAGGAGGTCCCGGTCGAGTGTCCCGGTCGAGCCAGGGCGAGTTGTGTCGGGGCCGGCAGATCTTCAAGTATCAAGGCTTGCCGGCGGGTTTTAGTACCGCCGTATTGCGTTCATCGGACGCGATGATTCGGTACAGCATTTTCAAATCGTCTACTTTGTTAAGCGGCACACTGGGATCCTTTACTACAAATGTCCGGCTATACCGGAGCACGTTGCCGTCAACCTCCGCCTTACTGTGATAGCTGGCAAAGCCGTAGTCGGCAGTGACCGGTTGCGGCAGGTCGTCCACCTCGTACCCGGCAGGCATAGTGATCTCGAACACATCGCTGTCTTGCGATGGTCCATCAAAAACAACCGGATATTGTCGTGGCTCTTTCGTTTCCAGTAGATCGCTCGACTTATTGCCAACCACGCGCGGCCGCACTAGCAACAATCCCCCGGCCGACTTGGCGTAATTGTCCGCCACCAGCGAATAGTTGAAGACAAACGGCAATTCGGTCTGCTCTAGGTTCGCAATCGAAGCATTCGTGAGCCGGTAAGTGGCAAAGGAGCGAGCCAACAGCGTTTCGATGGGCTTGATCCTGTCGGCGTCTTTGTTGGCGGATTTCAGCGCGTAGCGCTGGTGCGCCGCGGAATCGCCGAAACGAATTTCCTTCACGTCGCCGGTCAGCGTTCCCGAGGATGTAAGCGTGAGTTTCGCGGTTCGCCGCACCCCATTCATCGCAGGTCCCAACTGCGGCAATTCGGTGAGCTCGCCCCGGTCCGGCGCAACCAGCAGCGCGTAATTAGCCTGCAGCGCCCCGCGCAAGTAGCCAAACGGAGTGAGTTCGTCGGTCGGATCGAAAAACAAAAGGCGCCCGAGCTTGGGATGCTGCATCACGGCGACCATCGATGGGTCGACAACTCCGTCCGGCAGTTTGATCGCCAGGATGACGTGATCGAAGCCGCCCATGTGCGCCGGCATTTCCGGAGTGATCGCACCGCGTTCGGTATTGATCACCACGTAGTAGGAGTCGACGCCGATGCCTTTCAGCATCGAACTCATGAGCGTCGCTTTGTCTTTACAGTCGCCGTAGCGGTGCGCAAATACCTCGACCGCGGAATGCGGCTGGTAGCCGCCAATCCCCAGTTCGATGCCCACATAACGAATATCGCGTTGCAGAAAACGCGCCAGCGCCTGCATTTTTGCCAGCGTAGCTGCCGCCGAAGCCGTCAGCGCCGTCGTCTTCTGGCTGATGTCCACGGAAGCGTCGCGCCGTCCGCGCGTCAGGTCGCTGTACCACAGCCCCATGTCGCCCCAGCTTGCGAAAAATTTTCCCGCACCGCCAGGCGGGACGAACGACACGATCATTTGTCCTTCAATACCCCGGTGCGGCGGCATGGCATTCTCATCCCGGATTCCCGGCACGCCACTGACGACCCACTGCCACAGATTATTTCCCGCCGGAGCCGGCATCACCTCCGCGTGATTCAGCCACGAGGCTTTGTATTCCCACCCGGCGGGAAGCTGCAGCGTGTAGTGCTCTTCCCGCGCCGGGTACGCTGCCTGGAAGTACCAGATGTTTTGCAAGACAAACGGATGGTTTTCTTGCTCGTATTCGTAGCCAATGATGTTTCCCGGATCGGAAGCGGGAATGCGCAGCAGTTTGGCGCGTACGTCGGTAATCAGTTCGCTGCCCTGGACGGCGGGCAAAGCCACTTCGGCCCCATCTTTATCTTTCACCTCGTAGTCTTTTCCCTGAGCAGGAATGCACCATGCATGCAGGGAGGTGATCTTGGTCATCGAGTCGAAGGGAATCACCACGGTGCCTAGGTCTCGCCCGCCGGGACGCAGGATTTTATAAGCTACGCGAACCTGGGTCTTGATCTTGTCCGCCGATTGAACGGTGACAATTTTTTCGGCGTACAGCAGCACGGCGTCGGTTTTCTCATCGTGAGCGGGCAATGCAACGTTAACCAGCGCATGCATCCATGAGGGCGCGTCGCCGTTCGCGCCGGCGCGCGGCGCAGTCGGCAGCAACAGACACACCGCCGCCGCAATCAACCACAGAGCGGTTCTGCTCCTAGTTGCGCGCCGCGGACGCCCCAGGCTGTACGATGACTTGTTCTTCATCTCCGGTCCTCACCGTCTGGAAAAATGCCCGCAACGTCGGGTAGAGTTTTTGCTCGATCATCAACAAGTTGCAGCGCAACAGGCGCGTCAGGTGTAGCGTTCCTTTGTCGTTTTCCACTTTCAGGTCATAAACAACGGCTTTGGCATCCTGGTTCAGCTCCTTGGGAACGCTGCTGATCTTCCAGCCGAGAGGCAGATCGATAGTCACGTCATCCAGCTTTTCAAACGGAAACTGAAAATAGACCGGGTGCACGCGACTAGCGTGTTCGAAAAGCTGTTTCTCCGTAGCACTGAAAAGCCCGACCGGCACCAGCGCCCGGTGTCCCGCAGCCGAGGCCCAGCCCGGAACTTTCAGATCGTAGACCGCCACCAGCGGGACACTCGCATTGCCCCACTCCGGCTTGTTGGTCAGGTCTAAATCAACGCCTACCGGGATGTATTCCCGCAATTGCTCCTCGAGAAACTTCTTCCGCGCGGCTTCGTCTTCGTGCCGCATTTCGACCCGCCGCGACATGGCCTCCAGGCCCGTGAACGTGACGGTCACTTTGCCAGCCAGCGTGCCATCGTCCGACAACTTCATCTCGGCCTTGCGCGCGATCTTCGAGACGGCGCTGTCCGGCAACGTAGTGGTGACCCAACTGCCGCCATCCTTGTCCAGCTTCAATCCCGACACCGCGGTTTCGCCCCACGGCAGGAGCCCGAAGGGCACAAACGCCGTTCCCGGATCGCAGTAAATCTCCTTGCCATTCAATTTGAGCAGCACGACATTGGAATTCAATTGATTGGCATTCATGAGCTTCTGATTGAAAAAATACTCACTGCGGCTGGACACCCATACTGGATAGGCCTCAACTCCGGCCGCTCGCAGCAGCGCCAGGTAGGTCCAGGTGATGTCGCGGCCATTGCCGGCGCCCTGTTTCAACAGGTCCGCGGCGTTGCTCTCTTTTGATTTCGTCCGCTTCTGTTCCTGATCGGTCTTCTCCACTTCGTAGGAGGTGTTGCGCAGTTGCTGGACCCGCGCGTAAATCTTTTCGGCCTTTACTTCCGGTGAGTCGCTCGGCGACACCATCTGGGCGACCGCTTGTTCCACGTCCTTGCGCTTGCCGAGAAAACTTTCAACTTTGCCATTCAGGCTCTTGCCCCGCTGTTTCCAGAATCGGTCCGGATCGCTTTCCGCTTGGCCCTCGCTGTACTCAAAATCGACCCGGAACTTGAGCTCGTTCTCCGGAGGCATAAAGTCCTCGACCTGAAACGCGGGAATGTTTTGCGATTCCATCCGCAAAATCGTGGTGGCCCCTTCCTGCTTGGGCGCACTGGTTCCCGCCGGCAGCCCGACCGGCCAGCTCCAGCGCAGGGCGAAGTCTTTGTTTGGCTTCAGCGAGAATTTGGCGCGCCGCGTGAACAGCTCGTCGCTCAGAATCCAGTGCGAGTTGTACACATAATTTTCCGCCATGTCGTACGCGTAGCGGTATTCGATGATGCTCCCCACCTGCACATCAGGCAGTGTGAACGTCTTGGCTTGATACTTGACGCCCCTGGCCTTTACGATCGTTTTGTCGTAAGCCCTGCCGTCAAAATTCACGACGCTCCCGTCGGGCCGAACCGTCCGCGCGCGGATTGCAATCACGATCCCTTGATCGTGGAAATAAGGAATTTCCACATCGCCGTACTTCCGTCCCTCTTCCGTCAGGATCTTGATGCGCATGTAATTCTGCTCGTTCCCGGTTTTCGCGTTGTCGTCACGATCCACCTGCCGGTACAAAATCACCGCCGGAGCTCCCGGCGCCTCCGCCAAGCTGGTCATCTTTAATTCATCGGGCGAGATGGGTTGCCACTCGTCGGCCTCGACGATGGCGCCTCGGTACACCACTCCGCAAACCGTCAGTGCGAGACCAAGCACCAGCAAACGCCACCCCGTAACGCTGAGTGGAGTCGCCGCAGCCCCATTTATCTTGTGCTTCGAACGGTGGTCTTTAGGTGTTGGAAACACGGGTAACCTCCTGGAATTCCCGACCGGACACACGAGTTCCACCGTTTCGTTGCAGACAGACAAAGCCGTCAGCAACCGACCGCGGCGCGAGGGCTGGACTCGTACCATAAGTAGTGTTATCGACCTGGGTCAGTAATGCGCGAGAAACTATCGCGTGGGAGGCCCGGTGTCAAGAGACCTGCGGTCCTATCAGTCCTGGTCTAACGCCCTAGGGTTTTCAGGGTTATATACAACTTGCGAGAGCGAAGCTCAGGCGAAACCACCGATTGCTCTATCGCACCCCGGCCTCTAATTTCGGAAATCGAGACTCGACCCTCAACCTCGAACTTCTAACCTCCAACCTCCGCTTTACGGCATAATCCGTCGCGCACTCTGGTGCGCACCAGCAACTGCGGTCGCTGGCGCCTGCGACCAAATTGCGCTTGGGGAGGATTCAGTGAGCGATCGTCCGTGGAGTTCCACCGCACCTCCGGGCGAATTCCGCACCTACGTTTCCGCGGAGGAGACGCAGAAGGAATTCACCATTCGCGCGGTGATCCTTGGGGCGCTTTTCGGTTTGCTCTTTGGCGCCATCACCGTGTACGTCGGCTTGCGTGCCGGGCTTACGGTCTCCGCCTCCATCCCTATCTCGGTGCTCTCTATCAGCATCCTGCGCGCGTTTGGCCGCTCCACCATTCTCGAAAACAACATCGTGCAGACAACCGGCTCGGCGGGCGAATCGCTCGCCGCCGGCGTCATGTTTACGATTCCTGCGCTGATCTTTCTCGGTTTTGGCGCTGAGTTCACCTTCTGGCGCGTTTTTCCGCTGGCGCTTCTCGGCGGATGGCTCGGCGTATTATTCATGGTGCCGCTGCGCCGCCAGCTCATCGTCAAGGAGCATGGCAACCTCAGCTTTCCCGAAGGCACGGCGTGCGCCGACGTTCTGGTTGCGGGCGAGCGAGGCGGATCGTTTGCCGGCCGCGTGTTCTGGGGACTCGGTCTCGGCGGCATTTACACTTTCCTGATGAACACCGTGCAGGCATGGACTTCGCAACCTGAGTCACGTCCGAACTGGTTCTCCGGCGCGTCGTTCCGCGTCACCATCACTTCCGAATATCTCGGCGTCGGCTACATCATTGGCTCGCGCGTTTCCGGAATCCTTTTCGCCGGCGGCATCATTTCCTGGCTGGTGATCATGCCGGCCATCCGCTTCTACGGCCAGCTCGCCAACAACGTGCCCATTTATCCTTCCACAATTCCCATTCCGCTGATGACGCCCGACCAGATTTGGGGAACCTACATTCGTCCGATGGGCGCAGGAGCGGTGGCCGCCGCCGGACTGATCACGCTGCTGCGCACGTTACCGACGATTTTTTCCGCGTTGAAGGCCGGACTGAAAGATGTGCGTGCGGAAGGCGCCGGCGGTTCCACGGCGACCAGTCGCATCGATCGCGACATGCCCATGCGCTGGGTCATTCTCGGTTCCATCCTCATCATTGTGATGATGTGGATTCTGCTCACCTTCCATCCCATTCAGGGCGCGGAAACGCGCTGGTATCACAATCTATTCGCCGGCGTTTTCGTCACCGTTTTCGGTTTTCTGTTTGTCACGGTGGCCGCGCGCATCAGTGGCTTGCTCGGTAATTCGTCCAATCCGATCAGTGGTATGAGCATCGCTACGCTGATGGCCACCTGCGCGATCTTTTTCGTCGCTGGCTGGACCGCCCCCAACTATCAAGTGCTGGCCCTGATGATTGGCGGCGTCGTCTGCATTGCCGCCGCGATCGCGGGTGCTACTTCACAGGATTTGAAGACCGGCTATCTCGTCGGTGCGACGCCGTTCTGGCAGCAGATGGGTTTGCTTGTCGGCGTCACGGTTTCCACGCTGGCCATCGGTACCACCCTGAACCTGATGAACAAAGGGCTGGAGAAATATATTCCCACTCCCATTCCTGTGGCCGTCCAGGCTTTGCCCGTCGGTGTCAAAGTCGAGCGCGACACCTTCACCTACCACGGTAAGAACTACGAACTCCTGAACGCGCTCGGTTCGCACGAAATTCCCGATGGCGAATATCTCTACGATCCAGGATCCAAACAGATCGAGTATCAGTGGGCGCAAGGCATTGGCAGCGCTAAGGCGCCCGCCCCGCAGGCACGGCTGATGGCCACGGTCATCAGCGGCATTCTGAACCAACGTTTGCCTTGGCGGCTGGTGTTGATGGGCGTCGCACTAGTCATCGCGGTGGAAATTCTCGGCGTCCGCTCGCTGGCGTTCGCTACCGGTTCGTATCTCCCGCTCGGAACGACGGCGGCGATGTTTGCGGGAGGATTGGTGCGCTCGCTGGTGGATGCCACCACCAAGAAAAAAGACGAAGGTGAAGCCAGCCCCGGCGCTCTGTATTCCAGTGGATTGATCGCCGCCGGCGGCGTCTTCGGCCTGCTAGGCATCGTCATAAATTTGTTCCAGGACCCGGAAATCTCCACCCACGTCCCCGGGTGGTTCAGCTCCGTGCTGCGCCTCCCGTGGAGCCCCGATGCTTTCGCGTTCGGCCCCAAACTTTTCGGGTCGTGGGCGAGCAATAATTTTTTTGGCTTGGTCATGTTCGCGCTGCTGGCTGCATCGCTGTTCTACTTCGCGCGAAAAAAGCTGGACTGAAGAAGGAAATAGCGAGAGAAAGCTAAGCGAGTTCTAATATTGGCGAGACCTTTTCGGCGAAACCCTCGTACTCTTTGACTCACCGTTGAGGCCGCCGTACACTGACTGAATGAGCGTCGCAATCGGCGGCCGCCGCTACGATTTCGACTGGCGCGGCTTCATCACACCTGGCGTAAAACTCATCGTCCTGGTGTGCGCCGGCGTCTTTGTCATTCAGACGTTGGTTAGCCTGCTCGCCGATCCCCTCTACGCCTACCACCATGTGACTCAGGTTTTCGGATTGATTCCTCGTGCTGTGTTTCCGGGCTTACGCGTTTGGCAGCCCTTTACTTACATTTTCCTTCACGGCGACATTTGGCACATTCTGATCAACATGCTGATGCTGTGGATGTTTGGGCGTGACCTGGAAGTGGTTTGGGGCAAGCGGCGATTCTTGAACTTTTTTCTAGCATGTGGTGTAGGCGCGGGCTTGATCGAGATGGTTGTAAAGTTGATCCCACAGTTCTGGGGACATGTGCCTTCGGATATTCCCACTATAGGTGCCTCAGGTGGCATCTTCGGGATACTCATGGCGAACGCGATCCTCTTTCCCGATCGCAAGATTTGGCTGATTCCGCTGCCGGTTACGATCCCAATGCGTCCCTATGTCGCGGTAATGGGCGCCATTGAGTTTTTCATGACCCTTGGATCGGGTGGTGATGGTGTCGGCCATCTGTGCCATCTGGGTGGAATGCTGGTTGCCTATCTCTACCTGCGGAGGGGATCTCTTTTGTACAACGTGCGGAACACGGTTACGGACTGGAAGCATGAGCGGAACCGCAAAAGGTTTCAGGTTTACGCCAACAAGCACAAACAAGACCCGCCTTCGCGACCCGATAATTGGGTGAACTAACTTCAGTGGGTTTGCAGGGCGCGAAGCAGAAGTTCTTCGGTTACGTTTGAGCCGGTGACGATCAAAACTGCCCTTTTGTTGGCGTAGCTGGCTTCCGTCTTCAGGAATGCGGCGGTTGTCGCTGCGCCGGCCGGTTCGGCGATGACGTGTTCCTGGATCATCAGGTGGCGCATCGCGCTGAGCATTTCTTCTTCGCTGACCAACACAAATTCATCTACCAGCGTAGCAATTTCGCGAACGTTTTCTTCGGTAGTATCGCGGACGGAGAGCCCGTCGGCAATGGTGTCGCTGCAATCGGTGGACATGGCGTGGCCTTTTGCGAAGGACAGAGCGTAGGCCGGCGCTTGTTCGGCTTGCACCCCTACGATTTTGATTTCGGGGCGGAGTTGCTTGGCGGCGAAGGCGACGCCGCGGATCAGCGTGCTGTCGCCCACCGGAACGAGAATCACGTCTGCGCGGGTGAGCTTGTCCAGGATTTCGCAGGCAATGGTCGCGGTGCCTGGCAGCATTTCGGGATCGGAGCCGTCCACGATGTTGTACCAGCCGGATTGCTCGGCGAAGTTGGCGGCGTGGTGCCGAGCTTCTTCCAGGAATTTTCCGGCTTCCACGATTTCGGCGCCGAAGTCGGCGATACGGGCTCTCTTTGCGAGATTGGGATTTTCGGGTAGATAGACGCGCGAAGGAATATGCAGCCTGGAGGCGGCATAGGCGACGGCCGCGCCGTGATTGCCGGTGCTGCTGGTGACGACCCCAGGGAGTTTGCCGTTCAACTGCTTTTGCCGGACATGGATGGCGTGATACGCGCCACGCACCTTGAACGAGCCCGTGGGACCTTCACTCTCCAGCTTGAGATAGACCCAGCCATCTCCTTGCGTGGATAGCTTGTCGGTTCCTGCCAGGCGGCTCTCCGGGACCACCTGACGCAGTACCGACTGCGCGGCGCGCACCCGTTCCATCGTTAGCGGCGCAGCGGAAGCCGGCGTCGCCATCACATCCCGCCGCCGATGACGTGGAACTTCATAAAGTTGGTGGTTCCGCGGACGCCCATGGGAGTCCCCGCAACGATGCCAATAACGTCGCCTTTGCGCACGAGGCGCTCCTCCAGCAAGCGCTGCTCGGCCACATCGGCTAAGCCATCGACCTTGTGGACGTCGGCGATACCGCGCGCCATTACTCCCCAGATCAGCGCCATACGCCGCCGAGTTTCGGCTTCGGGCGAAAATGCGACGATGGGCACCAGCGGCCGGTAGCGGGACACCAGGCGGGCCGTGAACCCGCTGTGCGTGAAGACTGCAATGAGTTTCATGTGCAGCTCCCGCGAAGCGTGACACACCAGTTCGGCGACCGTTTCCGCCACTTTCAATCTTTCCTGCACCGAGGAAGGGCGAGCAAATTCGGTGATGCTCGCTTCGGCTTCTTCAATGATGCGGGCCATCATAGCCACAGCTTCGACGGGATATTTTCCCGACGCCGTCTCCGCGGAAAGCATCACCGCGTCGGAACCATCGAAGATGGCGTTGGCGACGTCCGAGGCTTCCGCGCGCGTAGGACGCGGATTCTGGGTCATCGATTCAAGCATCTGCGTCGCCGTGATGACCGGACGGCGGGCTTCACGGGCGCGCGTGATGATCATTTTCTGCACCACCGGGACTCGTTCGGGATTCATTTCGACACCCAGATCGCCGCGGGCAACCATCACGCCGTCGGCGACGCGCAAGATGGCGTCGAGATTTTCAATGGCTTCGGGCTTTTCGAGCTTGGCGATCACCGGAGTATCCTTACCGGCGCGGCGAATCAGATTTTTTGCGAGCACGACATCTTCGGGATGGCGCACGAAGCTTACGGCGACGTAGTTGGCGTCCTGCTTGAGCGCGAAGGCGAGATCTTCGCGATCTTTTTGCGTGAGCGCAGGGACGCGAAGTTGAACGCCGGGCAGATTGATGCCTTTGTGTTGGCCGAGCATCCCACCGTTCACCACTTCGCAAATGACTTCCTGGCCGCGCACCTGCCGGAC
>Ga0137407_10001631_pt1 | contig 14657 bp, 9 predicted proteins | sample CZOMad2_2_16fung_FD_108410 | JGI IMG/M metagenome (GOLD analysis project Ga0137407, IMG submission 108410) | Vadose zone soil fungal communities from Angelo Coast Range Reserve, California, USA - CZOMad2_2_16fungal (Illumina Assembly) | ecosystem: Environmental > Terrestrial > Soil > Vadose zone...
TCATCCGGCCCCCGCAGGCAGACGCGGGTATCCACACCGTATTCCCGACGCCGCAGCACCCGTCGTACCCGTCCGCCCACTCCTGCTTCTCGGGCGCGTATAGCGACGTACTCGCGGCCGCCTTCCCAAGCGAGCGTGCTCGAGTGGCAGCCGTCGCCCAAGAGGCAAGCCTGTCGCGGCTGTATGCGGGGATTCACTATCGCTTCGACTTTGAGACGGGACTCGAGCTGGGCGGTAGGGCTGCCGCGCTCGCGCTGGCGGCGGACTTGGACCAGGTCGCCCCGGGCACCAGGTAAGGGACGCCTCGACAAAAACGGCGAGCCTACTTGGCTCGCCGTTTGAGTCGGGACGGCGGGAGAGGATCAACCGAGTGTCGCGAGAAACTCACAGCAGAACTCACAGCGTCCAACTCCCCGAAGGGGGGTTAGGGGGGACGCGCGAACCAACGATAGAGGATCGATTCGGCTGGCTTGTTGCGCCACGACTGCGAGATGTTGGGAAAGCTCTGCGCCGGAAGCATGACATCCACATACCAGGAGCCTACGGCGGTCACCCCGGCGGTCGTGAACGCGGTTTGTGCGGATATGGCTTCGAGCATGGCCTCGTACGCGATGGCCTGCACTGAAAAGTCCGTGCGCAATGTGCTCTGGGCGCAGTTCGACACGCAGAACCCGTCCTCGACCCACCCATTCAACAAATAGTCGCGATGCGACTGCGCGAAGAGCCGCCACATGACCGGGCGTTTGGCCGGGCCGAGCGTGTTGCCGAGGCCCGTGATCAGGGTGAGGTATTTCTCCCTGAGCTGCGGCACGGTGATGTTGGCGTTGTCCGCGGCGCTGAACTGGATGCCGAAGATGTCGCCGATGAACCAGTCGATGCTGGTCATGAGGCCAGGGTCGTTCGATATCCACGGTGCCGCGGCGCCATACAGGATCTTGCCGGAGTAGACCGCACGCACCTGCTGCGCGGCGGTAGTCATCTTCGCGATGAAGACGTCCCGATACGGCGTCCAGTCGAAGAAGTAGACACCCCAGTCGAGTTGCAACGCCTGGATGCCGTCATGCTCGGCGACGGCGGCGCGGTTGACGATGAAGCGAGTGTACGCGTCGAGGTAATCGCCGGCCCAGGCGCTGGTGGGCGGCGCGGGGAGGAGTACGTGATTCACATCCTCGCCGGCGATCAGCATGTACTCGTGCACCTCGAGTCCGGCGGCCTTCGCCGCGCCGACGATCCACGCCAGCTCCGCATCGGAGATCTCGATGCGACGCGTGAGATCGAAGTCCAGCACCGCGGCATTCACGTCGATCAGATAGGCACTCTGGTAGATGTCCACGTGATCGGCGCCCAGCTTCCGCAGCCGTTGCAGCGTGGTGACGAACGCGGCGTGCATGTCGCCCGAACACCCTGCGTTGGTGGACGGATTCGTGAGACCGTATTGCCAGTAGTCCTTGACAGCCGCGCCTCGGCTCATTGCTGCCGGTAGGGGAGCGCCCTGAATGGCCGGCAACGGGTACGCACCCAGGTACGACGCAGGATACGCGACGACCGCGGTTGCGGTGGCGCAGTACGGGTCCGGCACGGTGTAGCTGAACGACGGGGCGCGCTGATAGAACTCCGGGTACGGAATCTTCGTGAAGTCTGACGGGACGGTCATCATCCCGTTGAACGGGGTCCCGTTGGATGGATTGCCGAAGACCCACAGCACGTGGTCGGCGTTCATGGAAATGGAGTCAGTCGCGGTCACGACTGAGCCGTCGAGCACGGCTATCGCCGACGCGTGGCCGGGTAATGGCGTGTAGCAGTACGGCACGACCGCGCCTGGAGCGTACGGGACGGCCGAGGTGAGGGGACTTCCTTGCGCGCCATCGCCGAGGATGGTGGTCAGCAGAAACGTCGGCGTGACATTCGTGGGAGTAGGGCCCAGGCCGCAGCCGACGATCGGCGCGGGACTCGTGGGAGAAGCCCCCGAACCGCAGCTCAGGATCCCGGCAACCAACGCGGTGGTGACCGAGACAGCCAGCAGACGCCGTGTCGCGATGACGAACGCGGCCGGAATGAGGCGGCGAGCGTGTGCGGAATGCCGCTGGCAAACGCTCATCTCGCAACCTGGTTTGGCGACGAGGGACTGCTACGCCGCGGGGCCTGCCGCTCCGCTGTAGCCACCCTCATTCGAATCCCGTTCATCGGCGCGCTGATCGGTGCGTACAGAGGCCCAATGTGCTGGTCAGGAGACAGCTCGAGTCGGTACTGGCGGAGGACATGAGACACGATGGCTTTGATTTCCATCGTTGCGAGCGCCCTTCCGATACAGGTGCGAGGGCCGGCGCTAAAACCGATCAGGGCGTAGGGAGTCCTCACGTGCTCCCGGCGAGGTGAGGCAAATCGCTCGGGATCGAAGCGAGCGGGCTGCGCGAAGACAGTCGGGATCATGTGGGAGCCCGCAATCGAGCAAAACACGAGCGTTCCCTTGGGCACCCGATAGCCTTGAAACTCGACATCGGTCACGACGCCGCGGGGCAGGTTCGCGATGGGAGGGTGAAGCCGCTCCGTCTCCAGAAGCGCATTCGACAACAGCTCCATCTTCAGCGTGTCCTCGAAGGTCGGCAGCGCGCCGCTATCCAGCGCGGCGGCCTGCTCGTCGTAGACCCGCTCGGCATACGCCGGGTGTTGGCTGAGCAGATAGAACAGCCACGCGCACAGACTGGCGGTCGTGACGTGGCCTGCGAAGAGCAGATTCATCACGTGAGCCAGCACTTGATCGTCACTCACAGCGCGTCCCGTGTCGCACCGGGCGCTCACCAGGGTGCCGAGGGCGTCGCCATGCGCGCGATGGTGTTGCTCGCGAAGCGCCGGAGCCAAAAGGTCCACGATGCTGGATCTGATGGCTTCACTCTCCGTGCGGACCGCGCCAGCGTCGCCTTGGTCCCCCAAGGGGACGATCTCGCGACGGAGCAGTGCGAGGAAAAGCGCACGCAGCCGCTCGACGTCGACGGTGGTTGGGAGGCCAAGCAGTACGGTCGCCACGATCTCGAAACTGACGCGGTGTGCCTCCTGGTAGATATCGATCTCACCCGCCGTTCCCCACCCAGCAACCACCCTCTCGATGATTGCGTGCATTTGCGGTAGATAGTGATCCATCTGCGTGCCGGTGAAGGCCGGGTTCAACATGCGCCGGTGGTCCGCATGGGTGCCACCATCCATGAAGAGCAGGCCCTCTCCCAGGACGTCCGCCGCGCCCTCGGTCCGGTTCCAACCCTCACAATGGGAGAAGTGCAGGCGGTGCGTCGAGAGCACGAATCGATTCGCCTCGGGTCCGACCAGGTAGACGACGTCGCTCCCCCCCAGCGTCGTCGTCTGATAGATGGGGCCGTGCGCTTCGTACATGCTCGCCAGGAACCGTCCCGGTGCTGTCTGGTAGTCGTCCGGGAGCGTGACGCTAGGAAGATCCGAGATCGAACGCATCAGGAGTTCCGTATGGGCGGCGCCGCGGCGGCGAGCACGGCATGGGGGAGCTCCTCCAGGCGCCTGAAGAGCGCCACACTGCGGAGCCACCGCTTGTGCGCCATTGCGGGGAATCCACTGACCACCTGCTCGGAACCGACGTCACTAATCACGCCGCCCTTGCCCGTCACCGTCACGGCATCGCCGATGGTGCAATATCCGGCTACCCCGACCTGTCCCAAGAGCGTGACGTCCTTCCCCACCCGCGTCGCTCCGCCCAGGCCGACCTGCGGGCACACGAGGGTCAGCTCGGCGATGCTCGATTCATGTCCCACTTGCGCGAGGCCGCCGATTTTCACGTCCCGACCGATCCGCGTCTCCCCGATGGAAGCGCGATCAACACACGCGTTCGCCTGCACCTCGACCTTATCGCCCAACACCGCGGCGCCGGGATGGGCTAGCTTCACCCAGGTGTCGTGCCCGTCGTTCGTCTCCCTGGCGAATCCGAAGCCGTCCGCTCCGATGACCGCTCCATTTTGCAGAACGACGTCGTCCCCCAGGCGACAGTATTCACGGACCACGGCATGCGCGTGGGCGAAGAACTGGTTGCCGATGCGCGCACCGCGATAGATCACGACGTGTGCAAGGAGAACCGCATCAGCTCCGATCTCTACATCCTGATCGATCACGACGTACGCGCCGATCGACGGCCTGAGGCCGATCTTCGCCGAGTCATGAATGACCGCCGTGGGATGGACGCCCGGTTCGTACCGGAGAGGCGCATGAAACAGGTCGATCACACGGGCGACGATCAGGTACGGAACGTCGCCGCGGAGCATCGGCACTGGGAAAGGCACGGAACCACTCGACAGAATGACAGCCGATGCGCCAGTGCTCCGGGCCGCGGCACAATCTCTCGCACTCCCGACATAGGCGATCTGGCCAGCGCCAGCCGCTTCGATCGGCGCGATGCCGGTGATTTCCAGCTCCTCAGGGCGGGGGCAATTCTCCAGTCGTGCACCGACCCTGGCCGCCAGTTCGGAGAGTCTCATAGGTGGTCAATCCAGGTTGGGGGGATCGAGCGTCAGCACGCAGGGCACACGCGCCGGCATTGCCAGTCGCAGCAGGCCGTATCCGATTCCAGCCAAACCCGTCATCAGCCCAGGCGAGTCGACGCTCAGCGGCGTACCACAGAGCCATTCGTGCCTGCCGACACGCTCGACGATGGGGCTCGCCAGCCGGTAGGCCTCCGCACGCCACCGCTCGTGCTGCTGCATCTGTCCGGCCTGCAACAGCAACTCCAGATTGCCCAGATCCCCATGGCACAAGGAATGATTGTGACCAACCGCGCCACGGAGCGTCGCGTGCAGCGCCGCATCGATTTCCCGACGGACTGCGAGATCGTCGAGCTGCCGGATCGTCGACAGGCGGGCCAGGCCGATGCCGGGCGCACCGTTGCACCAAGCGGTCATGAAGGATTCTCCAGCCTCGGCGCGCCCGTCGGTCTCGCGCACCCGCAGGTCGCGCCAGTTGCCCGCGTCCGGCGAGAAGAGACTGCGCTCGTGGGCGATGGCGGCCAGCGCGGTCGTCCGAAACCGCTCCTCGCCCGTCAGGGCAGCGAGCTTCAGCAGCGCCCATGCCACCCCGGCAGCCCCGTGCGCAAAGCCGGCGAGCGGAGTGCATTGCCTCGGAATGATCCACCCGACTCCATGCTCGGTTCGCTGGAGGTGCGCCAGCAAATGGTCGCCGCAGGCCACGGCAGCTTCACGCGCGCGCCCCGAGGGGAACCGTTGCTGCAGCGCGATTAGACCGCCGATGCAGCCTGCGGCGCCGGCGATGATGTCAAATTGCTCATCCTGCGCGATCCAGGTCGGGAGGCGCCCGACGATCGCCTCTGCCTTCGTCACCAACTCCGGCGCGTGCCACAGCGCGCTCAGATGAGCAAGGGTATACACGATTCCGCCCCAGCCATCAAACGCGCCGATCGATATGGCGAAGGATTCGCATTCACTCACCCGACGCAGCATCGTGGCGCAGGCTGCTCGAGCCAGGTCGCTATAGCGCCGTTCCCCGCTGATGGCACCCAGGTAAGCCAGGAACAGAATGACCCCCGGCAGACCGTCGTAGAGGTCGACCGTCAACGGCGACACCGTCCATTGGGATTCGTTCGCGAGCATCAGTCCGATCCACGAGACGTTCTCGGTCGCCCGGATCGCCATCGATTCCAGCCGGTCGCCCACGATTCGAGACGCTCCGAGCAGCTGCTCACGATCGACTGCTCCCTGCGACCCATTTGCCTTGTCGGCCGGGCGTTGCGCCCGCTCGGCGGCCGCACCGGTGGTCGCGAGCGACGCTCGAATCATCCAAAGCTGGAGGTCGAGATCTCGCGCGCTGAGCTGGCGCACACGACGCTGCACGACTTCCAGTGCCGGTTCGTCAAAGAACTCGGGGAGCCGCTCGCGCGTGCTGGTCCACAGGTCGCGAACGGCAGGCCGGGTAGTGAACACGGGGACGTCCCCCTGGCGCAGATCTTCTCGCTCCGCCGAGATCACTTTGGCCAGGTACGGGCGCGACTCGACGGCGACCAAAAGTCGATCGAACAGGCGATCCCGGTCGGGCGCGTTTCGGAGCACGTCGGGGTGAAAGCTCTCGCTCCACAGCACACGGTAGGTTCTGGTCGGGCGCAGGACGGCGCGTACCTCGTCGTCCGCAAACCGGGTCAGCGGCCCTCCGCGGGACAGCAACTCGGCACGATGCGTGAGGAGCACCCGATACACGCCCGCGAAGCCCGCGGTGACCTCCTCTACGTAGTCGCAGGGATCGACGTCGCTGCCATTGAGCGTAGGCCGATTCTGGTCGGCCGCGATCGCCATGCGCCGTCGGGTCAGTCTCATCTCATCCGTGCCCACGGCCTCCCAATCCGGAATGGCGTACGGCGTGAGCTGGCCCGCAGCTCCTCCCAGCCCGCTCAGGTCGATGCCCTCAGGCTCCACGTTTGACCAATCACGCCACGGCAGTAAGCCCACACGCAACACCGAATGGGCAATCGCAGCGCTGTCGACGTCTTCGGGCGTTTCCGGCGCCGGGCAACGAGGCTGGAACAGCGCTTCCAGGTCTACCAACACGGGGTGCTCTCCGCAGGCGATCACGTTCTCGCAGTGAACGTCCGTCGCCTCGAGCGCGTAGAGCACCCCCAGGTATGCCCCTTGGCGTTCATGGAATCGCCGCAGCGCCTGGACCGAGTCACAGCTCTCGGCGGCGACGAACTCCACCCATCCGTGGTTGCCACGGTCGAGGATCTCCAGTGTCCGGAAGGGGGGATGCGTTCCCCGGTGATTGATCCAGGTCAGGAGCTCCTGAAAGTGCGCGTCGGTGGCGAGTGACTTGGGTTTGTAGACCAGCCGGAACCCCGAGCCGAACTGGCAGATCACGACGCTTCGCCCTCGCCGATGCCGGTCGCCCACGTCGGCCTGCAGACGTACTAACGCGCCCGGGTCCTGGTCCGGGCTGAAGTTGCTTCGGATCACGTCCCAATCCGCGCACAAGCGCTCGAGGAACTCCAAGGAGACGGCGACCCACTGATCGAGATGGATGGTGAGCTGCTGTGCCAACACCGGGTATTCGCGCATGATGCCGAGCGCGATCTCGGGGTGGCGCAGGCGCTCGAGGAAACCGCGAAATCGGTCTTCGGCGGTGTCCCCCTCCAGCTGTCCCCGGAGGCGCGCGACGTTCAGCTCCAGAACCATCGTTCGGGCCAGCAGGGCGAACAACTGACGGGGCACATCCGCGAAGAGAGTCTCCTGGATCGTGTCTGGGTCGATCGGAGCGTGGACTCCCGCACCGACCACACGCCTGAGGCCGTCGCGCAGCCGGTCGAGGCTGCGTGCAATGAGCGGCTGGGCTGCATTCACGAGACCCAGGCGGGATTTGTCGGCAGAGGTGCTCGCGCGGACCGGCCCTCGGACTCCGGCCGACATCCGCGCGAGTCCATTCTGCCCTGCGCTTATCACGGACAACACTTGTGGTGCGTGCTGAGAGTGCAGTCGAACGTCTTGCACGCACCGCCTTTGCTCGTGGTGATGTGTCTAACCGTTTCGAGCCTGAAGCCCCGAGCTTTCCCGGCGGCGCTGCCGCCCAGATCCGGATCTGCCAGCTCGATCAGGCCGGCCGGGTGGGGTGGGACGTCTGTCAGGGTCGACCGATACTCCGGATCCTTCCATGCGCGGATCATGTCAGCGTGGGACATGGTGTCCTCCCGTGTGTGAAAGCGTGGCGCGCTCTGCGTCAACGCGCGCCACATGGTAAGCAGGTGCGGTGAGCACCCGGTCAACAGTCGCTCACTCCAGTTCATTGGTCCTTAAGGCAGCGTCACATAAGCTCGCAAAAAGGTTCTCGCCTCCGGCGTATCCAGCCGCCAGGTGGCGCCGAATGCGTTGCCGCCTGCCGCCCCTCCGCCAAGCCAGCTGGTCAGGGAGACCGCCACATCTCCGAGGATCCACGGCCCGCCCGAGTCGCCCGGGCCCGCTCCACCCTCACCCGTGACGACCGTGTTCTGGAAGAGAAACAACCACGCAGGGGTGAGCGTCTGAAAGGGCGCCGTCGAAGTCGTCCGCGCCCCGGTGTTGGTGTAGCTGAAGGGGGCTCCCTCCCACGTCGGCACTAATCCGTATCCGACCTTGAGGAAGGCCTGCTCTTGGAGACCGTTGCTCTCAGCGAGCTGGTCGAGCAAGCCAGCCGGCGGCAGCCGCATCGGCGTGGCGGTCGTCGATCCTGTGGGAAGGAAAACGACGGTCAGATCGTGGAATCGAGAGCCCGAGTTGAACTCAGGATCCACCGCAAAGCCGGTGGCTTGAATCACGTGAGCGGGTGCGGGAATCCAAACCGGGTCGAAGGACACCCACAGCGCGGTGCCTTGGGCCACGTGGTTGAGCACGAAGCAGTGCGCAGCGGTTAGGAACACGGTCGGCGCGATCAGAAATCCGGAGCAGATCGCCTCGGTCGCTGGCTGCAGCTCGTGGTCGCCCGAGAAGTCAATGAACAGCAGGCCGACGTTCGGATGGCCGTCGGCATCAAACTGTCTCGGCGATGTGATCGAGGCGTTGAGCGGCGGTTGCGCCGCGGTCATCGCCGGTGGACCTGTCGTGGTATTGCGCTCGGAACAGTCCGCCAAGAACGCGACGCTGAGGAGCAGCACTGGCATCGCCGTCACCTTCATGAGAGCCTCCAATTCATTCGTGCATCGCCACTTGGATCGTCGTTCGAAGTTGTTGGCGATAGGTCCCGTGCGCCTAGTTCGCCCTGAGCAAGCGCGAGGGCTATGTTAAGTCGGCGGCGTGAGATTGCCGTCAGACCAGCGTCAAATGGATCCGCATGGTCGAGCTCAGGACGTTCGGCGGGCTGTCCATCGAGGCCAACGGCGCTCCCCCCACGGGCGCAGCTGCCCAGCGCAAGACTCTCGCCCTTCTCGCCCTGCTCGCGCGACACCCCAGTGGCCTGAGCCGCGATAAGGTCATCGCCTACCTCTGGCCGGAAACCGACGCTGAGCACGGCCGGAGCCTCTTGAGACAGGCCTGCTACGCCCTCCGCCGGGATCTCAACGAAGACAAACTGTTCCTCGGCTCGACCGAACTGCGGCTGAACACGGCCGTCCTCACGAGCGACGTCCAGGCATTTGACGACGCGCTCCAGCGTGGAGAACTAGCTCGTGCCGTCGACCGGTACCGCGGGCCGTTTCTGGACGGGTTCTATCTCAGTGAGGCGAGCGAGTTCGAGCGCTGGGTGGACGTCGAGCGCGCACAACTTGCGAAGCAGTTCAGCAATGCGCTCGCCACGCTAGCGCAGGAAGCTGCCGCACGCGGCGACCACCGTGCCGCGGCTGACTGGTGGCGCCGGCTCACTGCGCTCGATCCGCTCAGCTCCCACGCTGCGCTCGGCCTCATGAAGGCGCTCGTGACCGCGGGCGAGTCTGCCGAAGCCATCAAGCACGCTCGCGCGCACGAAGCGTTCCTACAGCAAGAGATGGGGACCGCGCCAGATGCCGCCGTGCTGGCTCTGGTGAAGCAGCTGTGTGAGGAAGCGCAGCGGGGCGAGTCGTCGCCCGGCCTCGCCGAGCAGCAGCGCAGGCGGCGCCAGTCTACCACTGATTTTCTGCTGGCGGCGCTGCCGGCGGCGCTGCGGCGAGAGCTGCGTCGAGCGACCACGCTCAGCACCGTCGCGGCGGCCCTTGGGATCGTGCTCGTCGTCGGCGCCGTTGGGTACGGCGTCTCGGGAAGGCGTGGGATGACGAGCGGGGTCGAGCCCTTGCCCGTCGCGAACCGGAAGATGCTCGCCGTGCTGCCCCTCGAGAATCGCGGCGCATCGGCCGACGAGTACTTCACCGACGGGCTCAGCGAGGCGATCGCCACCAGGCTCGGGAGCATCCGCAGCCTCGGCGTGATCGCCTGGCAGAGCACCCGGCAATACAAGCAGACAAGCGAGAGCCCGCAGGAAATCGGTCGGGAACTCGGCGCCCAGTACCTCCTCGAGGGCACGGTCCGGTGGGAAAAGTCGTCCCGAGGCCCAAGCCACGTGCGGGTCAGTCCCACCCTGATCCGCGTTTCCGACGGGACGCAAGTGTGGGCGAGCCAGTACGACACCGTGCTGGCCGGCGTGTTCGCGGTCCAGGCCAATCTCGCGACCCGGGTGGCCGGGGCGCTGGACATCGCCCTCGGTGACGCTGAGCGCCAGCTCTTGGAGGCCCGGCCGACTGCGAACCTCCAGGCCTACGATGCGTACCTGCGCGGACGGGCGGCGATAGACAAGGATTGGGATCTCGCCGACCTGAAGACGGCGCTTCTGATGTTCGAGCGCGCCGTCACCCTCGACTCGACTTTCGCCCTCGCTTGGGCGTGGTCCTCGGTTTCTCACGTAGCGTTGTACTGGGACTATGTGGACCGCGACCTGAAGCAGGTCACAGTTGGCAAGGCCGAGGCAGATCGCGCGCTGCGGCTGGCTCCCGATCTGCCAGAAGCGCACGCGGCCTTAGGGTGGTACTACTTCACGGGCCTCAGGGATTACGACAAAGCGCTCGGAGAGTACACGCGCTTCAGACGCGGTCGCCCCAACGATCCGTACGGCGCCCAGATCATCGGCGCAATCAAGGAGCATCAAGGTCGGTGGAATGAGGCCCTGGCCTACATGCATGAAGGAGTACTTCTCGATCCCCGCAACGGCGGGTTTGCAGCAGGCTTGGGCAGTCTATACACCGAGCTGCACCAGTTCGTCGCCGCGAACTACTATTACGACCGAGCATTGAGCCTCACGCCGCGGTCCGTTACCGCCCGCTTCACCAAAGCCATTGGGCACTTGAATCTGACGGGCGACCGGAAGGGCGCGCAGAGGCTCTTCCCCGACGTCTCGGAGAATATTGCCCCGACAGGCCTCGAAGACATTGCGATCACGCTCAGCGATATCGTCCTGCTACTGAGCGACGTGCAGCAAACCAAAATGCTCGGACTGCCATGGGCCACGCTCGACGGGGACACGGCGGCCCTCGCGCTCGCGAAGGGCCTTGCGTACCGGTGGCGCCACCAGCGGGTCCCGGCGCACGCTTCGTTCGATTCGGCACGGGTTGTCCTGGAGAATGCCCTCCGGCGGCAGCCGAAGGACCACCTCTACCACACGCTCCTCGGCCTCGCCCTCGCCGGATTGGGCCGAGGCGCTGAGGCCGTGGGCGAAGGCCAACGGGCAGTGGAGTTGCTGCCAGTCTCCAAAGACGCACGCGATGGCGCCCTACTGCTGGCGAACCTGGCGAGGATTTACACACTGCTCGGGGACACCGGGAAGGCCGTCGATCAACTGGAGATCGTTTTCTCGAGGCCGGGAGCACCGCTCTCTGCCAATTGGCTCAGGGCGGATCCGTGGTGGGATCCGTTGCGGGGAAATCCCAGGTTCCAGCAGCTCGTGGCGGTCAGGAACTGAGTCCCGACCCTCGCCCAGGAGGTGCTTCGTGCGTCCTGTCCGAGCCTTGTTAGCCGTGATCCTGCTCGCCCGCTCGGTCGTTGCGCAGGAGGTTGCGGGGAACCTTCAGGGCCGAGTGGTCGCTGCGCGCCAGGAACCCGTGGCCGAGGCCCAAGTCACTGTCTCTGGGCCGAGCCTGCAGGGGACCCGCACCAGCTGGACGGATGCGGGCGGGTTCTTCCAGGTGCTCGGCCTTCCGGCGGGGAGCTACACACTCCGTTTGGCGCGGATCGGCTTCCGCCCGGTGGTGATCGACAGCATCCCCGTCCGCGTCGGCAGTACCACAAACCTCGGCCAAGTGACCGTGGAGCCCCAGGCGCTAGATCTGGGCGAGATCGTCATCAACGCGCAACCGTTCTCGATCGACCCTGCAAGCACAACCATCGGGGCGAACGTGGACGCGACCACCTACGATGCTCTCCCCGTCGGCCGCGACTACCGTTCCGTCGTCGCGTTTTTGCCGCACGCGAACACGAGCTACTACACCGGCGACCCGGTGAACATCGGCGGGGCTACGGGGCTCGAGAATGCGTACTTCATCGACGGCGTCAACGTCACGGACGACCACTTCCAAGGAGTGGTCTCCACTTTCGTCCTGCCCTACAACTTCGTGCGGACCGTCGAGGTGAAGGAGGGCGGATACGACGCGCGCTACGGTCGGGCGATCGGCGGCCTCGTGAACGCGGTGACCTACTCGGGTGGCAACACGTTCGAGGGGGACGTGTTCGCCTTCTTCACCGATCGCGGGCTGACCGGGGTGCAACGGACCGGCTTCAACGACGTGCGCAGCGACGGCTTCACGAACTACGACGTCGGCGCGCGCGTCGGCGGACCGATCGTGCGCGACCGGCTGTGGTATTCTGCCGCGTACAACCCCCAGGTCGAGTCGGCGCAGCAAGCCGTCCCCGGGTGGGGCGACTTCGCAGACCGGCTGCGGCGCCACGTCTTCGCCGGGAAGCTCACCTGGCAGGCCGCCCCGTCGACCAGCATGGAGCTGCTGCTGTTCGGGGACCGCTCGACCCACCACGAAGTGTCGCGCGCGACGTTCTCCCAGTTCTCCGGGCTCGACAGCGTCGCGAACCCCGACCCCTTCCTGTTCTTCACTCGCGCGGGACACACCTCCGCGTCGCTGCGAGTGTCCCACCAGCTTGGGACCCACGGGCTATTCGAAGCTTCGGTCACCCGCGCCACGAGCTTCACCCGCCAGGGTGCGGAAACCGCCCGCGGTGACAGCGAGCCGCTGTACCTCGATTACATCACCAGTACCCTCGCCGGGGGTCTCCCGGGCAGAAACTCGCCGCGCGACGCGCGTACGTCCGTCGCGCTGCGCGGGACGCTCGAGCTGGGCACGCACACCGTGCTGGCCGGGGCCGAATACGAGGACAATCGCTACAGCGACACCTGGCGGTCCAACGTCATCCTGCGTTTCGACCCGGCGGTCTGGACTCAGGACTCGGCCCTCGTTCCAGGGACCGTCCACAACCGCGTCCCGACGCTGTACGCCGAGGACTCCTGGCGCATCGGCTCCCGCGTCACGGTGCAGGGGGGACTCCGGTGGTCGGGCGAGTACCTGCTCGGGTCGGCCGGTCTGGCGCAGAGCTTTCCCAACGAGTGGCAGCCCCGGCTCGGTGCGGCGGTGCAGCTCGGCCGCCTCGGAACGCAGCGGATCTTCGGGTCGTGGGGCATCTTCTACCAGCAGCAGCCGCTGGATCTGGCCGCCGGCTTCTACATTCCATATCCCGAGTTCTTGAGCGTCTTTTCGTCTGATCCGCGCGTCCCGGGCACGAAGCCCGACACCGTCTTGAATATCTCCACCGATCCTTCACAGTACCCCAACATCCGCGGGGCCAAGCCCGAGCATCATCGGGAAGTGATACTCGGATACGAGCGCCTCATCGGGCCTAACCTGAGAGTGACTGCGCGTGCCATACGGCGCGACCTGTTGTCGGCATTCGGGTTCGGCCTCGATACCCTGAACACGCTTTACTGGGTGATGGGCGTCCCCGGAGAGGGTGCCTTGAGCTACCTGCCGAAGATGCGGCGCAGCTATACAGCCCTGGAGCTATCGGCCGAGTGGGCGGGGCACCAAGGGCTCCAGGGGCGGTTCTCCTACGTCCTGTCGCGCGCCTACGGGAACTACACTGGATTCTACGCCTCCGATTACGGCGCAGCCGCTCCGGGCCAATTCGGCGGTGTGCAGATCCGGGATAACGTGAAGAACAGCACGGGATTGCTTCCCAACGATCGGACTCATGTGCTGAAGCTCGCCGGGTCGTACCCGCTCGGCTTCGGCCTGACGACCGGTGCCTTCTTCACGTGGCAGTCCGGCACACCGCTCAACGACTTCGGGGTCAACCCGACCTACGTCCGGGCAACGTTTCTCGCGCCCAGAGGTTCGGCCGGTCGCACGCCTTCGATCTGGGACTTGAACCTCCGGTTGGCGTATCCCTTCCGGCTCGCGAAGGGACTCCACGCTCGAGCGACGCTCGACTGGCTGCATGTCGGCAGCCCGCGTCGACCCGTCTGGCTCGAGCAGGTCCAGTACGTCTCCGAGGACGCCAACGGCAACCCCATTAACCCCAACCCAACCTACGGCCAGGTGCGCAGCTACCAGCCACCGACGCAGGCGCGGCTGGGGGTGGAGTTCACGTTCTAGGTTCATGGGTTGGTTCGGCGCTTCTTTGAAGATTTCGACTCGCCAAGACTGTTGAGAGCGACCGCTTGGCGAACCAGCGCCTTGAAGGCGGACGCGTCAACTTCTTCTCCTTCGTGGATGTCGATCGCGCGCGCCCTGGGCGAAGGTAAGCTTCACGGCCTTCTTGTAGGATTCGCCGGTGCAGATGATGCCGTCGTGCGCCCAAACGGGATTCATCCACTTCCACTCCTCGACGACGTCAGGATCTGCTTCCGTGATGAGCTTGCGCATTCTGCCGAGGGTTTCTCCGCGCCAGTCCCCGAGCTCGGCGATTCTTTTCGAGATGAGCTCCGATGTCGACTGGCCGTGGCTCGCGCCCGACTTTTTCATGTTCTCATCTCCCCGAACTGCTTTGCGTACTCGGCGTGCAGTCGCTGCCAGCCGGCGAACTTCATCGCCTCGGGACCAACGATGCGGCCGATGGGGGTTCCGCTGAGCAGGTGATCCAGAACATCGAAGCAAAGGTGCCACCCGGCAGCACCCATCGCGATGAAGCGGCGATCGATGTTGGTCCACAGCGTCA
>Ga0137407_10001632_pt1 | contig 14657 bp, 12 predicted proteins | sample CZOMad2_2_16fung_FD_108410 | JGI IMG/M metagenome (GOLD analysis project Ga0137407, IMG submission 108410) | Vadose zone soil fungal communities from Angelo Coast Range Reserve, California, USA - CZOMad2_2_16fungal (Illumina Assembly) | ecosystem: Environmental > Terrestrial > Soil > Vadose...
CCCCAGCGCCGGGGGCGGCATCGAACTCTGCACCTGGTAAAACGCGAGGATGTACCCGAGTGTTGCTCCGAGGATGATTCCAAGGATTGCGAAGTGAATGTTGCGGGATGTGAACATATAAGAAGGCCGCAGTAATTCGGGGACAGACGTATAAATCACCTAATTAGCATTCAAAGTTTACTCTACTTGCTAATTAGGTGATTTATACGTCTGTCCCCGAATTACCGCGTACCTTATCTCTTCTTCTTCTTCTCTGCATCCGCCTTGGCTTTTTCAGCCTTTTCGGCGGCGGCTTTTTCTTCAGCGATGGCTTTCTCGCTCTTGTAGCCGGTAGGAGCGGCCTGCTTCGCAGCTTCGATCAACTGCTTGGCAGCTTCGGCATCCTGGCCGGTTGGCTGCATTTCGAGGAATTTCTGCAGCACAGGGATTGCTAGAGGAATCGTGTCCGGACTTCCAAAGTAAGAGATGCCGAGCTGGTAATACGCCTGGGCCATCTGTGGATTCAGCTCGATGGCTTTCTTGAAGGCATCCGCCGCTTCCTTTGTGCGTCCACGGTTCGTGAGCACGGCACCGAGGTTGTAATAGCTTTGTCCGGCGCCGGCCGGATTCAGTTCGGCAGCTTTTTGAAGGGCGGCGGTTGCTTCCTCGACTTTGCCGGCATTTCCGAGGACGATTCCAAGATTGTTGTGGTATGCGGCCTCGTCGGGCTTTAACTCGATCGCCTTGCGGTACATGGCGGCGGCGTCATCATATTTGCGGGCGCTCGACAGCGCGTCGGCAAGATTCGCGAAGATGACGTGCTGCGTTGGATCCTTGTCCGCAGCTTCCTTGAAGAGGCGGATCGCTTCGTCGTAGTTCTTCGCCGCCAGCGCGGTACGGGCCGCTTCAAAGGAACCCTTCACGGCTTCCTGCTTCGCCTTTTCCTCGGCAACCTTCGCTCTCTCTTCGTCGCTGGCTCCCTGGGCGGCAGCCTGCCGGAGATCGAAGTCGGTCTTCGTCGAGCCGCCGAAAGTGACGCGAACGTTTGGATTGTTGGTGGCGGCCTTGCCGTCCTTTGTGACGGTGACCTTGTAATTGCCGGTCGGCAAGCCGGCGTGCAGATACTTGCCGTTTCTATCGGTCTTGACTTCGAAGTGTTGAGTGATGCCCTGACGATCGATCGAAATCGTAGCGCCCACCAACGGCTTGCCGTCAGTATCGAGGACGGTCCCCTCGATATTCCCAGTCTGGGCAAAGCTGGGCACAGCGAACAGCATCGCTGCGAAGAGGAGAAGCAGGATTTTGGTGACAAATTTCATTGAGATCCTCCGTATGGAAAATAAACTTTTCAAATTCGTGCGTACTCCGGTCTGGTTGAGTAAGCGATCGGATCTTCGACGCCTGCCTCTCCAAACGCTCTTAACCTCAGAGCACAACTGTCGCAAACGCCGCAGGCAGCGTCCGAATCGCGGTAGCACGACCACGTCAATTGGAATGGAGCAGCCAGCTCGACACCCCTTTTAACGATTTCGAGCTTCGAGAGATGGATCAATGGCGTTTCCACAGTGATATTCGTTGTCGGCCGTGTTCCGGCGCGGATCAACTGGTTCATCGCGTCGTAATACTCCGGCCGGCAGTCTGGGTACCCGGAACTGTCCTCCCACACCGCGCCTATGTAGATCTGCGTGGCACCAAGTACTTCCGCCCATGATGTCGCTATGGCTAAAAAGTGCGCGTTCCGAAACGGGACGTAAGTGTTTGGAATTTCCAGGCTGGTCAGATCCGCATCACGGATCTGCATTCCCGTATCCGTCAAACTCGAGCCGCCAATCGCCGAAAAATAATCCAGCCGCACCGCCAGCCGGTCCACCGCGCTAAAATGATCGGCAAGCGCCTGAAACGATTGCAGCTCCCGGCGCTCGGTCCGCTGCCCGTAGCTGGCGTGAAGGGCCGCTATCTGATGACTCTGGCTGGCGATAGCTGCCGTTACACAACTATCCATTCCACCGCTCATCAAAACCACGGCTTTGGACTTTTGGGCTGATTGGTCCATGGTCAAGAAGGTGAATTCTAATCGGCTTAACCCGCGAAAGTCAAAGGGTTAGACCCCGCGGACGTCGGGACCCCATATGTACTTGTGGATCTGCAGTTGGAGGCGAATCGGGAGCCCGTCGTCAAGAATCCACCGTGCCAGATCTGTGGCCGGAAGTTCGTCATGGGAGGGTGAGAAGAGGACGACGTTAGGCTTCGAATGGAGCCTTTCGAGATAGACGGCTCTCGACCACTCGTAATCCCTCCGCGACATGATGACGAACTTGAATTCATCGTGGGGTTCGGCGAGATCGATGTTCTCCCAGCAGACGCTGTGGCCCTCATGGCTGTCCGGACATTTAATGTCGATGATCTTGATGACCGGCTTCGGCACCCGTGCGACATTCACGTGTCCGCCGGTTTCAAGCATCACGGTGTATCCGCGATCCAGCAGGGAATTCATCAGCGGGTAAACTTCCTCCTGCTCCAAAGGTTCGCCGCCCGTGACCTCCACAAGTCTTGCAGGATAGCCTGCGACGGCCGAAAGCACTTCGTCTATTGGCATCTCGCGGCCACCGGCGTACGAATACTTCGTGTCGCAGTAAACGCACCGCAGCGAACACCCCGTCAGGCGAACGAACACACAAGGCTTGCCCACGTGCGAGGATTCACCCTGGATCGAAAAAAAGATCTCAGTAATGCGCATGGATGGCTTGAAAAAACGCGGGCTAAAGCCCGCGACTACATTTAGGATCCACCTTCGGCCTGAATGTAGTCGCGGGCTTTAGCCCGCGTTCCTCCAGGCGCCGCTCCTTTCACCTCGCTCAACTGTATCAGATCTCTGGAAGAATGCGCCGTACCAGAGCCAGGCTGCGATCCCGATGAGCAGCACGGCGGCAATGGAGCCTGGAAGTGCACCTGGATAGACTCGTTGTACTCCGTCTCGGATGCTTGCAAGAATCGCAAGTGCTGCTGTGGTGATCACAACCAGGGCCGGCACATGCCGAAGTACCAGCTTGAATGCGGCGCTCAGGCCTATCCCGACGCTAATTCCCATAATCAGCCAGGATGAAATCGAATCCAGCGACGATGAACCGGCAACGAGCAATCCGAAAACGATCAGAAGCGGCCACCATCGAGGCTTCTGAGCGATCGCGCGCACGACCAGAAGCAACAGCAGCGTTTGGGTGATGAATTGGCTGAGCGGCGTCAGTGCAGCGCCGAGTATCGGAAGAAATGTGGAGGCGGGAGCGAAGTTGCCCCATGACGGCGTCACCGAAGGTGCGGCAGACCGCGCCAGCGCATTCACTCCTGTGAGGGCGAGCCCGAGACCGGCCCCCATCAAGATCGTTCCTGCGAAATCCAGCCCGAACAAAGCGTTTTTCATACCCGCAACCAAACCGCCAACCAACCCCAGCGCCACTGCGGTGAAGAGGCCCACAAGCAGCGCGACACTGATCACAACCACCGCCTGTAACGCCAAAGGTTGCGCTGTAGGAAGTTGCGACTTGATCACCGGCCAGTTGTTCAGAAGATTCGTAACGTTGAGCAGAAATATCAAGAAAGAGAAAACCAGGAACATTCGCGGCGAGAAGGCCCGTTTCCGGCTCCAGCGCACGGCTGCGATGATGGTACCCACGGCGATGATGCAAACAATTGCCGCGGTGCACACGATCGAGAAAATCGTGGGAAGATTCCTCTCGCGCCTTTCGTTGCGAGCCCATTCTTCGGGAACGTAGATATAGCGGACCGCATCCGCAACCTCATCTCCGTCGATCTCGATAGATATCCTTGGCTCGCCTTCGCGCAAGCCGTAATCGCGCGTGTCGGAAAATACAAACGTCCAGTCGCCCCGCGCCGGACGCTTGGCGGCCACAGCAGAGACTTCCTTGATGTTTTCGAGTGGCACATGGAAATTCGCGATCAGTGCAGAGCGAGCGATCTCGCGTGCTTCGTCCACGGTAAGACTCTTTCCCGGTCTGGCTTCAGGAAGGTTGTGACTGACTCTGAACACCCGGCCGCCGCCATCGATGAAAACATGATATTCCTCGGCTCGTTCCACAACATCGCCTTCGAACCGCGCGAAGCGGATCGCCCAGTGCGGCACCGGCAGGTAGGTGCCCAGCAGCGCTGCATATCGCTCGCGTCCTGCCGTCTGCCATACGAATCGATGCTGTTGATCTGGTTGTCCATTCACCCGGCCGAGTGCGGTCCAGGGAGGATTGAGCCGAATGTTTCGTTCATTCAAGGTCTGCCGTGCTTTTTGCTCGGCCTCGGCTCGATTTATAGAGATGGGCGGCGCATCGGTCCGAAAACTTGTCGTGGAAACCCAGATGGCGAGTCCGATGAGGCCGGCAACAGGCAGCACCCGCGATAAGCGGGGGTTTATGGCCGCCACGGGCTGGACAGAAACTTCCGGCTGTGGCGCTTCCTGGACCTCCGGCGGCCTCCATGCGGCGTTCAGAGCGTCCGCTGGTGTCTCGATCCACCGTCCGACGCGCAGACGTCCTCGGAACACAGCCCAAAGGGGAACAAGAACTGCGACGATCACAATGAGCTGTTCGACTCTGGCGCGCCCCGTCGATGAAACGAATAGAGGAAGCGCCATCCACGTCGCATCGTAGGCAAAGTGCAGTACGATTCCGGGCAAGAGCCCGAAAGCAAGGTATAAGCCGCCGAACGCGAATGACGGAATGATCAGCTCCACAACCCGGGCATAGGCCGGCTGGTTCGCGTAACCTGCGTGACCGGATGCAAAGATGAGCGCTTGCAAAATCATTGCGCCGGCCAGAAACGTGCGGCGCTTGCCGAACCTGTCGCCGATCAGCGCTGCCGTTGCAAGCGGGACTGCGCGGAAGAGAGATTCTTCCCAGAATCCGGCCTGAGCGGCCATGGCTATCGCCGAAAGGGAAGGCACATAGTTGGCGAACAGATTCGGATTGACCAGAGTGTCCGATGGCGTCCACCAGCCGAGCTTTCTCTGCGCGAAGAAGTAGAGAACGATTTCGTAGGCGAAGAACAAACTCACGAGTAAATATCCGGAGACCGTCCGTCCGAGGACGGCCTTCGTCGCGGATACCGGCACCGACCAGACTTTCCAAAATTGAATGTGATGAGGAAAAGCCCGGCGGGTGAGCGTTTCGGCGGCCATGAAAGAGACGGTCATCAGTATGGCCAGTCCCGCGAATATTGCAAAGGCAGTACCAATTTGCCGGATCGCGAATCCGCTGGCCGGTACGGCGGTGTCATAGCCCATCCAGAGCAGTGACCATGAGTTCAACTGGTCGAGACCCATCAGCAACCCCAGAAAGACACCCCAGAATGTCGCCTGCCGCCACAGGACCCAATGCTGCCGAATCATGAAGAAGAGGCCGATTCCACAACATCCGAAGAGGTACAAACCGAACAACGCGATTGACGCGGCGGCGCCGATCGCAGTGTTGGCAGATCTCATTTCTTCGTAGCGCCGCGAGAATGCTTCGGGGATCTGAACGTAGTGAGTGATCTCGGTGAGCTTGTCGCCGCCGACGATGAGGCGCAGCCTGTATCGGCCTTCGCGAAGACGCTCGTCCTCACGCTCGTAAACGAACGTATGATCCGTGCGGCCGCCGGGCTGGACCTCTTTTGAAGACTCCGCAAGCCGATATCGGCTCAGATCGACGTGCCACTCCTGCTGCGCTGTGCTTTCCGCAAGTTTCTGTGCCGCATCTGAAGCTATGCTCGCGCCCGCTTCCTGATCCGGCAGCTTGACTCGAAACCCGTACGGTTCTCCTTCCGGCGTGAAACGAAGCAGAGTCTCATGCGCATCCCCCTCCTTGAAATGCCGGACGCGCCACACATAAAGCGAGTAAATCTTGTCCTTCAGGATCCGGCTGAGTTCCGGCTTCCCGCCGCCTTCCAGCTCGATGAAGTTCTGAGTCTCCTGGTCGCCGGAAAACTCCGCCGCCTGATCAAAACCGCCTGGCGGCCAGCTCCGCTCTTCCGCCCGGCTGCGCGCTGCGGTGAGAGCACCATCGCGATTCATGCGCACATCGACGGAAATGAGCGGAAAAGCAGTCGAGAAGTTGGTGATGGTGAAAACGGCAGCTGCTGCTGACACCAGGAAGAAGAGGATCCAGAAAGCAGGTTTACGGAGCATAGTGAGCGGATTTTAGAACAAAAATGGGGTCGTAGCCCTATTTACCTATTTCCACTGTAGCGGCGGTCTATGACCGCCGACGCTACCGCAAGTTGCCGAACCGTCGGCGGTCATAGACCGCCGCTACAGTAAAATCGTTTCGGTCGCGTATTTTCACCCGCCCATGAATTCGACTAACTTTTCTATGCTGTCCGTCACTTCATAGTCCGGCAGGCTGGCCATGAAAAGCCTTCCGTAGGACTTCGTGCTGAGGCGATTGTCGAGCACCGCGAGAATCCCTCGATCCGTGGTGGAACGAATCAGGCGCCCGAATCCCTGCTTCAGACGAAGAATTGCGTTCGGCACCTGATATTGGGAGAACGCATTGCCTCCCCCGCGTTCAATCTGTGCCGAGCGAGCAGCGACGAGGGGATCGGAGGGAACCTGGAACGGCAGCTTGTCGATAATCACCGCGCTCAGCGCTTCGCCTTTCACATCCACGCCCTGCCAGAAGCTGGCCGTTGCGAACAGGACTGCATTCGGGGTCATCCTGAATTCTTCGAGAAGCCGGCCCTTCCCGCCCCCCTTCCCCTGAATCATGCACGGATAAGGGAGGCGGTGGCAGAGCAGATCGTAAAGCGCTTCCATCTGCCGGTAACTTGTGAAGAGCACGAATGCTCGCCCCTGTGAAGCCCGAAGGATCGATCGGATTTCCTCGGCAGCCCGTTCCAGATACGAAGGATGCCGGTAGTCCGGCATGTTTTTCGGAATGTAAAGCAGTGTCTGCTTCCGAATATTGAACTCCGTGCTGAGGCTCAACTCGTCACCTTCATTGAAGCCGATTCGGCGGCGGATATATTCGAAAGACTCGGCGACCGTGAGTGTTGCCGATGTGAGAACACAGGTCGGTACGCGTGTGAATAATCGTTCGCTCAGCATGCCCGATATGTCGATGGGACACGCTTCCAGAAAGATTCCGCGGCCGCGCCGCTCGATCCAGGAAACATAGTTTTCGAGAGTGCCGGTGCGAAAGACATCCAGCTCAGCGGCGATTTCTCCTGCACGCCGTGCGAGCGACTCGAATTCACCCGAAAAATCCTTCTTCTGCTTGATGGACTTCCGGGCGTCCTGAAGCGCGCCGATCAAGGCATCGATGCCATCCAGCTTCGGGATGGGCTGCCGCCCCTCGCGGATCAAGAGGAATCCATTGAAGAATCGCTCGGATGCACGAGAAAGGAGCTCGACGTCGGCTTCCATTTTGGTTGCGTCGTGAATGAATTCGGCGAGCCTGTAGTTGCTGATGTGAAAACCGAAGTAATCGGTCGCGATGTCCTCGAGATCGTGTGCTTCGTCGAAGATCACCGCGCTGTAGTCCGGAAGAATAGCGGCCACGTCCGACTTGCGAATCGAAAGGTCCGCGAAAAACAGGTGGTGGTTCACGACGACGATATCGGACTCCATTGCCTTTTGCCGAACCAGCGTCAGGAAGCATCGATCGTAGTCTTTACATTTGGTCCCAAGGCAGCGGTCGCGGCGTGCGTCCAGCCGCGACCATAGTTCTGAATCGTCGCCGATCGAGCCCAACTCGGCCCGGTCTCCCGTTTCCGTGTTTCCGGCCCAATCGAGAATGGATTGAAAGCTGCGAAGCTCTTTTGGAGTGAACAGCCCTTCGGTATGGAGCGTCTCGAGCTTGACCCTGCACAGATAGTTGTTCCGCCCCTTCAGGTACGCCGAGCGTATGGGCCGTCCCACGACGCTTTCCAGCAGGGGGATGTCTTTGTAGAAGATTTGATCCTGAAGAGTCTTGGTGCCCGTGGATACCAAAATACGCCGGCCATGGATCAGCGCGGGCAAGAGGTACGCCAGCGTCTTTCCAGTCCCGGTGCCCGCCTCGATGATGACGTGGTTCTGACCTTCAAGCGCTTCGTGCACGGCTTCCGCCATCCGTACCTGCGATGGCCGGAACTCGTAATCCGGCAGGCGCTGCTCCAAAACTCCTCCGGGCCCGAAAAACTCATGCATCACCTGCACAGTGTATACCGAGCGTCCATTCTTACTGTAGCGGCGCTCTATCAGCGCCGGTTTTTCGCGGAATCAACGAAAAACCCGCGGTCATAGACCGCCGCTACAGTAGGTTTACAATAGGTTTCCATGGCGTTCGATCAGATCACCATTGCGCCTGCGCTGCAGGGCGCCGCGCGGGTCGGCATTTTGCAAATGGATGGTCTGCGCGTTCAGGAGACGCCGGAAGAATTAAAGGCGATGCTGAACGGTCTTGCGGAGGAGTTTGCAAGGAAGTACAAGGATGAGCCGCTGGGAGAGATTGCGGCGGTGCAAAAGGTGCGGGCCATCTTCCATCGCGCGGGGTTGGATCCGACGCGATACCGGCCGTCCTCGGAGTCGTTGCTGCGCCGGGCGGTGAAGGGAAAGGGACTGTATTTCATCAATTCAGTCGTGGATCTGATAAATTACTTCTCTTTGAGGACGCTTTGTCCGATGGGTTTATTTGATGCGGAGCGGATCAGGCCGCCCATCGAGTGGCGCGTCGGGCGAGCAGGCGAATCGTACGAAGGGATCGGGCGGGACAGGCTGAATCTGGAGCACTTTCCTCTGCTGGCCGATCAGGAAGGACCGTTCGGCAGCCTGGTTTCCGATTCAATGCGGTCCCGAGTGACCGAAGAATGCACGCGCATTCTGTGGATTACATTTGCGCCGCCGGGTACGGATATTCCGTTGGACGAGTTTTCGGCGGCGATGATAAGTTTCAACGGCGGCGCAACAAGACTTTCAACGCAAATATGATTACTATTCCGGCTTCGGTACTGAGACAGATTTACGATCACACGGAAGCGTCATATCCCAACGAGTGTTGCGGCCTGATGGTCGGCAGCATGGGGAAAGACAAAGTCGTTCATACGTTCAGGACCTGCAAGAATCTGAACAAGGAACGCGCACACGATCGCTATGACATGGATCCGCTCGACATGCTGCGCGTCGAGCGCGAATTCGAGAAGAGCCCGCTGGAGATTGTGGGCATATATCATTCCCATCCGGACCACCCGTCGAAGCCCTCACAGACCGACACGGATCGCGCGTGGCCCGATTACTCGTACGTCATTATTTCCGTTCAGAAAGGAACCGTTGCCAGCGCCCAGAGCTGGGTGCTGAACGAGGGAGAGAGGAAGTTCTACGAGGAGCCCTTGATCACAGGAGATTCGAAATGAGCAGTGTTACCGTAAAGATTCCTACGCCGTTGAGACCAATAACCTCCGGTCAGTCCGAAGTGAAAGTCGAGGGCGCTACCGTCGGCGAGATTCTGCGCACGCTGGATTCGCAGTTCAAGGGATTTGGCGAGCGTGTACTCGAGGATGGCAAGAACGTGAAGCGGTTTATCAATATCTTTGTCAATGAGGACAACATCCGCGACAAAAAGGAACTGGACACGGAAGTCAGGAATGGGGACACGATTTCGATTTTGCCTTCGATTGCGGGTGGCGGTTAAACCACAAAGACACAAAGGCACAAAGAAATTCGGCAACCAGGGGTCTGACCCCCTGGTTGCCGAATTTCTTTGTGCCTTTGTGTCTTTGTGGTTTAACCGCCACCCGAACAGTCCGCCACATCTACATATAGATTCGGATCTTTTCGGGTAACACCGCCTGCCCTTGGTTCACTATCCTATCGTGATGAAGAATCGTCCTTCTCACCTCCTGCCTGGATAGCAAGAGTTCCTCGAAAGCAAACGAATGGCCGCTGAGCGATAATCACGTGGAACTGGTAACCTTCGATCACGAATATCTACGACTATTGACGGAGGGAGATCCGATAACCGAGGGACACTTTGTTTCCTATTTCGGTGAATTGATTCGCATGAAGCTGCGATCGAAATTACGATCGGCGCATTTGATCGAGGAAGTTCGCCAGGAGACGTTTTTGCGGGTCTTGAACACATTGAGGCGAAAGGACGGATTACGGCACCCGGAACGACTGGGCGCGTTTGTAAATGCAGTTTGCAACAATGTAATGCTGGAATCGCTCCGGGCCGAGACGCGCACAAACTCGTATGGCGATGAATACTTCGAGGCGGTAGACAATAGTGCCGATGCTGAAAGCGAGCTGGTCACTGAGGAACGCAAGACGCTGGTAAGAAGGGTCCTCGCCGGTTTGCCCGCAAAGGAGCGGGAGCTGCTGCGAATGATCTTTTTTGAAGAGAGGGACAAGGAAGACGTTTGCCGGCAGCTCAATGTGAATCGCGAATATCTTCGTGTCCTTCTCCATCGCGCCAAGGCATGCTTCCGAACACGTTTTAACCAAAGTAGAGCAGCGCAGTTCGAACAGGTGACGTGAAAGTAATGGATCACGAAGAAGCAATCAAGTTGCGTGCGGCCGAGCGCTATATTCTCGAGGAGCTTTCGCCCGACGAGCGCGATGATTTCGAAGAGCATTATTTTATGTGCGTGGAATGCGCCGACGAGGTTCGCTCAGTTTTCGCTCTGGCGGACAATGCAAAGAGCGTTTTTGCCGGCCCGGCCCAGGCGGCAACTCCACGTCCCGTGGCTCTTCAGGAGCGCCCCTCAAACTGGTGGGTCCGGCTGCGGCCCGCAGTGGCCGCACCTGTAGCTGCCGCTCTGCTTCTGGGCGTCACGCTCTATCAATCGGTGTGGGTCATCCCTCGGCTTGAACGAGACCTGGCGAACGTCAACCAGGCACAAACAATTCCGAGTGTTGTTGCGCGCCCGGCGACCCGTGGCGAAGATCCGGTCGTTGAAATTTCGGAACACGATCGGTTTGTGCAATTGATTCTCGACCTCAACGTGACCATTCCCGATTCCTTTTATACCCTTGAGGTTTACGACGAGGCCGGGAGCTTGAGATTCAGTGTGCCGGCACCTGCTCCCTCCAGAGGATCGCTCCATTTACTGTTACCGGTAACCGGACTGAAGCCGGGACCGTACATGATTCGCGTCAGACCGAAGAGCGGAGCCGGCTCCATTCCCGAAAACATAGACGAATACAATTTTGTGCTGCGGTCAAAATAAAGGAGAGGCATGGAGAAACGGTTCGTTTTCCGCGGTAACGCCGTGGGTGTTGCGGCCCACATCCATAAACCGGACGATTTGATCATTTGGGTTCAGGGGGCGAGTTCACTCCCTGTCATCGGAGGTTATTCGCGTTCGAATGTCGATCGAGCGGCGTTTGGCGATGTGCTGTCCTTCGACAACGCTCGTACTCAGGCTACAGGCGACTTCAGCGTACGAGAAAACGCGTACAAGACGCTGGCGGATTCAGTCGTGAAGGCACTGAACGTGAACGGCCGTCTTACCGCGGACTCGCTCGAGGCAACGTTCACTTCAACACATCCCGTGGATGGCTGTGAGCCTTCCATTGTCCCGGCCGGAACGCAAATCACAAATCTCCGGCTCGACGGATATCCGATCAACGTCAAACTGGACATCGAACTGTTCACCAAATACGCTACGCGAGATTCTCTGAGCCGCGCCTATTCGACGGACGACGCCTTCTTCAACCGTTATGGGAGCCGGTTCCTGAAATCGGAAAAAGCACCCCCGCCTCAGCCCGGCAAGCGGCAGATTCCTGAAGTCAACGGCTACATCGTGACCTCCATTGTCTCCGAGATCCAGACCGACCATCCCAAAGCGGTCATTAACGGAAACGTGATCACGCTCGACGGCTTCGGCCGCATCTTTGTGGGAGAGCTTCTGATCACGAGTGTCTCTCGCCGCTTGACGCTGCTTCGTTTGGCCCTCGGATCCCCGATCGGTGGAGATCTTGCGTGTGCAGATATCGAAACCAACGGAAGCGTGATTTACTAGCAGCGCTGTCGTTGATTCTGTTGGTTGTTGCGAGCTGCGCGCGGCAGCCCGAGACTTCCACCGAAGAACTGTATCGACAAGCCAACCTCGACCTGCGGCGCGGAAATCTGATTGCCGCACAGAGCGGGGTTGATAACGGAAGTGACTCCTGGCGCGAGAAACCTGAATCCGAATGGTACTGGCGCTTCCGAATCCTGCAGGCCGAGATCTTCATCAACCAGGGGCGTGCCAAAGAAGGACTGGCGCTGCTGGACACCCAACCACCCGATTCACCCGGCTTCTACGCGCTGGCGTGTCGATCCAGGACCGTGCGTGTGAAGGGGCTTCTGCGTCTTGGGCGCGTGGACGAAGCCCGAACCCTTTTGGACGCCGCGGAATCGCTTGTGGCCAGGACGAATCAATATTCCATCACGCCCGAAATCGAGGTGTTGCGCGGTTCGCTCTTCGATGCCACCAGGCATCCAGCCGAAGCGGAAGCCGCTTTTCAAGCGGCCCTCAAACATTCTGAAGAACTGAGTGAGCCCTATTGGCACACGGTCAGCCTGAACAACCTCGGAATGATTCGCATCCGGCAGTTTCGATACGACGAGGCCATCCCTCTGTTCACTCGCGCGCAGGAAGGTTTCGAAAAAATGGATGCGAAACTGTACGCAGCAATCACGCTCGGTAACATAGCAATCTGCGCGAGCCGCCTTGGCGATTTCGAAAAAGCATCCGCGGCTTACTCCAAGGTTGTCGAAGTGCAGGAGCGCGAAGGCGCAAAACCGTATCTCGAGGCGAGCCTCGGAGAGATCGGCAATATCTACATCCTCCAGAGCGACTTCGCCAAAGCCGTTCCGTACTATCAGCGAGCGCTGGCCCTGGCTCTCGAGATCGGCGCCACATCCAACGCTTCAAAATGGGCGGGCAATCTGGCAGTGGCTTTCTCGAACCTCAGGCAGTGGGACCAGGCTGAGGAATTCAATGAACGAGCCAGGGAACTCAAAGAACTCATCAAAGACACCGACTCGCAGACGTACACACGTTTGAACGCGGCCACCATCGCTGCCGGCAGAGGACAAATTGCCGCGGCAGCGGGTCTGTATCACCAGGTCCTGAAGGACGCGGCCAAAAATCCCTCGACTTTGTGGGAGGCTCATGCCGCTTTGGGACAGCTCTATCGCGAAACAGGCGAAAAAAAGAAAGCATACGAACACTTTGATGCCGCAATAAGGACCATCGAGGCCAGCCGAGCGGAACTCTCCCTGGCCGACTACAAAATCACTTTCCTTTCGCGACTGATCCGCTTCTACCAGGATTATGTGGATGCGTTGATCGACCAGGGAGCGGTAGATCGAGGTCTCGAAGTGGCCGAATCGAGCCGTGCGCGTGTCCTGGCTGAAAAGTTCCGCCGGCATAAGGCCCCGCAGCGCGTACCCTCCGTTGAAAGTTATCAGGAGGCAGCGCGACGGTCGGGAACGAGCTTTCTGGCGTACTGGCTCGCGCCTCGCCGTTCGTTTTTGTGGGTGATCACGCCAAAAGGCCGCAAGCTCGTTGTGCTGCCGGCACAGAGCGAAATCGAGGAACTGGTCCGATCGTATCAGGCAGTGATCGACGGTCTCAGGGACCCGCTCGAGTCAACGCATCCAGCGGCAGAGTCTCTCTATAATATTTTGATTGCTGAAACCCGAGAGCTCCTTCCCAGGGGCTCCAGAGTTGTCATTGTTCCCGACGGCGCGCTGCACAATTTGAATTTCGAGACACTGCCGGTTGCCGGCGAAAAGCCGCACTACTGGATCGAAGATGTGACTCTCGCCATCGCGCCTTCATTGGCGCTCAATCCGGGCGCCTTTTCTCGTGACCCGCTCAAGTCCGTGTTAATGATCGGCAGCCCGGAGCCGGTTGGCTCGGAGTATCGCCCCCTGCCTTATGCCGGCGAAGAAGTCCGCAGTGTTAAACAACGCCTGGTTTCCCTGGAACAAACCATTTATGAAGGATCGCGGGCCGAACCTTCCGTATACAGGGCATCCGATCCGGGAAAGTACTCGATCATTCACTTCGCGGCTCATGCCACCGCCAACCGGGAAAGCCCGCTGGAATCCGCGATCATCCTTTCATCCTCGAATGACGGTTTCAAGCTGTACGCCCGGGATGTGTTGGAGGCGCCTCTTCGTGCGGAACTCGTAACGATCTCCGCCTGCCGGGGCGCCGGCGCACGGGTCTATGCGGGTGAGGGTCTGGTCGGTTTCACATGGGCATTTCTTCAGGCAGGCGCCAGGAATGTCATCGCGGGACTGTGGGACGTAACCGACAGTTCCACGGCTCAGCTTATGGATCGTTTGTACGAGCAGGTCAACGCAGGAAAGTCACCGGCTGAAGCTTTGCGCCAGGCAAAACTGTCGATGATTCACTCGCCAGGTAATTTCCGGAAGCCATTCTACTGGGGTCCGTTTCAGGTCTACGTTGGTGGCAACTCTCAATAGGTTGAAAACACAAAGACACTAAGGGCACAAAGACACAAAGAAAGGCCGCATCAAATGACTTTTTGTTTGCGGCCTTTCTTCGTGTCTTTGTGCCCTTTGTGTCTTTGTGTTTTCAACCCGTCCCGGTGGTAGAGACAGACGTTGTAACGGATTCCCATCCTCCTTAGAATTGTTTCATGTTGATCGTGATGCGGGTGGACGCCACCCAGGAAGACATCGACCGGGTATGTAGAA
>Ga0137407_10001634_pt1 | contig 14639 bp, 9 predicted proteins | sample CZOMad2_2_16fung_FD_108410 | JGI IMG/M metagenome (GOLD analysis project Ga0137407, IMG submission 108410) | Vadose zone soil fungal communities from Angelo Coast Range Reserve, California, USA - CZOMad2_2_16fungal (Illumina Assembly) | ecosystem: Environmental > Terrestrial > Soil > Vadose zone...
GCATCGAGTACGACGGCTGGTGGATGAGGAGCGGCGTTCCCAGGCCGCGAAGGATGGCGGCCGCCTCCCTCGTTCGCCGGGCCGAGCAGGAGGAGATGCCGACGTAGAGCGCCTTGCCCTGTCGGACGGCGCTGTCGAGGGCACCCATGGTCTCTTCGAGCGGGGTCTCGGGATCGAAGCGGTGCGAATAGAAGATGTCGACGTACTCGAGGCCCATCCGCTTCAGGCTCTGGTCGAGGCTCGCCAGCAGGTACTTTCGCGAGCCCCAGATGCCGTAAGGTCCCGGCCACATGTCGTACCCAGCCTTGGTCGAGATGATCAGCTCGTCGCGCCGCCCGGCCAGGTCGGACTCGAGGATGCGTCCGAAGTTCTCCTCTGCCGAGCCGTACGGCGGACCGTAGTTGTTCGCCAGGTCGAAGTGGGTGATCCCGAGATCGAAGGCCCGGCGGATGATCGCCCGCTGCGTCTCGATGGGCCGGTCGCCGCCGAAATTCTGCCAGAGCCCGAGCGAGATCGCGGGCAACTTGAGGCCGCTGCGGCCGGTGCGCCGGAACGGCATGCGGGCGTAACGCTCGCCATCCTGCATCATGATCATTGCGCGGCTCCTCCTGCCGCCCATGGAATGCCCTTGCTCCGGCATCCGCGCAACCCTCCCTGCGCCGGTAGTCCTTTGGCGCAAGAGTCCCCATACGTTTGTTCAGGTCGCGACTACCTGCGCGAAATGCCAGCGATGGCCCTCGGGATCGATGGCCTCGCGGCAGCTCGTTACTTCGTCAAGACGTGCCCTTCCCGGTCGTGGACGGGCGGCAAATGGCGGGAAATCCGCGCCACGTTCCAGGTCGTCACTTCCGCCGTCCACTGCGAGTCCACCGCGTTGAATTGCGGGTTGAAGTCGCGCAGATCCAGAGCGAGATTGGTCACGTAGACGAATTCGCCGAAGAATACCGGGCTGGCCGGAAAGAGCAGCCCGCGCGGCGACCCGTCGGGCGCGATTCCGTCGAAGTCGCCCAGCTTGGCGATGCCCTTCCCGCTGGGATCGACCACCACGATCTCGTCCGCCTGGTTGGCGACGACCCACAGGTTGTCGTCCGCGTCGATGATCAGGCCGTCTGCGCCGTTGATGCTGTTGACGAAGACCGTCGGGGTGCCCGGCACGCCCTTGGCGACCGGGATCTGCACCACCGTGTCGTTCGACGTGTTGGCCACGAACAGGACGCCGGCGCTATTGAAGGCGAGACCATTCGCTCCGAAGGGAGGAACGCCGTTCGGCAGCAAGAGCGGGCTCGTCATCCACGCCGTCGCCTCGCCGCCCTCGGGGCCGGCCCTCCAGATGATCCCCTGGAACGAGTCCGAAACGTAGACGTTGCCGGCCTTGTCGAAGTTCAGCGCGTTCAGCCCGGAATCGGGCTTGAACGGCGGCGGAGGCTCCGCGAACGGCGCCGACGCGCCGGTAAGCGGGTCCACGCGTAGCACCTGCTTGCCGCCGAAATCGATCACCAGCAGCTCGTGCGTAGTCGGGTGGAAATCGAGGCCGAGGAGCGCCGGGCTCGAGTCCAGCTTGAGGATGCGCAGCAGCCGTCCCGAGCGATCGAACACCGCGATCCGCCCCGTCCCCGAAGTCGCCTTGTAATCGAAGTCGGCCACGTAGAACTCCCCGGTGCGCCGATCCACCGTGATGCCTTCCGGGTTGCGCAGCGGATGCGGCAGGTCGGCGAACTCCACGGCGCGGGTGCGATTCCACGCCTCGGCGGCCGGCGGCAGGGCAAAGATCGACAAGGCTGCGAGCAAGAAGGATCGAAGGGTCATGGCGAATCTCCTACGGCGTCAGGAAGGCGGGGGCTTCGACGGCTGAGGCGCCGCGCCCATGCTCACGGCCGAATATTCGTAGAGGGTGCGGGCGTTCTCGAACTGAGTGGCAGAGCGGAACACGAGCCGGTATCCAGCGCGATCGAACTGCAGGTGTTGTTGTAGCAAAGCCCCGAGGCCCTCATCCCTTTCCAGGGCGTCTGCCAGCGCTCGCTGCTGAGAGAGGACGATGGGCTTCTGCCCCGGCATCTGGAGAACCAGGACGTTGAGGATCTGGATCGCGCCAGGTCCCACCGCGAGCGGCGCCGCTTCGGTGACGGCCTGCCGCGCTTCCAGCCTGATCATGCGCGCCTTCGCCTCGGGAATGCTGGCCTCGACCGCCTGGCTCACCCAGTCCAGCAGCCGCTCGCGCACGGTCGCGACATCGGCGCTCGCAAGGGCCTGGATGTCGCCCTCGCGCCGCACCGCCGCGGCGAGCGAGGAGATCTCCTTCAGGTAGACGTTCTTCTGGGATTCCGGAATGTAATACATGAGGACGAGGTGGACCTTCTTTCCATCCGGCGCGCCGTAATCGATTCCCGCCGGACTCCACCCGACCGCGCAGACCAGCTCCCCGTTCCCCGCCGCACGCACGTGCGGACAAGCAACCCCGTTCCCGATGGCGGTATTCATCGTCCGCTCGCGCGTCATCATCGCCTCGTACAACTCGCCCACGCTCGGCATGTCCGGCACAGCCTCGATCAGGTTTGCGAGGTACTCGAGCGACTTCTCCTTGTTCGTGTCGGGCACCTCGACGAGACGGCCCTCGCGCAGCGCCGTGAGAAGCGCCTTCATCAGTCGGCTCCGTAGCGCCGGATGAAGCGCGTCTTCACGAAGTGGGTGAGGAAGGAGTAGGCGATCACCGTCAACAGCATCCAGGGCCAGAATGCCACGGGCAAAGGCACCAGCCCCAGGTAGCCCGCAAGGGGCGAATAAGGAAGGGCGCAAGCGACGCCGATCACGATGAGCGTGGTCAAGGTGAGCGGCCAGCTGGCGCGGCTCTGGAAGAAGGGTACGCGATTGGTGCGGATGATGTGCACGATCAGCGTCTGGGTGAGGAGCGACTCCACGAACCAGCCGGTGTGGAACAAGCTCTCGTAGTGCGTCTTCAGCGACGGATCGGACGTGGTCCTGAACGCGATGCAGCCGAAGAAATAGAGCATCAGGAAGAAGGTCGTGTAGTCGAAGATGGAGCTCATCGGTCCAATCCAGATCATGAACTTCTTGATGCTGGCGATGTTCCACTTGCGCGGCTTCTGGAGGTACTCGTCGTCGATGCGATCCGTCGGAATGCCCACCTGCGAGAAGTCGTAGAGGAGGTTGTTCACCAACACCTGGATGGGCGCCATGGGCAGGAACGGGAGGAAGTAACTGCCGCCCACCACGCTGAACATGTTCCCGAAGTTCGAGCTCGCGCCCATCTTGATGTACTTGGTGATGTTGCCGAAGACGCGCCGTCCCTCGAGGATGCCGTCCTCCAGCACCAGCAGGCTCTTCTCGAGCAGGATGATGTCGGCGGATTCCTTTGCGACGTCCACGGCAGTGTCGACGGAGATCCCGACGTCGGCGGTCTTCATCGCCGGCGCGTCGTTGATGCCATCGCCCATGAAGCCGACCACGTGTCCGCCCCGCTGCAGCGCGCGGATGATGTCCTCCTTCTGGGAGGGCGTGAGGCGGGCGAAGACGTTCGCCTTGCGCGTCAGGTCGGTGAGCTGGGCATCGCTGAGACCGCGCAGTCGATCGCCCGTGACCAGCTGTTCGAGGGCGAGTCCGACGTCGCGGCAGACCTTCTGCGTGACGAGGGCATTGTCGCCGGTGAGGATCTTGGTCGCCACGCCGCTCTTGCGCAGCGCCTCCAGCGCGGCCGTAGCGGTTTCCTTGGGTGGGTCGAAGAACGCGAGGTATCCGAGCAGCACCAGATCGCTCTCGTCCGCCGCGGAGAAGATCTCCTTGGTGCGCGGGAACTCGCGATATGCGATGGCCACCACCCGGTACCCGTCGCGGCTCAGCGCCTCGTACTCCTCGAGGAGGTCCTGCTTGAGCATGTCGATCAGCGGGTTGATCTCCTCGTCCACCTGGTAACGGCTGCAGACCTGGAAGATCTCCTCGACCGCTCCCTTGCAGATGAGGACGTGGTCGCCTTCGTAATCGATGACGACCGACATCCGGCGGCGCTGGAAGTCGAAGGGGATCTCGTCGACCTTGCGGGCGCAGCGCTCCACGTCGAGGTCGCTGTGGGCGAGGATTGCGCGGTCGAGGAGGTTGCGCAGGCCCGTCTGGTAATACGAGTTCATGTATGCGTACCGCAGCACGTCTTCCGAAAGGCGGTTGGTCACGTCCACGTACCGCTCGAGGACGACGCGGTCCTGCGTGAGCGTTCCCGTCTTGTCGGTGCAGAGCACGTCCATGGCGCCGAAGTTCTGGATCGAGTTCAGCCGCTTCACGATCACCTGCTTGCGACTCATGGAGATCGCGCCCTTGGACAGGTTCACCGTCACGATCATCGGCAGCATCTCGGGCGTGAGACCCACGGCCACCGACAGGCCGAAGAGGAGTGCCTCTGCCCAGTCGTGCTTGGTGAGCCCGACGATGACGAAGACCACCGAGACCATCACCACCATGAAGCGGATCATCAGCCAGGTGAAGCTCTCGATGCCGCGGTCGAAGCTGGTGAGCACCCGCTGGCCGGCGAGGCGGGCGGAGATGGCGCCGAAATAGCTGCGGGCGCCGGTGTTCACCACCACGGCCCGGGCGGTCCCCGAGAGCACGTTGGAGCCCTGGAAACACGTGTTCGCGAGGTCGATCGCGTTCTTCCCGGCGGTTTCGACCGGCGCGGCCGACTTCTCGATGGGCATCGACTCGCCGGTGAGCGCGGCCTGGCTGACGTAGAAGTCCTTCGCCGCGATGAGACGGATGTCGGCAGGGATGATGTCGCCCACGGCGAGCACCGCGATGTCGCCGGGGACCAGATCCCGCAGCGGAAGCTCGATCTCCCTGCCACCGCGGACCACGGTGCAGGTGGCCTTGATCATCGAGAGCAATTTCTCGACGGCGTCGTTCGACCGGCGCTCCTGCACGTAGCCCAGCGCAACGCTGAGCACGACCATGGCCGCCACGACCGAGGCGGCGCGCACGTCGCCCATCCCGAGCGACACCAGCGCGATCACCAGCAACTGGATGACCAACGGGTTCTTCGAGCGCTGCAGGATCTCGCCGAAGAATCCGACCCGGCGGGCATGCTCGACCTCGTTGGGACCGAACCGGGCAAGGCGCTCCTCGACCTGCGCGGAGGAGAAACCCTTGTCGGTGGTGCCGAGCCGGGCGATGACCGCCTCGGGTGGGAGCGCACCCATCTCGAGGAGTTCACGCTCGGCCTGCAGCGCCGTGGCCGTATCCGGTGGGCGCGGGCGCCTGGTGGTCGCGGCCGGTATCGATCTCCGCTGCGCTGTGTTGAGGTTTTCGGCCACGGTGCCTTCCTTCAAAACTACAATTCTCAGATGCCGGCCACCTGCATCCGCTGCCGGAAATCGCGAGTGATCCGCCAATGCGTCGAGGTCCGCAATGGACCTTGGCCGTGCGCTGCGCGTCGAGCATCTCGAGCGACGCCTTCGAAGCGCGAGGGGCCCGGGGCGACTTTCACCGCTGCCGCTTCCACTCTGCCGCGATCGGAGCGGGCAGCGAATCCAGGCCACGGCTCGCTCATGGGACGCAATGTACGCGGGCCCGCCCGCATCCGGGATGGCTGTTCCCGCAAGCGCTCACTTCCGGCGTTGCGACGATTCGCAAGCCCGCGAGAACACGCGAGCCGCGGGCAATGCGCGGTGGCACGGCACTTGATTCACGCATCCTCGGAGGAAGGCCGATGCACAGCCTCTGGCAGGACGTGCGCTACGGGCTGAGGACCTTCCGCGCCCGGCCAGGGTTCACAGCGGTGGTGGTGATCACTCTCGCGCTCGGCATCGGCGCGAACACGGCGATCTTCAGCGCATTCAACGCCCTGCTCCTGCGCCCGCTGCCAGTCGCGGACGTCGACCGCCTCGTCTTCGGGATGGCGCTGCGCGAAGGTTTCGATCCGTTCGGCACTTCCTTCCTCGACTACGCTCTCTACCGCGACGAGGCCCGGTCGCTCGCCTCGTCCGGGCTGGCGACGCAGCGGCAGTTCCATCTGGTGCGTGAGGGTGAACCGGAGCGCGTGGTGGCCGCAGCGGTGACGGCATCCTACCTGACGACGCTCGGCGTGAAGCCCGTCGCGGGCCGGCTGTTCACGGCCGATGAAGACCGGCCGGGCGGTCCGGCAGTGGCTCTCGTCGGCCATGCGCTCTGGCAGCGACTCTTCGCGAGCGACCCGGCACCGATCGGCCGCGTGATCGATCTCGACGGGAACCCGGGTCGAAGGCATCGTAGACCGACTTGCCGAACCGCGTTTCGAGGCGCTCGGTGGTGCCTCCCACGGCGCCCGTCGCCGCGGCTCCAGCGGGGCCGACGTGGCAGGTGGCGCACGAGTTCTCGTTGAAGATCGGCCCCAGTCCTTCGGTTGCGTCCTCCACAGCGACGAAGGCAGTCTTGCCGTCCTGGAACGCGATCTGCTGCTCAGGCGTCAGGCCCGGGAGCGGGTCCCCGAAGCCAGCTGCGTAGGAAAGGGTGGGGAGGATTGCTGCCGCCAATGCAAGGCGCCACGTCCTTCTTGTGCACATAACGCATCCCTTCTCCGCCTATCGATTGTGCCGGGAGCTTATCGATTCATTATCAACGGCCCGTTATGCGGTGCAGGTGAAAGATAAACGAAGGCAATAACCGAGACCGACGTCCCACTCGAGTGCGACGTTCAAGCTGCTTCCGAAATGCTCGAGCCGCCTACTGCATGCGGGACGCTTTTTATGCACGGGCCGGCAGCGATTCAAGCGGCCATAAAGAGAGGCCGGCAGGCTCCCAAATGAGCTTGTCGATACGGAAATCTAGTCTACACGAGCGTTTGGCTGGCCCTGCGGACTATTGAAGCGTCGGTAGCTGTTTCGTACTCTGGGCGGATTCCAGACGAGGGAGCCGCTTCGAAATTTTGCGAATCGGGTCGTGCAAAATTGAGGCACCCATGATGAGGAGCCAACGAGTGATGCGTGGTTGTAGGAAAGAAGGAAAATTCCCTGATGACGCGCTCGTCATGGACTCCATCCGCCCGACTATGGTTGACCGCGTTTCCCCGCGCCCAGCAGGTCACGATAGAAATCGAGCGTCACCTCGGCGATGTACTTCCAGCTGAAGTTGGCGAGAACGCGCGCCCGGGACGCTTTCCCCATCGCCGTCCGCCGCTCGGGCGCGCCCATCAACTCGTTGATCGCGGAGGCCAGGGCGCGCGAGTACCCGTCGGGATCACGCGGCTCCGCCGAGCCCCCGCCCTCGGCCTCGAACCGGACGAGGATTCCGGTCTCCCCCGGCACGACGATCTCGGGGATGCCGCCGACCTCGGCGGCGACGACGGGCGTCTCACAGGCCATCGCCTCGAGGTTGATGATGCCGAAGGGCTCGTACACCGAAGGGCAGACGAAGACGGCGGCGTGCGAGTAGAGGGCGATGACGACCTCTTTCGACAGCATCTGCGGAATCCAGATCACGTCGGCGGCCGCCTCGCGCTTCGCCTGGGCGACGAGCGTCGTCATCTCCTGGGCGATCGCATCGGTGTCCGGCGCCCCAGCGCAGAGCACGACCTGGACCCCGGACTGCAGGTGCCGGATGGCGCGGACCAGATGGAGGATCCCCTTCTGCCGGGTGATGCGCCCGACGAAGAGGACGATGGGAATCTCCGGATCGACGCCGACGCCGCGGAGCATCATCGGAGCTTGACGGGGGCGATACTCGTCTGGGTCAATTCCGTTGTGGATGACGCGTACACGCTCTGGCGGTACTCCGTAGAGGTCCTGCACATCCTGTTTCATCGCCTTCGAGACGGCGATCACGCCATCCGCATTCTCGTACGCGGTGCGCTCGATCCAGGTGGTCGCATGGTAGGCAGACCCCAGCTGCTCGACCTTCCACGGGCGGTGCGGCTCGAGCGAGTGTGTCGTCAGCACCAGCTTCGCGCCCGTGAGCGGGCGGGCAAGGCAGCCGGCAAGATGTGCGTACCACGTGTGGCAGTGGACGATATCGGGGGACTGGACCGCGCTCACCATGGCCAGGTCGCGCACGAGCGCATCGAGGAGCTTCGCATGACGCGGGTCTTGCGCGGAAAAGCGCAGCGCCGGGGCCACACCGTGGACGCGAAGGTTGCCGCGCGTCTCGCGCTGCTCTCCGAAAGGAAACACGTCAATGGAGTGGGTGCCGCCCTCGGCCGCAGCCAGCTCGCGAGCCAGATACTCGATGTGGACCCCGGCCCCGCCGTACACGTTTGGGGGGTACTCGTTCGTGAACATCGCGATGCGCATTGCCGCACCTCGTCTTCCACACCGCCGCTTCGATCGTCAGATAACGCTGCCACCCTGTCAATGTCTCGATGACCCGACTGGCTTGCTGCGCAAGCGACTCGCCACGGCCGGGTCTGCGCGACGGCACAGCTGGGGTGGCAGCCCGCGCAGGACCAATTCGGCGTCGGCCACGGTCATGCGGCCGATGAGATGCATGGCCTCGGGCATGCCGCCAGTACGATGCGCCGAGAGCAACAAGTTGTCGCCTGCAACGTCGCGGATTGGGTCGCCAACAGGAACGGGCTCTTCTGGAAAAACGTCGATGGCAGCCTTGATGCGGCCCGATTTCGTCTGCCGCACGAGCTCCGGAAAGTCCACGACCGCGGCGCGACTCATCAGGAGAAAAACCGAGCCTGGTTGCAGCAGGGCCAGCTCGCGCTTGCCCAGGAATCCCTGGTTCGTCGTCGTCACGGAAGCGAGCACGAATGCCGCCTTGGAGGTCGACAGAACCTCGTCGAGCGGCGCCGGCCGGCAATCATGAGAGCGGATCAGCTCGTCGGGGAGCCACGGATCATGGACGGTTACCGGGTTTCTGAACGGCACCAATAGAGCGCGCAACGCGCGGCCGAGATCGCCGAACCCGATCAGACCCACCGGCGCTCCCGTGAACTGGAAGCAGCCTTCGTTGCCCGCCCGGCCGTACTTCTCGGCGCCTGCGCGGAAGGCGCGATCGGCCGTCGTAATGCCGCGCGCCAGGTCGATCGCCATCGCCAGGGCCGCCTCGGCGACCACGGTCGCGAACGCAGCGGTCGGGCTGAGCACCCAGATCCCGCGCTCCTGACAGGCCTGGTAATCGATGTTGGGGAGGAAGTTGGTCTCGACGTTGAAGATCGCCTTGAGGTGCCTCGCGCGGTCCAGGCGGGCACGCGACATGGCAGTCTGGCCGATCACGATGGAAGCCTCAGGGAGCAGCCGGTCGACCTCCGCATCGGGCATCGGTCGATCTTCTGAGATCTCCAGCCTGCCCAACGCTTCAAGGCGTCGGCGCGTCTCGGCGTCACAGATGAGATCGAGCGTCCGCGGAAGGGGATCGACGAGAATCAAAGGCTGGGTAGCCACCAGGGAGCGCCTCCCTCCGCGCCGGGCCCGTAGCATTGACACGATTTGATCGCAACTGGACGTCGAGGGTCACGGCAGCAGCCCGACCGGGATGGCACGACTACGATTTTTATCAGTAGCGCTCCGCTTCGGCGAGTCCTGGATCAGTGCAGGTACCCGCTCCACCACCGCCACGTGCAGGCGCAGTCGCGCTGGCACCCGCTCGTCGACGAGGCCAGGAGCTGCACCAGCGTGCCGTCGTATCCGACTTCGAGGTTCCCGGACTCGCAGGAACCGGAAGGATCTTGCCATGGCGGAAGTCGGTGGCGAAGAGGCGGTCGAACGCGGGGGTGATCGCCAGTCCCTTGTAGACGGTGCTGTCGCCGGAGTTGTCGACCGCGACGCGCGCGCTCTGAACGTTGTGCGGTAGCGGCGAGCTGAGCTGCGGCGACCAGCCGGAGATGATCCCATCCTCGCCCGCGAAGAGAAATCGGGCAGGCGCCCTGGTCTGGTTGCCCTGCGAATACGCCGGAGTGCGCCTCCGGTTATGCGCCCAGCGACGGAAGACCTTGATCCGGGTCCACCAAGGGAGCGCCGGTCGTCGGTTGAAATCAGTAGCGGCGCACAACGTACTGATTCTCGAGAGGAACGAGAAAGAGAGAGGGCCCGCGATGCACATCATCCTGAAAAGAAGCTTCCCGTGGTTCCCGATGGTGCTGGCGGCAGGATGGATCGTGATGGTGGGCCTTGCGATCTCCGACCTGGCGTGGTTCGCAGCTGCAAGCGCGTCATTTGGTGGTCGCCCCACGGCGGCCTCGGCACCCAAGGCGGTTCCAGCTGCCGGTACAGCGGTCAAAGTCCCAGTGGGGGTCGCGCCCTGCACTGCTGCCGCCACCGCTCCTGCCGCCCGCATGATTCGATGACGTGGCGGAAGCCAACACGTTGGACATCACCTTCTTCGCTCCGCAAAGATGGCGGTTCACATCTCGGCTGTCAGTTGCCGCTCCACGAAGGCTCCGAACCGGAGGTACTGCGCGTAGAGGGCGTCGTAACGCTTCACCTGCTCCGGTTCCGGCTGGTAAACGGTCTCGATGCCGGACGACATCGCGCGCTGCGCATCGGCCAGGCTGGAGTGGACGCCGGCCGCTGCCGCGGCGAACATGGCCGCGCCGAGGGCCACCGCCTGGTCGCTCGCGGGGACCTCGATCTCGATGCCCATTACGTTCGCGACGGTCTGCATCACGAAGGGGCTCTTGCGGGCGACGCCGGCGATCGCGATTGCACCGTCTATCCGGATCCCTTCGGCGCGGAAGCGCTCGACGATGGCCCGCGATCCGTAGGCCGTCGCTTCGACGAGCGCGCGGTAGATCCGTGGGGCGTCGGTGCCGAGGCTGATCCCCGCGATCGCCCCCTTGAGCCGCTGGTTCGCGTCCGGGGTCCGGCGCCCGTTCATCCAGTCGAGCGCCAGGACCGCGCTCTCCTCCGGCGGAACCTCCTCTGCCGCCCTCTCGAGGGAGGGGATCATCCGCTCCAGGATTCCCTCGGCAACCGCCTTCTTCGCGGCCGGGTCCACGGCGAGCGAGGGAAGAATCGCTTCGACAGGCCACGCGAGCAGCCTCTTGAACCAGGCGTAGACGTCGCCGAAAGCCGATTGGCCCGCCTCGTATCCGATGGCCCCCGGGACTACCGAGCCGTCCACCTGCCCGCAGATCCCGCGCACCAGCTTTTCCGGCTCCTTCGCCTTCGGGATCACGAGCATGTCGCAGGTGCTCGTTCCCATCACCTTCACGAGCCGGTGCGGACGGATGCCGGCCCCCACCGCGCCGACGTGCGCGTCGAAGGCCCCCACAGCCACCACGGTCTCCCGAGGCAAACCCAGCCTCGCCGCCCATTCCCGGGAAAGCCTCCCGAACGGGGTGTCGCCGGTGAACGTCTCGCGCCCGAAGGTCGCCTTCAGCGCCGGCAGGCGAGGATGCAGTCTCGCCAGGAACTCGTCGGCGGGATAACCGCCGAAGTCCGCGTGCCACATTGCCTTGTGCCCGGCGGCGCACCGGCTCCGCCGAATCATCGAGAGGTCCTCGCAGCCGGTCAACACCGCGGGCATCCAGTCGCAATGCTCGAGGATCGTACCGGCTGCCTCCGCCACCGCCGGATCCACCCGCAGCAGATGGAGCGCCTTCGCCCAGAACCATTCCGACGAGTAGATGCCGCCCACGTATCTGGTGAAGTCGCGTCCGGCCCAGCTGCGGGCGGCCTGGTTGATCTCCTCCGCCTCGGCGACCGCGGTGTGATCCTTCCAGAGGACGAACATCGCGTTCGGGTTTTCCTCGAACCCGGGCTGCAGCGCGAGCGGCCTTCCTCGCGCGTCCGCGAGGACGGGGGTCGACCCCGTGGTATCGACCGCGATGCCCCGGACCCGCGCGGCGGCGCCCTTGCCCGTACCCTCGAGCGCCTCGAGCATCGAGAGCTCCATCGTCTCGAGATAGTCGAGCGGGTGCTGCCGGAACCGGTTCTCGAGCGGATTGCAGAAGAGGCCCTTTTGCCAGCGCGGGTAATGCTTCACTCCGGATCCCAGGACGCTCCCGTCCGCAGCGCGTACCACCATGCTGCGCACGGAATCCGTCCCGAAGTCCATCCCGACGACCAGGCTGTCCGCGTCTCTCACGACCTCACCACCGCGTGAATGGCTCGCGGATCCGGATGGGCTAGAATCGCTCGCGACTGTGAACGTTCCACATGCGCAAAGTCAAGCCGCTGACCAGGCGGTTCAGGCGGCAGTCGCGATGGCCGCGAGCAACTCGCCCTCCCGGCCGAGTTCATGGGCGAGATCGAACGCAGTGTAGCGGTTGCGCAGCAGGCGAACGTTCCTTACGGGGAGCAGGCGCTGGGGCTTCGTCACGCGCAGCTTCTCGAGCGAGAAGGGGAACCCGACGCCCTCCAGGATCGCGATCGCCGTGGCGAGCTCGGCGAGCAGCGGCTGCGCGAACGACAAGATGTTTTCCTTCTCCCTTACGAACGCCTGCAGCCGGCGGCGAAGGATGGCGCGATCGAGCGCCCTTCCCTGCTGCTCCTCTGCGATGATCGGCCGGTAGGGAGCCATCTGCTCCTCGAGCGTCGACTCCCATGGAGGTTCCTGGTCAAGGGCGACGAGCCTCTCCTCGAGGTCTGGATCCGGAAGCCGGGTGAGCGCGCCGCCGGGTCCGAGCCACGCCTGGTACCCGTTGAGGAGCAACTTCGTGGCCGCTCCGACGAGGATGCCGTGCAGGTCGTGCTCCTTCGCGCCCGCCGCACCGGCGGCTTCCCAGAAATGTGCGACGGTGTGCTCGGCGGAGGCCGCCGGACGCGAGCTTCCGAATGCCTGCATCGCGAACCCGGAAACGAGGGCGGCCTCGGCGAGCGCGCTCACCGCTGCCGCCGGGTCGCCGCCCCACGCGCGCGCGGCGTCGATCGCCTGTCGCGCCGATCCCAGGGCGAAACCGCTCACGCTATCGCAATGTGTCTCACCGGCAACGCGCTGCGCGATGCGCCAGTCGAGGCTGGCGAGATACTTGGCGAGCAGATCGCCAAGCCCCGCAAGAAAGAGGCTGCGCGGCGCCGTCGCGAGGACGTCGAGGTCGCAGACGATGACCTCGGATGGCCGGGCCGGGACGGCGCGATGGTAACCGGCGATGCGAATCGCCGACGTCGCGGAGCCGTAAGCGTCCACCGAGGCGGCGGTCGCGATGCACCAGTTGGGAAGGGCTGCATCGAGAGACACCTTCTTTACCAGGTCGCTCACGACCCCGCTGCCGACGCCGACCAGCAGATCCGGTGCGAGGGCCCGCACCTCCGCGGCCAGCGCCGCGGCGAGATGGAGCGTCGGAACGGGAGGTGGATCGCCGGGCAGGATCCGCGAGGAAATACGCGCCGCGTGGACCGCCCGCTTCCAGCGCTCCCCCGCGGCGGTCTCGGTGCGCTCATCGCTCAGCACCCAGAGCGAGACTGCGCTGCCGTACCGCCGCAGGAGAGCGCGGGCGGAGGACTCGAGCGCGCTCTCTGCGAAGATGACTTCCTCGACGGCGAGCCGGTGCAGGTTTCCGCAAGCGCAATCAAACCTCGCCGCGCTTCCCATGCGGGCCTTCATCTCGTCGAGAAATGGGTGAGAACTTGGACGGGGCAAGCCGGCTATAGCTTCGCGCCGCGCTGGATCTCCTCCGGCGAGCGGTGGTCGTAGCACTCGAAGGGAATCCCCACCTCACCGGCGAGCGCCTTGAGCTCCGGGAGGTAGTCCCCGCAGACCGTCATCGGATGGTTGGTGTTGAGCTGCTCCTCGACGCGACCGCACAGTCTCAGGTACCAGTGCGGCCAGTCCGGGCTGCACTTCGCCGAGCGCTCCCGCCACTGCTGCTCGGTCGGGACGTCGGTCACCCCGCGCCCGGCGCACAGGTACATCTGGTTGTTGCGGTAGGAGAATCGCGCCCAGGTGACGACGCCGGGGACGCGGACGACCACCGAGGACGTGCCGCCGCCCTCGCGGAAGTACATGTAGGTCTGCCGCTCGGACCACGATCCGCGAAGCGAGTCGTGGCGGCCCTCGGCGAAGTATGGCGCCAGCGCGCCGGAGTTCACGAACCAGTAGAGTCCCTGCCGAGGGTCCCAGTACCTTAGGTCGTTGAAGCCGACCGGCTCGCCGCCGCTCAGAAGCTTCAGGACCTGCATCGTCAGGGCGGCGCCATCGTCGGCCTCGGTCGCCGACACCAAGGTGGTGCCGTCCGATTCGGGCCGGAGCTTGTTGTTCAGCAGGCCCAGCGTCAGATCGGTTGCCGGGTAGTGCTCGATCCAGTCGAGTTGGTCCTGCACGCCGACGAAGTCGAGTCCGAACTGCTTCTTCAGCTCGAGCAAGGCGAAGTAGACCTTCATCTGGAACAGCACCATCTCGCGAGTGAGGTGTTTGACCGGATCGGATCCGAGACGGACGTCCATCCCCTTCTCGACGAGGAAGGCGAGGGCGTCCTCGGCGCGCCCTGCCGGGACCTTCTCGGCCATCTTCAGGAGGCGGAGTCCGTCGAACCCCTCCCGGGCGATCCCGAAGACCCGGAGGAAGTCGGCCTCCGGGATCTTGTTCCACATCTGCATCGAGCGCGGGCCGACCGCGCCATAGATCGAACCCTTGAGCTGCTCCCGGACCTTCCGGCCGGCTGCCGACGCCTTCGGTCCGACCGGGATCTCGATCGGCTTGGGCTGCGGCGGCGCATGGGTCCCGTTCTTCAGGAAGTCCTCGATCGCATCCGCGTAGTCCGCGTGATCCTCGAACCGCTCGAC
>Ga0137407_10001635_pt1 | contig 14638 bp, 14 predicted proteins | sample CZOMad2_2_16fung_FD_108410 | JGI IMG/M metagenome (GOLD analysis project Ga0137407, IMG submission 108410) | Vadose zone soil fungal communities from Angelo Coast Range Reserve, California, USA - CZOMad2_2_16fungal (Illumina Assembly) | ecosystem: Environmental > Terrestrial > Soil > Vadose...
CACCGTGGTCACGCCGTGCCAGATGGACGACGTGCAGAGCCTGTCCCAGAACGGCTGGGCGTCGTAGTGGGTGTGCGTGTCGATGATGCCGGGCGCGACGAAGAGCCCCTCGGCGTCGATCGTGGTGGTCGCGGCCGAGCGGATCTTGCCGATCTCGACGATCGTGCCGTCCTTGACCGCGACGTCGGCCCGATAGCGAGAGAAGCCGGAACCGTCGACGACCATGCCGTTCTTGATGACCAGGTCGTAAGGCATCAGTACCCTCCGAGGCTAAGCGGGAGCTGCTCGAATCGCGCGCAATTGTCCCACATAACTCTGTGCTCTGTCAGGAGTCTCGCACCGGCAACAACGGCTTCGTGTCGGGATGGAGCTGCTGGTCGACCGTGTCGAGGATGACGGCCGTCATCGCGTAGTTGCCCATGAGCGCGGCCAGCTCGAGGACTCCGCGCTGCCCGAAGAGGTCGACCGCCCGCGCGAACGTCGCGGAGCTGAGCTTCCGCTTGCGGAACAGCTCGCGACCGAACGCGATGATGACCGCCTCTTCCTTGCCGAGCCGCTTCCCCAGCCGGCTGAGGGGCCGGCGGCGCTTCACGACTTCGATGATCTTCGCGTCGAGGCCTTCGGCGAGGGCGGCCGGCTCGTGCGCCGTCCACTCGAACTGGTTGTCGAGCTCGCGGGCCACGACCAGAATCGCCAGCTCGGTCAGGCGTCGATCCAGCGCGGTCTCGAAGCGCAGGTATTGATTCGCCGCTCGCAGCAACCCGGCGAGCTTCGGCGAATGGAGCCAGATGCCGCTCGGGCCGCGCAGACCAACGAGCGTCCGACTCCGAGGGCTCACGACGGCGTCGTAATGCGCCTGGCCCTCCGCGTCGAGCTCGTGGCGCTCGAGGAGCGGCAGGCGCGAGAGGGAAGCCAGGTGCACGTCCGGCGGCAGCCTCAACGCTTGTGCACGTACTTGGTGAGTCGCTTGCCTCCAGCCTCGGCCAGATAGATGTCCCCGACCGAGTCGACCCAGAGCCCGTGACCCGAGGGCGAGTCGAACCGCGCGAGCACCTTGCCGTTTCGATCGAGGATGCTGATCGACGGCCTCAGCTCGCTGACGTACGCCACCTGTCGCGCGTTGAAATAGATATCGGTCGGGCGATGGATGTCGCGCCACTGGGAGACGAACTTGCCGATCCCGTTGAACACCTGGATGCGGCTGTTCTCCCGATCGCAGACGTAGACGAATCCCTCCGGATCGACCCACAAGCTATGCGGCAGGTGAAACCCTCCCGGCTCCTGCTTGCCCGGCGTTCCCCACGAGGAAAGCAACGCGCCCTGAGCCGAGAAGCGATGGACCCGGCTGTTGCGGTAGCCATCCGACACGTAGAGATCGCCCGACGGCGCCACGACCATCTCGGTGGGTTTGTTGAACGGCCCGGCCGAGCGCGGAGGCAGCTCGATGTCCTTCGTCGCCCCCGTGTCCGATGGCTGGCCGCGTGTGCCCAGGACCATCAGGGGCCTCCCGTCCAGGGTGAACTTCAGCGCGACGTGGTCGTCGCGGTCGGTGAGGTAGATCACGTCGTTGAGGATCGCGATGCCGTGGGGATCCTTGATGGCGCTGCTGCCCCACGAGGTGAGGTAGTTGCCGTCGCGGTCGAACACGATGATCGGCGGGTCCTTTCGCTGAAACGCGTAGACGCGGTCTTGCGAGTCGGTCGCCACCGCGCTCACCGGACCGAACGTCCAGCCGGCGGGCAGCTTCGCCCACGATTCCACGACCTCGTACTGATAGCTACCGCTACCGACGATCGTCATGAGGATCTCCTATTTAGAGGCGCGCCTCGGCCGGCGGGGCCCCAGCCCCGCGACGATCGTGCTCCTTTCGGCCGCCACGCGCAACACGCCCGCTCGGAGGTATGATTCGGGCACCGCGGACCGAACGAGGAAAGGAAGGCCCCCTATGCCGGGCAACACGGACCTGTTCGAGATCATGCAGAACATGCGCGCCATGCGCCGGTTGAAACCCGACCCGGTGCCCGACGAGCTGATCAGGAAGATCCTGCAAGCGGGCGCGTGCGCCCCGAACGGCGGCAACACGCAGCGCTGGCGATTCCTGGTGATCAAGGACACGAAGATCAAGCAGGGCGTGCAGGTCTGGTACAAGCGCGCCTTCGACGAAGTGGTCGGGCCGCGCTATCTCAAGAGCGCGCCGCCGCCCGGCGTCAGCCGCGAACAATACAACCGGCAGCACGCCGCGGTGGAATACCTGACCGATCACTTCCACGAAGCCCCCGTGTGGATCGTGGCGTGCCTCGAGGAAGGCACGACGGCGCCGACGCGCAGCTCCGGCGCGTCCATCTATCCCGCGGTCCAGAACATGCTGTTGGCGGCACGCGCCCTCGGGCTCGGCGCCACCTTGACGACGCGGCACCTCCTGTACGAGAAGGAGGCCGAGGCTGCGCTCGGGCTCCCGCCGGGTGTCCACTCGTACGCGATCCTGCCCATCGGCTATCCGATGGGGAAGTTCGGTCCAGTCGGGCGCGGGCCGCTCAAGGAAATCGTGTTTCAAGACCGTTGGGGCACCCCGTATCAAGGCGTCTGAGAGACGCACGCGGAGGTCATCCATGGCTATCAAGCTGATCCACCATGTGAACGTTCAGATCAGCGACCGAGAGCGGACGCGGGCGTGGTACGAAAAGGTGCTCGGCGCCGAGTTTCTCGACCGTGGCCCGGCGCTGAATCGACGCCAGCTCCAGCTGAGGCTCGGCTCGGGCGAGATCCACTTCACGGTGACGCCGCGTCCGGTCGTCGCGGCGTCGAGCCACTTCGCGATCGAGGTCGACGACTGGGAAGCCACCCTGGCCCACCTCGACAGGCTCGGGATCCCGCACGTCAGGACGTCGGCCGCCAGCACCGGCAGCGACATCGGCGGCACCGACCCGCAGCAGGGGCGGCGCGAGGACAGCAGCGAGCATTACACCTACGTCAAGGACCCGGATGGCAACCTGATCGAGCTCGTGAACCATCCGCTGGGGCTGCAGGACTCTCAGGGCCGAAAGGTCGAGGTCGCGCACGATCCCAGCGGGCTGCGCTGGGTCCAGATCCCCGGGTTCGTCGAGGCCGAAGCCGGGCGCGAACGATGAAGTGGTGTCGCTTCCAGATCGGCGAGCGCGTGAGCTATGGCCTCGTCGAGGACGACGAGGTCGTCGAGGTCGACGGCAGCCCGCTCGCGGACCATCGAGTCGGCCGCGCTCGTCATCGCCTCGGCGGCGTCAAGCTCCTGCCGCCCATCGTGCCGCGCGTGCTCTACGCCGCGGGCCCGAACTATCGCGGCCACCTCGAGGGCATGGCGAAGCGGCGAGGGGAGCCACCGCGTTACCCGGCGCGGCCCGAGCCCAAGCTGCGCTCGGTGAACGCGATCATCGGGACCGAGGACGAGATCGTCGTGCCGAAGGAGTCGACGGGCGCGGTTCAGCCCGAGGGACAGCTCGCGGTCGTCATCGGTAAGAAGGCCCGCAACGTCGCCCGGGAAGAAGCGCTGGAGTGCGTGCTCGGCTACAGCATCGGCAACGACGTCAGCCAGCGGGAGTGGCAGAAGACCGATCGTACCTTGTTCCGCGCCAAGAACTGCGACACGTTCAAGCCGTTCGGCCCGTTCATCGCGACCGGGCTCGACCCCGCCAAGCTTCGCATCGTCGTCCGTCACAACGGAACGATCTGGGAAGACTTCTCGTCGGGTGACCAGATCTGGGACACGGCCACCTGGATCCACGAGATGAGCAAGACGGCCACCTTGCATCCCGGCGACGTGCTCTGGATGGGCACCCAGGGCGCCGACGGCGACATGGTGCCGGGCGACGTCATCGAGGTCGAGATCAGCGGCATCGGCGTACTCAGAAACTACGTCGTCGCCGAGAAATGAGTCCAGAGCAGAGCCGTTGAAGATCGCGACGCCCGACCTCGTGACGAACTCGTACTTTCCCGCCCTGGCGGCCGAGGAGCTCGGCCTCTATCGCGAGGAAGGCCTCGACGCCCACGTCGAGCTCTTGCCTTCGCTCGACGCGGTGAACGCGCTGCGCGACGGCGCGGTCGATTTCGTCGCCGGCGGCGCCCACACGACCTTGCTGGCGTTTCCGGGCTGGAAGGGCGCGAAGCTCGTCGTCGCCCTCTCGCAGGGCACGCCCTGGCTTCTGGTTCTCCGAGCGGATCTTCCGGCCCGCCGGGGCGACGTCTCGGCCGTCAAGGGGCTCCGGATCGGCGCCGCCCCAGGGCCCGACCGCGCCTTGCTCCAGCTCCTCCAGGAGGTCGGCGTCGATCCGGTCCGCGACGGTGTCAAGATCGCCCCGGTACCCGGAGGCACCGATCCGGGAGCGTCCTTCGGCGTCACGGCCGCCGAGGCTCTGGAGCGCGGCGCGGTCGACGGCTTCTGGGCCAACGCGCTCGGCAGCGAGACCGCCGTGCGCCGGGGCGTCGGGAAAATCATCGTCGACGTCCGGCGAGGCGATGGGCCCCGCGACGCCGGGCAGTACACGTTCGCGGCCCTCTCGACGACCGAGGCGCTGATCGCCCGCGAGCCGGCGCGCGTGGCCGCGGCGGTGCGCGCGATCGTGCGCGCTCAAGGCATTCTTCGCGAGCACCCCGCGCGCGCGACCGAGGTCGGACGACGCCGGTTTCCGCCGGCGGCCGCCGAGATCATCGCGACCGTCGTGGAACGCGACCTGCCGTTCTACGATCCGGCGATCGGGGAGACGGCGGTCTCGGTGATGAACGGCTTCGCCCGCTCGATCGGGCTCCTCACGGCGCCGGTCGCCTACGAGGACACGGTCGCCACGCGCTTCCGGAACCTCTGGCTCCGGGCGGGCGACACGCGGTAGAGCATGATCGCGTGGGGCGTTCAGCGAGCCTTGAGCTTCACGTCCTCGTAGGGCGCCGAGTAGCCGTGATAGTTGATGAGCCCGAGCCCGGACTCCGCCACCCGAGGGCCGTAGCCGTTGAGGAACGCGGGCTCGAACAGCGGCGCGAAGATGGCCTTGTCGTGCATGAGCTGCTGGATCTTGTGCAAGATCGCCTCACGCTTCTTTCGATCGGGCTCCGAGGCCTGTTCGCGGAAGAGCCCGTCGATGTCGGGATAGCCGCCGTAGGCGTACATCCCGTCCGATAGCACAAAGGCCTCGATGCGCGTCGCGGCGTTGCCGAACGCGGCGCTGCCTCCGCGGTAGAGGTTCTTCAGCTTCTTCTCCTGGTTCGCCTTGATCATGGCGGCCCGCTCGAGCGGCTGCACCTTGATGCGGATGCCGACGGCCTGCAGGTAGTTCGCCACCACTTCGGCGATCGAGACATATACGAAATCCGCCGAGATCTGTCCCGCGTCGAAGCCGTTCGGGTAGCCGGCCGAAGCGAGGAGCTGCTTCGCTCGCTGGGGTTCGTACGGATAGAGGGGAGCTTGCCAGGCGAAGTCGAAGCCGCTGGGGACGATGCTGCCGGTGACCCGAGCGAGACCCAGGTATTCGGCCTCGTTGATGGCCTGACGATCGATGGCGAGATTGGCGGCCTGGCGCACGCGCCGATCGGCCCACGGTGATTTCGGATCCCACTGATCGATGATGACGATCCACTCGGTGAACGCGCCGCCGGTAGCCTTCAACGTAAGGCCGGGAGTTCTCCGAATTTCCTCGGCGAGGGCGCCGCGGATCGAGTAGGCCACGTCGGCCTCGCCGCGCTTGAGCATCGCCAGGCGGGTGGACTCGTCGGGGACCGACTTGAAGACGAGGCGCTTCACGCTCGGGGCCTTGCGCCAGTACTGCTCGTGCGCCTCGACGACGAGCTCGATACCGGGATTGAACGAGACGAACTTGTAGGGGCCGGCGCCCACGGGCGCTTTCTTGAAGCCCTCGTCGCCGACCTTTTCCAGGTACTTCTTGGGCACGATCCAGGCCGCGCCGGTGGCCGGCGTCCCGAAGAAGGTCATGAAGTCCGCCCACGGCTGCTTGAGCCGGAAGCGAACGCGAAGGGGATCGACGACCTCGACGACCGCCACGCGCGCCTTCATGATCGTCGCCGCGGCGCCCCGATAGCGCTCGAACGAGAACTTCACGTCCTCCGCGGTCATCGACTCGCCGTTGTGAAACTTCACGCCCTGTCGCAGCACGAACTCGTAGACCAGACCGTCCGGCGAGACGCTCCAGGATTCGGCCAAGCTTCCGGCCTGCGGCTTGCCCGGCATGGGCTTCACGAGCGCGTCGTGAAGCGCGTACAGAACCAGGAACGGCGTGATGAGGCCCGGGGTCTCCGCCGGGTCGAAGAAGGTCGGCGCCAGGGAGAAGTGGACCGCCCAGGTCATCTGGCCGGCTGGCGCTTGCGCCAAAGCCTCCGGGACGGAAGCAGGCCCGATTGCGAGCGTGGCACAGAGCAGCGCAGAGAAGACGCCGGAGAGACACCGGGCGCATTGCATGGCCGTTGCCTCCAACGGATCCGAATCGTTTTTGACCACGACACCGTTTGCCGGAGCACGCGGATTATAGATCAGCCGGCGTACGGGTCTCTTACTCCAACCCGTACTCCGCCCAGTGGGCGTCGACGCGGTCCAGGTCCTCCTTGGGAGGCACCGAGCGGGCGGGGAACCGGTGCTTCCGCGTCGCGTCGACACCGACCTTGGACGAGAGCACCGTCTTGCGCTCGAGCTGGTCCACGTCCTCCTCGGCGGTCGACGGATCGAGCGCGACACCGGCCGTCGCGCGGTTCACGTAAAGGTCGTGCTCGGGCTGGACGTGCCACGACATCGCCCACAGGACCTGGAAGTAGTCGCGGATGTCGATGTCCTCGTCGACGACGACCACCCACTTGGAGAACGACGGGTCGTAGGCCCACACCGCCCACATCGCGCGCTGGGGAAGGGCGGGATGCTCGCGGCGCAAGGAGATCGCGAGGAACGCGGCGCCGCCGCCGGCCTCGAGCAGGTGCACGTCGCGCACGGGAAGCCTCAGATCCCGCCTGAGATGCTGGAGCAGCGCCACGTCGCGCCCGGTGCCGCGGATGCAGCTCGACTCGCTGGGCGGCATCTGGCTGAAGAACGCCTGGTAGATCGGGTCGGCGCGATGGGTGATGGCGGTCACCTCGATCACGAAGCTCGGGCCCGACGAGCCCATGTAGCCCGTGTACTCGCCGAAGGGCCCCTCGTGCTCGCGGACGCCGGGCGGCACGAAGCCCTCGATCACGATCTCGGCGTGCGCCGGCACCTCGAGGTCGTTCGTCTCGCACTTGACGACCTCCAGCGGCTCGCCGCGCAGGGCGCCGGCGACGCCGAGCTCGTCGCCCCGAATCCGCGCGACCGAGGTGAGCGGCACGGGCGGATCGCAGCCGATCACGACGGCGCACGGTGTCGGGTTGCCCTTGCGCTCGTTCTTCATGATGTGCGCGTACATGTCGCGCCAGGTGGTGCTCAGGAAGAGGCCGAACTTGCGGGGCCCCTTCAGCATGAGACGGTAGGTGCCCATGTTGCGCTCGCCGGTCTCTGGATCGTGGGAGATCACGCACGGTCCGGTGACGTACGGCGCCGGGTCCTGATCGCGCGTCCACAAGCAGAGCGGCAGCGCCGTCGCGTCGATCCGGTCGCCGGTCTGGATCACGTCCTTCACCGGGCCGCTCTTCACGCGGACCGGCGGGATCGGGTGGCTCTGGGCCCGGGCCCACTTGTCGGCGATCTGGTCGACGGTAGTCTCCAGGGCGAGCGCGTAGACCTCGGGCGAAGCGCCGAGGATTCCCGCGACCAGCGGCATGCGGTGGCCCTTGATGTGCTCGAACATGACCGCGGGGCGCCGCGCCGGCGGAATACGCTGGAAAACCCGACGGATGACCGCCGCGACCTCCCAGTTCGGATCAACTTCTTTCTTCACGTGGTGGAGCTTGCCGCGAACTTCGAGCGCGGCGAGATACTCGCGGAGATCTTTGTAGGCCATCGCTATCTCCTCATGAAGTCGTAGTAAGCCACGGCGGCGTCGACACCGGCGCCGGCGGGCCCGCGGTAGGGCAGGCGGTGCTCGCTCGGCTCCTTGCCGAAGAGGGACACGCCCGGGGCGATGATCTGGGTGAACTCGGGATCGAGCTGACCAGGAGCGGCGTCGACATCGCGCGCAGCACGCGGGGGTCCGCCATCGCCGGGCCGGGGCCCAGCAGGACACGCGAACCGGGGAGGAGGTCGCCGGGGCTCATGTCGCCGGGAATTATAATTCAGCCCGGCGGCGGCCCTCTCGGCTCAGAGAACCTCGACCGGATCGCCCACGGCCACGCGCCCGGGCTCGATCACGCGGCAGTCGAGCGCCAGTCGGCCGCCGCGCTCGCGAACGATCCGGCGCAAGATCGAGACGTCCTGGACCTGCGTGTCGGGATCGTACGTCGTCATCACGCACCGCTGGCGGAGCGAGGCGACATCGACGACCGCCCCGCCCACGCGCAACCGCTTGCCCGGCCACGACCGCTCGGCGTCGGCGGTGGTGCCGCTGACCAGGATGTTGGGACGAAATCGCCGACGGTCCACGCCGAGCGTCGCGATAGCGCCGTCGGTGGCGACCAGCAGCGGGAGGACGTCGAAGCGCTCGGGGCCATCGAAGCGCGTCAGGCTGACGTCCGGCCCGACGGCCTCACGAAGCCGCGCGGCGATCGCTTCCGAGCTCCAGGGCTGGCCGTCGACGAGCGGCTCGCCGTCCGGCCCGAGGCTCGCTCGAAAACCCAGCAGGGCAGGGTGGCTGCGCGCCGTGAGGACGTCGCCGGCGTCCCGCGCGTGGACCACCCGATCGCCCGGGATTCCGTCGGCGGTCAACATGATCACCTGGAGCTGCTCGCCGCCCATCGACTTCACGGGATAGCGCCAGATCTCGCCCACGACCATCGTGTTTCTCCCTCCCACGGCTCGAACGGGTGACGGTCGGTCCCCGATTTAGACCGAGAACCACCGCCGAGGGATTCAGACCGCGGCCTTGCGGCGCGGTATTCGGCCGGAGTAGGCTGACGGGGCTCGCGGCCCCGGCCGCGCGTCGACCCGAAACGACGGTAATTCAGAGGCGCGCCTCGGCCGGCGGGGCCCCAGCCCCGCGACGGCCTGCAGCGCGCACAACACGCCGAGCCCGCGCCGAGGCGGGTGGCGAGACAGGCGGAGCACGACGATGAAGCCGACCATCCTGCCCGAGACACCGCAGCCATCGCCCGCGCACGAGGAGCTCTGGTCGAGCGACGCGATCGCGCGCATGCTCCAGGCCCTCGAGGTGCCCTGGGTCTCGCTCGTGCCCGGCGCGAGCTTTCGCGGGCTTCACGACAGCCTCGTGAACCACATCGGCAACCAGCGCCCGCAGATGATCCTGTGTCTGCACGAGGGCGCCGCGGTCTCGGTGGCGCACGGCTACGCCAAGGCGAGCGGACGGATGATGGGGACGATCCTGCACTCGAACGTCGGCCTGCTGAACGGCAGCATGGGAATCTTCAATGCGTGGTGCGATCGTGTCCCGATGCTGATTCTCGGCGCGACCGGGCCGTGGGACGCGGCGAAGCGCCGCCCCTGGATCGACTGGATCCACACCGCGTCCGATCAGGGGGCGCTGGTCCGCGGGTATACCAAGTGGGACAACCAGCCGGCGTCGGTGCCCGCGGCGTACGACGCGCTCCTGCGCGCCGCCCAGATGGCGACGACGGCCCCGTGCGGCCCCACGTACGTCAACCTCGACGCCGCGCTCCAGGAGTCGAAGCTCGGCGCGCTGCCGCCGCTTCCCGATCCCACGCGCTTCGGCGCTCCGGAGTCGCCGCGCCCCGCGCCCGAGCTGATCGCGCGCGCGGCGTCCGTCCTGTCCGGCGCCGCCGCGCCCGTCATCCTGGTCGGCCGCGGCAAGCGGACCATCGAGAGCTGGCGCGCGCGGGTGGCGCTCGCCGAGAAGCTCGGCGCCAAGGTGATGACCGACCTCAAGACCGGCGCGAGCTTTCCAACGCGGCATCCGCTGCACGTCGGACCGCCCGGCACCTATCTCTCCGATGCGGCGGCCGCGGCCGTGCGCGAGGCCGATGTGGTCCTGGCGCTCGACTGGATCGATCTGGCGGGCACGCTCAAGCAGGTCTACGGCGAGCGTCCGATCGGCGCCAAGGTCGTCGCGGCCTCGTGCGACGTCTACGTCCATCGAGGCTTCAGCATGGACTACTTCGGTCTTCCGCCCGTCGACGTGAACCTGCTCGCCGAGCCGGACGTGGTCGTGCCGTTGCTCCTCGAGGCATGCAAGCCGCGCGCGCGCGCCGCGGCGCCGGCGAGCGCACCGGAGCCGAGCCGCCGCGTGTACGACGTCTTGAGCCTGCGCGCCGTCGCGGCCGCGCTCAACGACGCGACCGAGGGCGTGGAGGTATGCCTGACCAGGCTGCCGCTGGGCTGGCCCGGAGAGGCGCGGCACTTCTCGCATCCGCTCGACTACCTCGGTGGTGACGGCGGCGCCGGAGTCGGGGCGGGTCCGGGCATCACGGTGGGGGCCGGTCTCGCGCTGAAGGGCTCGGGACGGATTCCGATCGGGCTGATCGGCGACGGCGACTACCTGATGGGGCTCACCGCGTTGTGGACCGCGGCTCACTACCGGATCCCGTGTCTGTTCCTGGTCTGCAACAACCGCTCGTTCTACAACGACGAGGCGCATCAGGAGCGCGTCGCCCGCATGCGCGGCCGCCCGGTCGAGAACAAATGGATCGGTCAGCGGATCAACGAGCCGGACATCGATCTCGCCGCGCTCGCGGTGGCGCAGGGCGCCAAGGGCATCGGTCCCGTCACCGATGCCGAGCAGCTCACGAGCGCTATCGCCCAGGGCGTGCGCGCGGTACTGGACGGTGAGGTCTGCGTGATCGATGCCCGCGTGCGGCCCGGCTACGACGCCGACATCAGCGGCGAGCGCGCGACGCGACAGGAGCCGGTTGGCAGAACGTAAGGGATTGCGCGGGAGCCGCCGGCGGTCGCTGACTGGTGCCGGCGGCTCCCGCTACGACGTCAGGGCGCTTGAATCTCGTGGAAGACTGCGTACATCGAGACGACGGTTTTCTGGCCGCCGACGTCGGTATAGCGCGCCTCGACCACCTCGCCGGGCCGAACGTCGGCCATCGCCACTTGCGCCGTCGGCGCAATCGTGACCCGGTCGCGATCCTCGATGACCACCTGGGTGCCGGTCGAATCGACGTCGGTCACGCGCCCGCGGACCCCGGTCTCGCTGCCATTCCTGACCCACATCGGCGCGGCCACGGCAGTCGTGGCGAGCAGCACCGTCAGCGGCACGAGTCTGAGAACCCACTTCGTCATGGCGAAGTCCCTCCCTGATTTGTGCGTCGTCGCGCCGCTCACACGTGGCGGCCCGTTTTGGTATTTCGCAAGCGCTGTGCCAGACCGAAGCGGCGCGATTGCCGATACTTGGGCGCCAAGCCGAACGGGATGGCAGGGCATCCGTGTAATCGTTACAGGCGAGCCTGAGATTTTTACGTTCTCCGGTCGCTCGCGCCGAGCTTGTGGCAAGGTTGTGCGCGGGAGGGAGAACGACATGCCGCGACTGACTCGCGACGACGTGCTGAAGAAAGCGGAGGCGCTCAAGAACTGGGGTAAGTGGGGCCCCGATGACGAGCTCGGCGTCCTCAACTACATCACGCCCGAGGACATCGTCAACGCCGCCAGGTTGGTGAAGAAGGGCAGGGTCTTTCGCCTCGGCCTCAGCCTCGACGAGAACGGGCCCCAGCGCGGCATTTTCGGCGGGCGATGGAACCCGATGCACCAGATGCTGGCGACCGGCACGGACGCCGTCGCCGGCAAGCACGACGTCACGCCGGGCCTGCGCTATGCCGACGATGCGATCAACCTGCCGACCCAGGCGGCCACGCAGTGGGACGCGCTCTCGCACGTGTTCCTCGGCGAGAAGATGTGGAACGGCTATCCGGCCACGCTGGTCGACATGCGCGGCGCCCACAAGAACGGCATCGAGAAGTTCGCGAACAAGATGGTCGGCCGCGGCGTGCTGCTCGACGTCGCCCGGTGGAAGGGCGTCGCGTGTCTCGCCGATGGCTACGGAATCACGGTCGCCGATCTGGACGCGACGGCGCGCGCTCAGGGCGTGACCGTGAAACGCGCCGACTTCGTGATCATCCGGACCGGCCAGATGGAAGATCGTCTGGCGCGTGGCGAGTGGGGCGGCTACGCCGGCGGCGACGCGCCCGGGCTCGCGTTCGAGACGCTCGACTGGATCCACGCCAAGCAGATCGCGGCGATCTGCAGCGACACCTGGGGGATCGAGGTCCGCCCCAACGACACCGGGCCCGAGGTCTTCCAGCCCTGGCACTGGGTCACGATCCCCGCCATCGGCATCGTGCACGGCGAGATCTTCTATCTGAAAGAGCTCGCCGAGGACTGTGCCGCCGACGGGGTCTACGAATTCTTCCTCTGCGCGCCGCCGCTGGTGATCACGCGCGGCACCGGGTCGCCGATCAACCCTCAGGCGATCAAGTAGAAGCCCCCCTGAATCTTGTCAAGCAGGCGGCGGGAGATGCTACGATCCCCGCCCGGGGGAAAACTGCCATGACACAGAACGGTGCCCTCTCGAAGAACATGCGGCTCCTGGGCCACAACGATCTGGGCGGCTTCGGCAACTGCGGAGAGGGCATGGCGATCCAGCTCGCCCGGGACGGGCGGCGCGTCCTCTGGCTCGGCCACGAGTCGGCGCCGAAGAACTTCACGGCCGTCGACGTGACGGATCCTCGGAAGCCCTCGGTCATCGTCCAGACCGATCTGCCCCATGGCGACATGCGCTCGAACAACCTGGACCTGGTGGGCGACCTGCTGGTGGTCCCGTACCAGACGAGCCGGGTCGGGATGCAGCCGGCCGGCGTCGAGTTCTTCGACGTGGCCGATCCGGGCAAGCCGCGCTCGATCGCGTTCTTCGACGCCTCCGGACCCCACTCGCGTGGTGTTCACCACCTGTGGTTCGTCGACGGCGCCTATCTGCACCTGTCCAGCGGCGCCCCCGACTTCAAGCCGCGCAACCCCAAGGACGACCAGTTCTACCGCATCGTCGACGTGCGCCAGCCCACGCGTCCGGTCGAGGTGGGGCGCTGGTGGCTACCCGGTACGCGTGACGGCGATCCGGAGCCGCCGCTGGCGCGTCATCCGAAGTTCGACGCCGGCTTTCGCGCTCACAACACGAACGTGTATCCGCGCCGCCCGGATCGGGCGTGGATCGGCTACATCGACGGCGGCGCGATCGTCCTCGACATCTCGGACATGGCGCGGCCGCGTATGCTGAGCCGGTGGGATTATCACCCGCCGTACCCGGGCTTCACCCACACCTTGCTGCCGCTCTTCGACCCCCAGCTCGTGATCGTCTCCGACGAGGCGACCGCGGAAGCCGGAAAGGACTGGCCGAAGCTCGTCTGGGTCGTCGACATTCGTGACGAGACCAACCCGGTGCCGATCTCGACCTTCCCGATTCCAGCCGTGGCCGACTTCGGTGGGCGAGGGGGACGATACGGCGCGCACAACCTGCACGAGAACCGACCCGTGGCGAGCAACCTGGTGTCGGAGAAGCTCATCTTCGGCACGTACTTCAACGGCGGCGTGCGCGTCCACGACGTCTCGAATCCGTTCCAACCCGAAGAGGTCGCCTACTACGTGCCCGAGGCGCCTCGCGGGTCACGGGCCGGAGCCGTGCAGATCAACGACGTGCTCGTCGACGAGCGCCGCATCGTCTACGCGGTCGACCGCCTCATTGGTGGTCTCTACACTCTCGAGCTCCAGGTTTAAAAGGAGCCGAGAAACACGGAGGCTGCCGAGAAAGGTCCAGATGCGAGGCGGCGCCCAAAGGCGGCACGCGAGCCGTACTCTCTGTACGGTGAGCGTGCCGCCGAGGGCGCCCACGCCTGCTAAGCGGCGGAGGCGCGGGCGGGAGTGGACTCGCCGAGTCGCTGGTCGACGACTGACCAGTCGACGTTCTTGAAGAACGCGTCCACGTATTTCGTGCGCTCGGAAGCTTTGTAGTCGCGCATGAACGCGTGCTCCCACACGTCCATGACCAGAAGCGGTTTGCGCCGGGCCAGAATGCCGTCCTGGTGGAGGCTCACCCAGTGGTTGGTCAACCGCTCCGTGACGGGATCCTCGAACAGGATCACCCAGCCGATCCCGCGCATGCCGGCGATCGTCTGAAAGTTCTCCTGCCACTGCTCGACTGATCCGAAGGTCTCGGCGAGGGCGCGCCCGAGCGCCTGCCGGTCCGTGGGCCGGGCTTCGCCGCCCGGTTTCAGGTTGGAGAAGTAGAGCTCGTGCAGGACCATTCCGTCGTACTCGAACGCGAGCCGACGAGTTCCTTCAGCGAGGCTGAAGTCCTTCCCCGCCTCCTTGCGGTCGGCGCGCATCTCGGAGAGCTCCTGCACCAGCCCGTTCACCTGCTTGACGTATCCCGCGTAGAGATCGAGGTGCTCGGTGACCTGAGCGTCCGAGATCCCCGTGAGCCCTCTGAGGTGATCGAAGGACTTGGCGCTGTAGGTAGCGCGGCCATCTTTTTTCATCGTCTTCACGAACCTCCTGTTCGCCGGCCGTGGAAGATCCATGCCAGACGGCCGCGGGTTGGACGCTTCAGGCACGGCCCATGCAATAGCCCGAGATTGGCGG
>Ga0137407_10001637_pt1 | contig 14632 bp, 16 predicted proteins | sample CZOMad2_2_16fung_FD_108410 | JGI IMG/M metagenome (GOLD analysis project Ga0137407, IMG submission 108410) | Vadose zone soil fungal communities from Angelo Coast Range Reserve, California, USA - CZOMad2_2_16fungal (Illumina Assembly) | ecosystem: Environmental > Terrestrial > Soil > Vadose...
AAAGATTTGAAGCCGCTGCATTTTGCCTGCAGCAGACATCTATTTATTTTACGGCCCTTGCAAACGGGAACAGCCAGATGTATCATTCGGAAGTTTTTATAAATTGTATCCGTGAAGCCGGTTTTGAGATTGCTGAAAGAGTAGATAATATTGGATTGAGTCATACATTATTAAAATGTAAAAAGATAATTTAAAGACTTGAATATTGAGTGTTGAATATTGATTATTGAATATTTTATGAAGATCGATCTTCATAAAATATTCAATAATCAATATTCAACACTCAATATTCCGGCTATAAAACCTGAATCTGTTTAAACTAAAAATCATGAAAACTGAAAAAGTAGATGTATTGGTGATCGGTGCCGGACCTTCCGGAACGGTGGCAGCTTCGATCGTCAACAAAGCAGGCTTTAAAGTAAAGATTGTTGAAAAAATGAAATTCCCACGGTTTGTGATCGGTGAAAGTCTTCTTCCCCGTTGTATGGAAGCTTTGACGGAGGCTGGTTTTGTAGATGCTGTGAAGGAAAGAAAATTCCAGGAAAAATTCGGAGCAAAATTTGTGAAAAACGGAAAAATATGTGATTATTTTTTTGCTGATCAGTTCACTGACGGCTGGACATGGACATGGCAGGTTCCCCGGGGCGAATTTGATAAAACACTGGCAGATACAGTAGAAAAAATGGGAGTGCCCGTTGCATATGAAACCACAGTCACTGCTATTTCTTTCAATGGTTCTGATTCAATAACAACTGTCCGGGATGCGCAGGGCAACGAATCGCAGATAGAAGCAAGATTCATTATCGATGGCAGTGGTTATGGGCGTGTTATCCCGAAATTGTTCAATATGGATAAACCTTCGAATCTTCCACCACGCAAAGCTTTATTTACGCATACAGTTGATATCAATCGCGCAATGTCGGATGAGCCCAACCGAATCACAATCGTAGTTCATGAACTGGGTGTGTGGATATGGATCATTCCTTTTTCCAGTGGCATTACTTCTCTTGGTTTTGTAGGAGATCCGGAATTTTTCAACAGGTATGCAGGTAACAGTGAAGAGCAGCTTCGCACATTGATTGCTTCCCAGCCTTACCTCGCAGAAAGATTCCACAACACAAAATTCGTATTCGAACCAAAAGTGCTGGAATCCTGGTCATCTACCACAAATAAATTTTATGGTGATGGATTTGTGCTCACGGGAAATGTCACGGAATTCCTTGACCCCGTTTTTTCTTCGGGCGTTACACTGGCAACCGTTTCAAGCCAGCTGGCAGGTAATCTTGTAATTGAAAAACTAAACGGCCGTGAAATTGACTGGGATAACGAATATATGCAACCGATGATGCAGGGAGTAGATACTTTTCGTTCCTACGTGATGGCATGGTATGAAGGAACATTGGATACCATCTTCTTTGCCGACGACCAGGATCCACTGATCAAAAGCCAGATATGCTCTGTATTGGCGGGATACGTCTGGGATACCACGAATCCTTATGTCAAATACCATAAAAATGCTTTGCAGAAGCTGGCTTCAAAGATTGAATATCGTGACAGTCTCAGAAAAACAAACCCGATTTGAACAATTATCAGGACAAACGCTTGCTTACAGAAAAATATATTATAGCCAGTTGCTCGATCAGGGATTCGGTTATTTATAAAAACGGCAAAGCTGTATTTGAAGAAAAGGGAGATCCTATTTCCGGATTCCTTGACAAAGCTTACCAGTATTTCAATACCAGGTATCCAAAATTTTATAAGATGGATAACCTCAGCAAACTTGGATTGCTCGCTACCGAAATACTGCTGAACGAAAATTTCATAGCTGGAAATTACCAGTCCGATGAAATGGGGATCGTGTTGATGAACGCCAGTGCCAGCCTCGATACCGATATAAAATATTATAAAACTGTCAGCGATATCGCGAGTCCGGCATTGTTTGTTTATACCCTGCCAAATATCGTGATCGGCGAGATCTGTATCAGGAACAATTTTAAAGGAGAAAATGCTTTTTTTGTATTTAAGCAGTTCGATGCTACATTTATGGCTCAATATGTAAATAATTTGTTCGATAACAATCTGATTAAGGGATGTATTTGCGGCTGGCTCGAATTGCTGGAAGAAAATTACAAGGCAGTTTTATTATTGGTGGAGAAACAACAAGGAAATCAATCATTGGTATTTACAGAAGAAAATATCAATAAAATTTACCGTATCGACAATGGATAAATTAATGTCCGATCTGAAAAGACAGATCATTGTGCAACTGAATTTAAAGGATCTGAAACCTGAAGATATCGGGGATGATCAACCGCTTTTCGTGGAAGGCCTCGGATTGGATTCAATTGATGCACTGGAACTCATCGTTCTGCTGCAGCAGGAATATAAGATCAAACTTTCCAACGCGGAAGATGGCCCCAAAGTATTTCAATCCGTAAGAACAATGGCTGAATATATTACTGCTCATCAAGCCCAGAAAGAATAAAATGAGTGCATCCGTATTGATTGCAGGGATCGGTGTTATTTCGGCTATAGGAAATAATATCGCCGAATCGCTGGATGCGCTTGAATCGGGTCGCGCCGGCATGGGCGACATGCATTGGCTCGATTCATTTCATCACGGCAAACTGCCTGTTGCCGAGGTTAATTTAAACAACAAACAACTCTCCGGACTTTCCGGTCTACCGCCAACCATCAGCCGAACTGCCTTATTGAGCATGATTGCAGCTAAAGAAGCATTGGCCGATGCCTCAATAGAAAATTTTCATCAATTACGTACAGGATTTATTTCGGCAAATACAGTTGGGGGAATGGATAAGACAGAAAACTTCTTTAAATTTTTTTTGTCGGATCATGGTAAAGGGAGATTGCGCGATATTATCCATCATGAATGTGGCAGCGCTTCAGAATTGGTTGCCGGTCAGTTAGGCATCCGGAATTATATCAGCACCATCAGCACAGCATGCTCTTCTTCAGCAAATGCGATCTTTTTTGCAGCAAGGCTTATCAAACATAATTTACTCGATGTAGTAATTGCAGGAGGAACGGATGCACTGACAAAATTCACGCTTAATGGTTTCAACACACTCATGATCCTTGACCAGGAATATTGCAAACCGTTCGACGAAAACCGCAAAGGGCTAAACCTGGGAGAAGGTGCAGGATATGTTGTACTCGTTTCGGAGCGGGTGCTTTCATCCCTGAAAAAAAATCCTTATTGCAGCCTCAGCGGATATTACAATGCCAATGATGCATATCATCAAACAGCCTCCTCACCGGCGGGAACAGGCTCCCTGATGGCGATGAAGGGAGCATTGAAACAAAGCGGATTATCACCTGCTGATATCAGTTATATCAATCTTCATGGAACCGGTACGCAGAATAATGATATTTCTGAAGGCACGGCCATCAAGGAATTATTCAATCCTTCCTACCCGAAAATGAGTTCTACCAAATCATTTACAGGTCATACGCTCGGAGCAAGTGGCGGCATAGAGGCAGTATTTTCAGTGTTGGCGATCAGGCATGGCATCATTTATCCGAATCTGCGATTGACAACGCCAATGAAAGAATTGCCTTTTGTTCCTGAAACAAAATTTTTAAAAAATGAAAAGGTTATCCACGTGTTGTCGAATTCATTTGGATTCGGTGGCAATTGTTCTTCACTGATCTTTTCAAAACTATAAATGGAAATAAAGGTTTATATACGGTCAACCGCAAATATCTCACCTCAAAAAACATTTGGTGAATCACAGTCGCCTGATGTTGCAGTGGAGTACAGGGGTAACAGGCTTACATGTATTGAACCTGATTATTCAAAATTATTTGATCCGAAATTGATACGCAGGATGAGCCGCATCATAAAAATGGGAGCCGCGGCAGCAACGACATGTCTCCAAAAAGCCGGCGTTGCAATGCCCGATGCGATCATCACCGGAACGGCATATGGATGCCTGGAGGATACATCCATCTTCCTCACCCGGATGATAGAGAACAAGGAAGAAATGCTGACCCCGACTGCATTTATTCAATCCACACACAATACGGTTGGCGCGCAGATTGCGCTTATCCTTAAATGTCATCATTACAATAATACTTTTGTGCACAGGGGATTTTCTTTCGAAAGCGCACTGCTCGATGCGATGATGCTGCTTAACGAAAATCATTATACGAATGTATTGGCAGGAGCAGTAGATGAAATTACAGACAACAGTCACGCGATATTGACAAGATTCGGTTTATATAAACAAAAACCGGTTTCAAATTTCAATCTTGTACAATCAAATTCTAAAGGAACGATGGCTGGAGAAGGCGCTGCATTTTTTGCATTGACAAACCAACCAGCCGCGGATAATGATGCACAATTAAATGCAATGACCACGTTTTATAAACTGAAAGATATAAATGAAACGGGAAAAAATATCATTTCCTTTTTGAAGGATCAATCAATTGATATTAATACCATCGACCTTATCATAACCGGGAGGAATGGTGACAAAAAAGGAGATGAAATTTATAATCATATTGCTCATGCTGTTTTTAATAATCATCAAAGTATCGATTATAAATATTTGTGTGGTGAATATCCTACATCTACTGCTTTTGCTTTGTGGCTGGCCGCAGGCATCGTGAAAGATCGGGCCATTCCTGCATGGGTTGGGAAAAACAGCAAAAATCGTTCTTCCATAAAACGGGTTTTGATTTACAATCATTATCAAAACATACATCATTCATTATTTTTGGTATCTGCATGCTAAATTTCAGGAATACAAATATTTTTTTCGCATTATTACTGGTCGTTTTTATCAGTTATCATTTATTATCCGGACTTCCCGCCTATATGTATTTCATTCTGATAATCGCTTATTGCTCTGTTTTGTTTTATGGCAGTTATTTTATCCAGGCAGGATTTTATGTGAAATCAATTTGTGCTGCCAAAACAAATCAAAAAGAAATTGCCATCAGCTTTGATGATGGACCTGCAAATGAATATACCCCCGCGATCCTGGAGATATTAAAAGAAAACAATATCAAGGTTGTTTTTTTTTGTATCGGGAAACGCATCAATGGAAATGAAGTATTATTTAAAAAGTTGCATGAGCAGGGACATATTATCGGCAATCATAGTTACACGCACGATACATGGTTCGATCTGTTCTCATCTAAAAAAATGCTGGCGGATATGCAAATGATGGATGATGCAATGAAAAAACTAACCGGGCTCACACCAAGATTATTCAGACCTCCATACGGTGTTACCAATCCGAATTTAAAAAAAGCTATCACCCGTGGCAATTATATTTCCATCGGATGGAATATCCGGTCATTGGATACCGTGATCCGGGATGAAAAAAAATTATTGCATAAAGTCACCAGGGCAGTGAAGCCGGGTGCCATTATTCTTTTTCATGATACGAGCAAAACAACGCTGAATATCCTGCCCGATTTTATCAGGCACGTGCACGCAGAAGGGTATACAATCACCAGGTTGGATAAAATGCTTAAATTGAATCCGTATGTGTAAGAGAATTTTCTTGTCGATTGTATTGCTTTATGGTTTTTTTGCAAAGGCCCAATATCCAGGCTATACATTGCTTACAAACAGCACCGTATTTAAAGAGCAATTCGCTGCGGCATCGCTGAAAACAAATACAATTCAGAGTGATTTTGTACAGGAAAAAAACCTGAGTATGCTTTCGGAAAAAATAGTGTCCAAAGGAAAATTCTGGTTTAAAAAAGAGAATTTCGTACGCATGGAATATAATCAGCCATTTAAATACCTGATGATACTAAATAACGGCAAAGTATATATCAAAGATGCGCAAAAAGAAAATACGGTTTCTTCAGCATCGAATAAATTGTTCCGGCAGATCAATAATATACTGATTGATTGCATGAAGGGATCCGCGCTCAATAATCCTGATTTCACAGCAAGGATTTTTGAAGGCCGACAGGCATTCCTGTTAGAATTATCACCAACTGCCACGAACCTGAAAGATTTTTTTCAGCATATCAATATTATTGTTGATAAAAAAGATTATACCGCCACCTCTATCGAAATGTATGAACCGGGCGGCGATAACACTGTTATTCATTTTACCAATAAGCAATTGAATTCAACTATCCCTGATGCGCTATTTACCATTCATTAGTTTTTTAATTTCCCTGCTTGCATGCTCCTCCCCCTATACGAAAATGCAAAAAATATCCCGTGATGCTGGTTGTGTGCAAAAATTCAGGCCTGCGTTTGATGGCACACTATATAATACAAAAGTAGATGTTGTGGGCAAACACCTGAGCGGTTTATTATTAATCAAAACAATGCCCGACAGCAGTACCCGCATTGTATTTACCAGTGAGATAGGATTTAAATTTTTTGATTTCGGGTTTTCACACGATAGCGGATTTAAGATCTATTATATCCTGAAACAGATGGATAAAAAAGCAGTGATCAAAACGCTTCGAAAAGATTTTGAGTTGATCATGATGTACAATATCCCCATGCAGGATGCTTATGTTCTTAAAAATAAAGAGAACTACTATTATTATGCATTTCCGCAGGAAAAGGGGATCAATTATTATATTATAGATTCCGCATGCAGTCAATTGCTGAGCATGGAAAGATCATCAAAGCGAAAGGTGGTGGTGGAAGCCGTTATGCAACAATATCATAATGGCTTGCCGGATACCATTGGCATCACACATAAAAATTTCAATTTTACTATTGGATTAAAACGTTTAGAAAAAAAATAATGTTAGCCGGAGATTTTTTTACGATAACAACGATCAATTCAACAGGAGATACCATAAACGCAACATTGGAATTAAATGCTGCACATAGGATCTTCGAAGGGCATTTTCCCGGTCAGCCCGTTGTACCAGGTGTTTGCATGATGCAAATGATAAAAGAAATACTGGAATCTGCAATCGGCAAAAAAACGAGGCTAATCAAATCAGACCAGGCGAAGTTCCTGGCAATGATTGATCCCAGGCAAACTAAAACAGTAACCGCTGAACTAAAATATACGAGAACGGAAAACAGTGAATTTGATGTAATCTCCACCCTGACAAACGAAGCGACCGTGTTCTTAAAATACAAAGCAGTGTTTGTTATTGTGAAATAATATAATCGCGCAAAGGCGCAGAGACGCAAAGAAGAAGCATTTTCTTTGCGTCTCTGCGCCTTTGCGTGAAATATAGTATAAATATACCATTGCGTATAGTTCTAAATTGATTCAAGTTTGCAGAAATTTTAATTAAATCAATGCAAACACTGATTAACAAATTACCTACGGCAAAAAGCAAAGACCAATCTTTTATATTTGATATGCTGCCGGTCGCACTTTCCAAAGTTTTAAACTTTGGAAAAGTTAGCAGCCGGGTTTTGAATTTCTATTTCACTCCAATGCAAACCAGCGATCCAAATTCAGTGTATTGCGCTTATAAATTTTAATTAAATGCTGGCCGAAGCCTTCCAGGTCAACCTGTATCAATACAAGAGCACCTGTTTTACAATCGAGAAAATGTATAATACCTCCGGGGTTACCAAAACCCGCACCTCGGGGGTTAATTGCCGTTGTTAGTAAACCAAGCCTGAGAGAATCATGATACATCTGGAGATCCGGTGGAACAACAGCAGGAGTAATACTATAAGTTCCGGAATATAGGGTGCCGTGCACATAGGGCCTGACTAAACCCTCAAAAGGATCACAAAAATTACTTGAATCAGGTAAGGGATTCGCACCTTGTTCTGTCGTTTCCCTGGCAAAATCAACGGGATCGACAAAGAGTAGATGCTCAGATGTTATTTGATAATAAGTATTAAAATGTAAGTGCTCGTTAGGTTCTCTTTCTCTTGGACAAATCCCGTATACTGATGTCCCCCCACAGCAATTTCCCCTAATAATTTGGCCCTCTCCGCCAAAAACTGTATTAGGATCTGAATAAAAATCGCTGGTAGGGCTATTTATATATGAAAGCTCCCAATCCCAAACTTCATCCGGTGGAAGAATGAGGCCACATGAACCACTGTTTGCTTTGGGATCATTTGTATGTTCCACTATTTTAACAGGCCTGATGGTGTGGGCAATTGGTTGGCCACTGCTATTATAAGGAATGATGGTAATATTAAAAGAAAGCGGAAACTTAAGGTTGGTGGGATCAACGCCAATCATGATCAAAGAAACTGTATCGGTGCTATCTCCGATTTGTGGTACTTCAGGCACATCATAATAGTACGATGCAGCAATCGGACCGCCCACCACAGCTTCTACCTGCAAAAAAATACCCGCAACATTTTGTGTGGTATCCAGATGTCGAAATTTTATTGGCATTTTTATCTGATCCACCAGGTAGAGGGTATCTTCAAAAGATATTTTTAATGAACTTCCCGACGGGCCGGCTGGTATCGTGCCTTGCTTTTTTGTCGCTTCTAAAAACTGGAGACGATCAGAGATGCTATCTGCATTCGCAGAATTACCCGTATTAACAGGTGGTGGATTTGAAGTTGTAGAATTCTTTTTGCAGGCCAGCATCCACATTCCACAAAATATAATGATACTGGTAAGTTTTAATAATTGAACAGCAGATTTCATGTCGATAAGTTTTAATGATTAAATGACTATCTGCTCAAAATTCTAAAACAGCAATAGGGAATCAATTACCCTTTTGGATAGTTTTTTATGAAATACCAGAAAGTAGTAGTAATCAAATGTGCGAATGTGCGAATATGCAGATGTGCGAATGCTTTAATGCCTGATCGCAAAAAGAATTCGCACATGCTGCATATTCGCACATCCGCACATTGCTACGCGTAGTTACATTGAGTTTTAAATAAGCATTGCTGATATGCTTTTTGATTGTGTTGATTGAAATAAATATTGATAGTTCACACCCTACACCTTACACCTTACACCTTACACCTTACACCTTACACCTTATACCTTGCATCAGGCATTAACCAATTGATAAAATTGAGCGCGGGGTTGGTCATGAATGTTGTGATGAGCGCCATCAATACCATCATCGCAAATATTTCGGGAGAAAGTATTCCAAGGTCGTACCCGATATTGAGTACGATGAGTTCCATTAGCCCACGGGTATTCATCAATGCTCCGATGGATAAACTATTTTTCCAGGTTTGTCCAACTACTTTTGCAGCTATTGCACTGCCACCGAATTTTCCCACCACGGCTACAAGCAATATCCATCCGCAGGCGGCCCAAAGAAATCCCTGGTTCAATAAACCTATTTGCGTGCGTAATCCTGTAAAAACAAAAAAAAGTGGCAGCAATAATACGATACTGATATCTTCAATTTTATCAATGATGATTTTACGGAAGCTGCTATCCTGTGGCATGATCATGCCAGCCATAAAAGATCCGAACAAAGCATGGATGCCGATGGTTTCTGTAGCATATGCCGAAAGCAGAAGCAGGATAAATACAATGGCCATCATCGCCTTGCTCATCATTTTATTTTTTTCATAAACGATATATAACTTTTGTAAAACAGGCCGCACTACTATTAACATGATCGCTATATAAAATATTACCAGGCCAATGGTAAATAATGCGCTGACGGAAGATCCTGCCTTGATAATGGCGATCAACACGGCCAATATGCACCATGCCGTAACATCATCCGACGCCGCACAGGTGAGCGCCATTACTCCCAATTTTGTTTTTGTGATCCCACGCTCCTGTATAATGCGGGCCAGTACAGGAAATGCCGTGATGCTCATCGCAATCCCCATGAAAAGTGCAAAGGCTAAAAAAGAAATATGCTGCGGCGCAAATTGCTGGTACAGGAAAAAAGAAAGTCCCATTCCCAGTGTATATGGAATAATGATACTTGCATGACTGATAATAACTGCATCGTAGGCCTGTTTGCGGATTACACTGATGTCCACTTCCATCCCGATCACAAACATGAACAATATCAATCCCACCTGGCTTAAAAACTGCAGGTTATTCAATGAGTCAACAGGGAAAATAAATTGAGATATACCGGGAAAGAACAATCCCAATAATGAAGGTCCTAATACAATACCAGCCACAATTTCACCGATCACTGCAGGCTGACCGATTTTATTAAAAACAACTCCAAAAAAACGCGTGCATAATACGATAATAATAATCTGTAACAGCAATACCGGTAGCGGATGTGACAGGTTATGGTTGAAAGAATCCATAAAAACCTGTAAACTATTATGTTTTGCCGGAGCATGTTCAGCAGCAATCGAATTTGCAATGATGCCGGATTTCTCCAAAGCCTGTCCCCGTTTCAATATCCAGTAAATGATGGCACCAAACACAACCATCATCAGGATATAAAACAACAGGTTTTTCTTTTTATTCATGGTGATATTATGCAAAAGGTAAAAGGTGAAAGGCATAGGGTATAGGGCATGATAGCTCGTGCCCTATACCCTATGCCTTATACCCATCTGTTCTATTTCTTTATCAATTTCCCCAAACCTTTGCCTGCTGTTGCATAAGCTTCTGCAAGTCTGTCGCCGGTATCAAAATCATTGCCACTCCAGAATGAACTGCCCGGAGATTTCTCAACCCGTATTTTAGCGATTACATTACTTCTATTGGCGGTTTCTACAATCAAGGCTTCTCCGTTGATCAAGGCGCTTTTACGGGTGATGCCGATATTAAATCCGGGCTCTGTAAAATTGGTATTGAATATGAGCGTGTATTTAGCATTTGGCTTCACGGTCATTTCGGAATATTTTTCGAACAATTCATTAAACTTCGGTTCATATTTGTATTTCCTGTCGGCCACCCAGTTCTTTGCCCAGGTATCTCCTTTACCCGGTTCCTTTTTATTGTAATCTCCCTTTTTTTCGTTGATATATTCATCTTCTTTGTCGAACTTACCGACGCGCATATCGTTATAAGTAAATTCCGTGTTGATGTTTTTCTCGTCTTTCAGAGTTGAAAGACTTCCTTCCAGTAATTTAATGTGCTGTGCATTTACGTTAGTGGCAAGAAATGTAATGAATAGGAAAGCTGAAAGTAATTTCATGTGATAGTTGTTTAAAGTTAATTAATAGAACCATGATTAACATGATTTCTGTGGATTAAGAGGAGAAAATTCGGATTTTTTATTCAATCCGCGAAAGAAATGTGGAATGGTGAATGGTCAATGGTGAAAGGTGTAGGGTTTGAGGTAAGACATACCCTAAACCCCATACCTTTCACCATTGACCATTTATAAAAGTATTATTTTTTTATGAAGAGGTAAATGGTTTAGGGTATAGAGCTTGAGGTAAGTCATACCTCAAGCCTCAAGCCCTATACCCTCACCCTTTCTCAAAGACACTAAAGTATTTCGTCCACGGCCCTATTTCATCTTTATATTGTTTGGCCATCGTTCTGGATACCTGTAAAATGTGGGCGAGATCATGGACCACCCAGGTAGCAAGCAATTGCTTCAAAGTAACTTCACCGAATTCCGGATGAATGCCTTTTCTGTTCAATATCTTTTCGTCCAGCCTGGTGTTTCTTAAAATTTTTAGATTTTGCTTTCTGCGTTTTTTAAATTCTGCGATAAGTTGTGAGAGATGTTTCCCCTCGCTTTCCTCAAATTGTTTAAACCGGTCGAATGGTTCAAATTTTTTTTCTGCCGAATCATTTAAAATAATTTTCATCCGCGGTATCCAATCCAGTTTTTCTCCCTGGATAAGATGTCCCATTACATCAAAAGGGCTCCAGGTATCACCACCCTCATTGGAATATATCCATTCATCATGCAAGCCATCCAGCAATTTTTTAAGCACTGCCGGAGTCCTTTCAAGAATATCCAGGGATTGTTCAATACTGAATTTCATATTTATTTTTTGAATTTATCGTTTGAAGGTAAATAGATATTGTATCAGATATGTAGACCGCATCCAATAAAAAGCAGGGCCGGTTTTTATAAATGATATGAATTAAATAATTTAATGCATAAATAAAAACGCTTCTGTTTTATTTGAATAATTTTGTGAGCAATCATTTTATTGCAAACATCTTTCCAAAAAAAATATTTTATGGATATCAGCAAAGTGAATATTAAGGAAAAGTTCAGCCTGTTTAGCGACTACTTCAATCCCAGGATCGTTGGTGAACTGAATGGCCAGCAGGTCAAGCTGGTCAAAACAAATGGAGAATTTGTGTGGCACAAACGAAAGAAAACCTGGAAAGGATTTAGATTCCAATGTGCGGATGTGCAAATGTGCAGATGTGCGAATTCTTTATGCGGTAAGCCCTGAAGAATTCGCACATCTGCACATTAGCACATCCGCACATTATTTTACCATACAACTCATCATGAAACCGATTATATAGATTTTATTTATTTTCCTGAAGGATTATGAATAATTTAAAGATTATTCATAAGGTTCAATCATCCTAACCATCATGAACATAAGACTTGCTAATATTAATGAAAGGGAAATAGCTCAGATCAATGATATCTACAACGAATCCGCCAGACTGAAATTCCTCACTGCTGATATGCAACCCACTACGCTTACTGACCGGGTAAAATGGTTGTTATCCTATAATCAAACTGAATATCCCGTATATGTGGCTGTCGAAAATAACAAGGTTAATGGCTGGATATCTGTAAGGCCATACCGGGAGGGCAGAGCCGCATTGAGGTTCACAAAAGAAATCAGTTATTATATTGCGCACGATCAACATAAAAAAGGAATCGGAACACAATTGCTGAGCTTTGTATTGAAACATGCGCCGGAACTTCAGATAAAAAATCTTATTGCAATTGTATTGGAAAAAAACCTGGGGAGCATTCAACTATTGGAAAAATTCAATTTCAGGCAATGGGGCCTTCTTCCTGGAGTAGCCGATTTTAATGGTGAAGTTTGCGGACACCTGTATTATGGATTGCAGATCGGAACCGCTGATACGCCAAAAAAAAACCAACGGATAGAAATGGTTAGTGATGAATGGTAAATGTGCTAATGTGCGGATTTAAAAACTCGCGCAGAGACGCAAAGCCGCAAAGGAAAGTTTTTCCTTTGCGGCTTTGCGCGAGATAAAAATGCCGGATTTCTGAAATGTTAGAATTTGTAACGTAAATGGCTTCAAAGAATCCGCACATCCGCACATTAGCAAATTCGCACATTAATCAGGGTTTCAGCCAAATATTCTTCAACATCGCCTGCTCGTCGTTGAGCGTTTCGGCATATGAAAGTACATTGTATTTCTTCACAGGATATTTAGCCATGGTGCCTCTTAACTCAACTACGCCATCACTGCCATCAGCATTTTTACGCGATACTTTTATGATGAGACTGTCGCCCTGCTTCGCAGATGCATTCATCTCGCCGATGACGGACCTTTGATTGGCCGCTGTTATTTCTTTTCCATTCAGCGTCATCAATTCATCACCGGGGTGATAACCTAATTTTTTGCCAAGCGGATTCATATTGGTTGTGTCCTTTACTTCCATCCTGTTCGTTTTCGGATCGTATCCCAGCGCAACACGGCCCAGCGAAAAAGTACTGTCCTTAGTATCTACTTCGGCCTGGTAATTTACTCCCACAATATTTAAAATTTCCTGTAATGGCAATGGTTTGGGACCTGCAACATAAGTATCGAGGAATTGCCTGATCTCAGGATATGTAAATTTTTCTATTTCACTGAAAAAAGAAGAATCAACAAAACCTTTTTGCTTGCCATATTTATTGGAGAGATCGTGTATCAGGTTCATGATCCCGTATTTGCCATGTGATAGCTGAAGCAGTTTAATATCAAGGCACATATTGATCAGTGCTCCTTTTTGGTAAACATTGCCAAATTGATTCTTGTATTCATTCAACACGCGACTGCTCATGATCGTGAGAGGAACTGTATCATTATAAAAATTCTTCGACAAATTTATTTTACCGGTTATTACAGTCAGAAGTTGGTCCGGTGTAATCAGTCCGTATTTAACCTGCACCATATGCGCATGGTATTCTGTTGAACCTTCATAAAACCATAAATGCCGCGACATCTTCGGATGATTGAAATCGAAATTCTGTATCTCTTCGGAATGAATGGTCAGTGGCGTAATGATATGAAAAAATTCATGCGAAGCATGATCCACAAATTCACTTGAAAGTTGTTCCGGCCCTCTTTCGGGATAATAATACATGGAACAATAAGAATGTTCCAATGCTCCTTCGGCGCGGGAATACCCAAACAGTTTTTTATCAAGGTAAATGATGAAAGCGTATTTTTCAACAGGCAAATTTCCGCCAAGATATTTCCCCTGCGCCTGCAAAAGGGTGGCTAATTTTTTTGCAAGAAATGCAGATGTGATTTTTTGGGTTGGCGAATACACAGAAATGAGCACATCGGTATTGCCTATTTTAATAACTGTTGTATCCGGGACATCGTACATGATCGGGTTATCAACAATACGATTATATGATTCTGTAACGAATTTATCGCTGCTGCTGCTAATGTCCATATCCGTTAGAGCCGTGCTGCCATATATATTGGATGGATGAAGGACTGTAACTTCAAAAGGGATATTTTTCATGTCATCAAAATATCCAAGGAAGCAATGATTATTGATCACATAATTGGTATCCTTTTGAATATTGCTTCCGGCAGGCTCAAAGATTACCTGC
>Ga0137407_10001638_pt1 | contig 14630 bp, 13 predicted proteins | sample CZOMad2_2_16fung_FD_108410 | JGI IMG/M metagenome (GOLD analysis project Ga0137407, IMG submission 108410) | Vadose zone soil fungal communities from Angelo Coast Range Reserve, California, USA - CZOMad2_2_16fungal (Illumina Assembly) | ecosystem: Environmental > Terrestrial > Soil > Vadose...
AGAATCGTCTCAATCTGTTTCTTGAGAGAAACGTGGGGCTTGCGCGAGGCGGCCTGTGCCGGCTGCGCAATGAGGACAACTGCCAGCAAGGCGCCGGTCAGCGATTGGAGCATTCTGCGGCGAAGCATCTACAACGCTGATTCTAGCACTCCGATTGCTACCCGAGCATGCGCTCAAAGCGCTGATTTAAAATCGGGCCATGCGTCCGGTATTCAGCTGGAACCTGGGCAGTCGTTCGCTTGAGTTGGGGAAGCGAACACTGGTGATGGGGATCGTGAATGTTACGCCGGATTCATTTTCTGATGGTGGCCAGCACTTCGCTCCAGAGAGCGCCATGGCGCACGCTCTTAAGCTTTTGGAGGACGGGGCAGATATTGTCGACATCGGTGGAGAATCCACGCGGCCGGGAGCACGAGTGGGCAGCGAGACCCGGTCGGTTTCCGAGCACGAAGAGTTACGCAGGGTTCTGCCGGTTATACATGGCGTGAAGCGGGTGAGGCCGGAAGCCGTGATATCGGTCGATACCTACAAGTCTGGAGTAGCTCTGGTGGCGGTTGAGGCTGGCGCTGAGATCGTCAATGACGTCTCCGGACTGACCCGCGATCCGGAGATGTTCCGCGCCGCGAGCGGCGCGGCGCTCTGCCTGATGCACATGCGCGGCACTCCGGCGGACATGCAGTCGCGCGCCCGCTATGCGGACCTGCACGGCGAGATCGAGCAGGAGCTGGTGGAGGCGCTGGAACGCGCCTGCGCAGCGGGAATCCCCGAGCAATGCATCGCGGTCGATCCCGGTCTCGGATTCGCGAAAACGGCAGCGCAGAACCGGACACTCCTGCGCCGCCTGCGTGAGCTGACACAGCTCGGCCGCCCGCTGGTGGTCGGCGCCTCGCGCAAGTCGTTCATCGGAGCGTCGACTGGCAAACCCGCGCCGGATCGGCTGTTCGGAAGCGTGGCTGCCGCGGTGATCGGGGCGTCGAACGGGGCAGCGGTGTTGAGGGTGCATGACGTCGCGGCGACGCGGGAGGCGTTGGCGGTGGCGGATTCCATCCGGACGTCCGGTGTCTGACAGTCGGCTCCGGCGCTTGCCGGCCCGCCTGCGAGGCACCAAGATTTGCGTCTCAATCCGGGAGCCTCCAACATGGCCGTCCGCTTGGCAGAGAAACCACTGGAGCCTGCGCGCAAGCTGTTCGGGACCGACGGAATCCGCGGCACGGCCAACGTGTATCCGATGACGGGCGAGCTGATGCTGCAGCTCGGCAGGGCCTTGGCCTACCAGATCAAGCGCGGCAACCATCGCCACCGGGTCGTGATCGGAAAGGACACCCGGCTCTCCGGGTACATGCTGGAGACGGCGCTCGCCTCCGGTCTCTGCAGCATGGGCGTCGACGTGCTGCTCTGCGGGCCGTTGCCGACGCCGGCCATCTCCAACCTGACGGTCTCGATGCGCGCGGATGCGGGCGCGGTGATCAGCGCCTCGCACAATCCCTATCAGGACAACGGGATCAAATTCTTCAGCGCCGACGGGTTCAAGCTGCCGGACGAGGTCGAGGCGGAGATCGAGGACCTGGTCGCCAACGACAAGCTGCACCACCTGCGGCCGACCGCCACCAGCATCGGCAAGGCTTACCGCATCGACGACGCAGCCGGGCGCTACATCGTCTATGCGAAGAACACGTTCCCGAGGCACCTGACCCTGGAAGGGCTCACCATCGTGGTCGACTGCGCGCACGGAGCAGCGTACCGCGTGGCGCCCGCGGTGCTGGAGGAGTTGGGCGCGAAGGTGATCGTGATCGGCAACCAGCCGGACGGCAAGAACATCAACCGCGGCTTCGGCGCACTTCATCCGGAGACGATGTGCAAGGCGGTCCGGAAGACGGGCGCCGATCTGGGCATGGCGCTCGATGGCGACGCGGACCGGCTGATCATCTCCGACGAGCACGGGAACGTGGTGGACGGCGACGCGGTGATGGCGATCTGCGGACTCGACCTGCTCCGGCGCCGGGCGCTGCCGAAGAAGACGCTCGTCGCCACGGTGATGAGCAACATGGGCCTCGACCAGTGCATCGCCAAGGCGGGAGGGCGGGTGCTGCGCACCCGGGTCGGCGATCGGTACGTGCTGGAGGAGCTCCGGCGCGGAGGCTACAGCTTCGGCGGCGAGCAGAGCGGGCACCTGATCTTCCTCGACCGGGCCAATACCGGCGACGGCAGCATCGCGGCCCTGGCGCTGCTCGCGGTGATGGTCGAGAGCGGCAAGCCCATCTCCGACCTGGCGAGGTGCATGGATGTCTTTCCCCAGGCGCAGCTCGGGCTGGTGGTGAAGAACAAGCCCGAGCTCGGATCGCTCGCCGGAGTGATGCGCGCCATCCGCGACGTGGAGCAGAAGCTGGGCGACAACGGCCGGGTGCTGGTCCGGTACAGCGGGACGGAGCCGAAGGTCCGCGTGCTCGTCGAGGGGCCGGACCAGAAGCTGATCGACGGCTACGCCGCGGAGATCGCCACCGAGCTGAAGAAGGCGATCGGCGCGTAGCCTGCGCTCGATCTGGATGTGTTCTACACTGTACCGGGGAGGCACCCCTCCATGCGCCTCGGCGTCAACATCGATCACGTCGCTACTCTGCGGCAGGCGCGCAAAGGGCGTTACCCCGATCCGGTCGCCGCGGCGGCGCTCGCGGAGCTGGGAGGCGCCGACCAGATCACGCTCCACGTGCGCGAGGATCGGCGGCACGTCAACGACCGGGACCTGGAATTGCTCCGCAAGACCGTGAACGGCACCCTGAATCTCGAGATGGCCGCGGTGCAGACCATGCTGAACCTCGCGCTCCAGCACCGCCCCGACACGGCGACCCTGGTGCCGGAGCGCCGCGAGGAGCTGACCACCGAGGGCGGACTCGACGTCGTCACCAACCGCGAAGAGATCCGCAAGGTGGCCCGATCGCTGCGGGACGCGAGCGTGGAGGTGTCGCTGTTCGTCGATCCGGACCTCGAGCAGATCAAGGCCAGCCACCGCGCCGAGGCGCAAGCGGTCGAGCTGCACACCGGCCGGTACTGCGAGGCGCGCACGCAGCGAGACCGCGCCCGGGAGCTGGCGCGCGTCGTCGAGGGCGCCAAGGCAGCGGCCAAGCTTGGGTTGCGCGTCGCCGCCGGGCACGGCCTCGACTACTGGAACGTCAAGCCCGTGGCGGAGATCGCGGAGATCACCGAGCTGAACATCGGTTACGCGATCGTTTGCCGCGCGCTGCTCACCGGGCTCGAGCGCGCCGTGCGCGACATGAAGGACCTGATCGGATGAGGCTCCTCACCGCGGCCGAGCAGCGCGAGCTCGATCGGCTCGCCGCGGCGGAAGCGGAGCTGCCCACGCGGGTGCTGATGGAGAGCGCCGGCGCGGCGGTCGCGCGCGCCGTCGCCGAGCACTCTCCGCGCAAGGTGGTGGTCTTCTGCGGGCCGGGGAACAACGGAGGCGACGGGTCGGTGGCGGCGCGGCTGCTCCGCGACGCCGTGCCGGAGGTGTACGCCTGGTACACGCGCCCGCCGGAACAGCTGAAGGACGACGCCGCTCTCGCCGCCAAGGCATGGCGCGCCGCGGGGGGCCAGGAGGCAAAGCGGACGCTGCGCGGCGGGCCCGGCGTGGTGCTGATCGACGCGGTATTCGGCAGCGGCCTTTCCCGCCCGCCGGACGGCGCGGAGGCGGAAGCGATCCGCGCGCTGAACGCGGCCCGCGAGCGGGGCGCGCTGCTCGTCGCCGTGGATGTGCCGAGCGGTGTCGATTCGGACACGGGCCATGTCTACCCGGTGCACATCGCCCGGGCAGACGTGACCGTCACGCTCCATGCGCCCAAGCGCGGGCTGTACTTGCATCCCGGCGCGGACTGCGCGGGCCGGATCGCGGTCGCGCCCATCGGCATTCCGCGCGCGCTGGAGGAGAAGCTCGCAGGGCCGGCATGCGAGCTGATCGACGAGGACTGGGCGCTCGCGCAGTTTCCCCGGCGCCAGCGCAATGCGCACAAGAACGATTTCGGCCATGTGCTCGTCGTCGCCGGATCCGCGGGAAAGAGCGGCGCCGCGGCGCTGGTCTGCGAGGCCGCGCTGCGGGCAGGGGCGGGGTTGGTCACGCTTGCCGCGCGTCCGGAGATCGCGCCGGCGCTGCATGGAGTGCCGGAAGCGATGTTCGTTCCGTTGCCCGGAAGCGGGCCGCTCTCCCTCGCGGACCTGCCGCCCTTGCGCGAGGCGCTCAAGGGCAAGACGGCACTGGCCGTGGGGCCGGGAATCCCGCGCGGACCGGAAACGGGTCCTCTGATCGCCGAACTCGTCTCGGCCGCCGAAGTGACCGTGCTCGACGCCGACGCGCTCAATGCCCTCGCCGAGCACCGCGATCGGATCGCCGAGTGGTTCCGGCGCGCGCCGACGCGGCCGCTGCTCACGCCGCATCCGGGCGAGTTCTCTCGCCTGACGGGGGAGGAGAGCGAACGCGTGCTGTCCGACCGCGTCGAGTCCACGGTGCGCGCCGCCCAGCGCTTCGGGGCCTGCGTCGCGCTCAAAGGCGCACACACGGTGATCGCCGATCCGGAAGGATCGAGCGCAATTTGCGCAGCCGGAAACCCGGGAATGGCGACGGCGGGCTCGGGCGACGTGCTCACTGGGATCGCCGGGGCGGTGCTGGCGCGCCGGGGCGGGATGGGCGGCACCGCGGAACGGGCGCGGCTGGCCGTTTTCCTTCATGCGACGGCCGGCGATCTCGCAGCCTCGGAGATGGGAGAGACGCCGCTCGTCGCCAGCGACATCGCGCGCGCCGGGCTGCCGCGCCTGTTCCGGCGCTGGGGCCGATGATCCGGGAGCTTTTCCTCGAGAGCCCCGCGGCGACGCGCGCGCTCGGGCGCAGGTTGGGCGCCGCGCTGCGGCCCGGAGACTTCGTGGCGCTGATCGGGGACCTCGGCGCCGGCAAGACGCTGTTCGTCAAAGCCGTCGCCGAAGGGGCCGGCGCCGAGGCCGCCAGCTCTCCCAGCTTCGCCCTGCTCAACCGGTACGGCGGCCCGGTCCCGCTACAGCACCTGGACCTGTACCGGATTTCGAATCCAGCGGAGCTGTTCTCGCTGGGATTCGATGACCTGCTCGAAGAGCCCGCGGCGACGCTCTGCGAGTGGGCCGATCGGGCGCGCGGTGCGCTTCCGGCGGATCGGCTGGAGGTCGCCTTCGAGCATGCCGGGCCGAGATCGCGCAAGGTGCGCCTGCATGCCACAGGCGCGCGAGCGGAAAAACTGCTCGCGGCGGCGACGTCCGTATGATGGCCGAATGAGCATGTCCATCACCTGCCCCCAATGCGGGCTCACGCAGGAAACGCCCGCCGATCGCATCTGTCGCGGCTGCGCGAATGCCATCTCTTCCCTCGTCGCCCCGGCGCGATCGGTGCTCGGCCTGGGCAAGGAGGCAGCGGCGAAGGCGATTCCGGTCGGCGCGCGCGTCGCGGGCGTCGTGCTGCTGCTGAATGCCGCGGCCAACGCGCTCACGATGATCAAGCAAGGTCCGGGGAGCGATCCCCTCGCACACCACGAAGTGAAGGGCATGATCGTGGATCTCATCGTTGGCGGCGGTCTGCTCGCCGGGAAGGCGAATCTGCAGAAGTGGGCCATCGTGCGCGTGGTCCTCGGGATGATCGTGTTCGGAGCTGCCGCCGGTCGTCGTCGTCAGCCCAGGCGTGCAGGTCGTCGAGGACCTCGACGACGAGGTCTTCCTCGTCGACGGATGGTACTGGGTTCGCCGCGGAAACCTCTGGTATCGCGCCCGCGATCACCGGCACGCATGGGTGTACGTTCAGCCGCGCTTCGTTCCGCTCGGGCTGCAGCGGATTCCGCCAGGTCACTACCGTCGTTTCCACCACGCGGAGTGGAAGGCCGCAAGGGAAGAGGAAAAGGAACGGAGGCGCGCCTGGCGCGAGGACGAGAAGGAGCGCCGGCGCGAGGCGAAGCAGGCGGAGAAGGAATGGAAGAAGGAGCACAAGGGCGGCAAGCACCACGATCGCGACGAAGATTAGCCGCGGTCGGTGACCGTCAAGCGTCGACGTTTCTCGTCGTCGTGGGTGTGAACGTGAAGGGCGACGGCGACGGCGACGTGGCCGGGCCTGGAAAGCTTCCCTCGCGCCTCACCGCGGCAGCAGCGAAGTCACCCTGAGCCGCAGCCGCTCGTCCACGGCGACGAGCGCCTCCTCCGGCAAGAGGCGCCAGGCCCGCTTGCCGCCCGGAGGCGGCTCGCCGGGATCCTCGCTGGCGATCGCGACGTATCCGCACGCGCCGCTCCGATCGGGAGCGGGCGACGACAAGAAGAGCGTGCGGCCTCGCCGGCACGCGAGCAGCAGCCGGCCATCGGTCGCGAGAAAGGTCGTGCTCGCGCGGGCATCGCCGCGCTCCGCGATCTCGCGCACGAGCGCGACGGTCTCCGCCAGCGCGGCCGCGGCCGAACCGACGTCGGCGCGCTCCGGGTCGCAGTGCCCTCGCAGACGCGTGAGGAAGAGCAGGAAGCAGCGCTCGCTGTCCGTTTCGCCGCCCAACTCGCCGCGCAGCGACGGATCGATCAGGGCTTCGAGGGGCGGCCGCACGCGCTCCCAGTCCGGCAGCGTGCCGTTGTGCGCGAACAGCCAGGGTCCCCGCTGGAACGGATGTGTGTTCTCTGCCGCCACCCGCCCTACACTGGCCTTGCGGACGTGGGCGACCACCGTCTGTGCGCTCACGAACTGCGACAGCTTCTCGAAATCTGCGTCCCCGTGGGCAGGGGTGAGACTGCGCACTACACGCGGCGTGCCGTCCTCGTACCAGCCGACACCCCAACCATCCGGATGCTCGCGGCTTTGCACGCGGAGCGCGTTTGCGCCATGAAACAATTCGTGGGATACGCGGCCGCGGTCCCGGGATCGGCAGCCGAAAAGACGGCACATCGCGGGGGGAGTGTAGTCCAGGCGGCGATTGTGCTGTAATTTTGTTCGCTACCGACCTTTCCCATGTAGGAGAATGACCGCGATGTGGGCAGCGATGGCGCTCGTGCTCGCTTCCTCGACGGCGCCGCCAGTCGTTGCGCTGCTGCCCCTGCGCCCGCTGGGCGCGCCCGCTGACGTGGTCCACGCCCTGGAGGTCACGCTGCGCAACGAGCTGGCGCACCTGCCCGAGGCCCGGCTGGCGCCCGCGCAGGCGGTCGCCGACGCGCTGAAACGCGAGCCGGATTGTGAGGCGAAGGTCTCGTGCGCTGCGGCGGGCGCTGCCCACGCCGGCGCCCGCCAGCTGATCATGGGTACCACCAGCCAGCTCGGCGATTCCTTCATGATCGACTTGAAGCTTATCGAGGCGCGGACGGGGCAGGAACTGCGCCGCGTCACCCATCCGGTGAGCGGCGCGCAGGATGCCTTGATCGAGATGGTGCGCGAGGCGGCCGTGCAGCTGCTTGCGCCGCAAAGGTTCGCCGGCGCGTTGCGGGTCAACGCCCCCGGCGCCGAAGGGGCGCAACTCTTCGTCGACGGCAAGCTCGCGGGGACCCTTCCCCTCGGGCAGCCCCTGGAAGGTCTCTCCCCCGGGCAGCACGTGGTGCGCGTGAAGGACAAGGCCCAGGAGACCAGCACGTTCGTCGAGGTGCGGTTCGGGCGCACCACCGATGCGCAGATCGAGCTCGGCGCCCCTCCCGTCGTCGCGGTGCCCGCGGCGGCGCTCCCGGTCGCCATCTCGGCGTCCGCGCCGCGCAAACCCGCGTGGGTCCGCCCGGTCGCCGTCGCCGCGCTCGGCGCCGGGGTGGCGAGCGCCGTCATCGGGGCCGCCTTCAACGCGCGCGCCGGCTCCAGCTCGTCGAGCTCGAGCGTTGGCGCCAATCAGCTGAATACCCGCAGCGTCCAGGGATATGCGGACGTCAATCGCGACACCAACCTGGCCCGCGGCTTCTACGTGGCCGCCGCGGTGCTGGCCGCCGCGGGGGGCGGTTTGCTCTGGTGGGATCTGCAGGGCGACTCCATTGGCGTCACCACCCACTTCTGACCACCGCGGGAAACCTGCCCCGCAGAACTTGCCGTGCTAGCGTCAAAGGTCGCTCTTCGCGAGGAGGAACGTCGTGTCCCGCAGCGCCGCGCTCAGCTTCCTGTTGCTCGCGTCCGGGGCTTGCCGCAACAAAGACCCCGACCCGAACTTCAAGCAGGCGACCGCCATCTACCAGCAGCTCTACGCCACCCAGCTCGACGACGCTTATGGCGATCCGAGGATGGACGAAGTGGTGGTGCTGCTGGGAAAGGTCAATCCGCGCTCGATCGATGCCGATCGCGCGCAGGCCATGCTGCGGACCATCCAGCACGGTCGAGAAGATCTGGCGAGGGAACGCGCCGAGCGCGAGAAGATGGCCGCCGCCGCGGAGCAGAGCCTCGCCGCCGCACAGGTGAACATCGATCCCTCGAAGGTGCTCGCGGCGAGCGAGCCCGACGCGGGGCAGCCGCTGGACCCGTTCGGGCCAGGCGCGTCGGTCGCCGACCTGAACAAGCAGAACGGCGGGTGCCTGATGGACAACGAGCCGTTCACCGAGCAGGGCACGGGCGTTGCCGGCACGGTGTACCGCGTCGCTCCTTCGGATGCATGCAGGGGCAAGCTGCCGGGGCTGAGCGGCCAGATCGTCCTCGTGGTCGACGGCAAGATCTATCGCCGGGCCGCGGACCCGAGACCGCCACCGCCGCCGCCTTCCGCCACCGCGACGGCGGCTCGCCCGCCGGCGGCAGGTGCGCGCCCGGGTCCGCCGCCGGGCGGTTCACCGCCCGCCCCGGCGCCACAGGCCCAGCAGCCGCAATAGCGCCGGGCGCCATGGCCTGCTAGACAACGCAGCCCGATGGCCGAGCTGTCGTACACGCTGCTACGCCTGCTCCCGAAGAACACGCTCTCGCGCGCGGTGGGAGCCGCGTGTCGCGCCAGCGCGCCGAGGCCCGTGGTCCGAGCCGTCATCCGCGCCTTCGCGCGCAAGTATGGCGTGGACATGAGCGAGGCGGAGCGGCCCATCGACCAGTATCCGACGTTCACGGAGTTCTTCACCCGCCGGCTCAAGCCGGGCGCGCGTGCCATCGCTCCCGGGGAGCTCTTGCCCGTGAGCCCGGTGGACGGGACGATCGGCGAGTTGGGCGACATCGTCGAGTCGCAGCTCTACCAGGCGAAGGGGAAGCACTACACGCTGGCCGAGTTGATCGGGGGACCGCGCGCGGAGGAGGATGCGCGCCAGTTCGCCGGTGGCGCGTTCTGCACCATCTATCTCGCGCCGTACGACTACCACCGCATCCACGCGCCCCTCGGCGGCGAGATCTGCGGGTACGTCAACATGCCCGGGCAGCTCTGGCCCGTGAACCCGGCCGGCGTCCGCAACGTGGAAAAGCTCTTCTGCGTCAACGAGCGCTTGACCACTTTTCTAAAAACGCCCCGCGGCGCGTGCGGGGTGGTGGCGATCGGCGCGACGAACGTCGGCCGGATCCGCGCCATGTACGACGACGTGGTCACCAATGCGCGGCGCACCCGGCAGCCCGCGCGCAAGCTGTACGAGCGCCCGCTGCGCGTGGAGAAGGGCGGAGAGCTGGCGGTGTTCGAGATGGGGTCGACCGTCGTGGTGCTCTTCGCGCCGGGAGTGAAGCTCGCGGCGAGCCTGCGGCCCGGGCAGCAGATCAAGCTCGGCGAGGCGCTGGAATCGCCATGAGCCAGAAGATCCGCGGCGTGAAGGGAACGCGCGACGTCCTGCCGATCGATACCTACGTGAAAGACGAAGACCCCTGGGTACGCGTCGGCCACTACCAGCTGATCGAGCAGGCCGCCCGCGAGCTGTTCCCGCTCTACGGCTATCGCGAAGCGCGCACCCCCATCCTCGAGCGGACCGAGCTGTTCGTGCGGGGCATCGGCGAGGTCACGGACATCGTCGGCAAGGAGATGTACACGTTCGACGACCGCGGCGAGTCGGTGACCATGCGGCCGGAGAACACCGCGTCCCTGGTGCGCGCCTACATCGAGCACAACGTCAACCAGCAGGAGCCGGAGACGAAGTGGTGGTACCTGGGGCCGATGTTCCGCCGCGAGCGGCAGCAGCGTGGCCGCTACCGGCAATTCACCCAGATCGGGGTCGAGGCGTTCGGCAATCCCGGGCCGCGGATCGACGCGGAGCAGATCGAGATGCTGGAGCGCTGGCTGCGGATGCTCGGCATGCCGTTCTCCATGCACCTGAACACGCTCGGCGACGCCAACTGCCGCCCCCGTTACCGGGAAGCGCTGCAGGAATACCTGCGCGCGCACGCGGACGACCTCTGCGAGGAGTGCCGCAAGCGGACGGAGACGAATCCCATCCGTGTCCTCGACTGCAAGAACCCGAAATGCCAGGAAGTGGTGGCCGGCGCGCCACGGATGCAGGAGTTCCTCTGCGACGCGTGCAAAGCGCACTTCGCGGCCGTGCAGGAGGCGCTGCAGCGGCTCGGAGTCGCGTTCGTCATCGATCCGAAGCTGGTCCGCGGCCTCGACTACTACACGCGCACCGCCTACGAAGCGATCGCCACCTCCGGGCTCGGCGCGCAGAGCACACTCGCCGGCGGCGGCCGCTACGACGGGTTGGTGAAGGAACTGGGCGGTCCCGACATCCCCGGGATCGGGTTCGCCGCCGGCGTGGAGCGGATGGCGCTGCTCATCGCGCAGCAGGGCAGGGAGCGGGTGACCCGGCCGGTCGTGTTCATCGCGCCCCTCGGCGAGGCCGAAGCGGCGCGCGCCGATCAGCTGGCCCAGCAGCTTCGGGCCGCGGGAATCGCGGCCGAGGTGAGCTTCCGGAAGGCGAACCCCGCAAATCAACTCAAGCGCGCCGACGCGCTCGGGGCCCGGTTCGCTCTGGTGCTCGGAGATGCCGAGATGAAGGCGGACCGGGGAAAACTAAAAGAAATGAAGACCGGCGCACAGCACGAGGTGTCGCTCTCTGCGCTCGCCGGGGAGGTGAAGAAGCTGGAAGGATCAGGATGACGCCCCTCTTCGCGCTCCTCCTGCGCTCGCGGTTGCAGAGGGTGCTGCGCCAGGTCACTTCCTGCTGGTCTCGCGCAGCCTTCGCGTGAGCACCTTCATCACGCCCATCGCGATCTCCGGGCGTTCTCCAAGGATGTCGCGAAAGTCGTCGCGGCCGATCTTCAGCAGGATGGAATCCTCGACGGCGGTGACGCTGGCCGAGCGGGGCTCCGAATCGAGCACCGCCATCTCCCCGAACACGTCGCGCTCGCCGAGCCGCACGAGCTCCTTGCTACCCTGGTGCACTTTCACTTTTCCTTCGACGATCAGGTAGAGCGCGTCGCCCGTCTCGCCCTGGGCGAAGACCTGGTCGCCGGCCGCCAGCGGTTGCTCCTCCGCGATCTCGGCGATCTGCGCCAGCTCCTCGGACGGCAAGGTACGGAAGAGGTCGATGCTCTTGAGGAACAACACCTTCTCCACGGTGGAGATCATGCGCTCGCCCGCGGCGCGGATCGGTCGAGCAGCGCGCGGACGGTGCGCCTGACCGACGGCGCGGGATCGCCGGCCAGCGGCGCCAGCAGCCGGGAAGCTTCCGCCGGCGCTGCACGGGCGACCGCGCGCGCCGCCGCTTCCCGCAGGGGCGCCGACGCTGCATAGAGGCCTGCCTCCAGCGCGGGAAGCAGACGAGCGAGCGGCAGGGGGGCGTCCAGCGCCCAGCGAGCCGCGCACGCGGCCACCCAAGGGCCACATTCGCCGCCGATCAGCGCGGAGACCAGCTCGGCGACCGGGCGCGCGTCCGGAGCCACCTGGTCGCCGCGGCGCTTCGTCTCCTCGAGGTTTGCCATCACCTGACGTTTCCAGGGCTCCGGCAGGGCGTTGTCGAGCACCTCGATGGCGTTGCCTCGCGCCGCCGCGGATTCCGAACGCAGGTTCTCGGCCACGACGTCTACCCGCACCTCGGGGAGCAGCACCTCGAGGAGGACGAGCGCCTGCAGCACGCGCGCGTCGCGCTCCTCGAGCAGCGCCATTCCCAGCAATTCGGCCGCGGTGCGCGGCGCGTGACCCGCCGCCGGCAGGGGCAGCGTCTTGAAGACGGAGAGGGCCGTCCGCGCCGCCGCCAGCTCCACGTGGACCGCGCGCTCGACCCGGACAGCCTCGATGCGCACTCCGCGCTGGCGGCGCGCGAGCCGTGCCAGCGATCGCGCCGCTGCCTTGCGCACCGCCTGCTCGCGGCAGGTGAGCGTCGAGACCAGCGCGTCCGCCGCCGCGCGCGTGGCGAGCCTCTGCAGCACGAGCGCGGCGCCGCGGCGGCAGTCCACGTGCGAAGCTTCGTCGAGCAGGATGACCTCGAGCGCATGCTCGATCCCGGGGCCGAAGGCAGCGAGCGCGCTCGCCGCTTCCAGCGCCGTCTCGCGCCGCTCGAACTGTTCGACCAGCGCGGCGATGAGCTCGGGGGCCCGGAGCTTGCCGGCGGCGGCGATCGCGGTGCGGCGCACCGTGATGTCCGGGTCCCGCAGGAACGCGAGCAGGGGGCGGAAGAATCCGCTGACCCCGATCCTCCCCAGCGCGTCGGCGGCCGCGGCGCGATCGCGCGGATCCTCGGCGCCGAGCAGTTGCTTGAGCGGTTCGGCCGCCGCCAGCACTCCGTCGATCCCGGCGTGGCGAATGAGCGCCACTGCGGCCGCCGCCCGGACGACGGCCTCGGGAGCCGTGCGGACGTCGAGGAAGGGAAGCACCGTCGCCACCGCCGCCTCCTGCTCGATGGCGCATACGGCGCCGAGCGCCGCGGCGCGCACCTCCGCGACCGGGTCGCGCAGCAGCCCGCGCATGTCGATGAGCGGGCCGGGCCTGCGCAGCTCGCCGAGCTGCTCCAGGGCGGAGGCCCTCACGGCCGCGTCCTGGTGCCGGAGCAAGGAGCGCAGCTCGGGCGTGAAGTCCGCTTCCTGCGCCAGCTGCCGGACGAGGGTGAGCGCGTGCAGGACGGTAGCCGGTTCGCCACCGAGCGCCGTGCGCAGCGCGCGCATGGTCCCCTCGTTGAGCCGCGAGAACTGCGAGCTGGAGAGATCGAGGCGCCTTCGCTCGAGCGACTCGACCAGGCTGCGGACGTACTCGCCGCGGGCGCGCGTCAGGAGCCAGACCCAGGTCCCGACGAGCAGCAGCACGGCGGCGGTGAGCGGGCGCCCGCGTCCACCGGACTGCTTGTAGAAGAGCAGCACGGCGCCGGCGAACGCGACCGAGGTCGGCTTGAGCACGCCGTCGATGAATGCCTTGGCGCGCCCGCGCACGTGGGGAGCAACGGGCACGTACAACAGCTGCATCGAGGCATCGTTGATGGTGTAGCGGAAGATCGTATCGGAACCCTTGGCGAGCGAGCTGACGAAAAGCCCGGGGGTCGCGCTCGCCGCGGAGGCGCCGGAGCCGAGCGCGAGACCGAGGGGGAGGGGAAGCAGCGAGGCGAGGATCCCGTATCGTTCGAGGAGGCGTCCAGTCACCCAGATCTGCACCGCGAGCGCCACGCCGCCGCAGATTCCATAGAAGCGCCCGAAGTACCCCGCCAGGTCGTTCTGATCGAGCACCGCGGCCGCGGAGAGCTTGAACTGGAAGTCGACGATCGTCACTGCCGCTGCGCTGACGGCGCCGATGAGGGCGACGATGGTCAGGTGCTTGTTGGAGAGAAAGGTGAGCCCGGCGCGTGAGATCACCGGCGCCTTGCGGACCGGCCGCGAGCGCAATACCAGGGCGCCGGCCGCGGCCGTTCTCGATCCCGCTTGCGCGAGTCCGGCGCAGATGGCGAGCTGCGCGACCATCACCAGCAGCAGATTCTGCGCCCCGATCACCTGCGCGTAGCGGCCGACCAGCAAGCCGAAGATGACGTTGGCGAGAGTCCCGCCGCCGCCGATGAGACCGAACAACCTCTTCGCCTCGCGCGCGTGGAACACGTCGTTGGCCAGCGTCCAGAACTGGATCACGACCAGCGAGCCCATCGCCTCGACGAAGATGTACAGCGCCGCGTACACCCAGACCGCGTCGGTCACCGTGAGGATCGCCCACAAGGCGGCGCCGAGCGCGGCGCAGCCGATCGCGCTCGCCGCGTTGAGCAGGCCTCGCGGCAAGCGGTCCGCGATCCGCGCGTAGAACCAGGAGACCAGCACGATGGCGATCGAGCTCCAGATGTACATCCCGGCGAGCCCGCGAGCGGGACGGTTCGACAGGTAGAGGGCGTCGCGGACCGAGTGGCCGATCACCACCGCGCCGATCGCGTTCGCCGCGTAGAGCGACATCAGGGCGACGCGCCGCCGTTCCCCGGGGCGGATGAGCAGGCCGGCTTCGAGTGCGCGTGCGATCCTGCCTGCCATCCGTGGTCAGAGTAACAGCGCCGGGGAAACCACGGAATGGTGCCGTACGGCGCTGCACGGGTCCGGTGTCGCAGCTTGTACCACCCGGTCACGTCAGAAGACGCCTCCGAGCGCGGCATAGCAGTCGACGATCGCCAGAGGGCCTGACTCGAGCCCGCGCGCGCATCCCAGGCGGACATCGGTGGGCAGGATCCATCCCAACACCACCTCGGCGCGTAGCTCCGCGCCCGCCCCGGCGTGCACCTGGAAATCCCGGCCTTCGAACCGGAACGCGTCGCCCACATCCGTGAACAAAGCTCCGTGCAGACGGCGCAGA